>WNGH01001049.1_pt1 | contig 39480 bp, 42 predicted proteins | sample 5400631 | NCBI WGS metagenome assembly WNGH01 (sample SAMN13153373, study PRJNA577476) | soil metagenome | isolation source: 115 cm soil or saprolite under Garry oak tree replicate 1 | place: USA:California | collected 2016-06-15 | reverse complement strand
GCGCAACGCGGGTTTTGGCAGCGGATAGTATCAATCCGTCCGCCACCCAGGCATTCAAATTCGTCGGCGTGTTCGTGCCGACAGAACGGGCACAGCACCAGCAGCACGCCCAGCCCCGGAAGTTGTTTCGCGGCATCCATTCTATCTTCGATTTTTGCTAATCCCAAAGAGTTCCCCGCGGCAACGCAAATAGCGTGCGCAAGCAGCCGACCTCGGGGCACTAGCCCCTATTCGGCAACCTTCTGCGGCCTTTTCCGGTCCATCCCCCAATCCGACTGATAGGGTCAGGCGCAGCACCGATTATGTTCAACTGCGAAAATTACTGCATGTTTCCAGACATCAGAAGCTTCTTCAGTAAGGGACCTCCCCTGCCCGGTCCTGATCGATCAGCTTTTTGCGTACTCCTCTCGACACGTATGCGATCGGCGGCCTAGCGTCAAGCTCGATCTTCCTCCACACTTCGAGCCTATGCATGAGGCATTCCTGCACGGGATCGCCGACATCCTCCCGGTACGGGCTCCGTGACACTCGTCCTCACACCTGAAGAACTCTTCGATCTAACGGGGCGGAAACGCGCGTCAGCGCAAGCGCACGTCCTTTCGATCATGGGCATTGCGCATCTGGTGCGACCGGATGGAAAGGTCATTGTACTTCGTTCACTGGTGGAGTCCGTCTTGTCAGGCACGCCGGCCGGGGGTAAGGTTAACGCTCAACAACCAGACTGGAGCGCGATCTGATGGTCCGCAACAGAAATGCAGAGAACAAGGGTTTGCCGGCCCGCTGGCGACTTTTTCATGGCGCCTATTACTACCAAGTACCGCCGGGCCTCGAAACGCTCTGGGACGGCAAAATGACATTCCGCCTGGGAAAAACGTTACCTGAAGCCTACAAGGTATGGGCTGCGCGCCTCGGACAGATCGACCAAGCTAAGTCCATCGGCCAACTCCTCGATCGGTATTCTCTCGAAGTGGTCCCGACGAAGGCTATCACCACCCAGGCGACCAACGCGATTTTCATCAAAAAGTTGCGTGCCGTGTTCGGTGACATGCCGCTTGATTCCATCAAGCCGCAAACGATCTATCAGTACGCCGACCGGCGGAAGGCGAAGGTCGCCGCCAAGCGTGAAATCGAGGTTCTGTCACATGCCTACACGAAGGCAGTCGAATGGGGATACATCGACCGGCATCCGTTCAAGGGCGAGGTCAGGCTGAAGGGAGAAAAGCCACGCGATCGGTACATTGAGGACTGGGAGGTCGTCGAGTGCCTCGCTTTGCCGGCGGTCCGAAAGAAGGGAAGCGTGCTCGCAATCCAGGCCTACATCCGCATCAAGCTCATGACTGGGATGTCCCGCGGGGACCTGCTACGGCTCACCGCGGCGAACCTGAAGGAAGACGGAATCCACATCCAGCGGCACAAGACGGCCGGAAGCAGTGGGAAACGGACAATTTACGAATGGACGCCAGCGCTCCACGCTGCCGTTGATCTGGCCAAGGACGTGCGGCCGGTGCTATCGCCGTTTATATTCTGCAACCGGCTCGGCGACGGCTACATCAACGAGGAGACCGGCTTGGCCAACGGCTGGGACACGATGTGGCAGCACTTCATGGAGCGCGTCTTGGCAGAAACGAAGGTCACGGAGAAATTCACCGAACACGACCTGCGGGCAAAGTGCGCCAGCGATGCCGATACACTGGAGCATGCCCAGGCACTGCTTTCGCACGCTGACAGTGCAACGACGAAACGGATCTACAGACGCAAGCCGGAGCGGGTTACACCGCTCAAAAGCGCTACTTGAATAGTACACACGCCAATCTGTAGTACACGTGAGAGGGCCCCCATCGCTGGAGGCCCTGTATTTTGGCGCGCCCGGAGAGATTCGAACTCCCTACCCCTTGGTTCGTAGCCAAGTACTCTATCCAGATGAGCTACGGGCGCGTCTTCTGGGAGGGGCGGATTATACCGCCCCGCCGTTCTCCCCTCAACAGGGTTGCCAGCGAACTGGCGGAGACGAAGGGATTCGAACCCTTGATCCAGGTTTTGCCCAGATGCTCCCTTAGCAGGGGAGTGCCTTCGACCACTCGGCCACGTCTCCGGAGGGGTGCGCGATGATACCGGCTTCGCCGACCGCGGTCAATTTCAGGCGGCCTGATCGAGCCCGAAAGCCCGGTGCAGCACGCGCACCGCCAGTTCGAGATACTTCTCGTCGACGACCACGGAGATCTTGATTTCCGAGGTCGAGATCATCTGGATGTTGATGGCCTCCTCGGCCAGCGTACGGAACATCTTGCTGGCAACACCCGGGTGCGAGCGCATGCCGACGCCGACGGCCGAGACCTTGCATATCCTGTTGTCGCCGTCGATGGCGCGGGCGCCGATGTGCGGCCTGATCTGTTCCTCGAGTATCTTCCTGGCGCGGACGAATTCGCCGCGATTGACCGTGAACGAGAAGTCGGTAGTGCCGTCGTGGCCGACGTTCTGGATGATCATGTCGACGTCGATGTTGGACTCGGCGATCGGGCCGAGGATCTGGTAGGCGATGCCCGGGCGGTCGGGCACGCCGAGCACGGTCAGCTTGGCCTCGTCGCGATTGAAGGCGATGCCGGAAATGATCGGTTGTTCCATGTTGCTCTCTTCCTCGAAAGTAATCAGCGTGCCGGACGTTTCCTGGCCGAGTTCCTCCAGGCTCGACAACACCCGCAGCTTGACCTTGTATTTTCCGGCGAACTCCACCGAACGGATCTGCAGCACCTTGGAGCCGAGGCTAGCCATCTCGAGCATTTCCTCGAAGGTGACGCGGTCAAGCTTGCGCGCCTCCGGGACGATGCGCGGATCGGTCGTATAGACGCCGTCGACGTCCGTGTAGATCTGGCATTCGTCCGCCCCCAGGGCTGCCGCCAGCGCCACGCCCGTGGTGTCGGAGCCACCGCGGCCGAGCGTCGTGATGTTGCCGTCGGCATCGACGCCCTGGAAACCGGCAACGACAATGACATTACCGGCGTCAAGGTCGCGGCGCAGGTTCTGTTCGTCGATGCTGAGAATCCGCGCCTTGGTGAACGCGTTGTCGGTGAGGATGCGCACCTGGCCGCCGGTGTAGCTCTTCGCCGCTACGCCGATGTCCTTAAGTGCCATGGCCAGGAAGCCGATCGTGACCTGTTCGCCGGTCGATACCGCCACGTCCAGTTCGCGCGGATCGGGACTGGCCTGGATTTCCTTGGCCAGCGCGATCAGGCGGTTGGTCTCGCCGCTCATGGCCGAGACGACGACGACCAAGCTGTGCCCCTGCTCCCTCCAGCGCGCCACGCGGCGGGCGACATTCTTGATCCGCTCCGGGGAGCCGACCGAGGTGCCGCCGTATTTCTGGACGATCAATGCCATGTTCTGCGCCCGAAAATCAAGGATGTTGATCTTATCCGATTTGGCCTGGCGGCGGCCGAGGGACGAGGAAATGGCGGTGCCATAACCCTACCGGCGACATAGACAAAAGCAATATTTCGTTATCCGACCTTGTATGTTGTTCAAATAATACCTATACTGCACCGCATATTACTTCGGTAATATATTTTCTGGGTTGAGGTGTCCTTTCCCAACATCGATATCGAGGACGACATAAATGAAATCCAATGAAAGCGTTGATGCACGCGACATCCGCCGCCGGCTGGGCATGAACCAGCAGCAGTTCTGGTCGAAGCTGGGCGTCACGCAGAGCGGTGGTTCCCGCTATGAGAGCGGCCGCAACATGCCACGCCCGGTACAGCATCTGCTGCGCCTAGTCCATATCGAGCAGATCGACATCCAGAAGATCCGCCGCGAAGACGTCGAGGTCGTCGAGTTCCTGAAGGCGACCGATCCCGAAATGTACAAGTCCCTCAAGAAGCAGGCGCGCGCCAGCCACAAGAAAGCGGCCTGAGACGGGTGCCGGTCAGGGGCTGACGTTCACGGTCAGCCCCAGCTTCGCGATTCTTCCCGCCAGCGCCTCGAGCCACTCGGCGGTCAGCGGGGAGAGGCGTTCGGCGTGCGGCTGCATGGGCGGACGGGCGATGCTGTACAACTGCACGCCGACGAGGACGTCGCGGTTGCGCGCCAACAGGGCGAGATAGGCGTCGAGTTCCCGGTCGCCGGGCGGCACGCCGTCGACACGGAAAAGACAGGTTTGCACCCAGGTCGGGCACAGCGCAGCAGCACGGGCCAATCTCCGCTCTGTGCCGGCGGGCTTTAGCCGCGCGCCATTGATTCCCGCCAGGCCTTCGGCCGTCGCCGTATCCACCTTGAACCACACCTCGCCGCCGCACTTGCCGATCAGTGCGAGGCCCTGCTGGACGTCGCGCCGATCGATGAGGCTGCCGTTGGTGATTAGGCGCAGCCTGATGTCCAGATCGAGCTTTAGATCCGCCAGCACGCCGGCCACGACGGCCACTGCATCGGCGAACTCGGCCGCGCTGGTCGGCTCGCCGTTGCCGGAAAACGCGACATCGGCAATACGCCGCGATCCGACCGGAACGCGTTCGTCGAGGAAGGACCCGTGCAAGGCGTGGTCGAGAAAGCCGCGCAGCTCCCGTTCCAGCAGCGCCAAGTCGATGGGCGGCGGACCGCCGCGGCGCAGATCGGGCACCTGGCAGTAGATGCAGCGCCAGTTGCAGGCATTGTTGGGATTGAGGTTGATGCCGATCGAGACGCCGCCGGCCCGACGCGACACGACCGGATAGACATAGGTCATGCCGGCGCTGTCGCGGCGATGGTCGGCGATGGTCAGGATGGCCGGCGGGCTGGTCTCGGCAGGCATCGGCGGATCGGGTGGCGGTGCTATACTGCGGCGTCTGCAGCATATCACCTCAGGCCGTCCCCGATTCCATGCAGATTACCCGCCGCCTCGAATTCGACGCGGGCCATCGCATCCCCGACCACCGCAGTCAGTGCCGCCACCTGCACGGGCATCGCTATGCCCTCGAGATCACCATCGCGGGCGAGGTCATCGATCTTGCCGGCGTACCCGACAACGGCATGGTGGTCGACTTCTCTGACCTCAAGATGCTCGCCTGGCGGCATGTCGTCGAGCCTTGGGATCACGCCTTCCTCGCTTGGCGCCGCGATACCGCCGTCGTCGAATTTCTCGCCGGCCTGCCCGGCCATAAGACGGTGCTCCTCGACCTCGTGCCGACCGCCGAAAACCTGGCCGCGCTGGCCTTTTCGATTCTCGAACCGGTCTATCGACAGGCCTATGGCGAGCGCGTGCAGATTCAGCGCGTCCGCCTCTACGAAACGCCGAACTGCTGGGCCGACGCGCATTGCCGCGGCTGAGGCGGCCAGCGCCGCCGTGCGTCGACCGCGGATTGACAGTCGCATTGGCCTGGACCAGACTGCCAGCCTAAGAACTCCCATCCAGCGGCGCCACGAGTCCCGAGGAGGGTCTAATGCTTGGCCGGATGATGCAGGTACCGCTGCTGATCTCGAGCCTCATTCGCCACGCCGACGACTGCCATGGCGACAGCGAAATCGTTTCGCGTCTCCCTGAGGGCGGCATCCATCGCTACACCTATCGCGCCGCCCACCGCCGTTCGCGCCGCTTGGCCAATGCCCTGCGCGGACTCGGCGTGGGCATGGGCGAGCGCGTCGGCACGCTGGCGTGGAACACGCATCGCCATTTCGAGATCTACTATGCCGTCTCCGGCATGGGTGCGATCTGCCACACCATCAATCCGCGCCTGTTTCCGGAGCAGATCGCTTACATCATCAACCATGCCGGTGACCGATATGTCTTTTTCGACATCAGCTTCGCGGCGCTGGTCGAGGGCATCGTCGCACATTGCCCTGAGGTCGAGGCATGGATCGCGCTGGCCCCGGCCGACCGGCTGCCCCAGACGGAGAAGATCGCCAGGCTGATCGCTTATGAGGACCTCGTCGTCAGCCACGACGACACTTTCGACTGGCCGGAGTTCGACGAAAACACGGCTTCATCGCTCTGCTACACCTCGGGCACCACCGGCAATCCCAAGGGCGTGCTCTATTCGCACCGCTCGACGGTACTCCACGCCTTTGCCGCCGCGCTGCCGGACGGCCTGAACCTTTCAGCCTGCGATTCGGTGCTGCCGGTGGTACCGATGTTCCACGTCAATGCCTGGGGCCTGCCCTACGCGGTGGCACTCAGCGGCGCCAAGTTCGTCCTGCCGGCCGGGCAGCTCGACGGTGCCAGCCTCTTCGAGTTGTTCGAGCAGGAGCAGGTCGTCGTTTCCGCCGGCGTGCCGACGGTCTGGCTCGGCCTGCTGCAGCATCTGCAGGCCACCGGACTCAAGCCGACGACGCTGCGGCGACTGATCGTCGGTGGTGCCGCGGCACCGCCGACGATGATCCGTGCCTATGACGAACAATTCGGCATCGCCGTCATCCATGCCTGGGGCATGACGGAGCTGAGTCCCCTCGGCACCGTGAACATGCCCAAGCTCAAGCATCTCGACCTGGCACCGGAAGAGCGCGAGCGGATTCGCGCCAAACAGGGACGCAGCGTGTTCGGCGTGGAAATGAAGATCGTCGACGGCGAAGGTCGGCCGCTGGCGCATGACGGTGTCACTTACGGCGATCTGCTGGTGCGCGGCCCTTGGGTGACCAGCGGTTATTTCAAGGACGAGGGCGGCCAGCCGCTGCGCGACGGCTGGTTTCCCACCGGCGACGTGGCGACGATCGACGCCGACGGCTACATGCAGATCACCGACCGCTCCAAGGATGTCATCAAGTCGGGCGGCGAATGGATTTCCTCGATCGCCATCGAGAATCTCGCCGTCGCCCATCCGGATGTGGCCGAGGCGGCGGTGATCGGCGTACATCACCCGAAATGGGATGAGCGGCCGCTGCTCGTCGTCGTCAGGAAGCAGGATGCGGCCGTGACACGCGAGCAGTTGCTCGACTTCATGCGCGACAAGATCGCCAAGTGGTGGCTGCCCGATGACGTCGTCTTCGTCGACAGCCTGCCGCACACCGCCACCGGCAAGCTGCTGAAAACCAAGTTGCGCGAGACCTTCCACGACTATCGCCTGCCGACGGCCTGATGCGATGAACGGTAACATCGTCGTCAATCGCCGCGGCGGCATTCTGGACATCGCCATCTCCCGGGCGGAGAAGAAGAACGCGCTGACCGCAGCGATGTACGCCGCCCTCGCCGACGCCATGGCCTCGGCCAACGGCGACGCCGCGGTCGGCGCGGTCTTGCTGCACGGCGTGCCGGGCGCTTTGACCGCCGGCAATGATCTGGGCGATTTCCTCACCGACCCACCCTTGAGTCCCGAGGCGCCGGTCTTTCGCTTCCTGCATGCCCTGCGCACCCTGGAGGCGCCCCTGGTCGTCGCCGTAACCGGGGTTGCCGTGGGTATCGGCACGACGCTGCTGCTGCATTGCGACCTCGCCTACTGCGGGATCAGCGCCCACTTCCAGCTGCCATTCGTCAGCCTCGGCCTCTGCCCCGAGGCCGCCTCGAGCCTGCTCCTGCCGCGCCTGGCGGGCTACGCGCGGGCCGCCGAGTTGCTGTTGCTGGGCGAAGCCTTCGGCGCCGCCCGGGCGCTGGAAATCGGCCTAGTCAACGAAGTTCTGGCCGACGACTGCGTGCTCGAGCGGGCCCGCGAACGGGCTGCGCAACTGGCCGCGCAACCGGCTGCGGCCTTGCGCCTAACCAAGCGCCTGATGAAGGCGGCCGACGCCGAACGGGTCCGCGAGATCATGGACAGTGAGGCGGCGCACTTCAAGGAGCGCCTCGCATCACCGGAAGCTCGCGAAGCGTTTGCCGCCTTTCTCGAAAAACGCCCGCCGGACTTTGCCCGGTGCGGCTAGAACGGCGTCACTCGCCGCGACAGCCGGCTTCGCAGCGCTCGTACACGGCGACGCAGCCGTCGACGCACTTGCCGCCGCCGCAGCCGTCCTGGCAGCGGCGCAGAGGATCGGCACAGGCGCGAACACAGCCGTTCCATTTCGCCTGCTGCGCCGACGGCAATCCAGGCGGTGGCAGCTTCAGCGCCGAGCGCGCCGGACAGGAAGCCAGATCAAAGCGTCGTTGTGGCCCCGGCAAGCGTTCCCAATCCGCCTCGGCAAACACCAGCTCGGACTGCAGTTCGCGCCCGCCCTCGGCCTCGCCGAGCAGACCTGAGGCGATCATGGCCGCGACCCCGAGGCAGTCGGCGCGGCGCGCCTGCGCCGGCGTTTCCGGGCGATCCAGGCGACGATCGAGCGACAGCCGGCCGCACTCGCGGGCGAACAGAAAGGTCCGCGCCTTCGCTGACAGTCCCGGCAGAAGCTCGGGGTTATAGCGGATCACGGGATGCCCCTGATCGATGACCGTCTCGACGACTTTCGCCGACGCAACGTTCATCTCGACGGCCACCGCCCGGCCATCGCTGTCGATGCATTGGTCATAAACCGGCAGATCGGCCGCCGCAGTGCCGGTCAGCAGGGTCGCAAGGGGCAGTAAACAGGCCAGGATTCGCATCGTCGCGCCACCGATCGGATATTCGATGCCCAATGATAATCGTTGCGGCGTCAGCGGTTCGGCTGGTCAAGTGGTCCTGTCGTCCACCGGCTACGAATCCGGGCCCCTCTTGATCGCCACGCCCACAGCTGTCCATTTTGCGCCGCCCTGCGCTAAAATCGCGGCCACGGAGGCGTGGCAGAGCGGTTGATTGCACCGGTCTTGTCGCATCGAGCCCTGCACGGGAAACCGCGCAGGTGAATGGAATCAAATTCGGCGAACCCCCTGGCACAAGCGCCGAGGCAACGCCGAGCCAAGCCGACATGGTCGGAAGGTGTAGAGATCAGACGGTTCCCGCCTAAGGCCGCGAGGCTATGGCGAAGGCATGATCCAGCCCACGAACAAAGGCAGACGCCTTTGGCGACGAAAGTCGAAGTGCGGACGGAAAACCGGCAGGGGTTCACGCCCCTCGTGAGTTCGAATCTCACCGCCTCCGCCATCACATATCGGCAGGATCACCGTCGTCGACTTCGTCGCCGAATTGCGCTGCCACGTGGCAGCGCATGAACCACTTGAGCGGCGTCGCGGCGAAGACCTGCAGGTGCGGCCAATGGGGCCCGAACCATTCCTGCATCCGCTCCTCGACATCGTTCCAGATGCGGGCGACGATCGGCCCGCCTTGCGACCAGTCGGTGGTTGGGTGGTAGCGCGCTGGGTCCCAGTAGCGGCCGGCGGAAACCAGGGTCGGACCCTTGCTTCGATCAGGCAGGCACACGAGTCCCTCGGCCTTGGCAACCCAGAAATTGAGCACGGGGGCATCGAGCTCGGCGACTTTCATCTTCACTCCCGAATGCGCATGGCGCGGATCCCACCGATCATATCCCCGGGCCGCGGCGCCGGTCTGCACGCGCTTGCGCGTGCTGTCGGGCGGCAAAGACGGGCACTCCCGCCCGTCTCCGATGAACCGTGCTCAGCGGGATTTGTCGCGCCACCGGGCGACGACCGCGGGCACCGGCGCGGCCTTGGCGATGATGGCTGCATCGCGTCGCGGTTGCAACTTTTGCCGTGCTTGGCTAGTCTTACGTCCCGTAGTACCCATCACGGAGGAATTCAATGCAGTCCATTTACCAACCGGTCACTCTGACGCAGGAAGGCGTGCTGCGCCAGAACCGCGTCCTGCGCAACACCTACCTGCTGCTGGCCCTGTCGATGATCCCGACGGTGCTCGGGGCGTTCGTCGGCGTGCAGACCCATTTCTCCCTGCTGGCAGGCAGCCCGTTCATGAGTTTCCTGCTGTTCCTCGGCATCGCCTGGGGCTTCATGTTCGGCATCGAAAAGACCAAGGACAGCGGCTGGGGTGTCGTGCTGCTCCTCGCCTTCACCTTCTTCATGGGGATGATGCTCTCGGGCATGCTCCAGTTCGCCTTGGGCTTCGCCAACGGCGGCCGCCTCATCGCTATTGCCGCGGGCGGCACCGGCGCCGTGTTCTTTGCCCTGGCGGGCATCGCCTCGACGAGCAAGCGCGACTTCAGCGGCCTGGGCAAGTTTCTTTTCGCCGGCGTCATCCTGCTGCTGCTGGCCATGCTCGCCAATGCCTTCTTCCAGATCCCGGCGTTGACGCTGGCGATTTCGGCGATTGCGGTGGCGATCTTTTCCGCCTACATCCTGTTCGACATCCAGAACGTGGTGCGTGGCGGCGAGACCAATTACGTCCGAGCAACGCTGGCGGTCTATCTCGACCTGTACAACATCTTCGTGAACCTGCTCAGCCTGTTGCTGGCCTTTAGCGGCGAACGCGACTAAGGCAGCGCTGCACAGCAGCGAACGACGCGGCCCGCGGGCCGCGTTTTTCATGGACGGCGTTCGAACAGCGCGATCGACTCGACGTGGGAGGTCTGCGGAAACATGTTGGCGATGCCGGCGCCGCGCAGCCGATAGCCGCCCTGATGTACGAGGATGGCGGCGTCGCGGGCCAGGGTCGCCGGGTTGCAGGAGACGTAAACGATCCGTGCCGGAACCAGATCGCCGCGGGCGGCCAGTTCGGACAGCGCCTTGGCCAGAGCCTGCGCTCCTTCCCGGGGCGGATCGATCAACATCTTGGCGAAGATGCCCAAGGCGGCAATGCTGGCAGCGCTGGCCGCGAAAAGGTTGCCGACCCGAAAGTCGCAGCGGGCGGCGAGACCGTTCCGCTGCGCATTCTGCCGTGCACGCTCAATCAGCCCGGCGTGGCTCTCGCTGCCGACCACTCGCGCACCCGTACTGGCGATCGGCAGCGTGAAGTTACCCAGCCCGCAGAACATGTCGCCGATCAGTTCTCCCGGCTCGGGCCGCAGCAGGGCCACGGCCCGCCGCACCAGCATCCGGTTGATGGCGAGATTGACCTGGGTAAAGTCGGTCGGCCGAAAATGGACGCGAATGCCGAATTCCGGCAGGTCGTAGGCCAACTCAGGCGCGTTCGCCGGATGTAACAACCGTGCGCTGTCGGGACCTCCCGGCTGCAGATAGAACACGATGCGATGTTTATCGGCAAAACTGCGCAGCTGCGCTTCGTCGCCAGCCGCCAATGCCTGCAGATGGCGTAGCACCAGTACCCGCTGGGTCGTTCCACCCATGTCGCCGATGCTGACCTCGATCTGCGGCAGCCGATCGGGGCAGGACAAGCCGGCCAGCAGCCCGCGAAGCGGTGGCAGCAAGCGCGAGATTTCCGCCGGCAAAACCTCGCAGCTATCCATGTCGGCGACATGACTGCTTCTCCGTTCATGGAAGCCGACCAGGACCACACCGGTTTTCTCCAGAAGATGCACCGCCAGTCGCGCCCGGTAGCGGTAGCCCCACGGGCTGCCCGAAATCGGCGCGTAGAGGACCTCGGGCCGCAGCCGCGCCAGGTGCCAGAGCGCATCCTCGAGTACCCGCTGCTTGGCAGCAGTCTGCGCAGCTGGCACCAGGTGCTGCATGCTGCAACCGCCGCAGGTGCCGAAATGCCGGCAGCGCGGCTCGACCCGTTGGCTGCTCGCCCGTACTATCGCGACGGCGACGGCCTGCTCGTAGCTCGACTTCTTCCGGTAGCTCGAATAGGCGACGCGTTCGCCCGGCAGGCCGCCCTCGATGAAGATGGCCTTACCCTCGACGCGGGCGACGCCCCGTCCTTCATGATCGATCGATTCGATATCGGCTTGCGGCATGCGGCGGCCGGCGACACTCGCAAATGGGCCGGATTATAATCGCCGCCACCATGATCACCACGCTTCTCGGCGGCCTGTCGGCGCAGCGGTTTCTCGACGAATACTGGCAGAAGAAGCCACTGCTGGTGCGCCAAGCCATACCGGGCTTCAGCGGCCTGCCCTCGCTTCCGGGGCCGCGTGCGCTGCTCGACCTGGCCTGCCGCGACGACGTCGAATCGCGGTTGGTGGCGCGCCAGGGGGATCATTGGGAAATCGCCCGCGGTTCCTTCAAGCGCCGCGATTTCAAGCGCAGCGCCGGTTGCCGCTGGACCGTGCTGGTCCAGGGAGTGAATCTGCATCTCGAGGAAGCCGACCGCCTGATGCGCGAATTTGCGTTCATCCCCTATGCCCGTCTCGACGACCTGATGGTGAGCTACGCCGTCGATGGAGGCGGCGTCGGTCCCCACTTCGACAGCTACGATGTCTTCCTGCTGCAAGGCATCGGCCGCCGTCGCTGGCGTATCGGAGCGCAACGCGACAAGACGCTGATCGACGACCTGCCGCTGAAAATCCTAAGCGATTTCCGGCCCAGCCGCGATCTGCTGCTCGAACCCGGCGACCTCCTCTATCTGCCGCCGCAATGGGCCCATGACGGCATTGCCGTCGGTCCGTGCATGACTTGGTCGATAGGCTTCCGCGCCTCACCGACCCAGGATTTGGCCGAGCAGTTCCTCATCCATCTGCAGGACCATGTCCGTCTTCCCGGGCGTTACGCCGATCCGGATCTACAGCGCCAGAATCACCCGGCCGAAATCAGCGCGGCGATGATCGACCAGGTAGCCGCGATGCTGGCAAAGATCCGCTGGAACCGTGGCACGGTGCGAGAGTTTCTCGGACGCCACTTGACCGAGCCCAAGCCGCACGTCTATTTCGATGTCCCGGAACGTCCGCTTTCTCCCGCCCGCTTCGCCGCACGCTGCGGCAGGCTCGGGCTGCGTCTCGACCCGCGCGCGCAGATGCTGTTCTCGGGCCGCCGCTTCTATCTCAACGGTGAGCCCTGCGCGGCACCCCGCGGCGAGCGGGCGGCGCTGCGCCGCTTGGCCGACCGGCGCGAACTCGAGAGTCTGCAGGGACTTTCCGCGGCCACCGTGGCCATGCTTCACGGCTGGTACCTCGACGGTTTCCTGGCTCCCAGATGACCGGGCCGCACGTCACCCGCTTCGACACCGAAGCTGCCTTTCACAAGGCCGTCGACATCGTCATCGTCGAAGCGCGCCGCAGGATCGACCTGTTCGACGGCCAACTGTCCATGCCGCGGCTCGATCATCGCGCCAAGCCGCTCCGCGACTTTCTGCTAGCCGACCGTGGACACCGGATCCGCATCGTTGTCGATGACGTTCAGCCGCTGGAAAGCCGTCTGCCGCGACTACAGTCGGTGTGCCGCGATTTCAGCCACGCTGTCGAGATCCGCCGGACGCCTGAAGAATCCCGCCAGCTGGCGGACGTTTCCCTGCTTGCAGCCAATGGCTTCGGCGTCGTGCGCTTCCATCGCGACTCTTCGCGCGGCGAATTGATTTTCGGCGACGCGGCGGCGCTTCGAGCCCGGTCGGCGCGATTCGACGAACTTTGGGAAATGTCGGAGTCCTGCTCGGTCGGCGTCCCGCTCGGTCTGTAGAAGCGCTCGGCCCGGCGCGCAGCCATGGTCGCGCCGCGGCCGCCGGGCCCGGCGGCGTTGACGGGTCACTGATCTGCTATAATTATCGGCTGGATGGGGCCCGACCTCAGCCAACCAGAGAAATTGGGATTTCCTCCGCATTACTCCTTATCGATAAAGGGAACAACATGAAACAGTCTCTCCTCGTTGCTGCGCTCGTCGCCGTGGCTCTGACCGCCTGCGGCAAGAAAGAAGAAGCCAAGCCGGCCGCCCCGGCTCCGGCCGCCGCTCCGGCTCCGGCTCCGGCCCCCGCCGCAGAAGCGCCCAAGCCCGCCGATGCTGCCGCCGCTCCGGCTGCTGGCGCGATGGCCCCGGCCCCGGCCGCCGCTCCCGCCGGCGAGATGAAGAAGGAAGAGCCTAAGAAGTAATCGCTTCTCCTCCAGTTCAGAAAAGCCAGCCCACCGGCTGGCTTTTTTGTTTCGGCGTCGCTCCGGGTTCCTAGCCGATGTCGCGCCAGTCGAAGCCATCGTCCTGGGAGGCCACCCCGATGTCCCCAGGCGTGCAGCCGAGGGCCCCGGCCAGGGCGTCCCGAGCGAGGCGCGGCGCGTTGTTCTGGCGGCTCAGGTGTGCCGCGACGACGTGACGCAGGCGGGAGCCGTCGAGCGACGCCAGCAGCGCCGCGGCCGCCGTGTTGTCGAGGTGACCGTAGCGCCCGCGGATGCGCTGCTTGAGCCGCAGCGGGTAGTCGCCAGCCTCGAGCATCGCCGCATCGTGATTACATTCCAGGATCAGCGCCTCGCAGCCGGAAAGCATGCGGGCGATGTGCGGCGTGGTGCAGCCCGCATCCGTAAATACGCCGAGGCGCCGGCTACCGTCGGCGAAGACAAACTGGACCGGCTCCCGGGCGTCATGCGGCACCGGAAAGGGCCGCACTTCGATGTCGCCGATGGCAAATGCCTGATGGCTGTCGATCACCGTCAGCGCCCGCGCAGCGGCCTTCGCTTCGACGAGCGCGGCCCGCGTGCCGTGGGTCAGAAAGACGCCGAGCTCGAATTTATTCGCCGCCGCCAGCACGCCGGCGGCATGGTCGGTGTGCTCGTGGCTGACGACGACGGCATCGAGATCGCCACCCTCGAGTCCCAGTCGTGCCAGGCGCCGCGCCAGCTCGCGCGGCCCGAAGCCGCAATCGAGCAGGATCCGCGTCGCTCCCGCCTCGATGACAAGCGCATTGCCGCTGCTGCCGCTGCCCAATGATGCGAAACGCATAGTCTAGACGCCACGCCGGATACGCAAAACAAAGCCCGGCAGCGCCGGGCCTGGTGCAGCGCATGCCGGGGCGAGGCGACCCGGCGTCATTTGAGCTGATCGTAGAGCAGGCTCAGGATCTTCTTCGAGGTGTCCGATTTCTCGACGCCGCCCTCGCGGCTCAGCACCTGGACCGAGCTGCTGACTTCGCCCTCGTCCTTGATGTAGATGCGGTACTGGATCCGGTCGCCGGCATCGGGCTTGTCGCTCTTCCAGAACATCAGCTTCGACAGGAAGCCCTTGTCCTTCTGCTTGGCGTCGGTTTCGGGATCGACGTAGCGGACGAAATACAGGCCGTGCGAACGGTCGCGGTCTTCAACCGTGAAGCCGACCCGGTCCAGCGCCAGACCGACGCGGCGCCAGGCGCGGTCGAAAGGCTCGGGCAACTGCAGGGTTCCGGCGCCATCGCCGCTGCTGGCCAGCTTGGCCTTATCCGGAGGCGCGGCAGCGGCAAGGAGCGTGCTGGCACGGGCCTCTTCGAGCCCCAGCCGCACCATCAGCCGGCGCATCATCTCGGTTTCGATTTCGGGATCGGCAGGCCGCGGCTGCCAGCGCGTTTCGCCCCGCGCCTCGTTGATGTAGGTCTCGTACATGCCGCGGTGGCTGATATAGATCTCCGTCGTCTTGCCGTCCGGTCCCTTTTCGAGACGGGTGCGAAACTTGTCGCGCTCCGAGGTCGAATAGACGTCGTCGAACAGCTTGCCGATGGCGCCGCGGATAATGTCCTGCGGTATCTTGGCGCGATTCTCGGCCCAGTCCGTCTCCATGATGCCTGCATCGGGCATCTCGATGTTTACGATGAAGCCGAGCTCCTGCCAGAATTCCTTGACGACCGGCCACAGCTTCTCCGGCGAGCCGGGAACCACCAGCCAGCGCTGGGTGCCGCCGCGCTCGATGCGCATCGATTCCATCTGCGGCAGGACATCCTGGGCCGTCGTCGAGCGTGCCTGGCCGCCGCGCTCGACGCTGTAGGCGGAGTAGGTCGCCGTCCCCTTCGGATTGATGTCGGGAACCGTGTAGCGCTCGTCACGGCTGGGCGCCGTCAGGTCGGGTGGAATCTCCAAGGGCGGCAGTTTCCCCGCCGACTTGTAATCGATCTTCTTCGATTCGAGCAGGCTGCCGCTGCAACCCGACAGAATCACCACGGCCAGCAGCGTGACTGCGCTGGCGATGCGCTTCGAATGCATAGCTGAATTCCCCATCAAACCTGGATGCCGGCTTCGCGCATCGCCGATCGCACCCGCTCGTGGAACTCCGGCGACAGCGGCGTCATCGGCAGCCTAAGGCCGCCTTCGATCAGCGCCATCTGTTCGCAGGCCCACTTGACCGGTATCGGATTGGCTTCGACGAAGAGCTGGCGGTGCAGCCCGAGCAGTCTGAAATTGATCGTCCGCGCCGTCGCGAGCTCGCCCGACAGTGCCGCTGCCATCATGTCGTGCATCAGGCGCGGCGCCACGTTGGCCGTCACCGAAATCGTGCCCTGGCCGCCGAGCAGGGTCAGAGCCAGCGCGGTGGCGTCGTCGCCGCTATAAACGGCGAACCCCTGTGGCACCCGCTTGAGCAGGTCCGAGCCGCGCTCGATGTCGCCGCTCGCATCCTTGATGCCGACGATGCCCGGAACCCGGGCCAGGCGCAGCGCCGTATCGTTAGCGAGGTCGGCGACGGTTCGCCCCGGCACGTTGTAGAGGATCATCGGCAGGTCCACGGCTTCGGCAATGGCCTTGAAGTGCCGGAACAGACCTTCCTGGGTCGGCTTGTTGTAGTAGGGCACCACCGAGAGATGGGCGTCGGCACCGGACTTCTTGGCGAAGATTGCCAAGTCGATCGCCTCCGCCGTGGAATTGGCGCCGGTGCCGGCGATGACCGGGATGCGCCCGGCCGTGTGCTCGACGGCCACGCGGATCAGTTCCTGATGCTCGTCGATATCGACGGTCGGCGACTCACCCGTCGTGCCGACCACGACGACGCCGTCGGACCCTTCGCGAATATGCCAATCGAGCAGGCTGCGCAAGCGTGGCCAGTCGAGACTGCCATCCTCGCGCATGGGCGTGACGATGGCGGGAATGGATCCTCTGATCATGGTGACGGGTCGGCTCGAAAAACGCGGATTCTACCCGAAACGTCGGCGTCCCTCTAAGCCGCCGCCGCGCTACAGGTCGGCCAGCACGCGGATATGGGTGGCGACGCTGCGCCCCAGAGCCGACAGCGCATAACCGCCTTCGAGCATCGAGACGATGCGGCCCCGGCCCGACTCCGTGGCAACCTGCTTCAGCTGTTCGGTCACCCAGGCATAGTCGGATTCGACCAGACCGAGCGACGCCATGTCATCTTCGTAGTGCGCGTCGAAGCCGGCCGAAACGTAGATCAGCTGGGGTGCAAATGCGCGCAGCCGGGGCAGCCAGACCTCGCTCACCACTGCGCGGAAGCCGTCGCCGCGGGTGCCGGCCTTGAGGGGCACGTTGCACATGTTCGGCGCCGGATTGTTGGTGCCGCAGTACGGGTAGAACGGATGCTGGAAGGTGCCGACCATCAGCACGTGTTCGTCGCCGGCGAAGATTTCCTCGGTGCCGTTACCGTGGTGCACGTCGAAGTCGACGATGGCGACACGCTCCAGTCCCCACGCCGCGATACCATGCCGGGCCGCGACTGCGACATTGTTGAAGAAACAAAAACCCATGGCGCGGGCTCGTTCGGCATGATGACCCGGCGGCCGGACGGCACAAAACGCCGCCGCGGTCTCGCCGCGCATGACCAGATCGGTTGCCAGCACTCCGGCGCCGGCCGAGCGCAACGCCGCCCGCCAGGTGCCCGGGCACATCGCCGTGTCCGGGTCGAGGTGCACAATGCCCTGCTTTGGAGAGGAGGATTCCAGCGTCTCGATATAGTGCCGCGGATGCACCCGCAACAACTGCTCCATCGTCGCATTCGGCGCGTCGTGGTAGGTCAGGTAGAGATCCAGGCCGGCCGATATCAAACGGTCGTTGATCGCACCGAGGCGTTCCGGGCACTCCGGATGGTGCGTCCCCATGTCGTGCTGCCAGCAGTCGCGGTGCGTTATGAATGCGATGGTCATTGGTAGTGAATCGAAAAAATATCGGCAGACCGCTGCAATTATCGCGCTTTTTCCCGCAAACTCCCAACCCATGCCGCTTCCGAGAGGGAACCCACGCGCCCAAGACATTTGCGGCCGTATCGTCGCCACGGCCTCGGGCATCGTGCTGGGCAAGGAACGACAAATCCGCCTGGCGCTGGCCTGCCTGCTGGCCCGCGGCCATCTGCTCATCGAGGACCTGCCCGGCGTCGGCAAGACGACTCTGGCGCACGTGCTGGCCAGGCTGTTCGGCCTGGATTTCCAGCGCATCCAGTTCACCAGCGACTTGCTGCCGGCCGACGTCCTCGGCGTATCGGTCTTCGATCGCGACAGCGGCAGCTTCCGCTTCCACCCGGGGCCGATATTTTCGCAGGTGATACTCGCCGACGAAGTGAACCGGGCCACGCCCAAGGCGCAAAGCGCTCTCCTCGAAGCGATGGAGGAACGCCAAGTCACGGCCGAAGGGGCTACCCGGCCCCTGCCTCATCCCTTCTTCGTCATCGCGACGCAAAACCCCTCGCACCTGGTCGGCACGTTTCCCCTACCCGAATCGCAGCTCGACCGCTTCCTGATGCGCATCGAACTCGGTTACCCCGACCGCAGCGCCGAGCGTGAATTGCTTGTCGGGGCCGATCGCCGCGAGTTGGCGGCAGGCCTGGCGCCTTGCGCCACGGCCGAGGAACTCGAGGAACTGCAGACGGCGGTGCGCCAGGTCCACGCCGCGCCGGCCTTGATCGACTACATTCTCGCGCTCGCCGAATACAGCCGCCGGACGCCGGACTTCGAAGCCGGGATGAGCCCCCGGGCGGCGTTGGCGCTACTCGCCGCGGCCCGTGCCTGGGCACTGCTCGAAGGCCGCGCGCATGTGCTGCCCGAAGACGTCCAGGCGGTCCTGCCCGGCGTCGCCGGTCACCGCTTGCGGCCGGCGACGGGTAACGGGCGTGCCGACGACGCGGCGGCTGCCCTCCTCGAGGCGGTGCCGCTGCCCTAAGTGCCGTGGCCATGCGCATCGGCGACGCGCTGCGGGAGCGCTTCATCATCTGGGCACTGCGCGTGCGGCCGCCGGAGCCGGCACCGATCGTGCTCACCCAGCGCCGCGTCTATGTCCTGCCGACGCGCTTCGGCCTGGCCTTCGCCACCTCGCTGGCAATCATGCTGGTCGGCGCGATCAACTACAACCTGAGCCTCGGCTACGTACTGGTCTTCCTGCTGTCCGGTCTCGGCGTCGCGGCGATCCTCAATGCCTTTCGCAACCTGGCCGGCCTGGCGATTTCGCCGGGCCGCTGCGAGCCGGTCTTTGCCGGCGAGCCGGCGCGTTTCGTCATCCACATCGCCAACCTTCAGGTCCGCCCGCGTTATGCTATTGACATCAACCTGGCGGGCTCGCCGGCCCAGCGAATCGACGTTCCGGCCGCGGGCGCGGCGGCCCCGGCCCTCTCGCTGACAACGACCCAGCGCGGCTGGCTGGCCCTGCCGAGGCTGGCCTTGGCCACCACCTATCCGCTCGGCCTGGTGCGCGCCTGGAGCTACTGCGCACCGGACCGGCGCTGTCTCGTCTACCCGGCTCCGGCCGCCAATGCGCCGCCGCTGCCCACGGCGTCGGGCGGCCGCGAAGGCGGCGTCCGGGGCGGCCGCGGGCGCGAGGATTTCGCCGGTCTGCGTGCCCATCAACCGGCGGACCCGCCCCGCCACATTGCCTGGAAGGCCGTCGCACGCCAGGCCGGACCGCTGCTGACCAAGCAGTTTGCCGGTGAGGCGGCACAGCGACTGGTCCTCGACTGGGAAGACCTGGCGGCCGTTGCCGACCCCGAGCGGCGCATCGCCATTCTCGCCCGCTGGGTCTGCATGGCCCGCGAACAAGGCCTGGCCTGGGGCCTGCGGCTGCCCGGGGTGGAACTGCCGCCGGCGGCCGACGAAGCCCAGTTCCACGCCTGCCTGCAAGCCCTGGCACTCCATGGCCGTTGAACGCCATCTGACGCCGCGCCAAACGCTCTGGCTGCTGTGTGCCGCATCGGCCGCGGCGGCACCGCTGGTCCCCTTCGCCCCGGCCTGGGTCTCGGCCCTGACCGGCCTCGCCCTGGCCTGGCGCGGTGCGCTGCTCTGGCGCGCCCGCCCGCTGCCGGCCCGCTGGATTCTCGCCCTGCTGGCGGTGACGGGCGCGGCCGGCATCGGCATGCACTTCCATAGCCTGTTTGGCCGCGATGCCGGAATTGCCATGCTGCTCGTCTTTCTCGCCCTCAAGCTGCTGGAAACGCGGGCGGCGCGGGACGCCGCAGCGCTGGTCCTGCTCTGCTTCTTTCTCGTCCTGGGCCAGTTCTTCTATTCCCAGAGCATGGCCGCGGCGGCGACCATGGTCGCCGTCGTGCTGATCATCACCGCCGCCCTCGTAAACCTCGGCAACGACCACCGCTCGCCGGCGGCGACGCTGCGGACGGCCGCCTTCCTGCTGATGCAGGCGACACCATTCATGCTCCTGCTGTTCGTCCTCTTCCCCCGCGTATCGGGACCGCTCTGGGGCCTGCCGGCCGATGCCTTCCAGGCCGTGACCGGACTGTCCGACACCATGTCTCCCGGCAGCATCAGCCGCCTCGGCCAGTCGGACGCCATCGCCTTTCGCGCCAAATTCGCCGCAGCGCCGCCCGCTCATGCCGGCCTCTACTGGCGCGGACCGGTCCTGTCCGAGTTCGACGGTCGGACCTGGCGCAGCAAGCGCGGCGAATCGTCCAGCGCCTTTCCCTACCGGACGGCAGGCGAAGGGATCGACTACGTGGTGACGCTCGAGGCGAACAACCGGCCCTGGCTGTTCGCCCTCGAACTGCCGATTTCGCTGCCCGCCGAAGCCGTCATGACATCGGACTACACGGTGCTGGCACGCTCGCCCGTGCGCAGCCGCCAGCGCTACGCGATGCGATCCCGGCTCGGCCTCGCCGCCGGGAGCACGGACAGCCCGGCCCGCCTGCGCGAAGCCCTGTCGCTGCCCGCCCGTCTCGGCCCCCGGGCACGGCGGCTTGCCGGCGAGTTGCGGGCGCAGTCCCGCGGCGATGCCGACGTCATCGCCGCGATGCTGGCCTACTTCCGCCGCAATCCGTTTTATTACACGCTGGAGCCACCGCTGCTCGGCGAGGACAGCATCGACCAGTTCCTCTTCGATACGCGGCGCGGATTTTGCGAACACTACGCCGCCGCTTTCGTCTTCGTCATGCGAGCGGCCGGCATTCCGGCAAGGGTCGTGACCGGCTACCAGGGCGGTGCGATCAATCCGGTGGACGGCTATCTCGAAGTACGCCAGTACGATGCCCACGCCTGGGCCGAGGTCTGGCTGCCCGGCCTCGGCTGGCGCCGCGTCGACCCGACGGCGGCCATCGCACCGGCACGGGTCGAGGTCGATCTGGCCGCCGCCGTGCCATCGACCGATCCCCTGCCCCTGCTGGTGCGCGCCGATTTGTCCTGGCTGCGCAGCATGCGCTATCGCCTGGATGCGCTGAGCAATGGCTGGAACCAGTGGGTGCTCGGTTACAATCCGCAACGGCAGCGAGATTTGCTCAGGACGCTCGGCATGGCCTCGCCCGACTGGCAGAGCATGACGGCGGTATTGGCGACGCTGTGCGGAGTATTGCTGCTGGCCTCGGCCGCCTGGGCGATACGGCAGCGCCGGCCGGTCGACCCGGCCCTGGCGGCCTGGGAGCGCTTCAGCGCCAAGCTGCGCCGCCGCGGCCTGGCCCGCCGCCCCGCGGAAGGTCCGCTGGCCTTCGCGCGGCGGATCGCCGCCGCGCTGCCGCAACGACACAGCGAAATTGCCGCAATTGCCGGCTTGTACGCGCAGCTGCGTTATGCCGGGGAAGACAGCCCGGCCGCGCTGCATGAATTGCGGCAGCGCGTCCGCCAGTTCCAACCGTGAGGCCGCCCGATGCTTCGATTAGTGCTCCTGTCATTAGTGCTGGCGGTCGTCCCGGCCGCCGCCGCGGAGTCGTATGCCGACCGCGAGGCGGTGCGCAGCTTCATCGCCGAGATGCGGGAACGACATGGCTTCGCGCCCGAGCAGCTGACGGAGTGGTTCGGCCAGGCGCGCACGCTGCCCGCGGTGCTCAAGGCGATCCAGCCCCCGGCCGTACCGGGATTGCGCTCCTGGCGCGCCTACCGGGCACGCTTCGTCGATGACAGACGCATCTCGGGCGGGGTGCGATTCTGGCGGGAGCACGCCGACGCATTGGCCGAGGCCAGAAAACGCTACGGCGTCGCCGAGGAAATCGTGGTCGCCATCATCGGCATCGAAACCATTTACGGCCGCCGCAGCGGTAATGTCGAAACCTTCTCGGCTCTGGCGACGCTGGCCTTCGATTACCCGCCGCGCGCCGAACTATTCCGCCACGAACTCGAGGAACTGCTGCTGCTGGCCCGCGAAGAGCAGCGCAGTCCGCTCGCCTACCGCGGTTCGTATGCCGGCGCCATCGGCCTGCCGCAGTTCTTGCCGAGCAGCGTGCGGCGCTACGCCGTGGATTTCGACGGCAGCGGCCATGTCGACCTTCTCGACAGCCCGGTCGATGCCATCGGCAGCATCGCCCACTTCCTCAACGAGCATGGCTGGCAGGCCGAGGGCCCGCTGAGCGCGCTGGCGCGAGTGGATGCCACGCGATGCCAGGGACTGCTGGCGGCCGGAATACAGCCGCGGGAAACGCCCAGTGAAATGGCCGCAAACGGGGTCAGCGCGGCGGGTGCGCCGGAACGCCCCGCGGCCCTGATCGATCTGCCGACGCCCAACGAGCCGACAGAGTACCGGCTGGGCTACAAGAACTTTTACGTGCTGACGCGTTACAACCGCAGCAGCTTCTATGCGGCAGCGGTATCCGACCTCGCCCAGGCCCTGGTCGAGGCACGACCGGCGCGTTAGGGACGCTACAGCAGGGATTCCCGACTTAGTCCCTCGCGCTGCAACTTCTTGCGCAGCTTGTCGATGGCTTCGAGCTGGATCTGGCGCACCCGTTCGCGCGTCAGGCCCATCTCGTCGGCGAGCTGCTCCAGGGTACCGATCTCGCGTCCGTTCAAGCCGTAGCGGCTTTCGATGACCAGACGCTGCTTTTCGGTGAGCTGTCCGACCCAATCGACGACCAGGCGCTCGACTTCCCGCTGTTCGATTTGCACATCGGGATTTTCCTCGTGGTTGTCGGGAATCGCGTCGGCGACGGAAAGATCCGGGTCGATGTCCAGGGGCGCGTCGAGGGACATCGTCCGTTCCGACAGCGCCAGGATCTGGCGCACCGCCTCGGCCGGCTTGTCGAGCATGCGCGCCACCGCTTCGACGTGGCCGTGCTTGGGGCGCTCGTTGTTTACCTCGAGGTGGCGGAGCGCCCGCAACACGATGTTGAGTTCCTTGACCACATGCACGGGCAGCCTGATCGTGCGCGACTGGTTCATGATGGCGCGTTCGATGTTCTGTCGGATCCACCAGGTGGCGTATGTCGAGAAGCGGAAGCCTCGTTCGGGATCGAACTTCTCGAGCGCGTGAATCAGACCGAGATTGCCTTCTTCAATCAGGTCGTCCAGCGGAATACCGCGGTTCATGTAATGCTTGGCGACGCTGACGACAAGACGCAGGTTGGCCTCGATCATCCGCTGCCGGGCGGCAAAATCCCCGGCGCGGACGCGTCTCGTCAGGGCCAGTTCCTGCTTGGCGGTCAGCAGCGCACTGGCGCCGATCTCGTTCAGGTACAGCTGGGTTACGTCGTTGAGGAATCCGGTGTCGGCGAATTCCGCGATCTCGGCGCGAGCTTCCGCCTCCACCTCTTCGGCGGCGCCCTCACCCTCGCCCTGCAGGCCGAAGGCGTAAAGGTCGTTGTCGTCGCCGTTCGAGGATTCGCCCATGGTTCACCGGGCGGGCAGATACTTGAGCGGATCCACCGGCTTGTTCATGTGCCGGATCTCGAAATGGAGCTTGGGCTGATCGGCGTCGGAATTGCCGATCTCGGCGATTTTCTGGCCCGTACCGACCATTTGTTCCTCCTTGACCATGACCTGGCTGTTGTGCGCATACACCGTGAGGAAGCTCGGACTATGCTTGATGATAACCATCTTGCCATAACCGCGGATGCCTGTGCCGACATAGACGATCTTGCCGGCGCTGGCTGCCGTCACCGCGTCGCCGGTCTTGCCTGCGATATCGATGCCCTTGTTGCTGCCTTCGACGAAATTGCCGAGCAGCTTGCCGCCGGCCGGCCATGTCCAGTCGACCGGATCGCCGGCCGCCGCCCGGACCTCCGGCGGCGTCTCGGCAGGCTTCTCCGGCGCTTTTTGCGGAGCCCTGCTTTCGCTGGCCACGACTCGCACCGGCGCTGCGTCGCCCTGTTGCAGTTTCGCCAGGGCCTCGGCCGAATAAGGCTGCTTGCCTCCCTTGGGCTCGCGCTTCAAGCCATCGCTGTTCGCCGGCGCTTCGCCGATCGGCCGGACTTCGATGGCGGCGGGCGCCGCGATCGGCTTGGTCACGGCGACCGGAGCGGGGCTCTCGGGCGGCGTCACGCGCAACTGCTGACCGATCTGGATGCGGTTAGGATCGTCGATGCCGTTCCAGGCCGCCAGATCGCGATAGGTCTGGCCGTGATCCAGGGCGATGCTGTAGAGGGTGTCGCCCTTCTTCACCGTATAGAAACCGGGCCTGGCCTCGGCCGCAGACGCCACGGCCGCTTTCGCTTCGACAGGCGCCGCCATGCCGCGCTCCTCGACCGGCGCCGGCGTGCTGCTGGCGCAGCCGGCGAGAAAAACCACTGCTGCCGTCAAGACAAGAACGCGGCTCATTCCACCCCCGCCAGCATCGGCACGAAACGCACAGGATCGTAATACCTCTCGACAGCACCCTCCGGGCCACGCTCAATCAGGCACAGAGCCTGATCGGCGCTGCCCAGCGGCAGGATCATCCGTCCGCCGGGCGCCAACTGGTCCCGCAGCGATTGCGGCACGTGGGGCGAGGCCGCAGCGACGATAATGGTATCAAACGGAGCCGCCTCAGGCAGACCAAGATTGCCATCGGCATGTTTGAGACGGATCCGGCCGAGGCGCAACTGACGCAGATTGTCTCTCGCCCGGGCCAGCAATGGAGCGATGCGCTCGACGGCGAATACCTCGTTGCTCAGCATTCCCAGCACCGCCGCCTGGTAGCCGCAACCGGCGCCGATTTCGAGGGTCTTGCCGAGTTTCCGCCCGGCGATCAGCAGTTCGATCATGCGTGCCACCACGTACGGCTGCGAAATCGTCTGGCCGAAGCCGAGCGGCAGCGCCGTGTCCTCGTATGCCCGGTGCGCGAAGGCTTCCTCGACGAAGATGTGCCTGGGCACGGCGGCCATCGCCGCCAGAACCAGGGGATCGCGGATGCCCTGTTCACGGAGGCGATCGATCATGCGGACGCGGGTCCGGTCCGAGGTCATGCCGATTCCGCGCAAGCTGCTCATGCGTTCAGCCAGCGCTCGATCGCCTCGAGCTTGGCGGCGTGTGTCAGATCGATCTGCAGGGGCGTAACCGATGCGTAGCCCGCGGCATCGGCCGCCGCGCCGGCGGCACCGACCCAATAGACGGTGTCGCCCCGCGGCGTCGTCTGCATGACGACGGGCTCGGCCTTGTGGCGGCGCCCGAGCCGGGTGACGCGCAGGCCGCGCAGTTCGCCGTAGGCGACATCGGGCACATTGACGTTGAGCAGCACCGGCTCGTCGAACTGGCCGCGCTGGCAACGCTCTATCAGCTGCCGGGCGACGCGGACGGCGGTATCGAAATGGGCGCCCAGCTTGCTGGTCAGCGAGACGGCCAAGGAGGGCACGCCGAGCAGGTACCCTTCCATGGCCGCCGCCACGGTACCCGAATAGATCGTGTCGTCACCCATGTTGGCACCGAGGTTGATTCCCGATACCACCATGTCCGGACGGTGTTCGAGCATTCCGGTCACGGCAAGGTGCACGCAATCGGTCGGCGTCCCATTGACGAAGAAGAATCCGTTCTCCGCCCGCCGGAGAAAGAGAGGACGATCAAGAGTCAGAGAATTGCTGGCGCCGCTGCGATCCCGTTCGGGTGCAACCACGGTCACCTCGCCCAAGGCCTCGAGCCCGCCGGCCAGAGCCGCCAGACCCGGGGCCGAGTAGCCGTCGTCGTTGCTCAGCAGGATTCGCATGACTCTCGGAATGGCATCAATTCGCATCGGAAGGCCAGCCTTAACCCGGCGCACGTCGCCGGGCGGCAGGTGGTCGAGCTGCGCGAACGGGTCATTGGCGATTATACGGGTGTTGGCCCTTGCAGCGAAAAAGGCTGTGTCCGCAGGCAGTTTTTCGCCCAGCGCCGCCGGCGAAGATTCCGCGGCAGCGCCCCCGCCGCCGTGTCTTCGGACCGAACGCCGACGCCGCGCTGCACGTGCTATAAATTAACCACTCATTGGCTGGGAGCGAAATCATGTTCCAAATTGTGCACCACGGCCGGGTGTTGATGATGGCAACGGCCATCGCGCTAAGCGGCGGCTGTGCCAATTATGGCGGCGGGCTCGTGCCCGGCGTTGCCCATTACGACGATGTCATCGTGGCGATGGGCCGCCCGGCGCTGCAGTGGCGTGATGCCGACGGTGCCATGCAATTAGCATATCCGCGCGGTCCCCAGGGCTATGCGACCTACATGGTCTTCCTGGCGCCCGACGGCACCCTGCGCCGCATCGAGAACGTGCTCGACGAAAAGCATTTCGCCGCCGTCGTTCCGGGCCGGATGGACCGCGAAGCGGTCCTGCGCCTCTTCGGCCCGCCGCGGGAGAAGGTCGGCTTCGACTGGCGCAACGAGGAATCCTGGGAGTGGCATTTCCAGGACGACTGGCTCGAACCGTCGCGATTCGTCGTCGCCTTCGACCGCAACACCTGGACCGTCACGGGAACGCAGCAGGTGCGCGAATTTACCTCGGGAACGAAGCGGATGCGCTAGCGCTACCGGCAGGCGGCGCGGCCTTGCCTGCGCAGGTCCGGCGCTATTCCGACGGCGACGGCGACGCGATCAGCGAAACGGAACTGCCGCGACGCCGCCGGTGTTGGACCAGAATCTCGAATAAGATAGCTGGTCGGGGTGAGAGGATTCGAACCTCCGACTCCTGCGTCCCGAACGCAGTACTCTACCAGGCTGAGCTACACCCCGCTGCGACCTGTCCAGCGCCACTGAAACGCCTCCGGGCGTGGATCGATCCGCGATTGACACTCTGCCGTCATCAATAATTCCGTTCGGCGGCAAAGGCTGACAATTGTATCAAACATTCCTTGAATGGCGAAGCGGGCAGCGCTGCGATCGCGGCGATGGCGATGGCGGATTCCGTTTCGGCACGGCGTCGCGTCTCGTCCAGGGCACCGGTCGCCCGGATGGCGGCGAGGACGCCGGCGAAGTCATCGCGCCCGCCCTGCTCGACGGCCCGGCGCACGCAGGCCGCCTGCTCGGCGCTGCCGGTCTGGATGACGTGGATTAGCGGCAGGGTCGGCTTGCCCTCGGCGAGATCGTCGCCGATATGCTTACCGGTCTCGGCTTCGGCCCCGGAATAGTCGAGCACATCGTCGATCAACTGGAACGCGGTGCCCAAGTGCATGCCGTACCGCGCCAAGCCCTGCTCCACCTCGGCACCGGCGCCGCCGAGTATTCCCCCCAGGCGAGCGGCGGCCTCGAACAGTTTGGCCGTCTTGAAGCGTATGACGCGAAGATATTCGTCCACTGTCGCGTCGGCGTTGTGGCAGTTCATCAATTGCAGCACTTCGCCTTCGGCGATCACGTTGGTGGCATCGGCCATGACTTCCATGACGCGCATGCTGCCGACCGAGACCATCATCTGGAAGGCGCGCGAATAGAGGAAATCGCCGACCAGGACGCTGGCGGCATTGCCGAACAGCGCATTGGCCGTGTCGCGGCCGCGGCGCAGGTCCGATTCGTCTACGACGTCGTCATGAAGAAGCGTCGCCGTATGGATGAACTCGATCACCGCCGCCAATTCGTGCTGCTGGCTGCCGCGATAGCCGACGGCGCCGGCCGCGAGGAGCACAAGGGCCGGGCGCATTCTCTTGCCGCCGCTGGCGACGATATATTCCGCCACCTGCCGAACCAGCGCGACCTCGGAATGCAAACGGGCGCGAATCACTGCGTCCACCGCCCGCATGTCGTCGGCGATCAAAGCATAAAGCTGCGTCAGGGACACGCCGGATTCCCGGAAAAAACCGCGATGTTAGGCGCCCGGCATCGGAGCGTCAACGAAAGCGGAGCTTGGTCGTCACGGCGGCGACCTCGCACCTTCCCGGCCCGCCGGGCTTTGACTCGGGCTGGGTTTCCCGGTAGTCTACGCGGTTCTTTGCAAGATCAATCCATTGGAGTCCATCATGTATGCGGTCATCAGAACCGGCGGCAAGCAATATCGCGTCGTCGCCGGCGAAAAGATCAAGGTAGAACAGATGCCGGCAGAGGTGGGCGCGGAGATAACGCTTGACCAGGTGCTGATGGTCGGCGAAGGCGAATCGGTCACGATCGGTACGCCCCTCGTCGCCGGCGCCAAGGTCACGGCCAAGGTGATCGCTCAAGGCCGCGGTCCCAAGGTGGAAATTTTCAAGATGCGCCGTCGCAAGCATTACCAGAAGCATCAGGGGCATCGGCAGAATTTCACCGAACTCGAAATCAACGGCATCGCAGCCTAGGAATCCGGATCATGGCACACAAGAAAGCAGGCGGCAGTTCCCGCAACGGCCGCGACTCGCAGGCCAAACGCCTGGGTGTCAAGCGCTACGGCGGCCAGCTGGTTTCCGCCGGCAGCATCATCGTGCGTCAGCGCGGCACCCAGTTCCATGCCGGCGACAATGTCGGTATCGGCAAGGACCATACTCTGTTTGCCAAGGTCGACGGCACGGTCCAGTTCCTGGTCAAGGGCGCCGAAAGACGCAAGATGGTGGCCATCGTCCCCGCCGTCGTTTGATCCGCGAGCGCGCCGCCCAAGAGCCCTATCGAGCCGATAGGGCTTTTGCGTTTCTGGCCCCGGAAGGATCGCCATGAAATTCTTCGACGAAGCCAAGATCGAAGTCATCGCCGGCAACGGCGGCAACGGCGTAGCCTCGTTCCGCCGCGAAAAGTACGTGCCACGCGGCGGGCCCGATGGCGGTGACGGCGGCCGCGGTGGCAGCGTATGGGCGGTCGGCGACCGCAATCTCAATACGCTGATCGATTTCCGCTACACGCGCATCCTAAGAGCCGGTCACGGCGAAAATGGGCGCGGCGCCGATTGCTACGGCAAGGCCGGGGACGACATCGAATTGCGCATGCCGGTCGGAACCGTCATCGCCGACCTCGTCTCCGGCGAAGTGATCGCCGACCTCGATGGCGACGGCAAACGCGCCCTGCTGGCGCGCGGTGGCCAGGGCGGGCTCGGCAACCTGCATTTCAAGTCGAGCATCAATCGCGCCCCCCGTCAGTGCACGGCAGGCGGCGAAGGGGAGCGGCACGACATCAAGCTGGAACTCAAGGTGCTGGCCGACGTGGGGCTGCTCGGGCTGCCCAATGCCGGCAAATCGACCTTCATCCGCGCCGTTTCGGCGGCACGGCCCAAGGTTGCCGACTACCCATTCACGACCCTGCAGCCCAACCTCGGCGTCGTCCGCGTCGACGCCGACCGCAGTTTCGTCATCGCCGACGTCCCGGGCCTTATCGAAGGCGCCGCGGCGGGCGCGGGGCTCGGCCACCGCTTCCTGCGCCACCTGCAGCGCACCCGCCTGCTGCTCCACCTCGTCGATATCGCGCCCTTCGACCCGGCCGCCGATCCGGTCCGCGATGCGCAGGCCATCCTCGCCGAGCTGCGCCTGTACGACCCGGCGCTTCATGACAAGCCGCGCTGGCTGGTGATCAACAAGCTGGACCTGGTCCCTGCGGAGGAGCAAGCCGAGCGCATCGCCGCCTTGGTGCGCGGCTACGGCCCCGTCGATCGGCACTTCGCCATTTCGGCCATTCGCGGCGAAGGTTGCCGCGAACTGACCTTCGCCATCATGGATCATCTCGATCAACACCGTCACCCCGAGGCTGCCGATGCGCAAGCGGATCGCGACGAGTAGGCGCCTGGTCGTCAAGGTGGGCAGCGCGCTGGTCACCAACAACGGCAGCGGGCTCGACCACGATTTCATCGCCGAATGCGCCCGGCAGATTTCCGGCCTCCATGCGCAGGGCCGCTCAGTTATCCTGGTGTCATCGGGAGCGATTGCCGCGGGCATGCAGCGGCTGGGCTGGGCGGTGCGCCCCCATGCGCTGCACGAACTCCAGGCGGCCGCCGCCGTCGGCCAGATGGGCCTCGCTCAGGCCTACGAGTCGTCGTTCTCGCTGCACGGCCTCAAGACCGCACAAATCCTGCTCACCCACGAAGACCTGGCCGATCGCACCCGCTATCTCAACGCCCGGTCGACGCTGAATTCCCTGCTCGACCTGGGCGTCGTGCCGATCATCAACGAAAATGACACTGTCGTAACTGACGAAATCAAGTTCGGTGACAACGACACGCTGGGCGCCCTGGTCGCGAATCTCGTCGAAGCCGACGCCCTGGTCATCCTCACCGACCAGCAGGGCCTCTACGATGCCGACCCGCGCAGCAACCCCGGCGCCACCTTGATTGCCGAAGGGCGCGCCGACGATCCGTGCTACGAGGCCATGGCCGGCGGGGCCGGCAGCGGCATCGGCAAGGGCGGCATGATCACCAAGATCCGCGCCGCCCAGCGCGCCGCGCGCAGCGGCGCCGACACGCTGATTGCCAGCGGCCGGGCGGCCGACGCCCTGTTGCGGGTGGCGTCGGGCGAGGACATCGGGACCTGGCTGTACGCCGTCGCCTCGCCGCTGGCGGCGCGCAAGCAGTGGCTGGCCGATCACCTGCAACTGGCCGGCAGTCTCAGCCTGGACGACGGGGCCATCGGCGCCTTGCACGCCGGCAAGAGCCTCCTGCCCGTCGGGGTGACGGCCGTAGACGGCGAGTTCGAGCGGGGCGCCGTGGTCGCCTGCCGGAATCGCGCCGGCCAGGAAATCGCGCGCGGTCTCATCAACTATTCGAGCAGCGAGGCGCGGCGCATCGCCCGCCACCCGAGCCACGAAATCGAGAGCCTGCTCGGCTACGTCGACGAGGCCGAGCTCATTCACCGCGACAACCTCATTCTTGTCTAAGCCATCCCCGCCTGGCCGCGGGCACGGCGCCGCCCCTCCCGCCTAAGCGGCCGCGGAGGGCCCGGGCGGCTAGGGCTGCGAGGGCACTCCGGCTGCGATCGGCCGCGCCGGATCGATACACCATTCGCTCCACGACCCCGGATAGAGCCGAGAGCCGCTCAGGCCGGCAATCTCCATGGCCAGCAGGTTGTGGCAGGCGGTGACGCCCGAGCCGCATTGCTGCACGACGGTCGCCGGATCGCGGCCCGCCAGCAGGGCCTCGAATTCCTGGCGCAGCTCCGCGGCCGGCTTGAAGAAACAGCCGTCGTCGTCGAGATTTTCGAAATAGAAGCGGTTGGCCGCGCCGGGGATATGGCCGCCGACCGGATCGAGGGTCTCGCCCTGGCCGCGGAAGCGCTCGGGGCTGCGGGCGTCGACGAGCAGCATGGCCGCGCTGTCGAGATGGCCGAGGACATGGGCGGCATCGACGGCAGCCATCCCGGCCTCGACCGCCAACGCTGACGGCGGGTAGTGCGGCACATCGGCGTCCAGGGCCCGATGGCCGCGCTTCCAGCCGGCCAAGCCACCGTCGAGGGCGGCGACGTCGTGGTGACCGAGCCAGCGCAGCAGCCACCACAGCCGCGCGGCGAATATGCCGCCTTCATTATCATAAGCGACCACCCGGGTCGTTGCGGCAACACCGCCGGCGGCCATTTTCGCCGCGAATACGACGGGATCGGGCAGTGGGTGGCGGCCGTTGAACCCGGTCGCCGGGCCCGACAGGTCGCGGTCGAGATGCAGGAACAGGGCTCCGGGAATATGCGCTTTGGCATAGGCCTTTGCCCCGTAATCGGCTTGCCTAAGGTCATGGCGGCAGTCGAAGATCCGCCAATCCGGATCGCCGATGTGCTGCGCCAGCTCGTCCGGCCCGACCAGCCAGGACCTCACGCCGGCGCCTCCTCCTCGAGCCAGGCGAAGGCCTCGTCGGCCTCGGCGAAGACGCGCACGTCGGCCGAAACGAAGGCCTGGTTGAGCCAGGCGCTCCAGGCCACCCACTGACTCTCGCTGACCACCGCGACGCGGCGGAAATCCCCGGCGTGGCGGCGGGTGAAACGGATCTCCTCCCAGGCCATGTCCAGCGTGAAGCCCGTCATTTCGCGCAAATCGAGAAACAGGTCGACCGCACCCTCGAACTTCAGCTTGAAGGTGACGAGTTCTTCGAGTTCGCGAAAATCCGCCAGGGTAAATTCGCCGAGCACCGCGACGGTCACCAGTTCATCCTTGTGATCAATGGCAATCATGACGTTTCCTCCCGCAGCAACGATTCATGCGTTCGATAGGACAGGGTAAGCATGCGCGGGTTCATCGAATGCCCCGCGACGGCGGCGCGGCGAGGTCAGACGACGACCGTCGGCGCCCCGCCGCCCTGGCTCGCCTCGATGCGCCCGATCGGATAGACGGTCTCGCCGGCCGCGGCCAGCAGCTCGATCGCCCGCCGCTGCTGCTCGGCGGCGACGATGACCACCATGCCGATGCCGCAGTTGAAGACGCGGTGCATCTCGCTGTCGGCGACATTGCCCTCGCGCTGCAGCCAGCCGAACAGCGGCGGCATGGGCCAGCAGCGGCGCTCAAGGACGGCCGTGACACCGGCCGGGAGCACGCGCGGCACGTTCTCGAGCAGGCCGCCGCCGGTGATGTGGGCCAGGCCCTTGACCGGCAGGGCATCGATCAGCGCGAGCAGCGGCTTGACATAGATCCGGGTCGGCGCCAGAAGCGTCTCGGCGAGCGTGGCGCCGTCGAAGCGGGCCGAGAGATCCGGCCGGGCCCGATCGAGAACCCGGCGGATCAGCGAGTAGCCGTTCGAATGGGCGCCGCTCGAGGTGAGCCCGAGCACCGCATCGCCGGGCCGGATCGTCGCGCCGCTGATGATCCTGGCCTTTTCGACGACGCCGACGGCGAAGCCGGCGAGGTCGTATTCCCCGTCCGGATACATGCCGGGCATTTCCGCCGTTTCGCCGCCGATCAGGGCGCAGCCGGCGATTTCGCAGCCGCGGGCGATGCCCTCGATGACCGTCGCGGCGATATCGACGTCGAGGCGGCCGCAGGCGAAGTAGTCGAGAAAGAACAGCGGCTCTGCACCTTGCACCAGGATGTCATTGACGCTCATCGCCACCAAGTCCTGGCCGACGCTGTCATGACGATTGAGTTGAAAGGCCAGCTTCAGCTTGGTGCCGACGCCGTCGGTACCGGAGACCAGGACCGGGTCCGTGTAGCGCTTGCCGATGGCGAACAGGGCGCCGAAGCCGCCGATGCCGGCAAGGACTTCGGGACGCAGGGTTTTCTTCGCAAACGGCTTGATCCGCTCGACCAGCGCATCGCCGGCATCGATATCGACGCCGGCATCGCGGTAGGTCAGCGCCGCTGAGGATCCGGTCTGTTCCGAGGCGGGATTCAAGTTGAGTTCCTTGCTGTACGCGGCTACAGTTACGGCTTTGCGGCGAACCTGCCGCTGCGCCATCAGCCGACGGATTCTACCGGAAATGCCCACCGACTGCCTTCGCGACGCCGCCCTGATCGGCCCCGGCGACGACGCCGCAACGCGGCACGCGCAGCGCCTCCGTCCCGCTCCATGATTCCGCAGGCATCGCGCCAACTGCTGCTCGACCTGCGGCCCGAGCAGGCGCCGACGCTGGAGAATTTCGTCCCCGGCGAGCGCAATGCCGAGCTCATTGCCCGACTGCGCAGCCTTGCCGCGCCCACCGGCTTCGATGCCGTCTATGTGTGGGGCGCGCCGGGCAGCGGCCGCAGCCACCTGCTCGCCGCCACGGCGCGGCTCGCCGCGGCCAAGCGGCCCTGCCGGCATCTTCAGGCGGCGCAGGTCGGCGCCGAACTGGCGGTGGCGCCGGGCAGTCTGGTCGTCATCGACGACGTGGACCGTCTCGACGAAGCGGCGCAAATCGCCTTGTTCCGCACCTTCAACGCGGCTCGCCTGGCGGCGCTGGCGCTGCTCCTCGCCGGCTCGCGGGCGCCCGTCGATCTTGCCTTGCGCGAGGACCTGCGCAGCCGCATCGGCCAGTGCCTGGTCTACGAAGTCAAGCCGCTCGGCGACGACGAGAAGGCGGTGGCGCTGCGCCGCCACGCAATGAGCCGCGGCATGGGTATCGACGATGCGCTGGTCGCTTATCTGCTGCGCCACAGCCGCCGCGACCTGCCGACGCTGATGGCCGTGCTCGATGCCCTCGACCGCAGCTCCCTCGAGCGCCAGCGGCCGGTCACCGTGCCCCTGCTGCGCGAAATCCTGCAGGCTTCCTTCGAACTCCACGGCAGCGATGGACCTCGTCCTCTTTGACCTCGACAACACGCTCCTTTCGGGCGACTCCGACTTCGAATGGGCCCAGTTCCTGATCGGCAAGGGCGTCCTCGACGCCGAGCTGCACGAGGCCCGCAATCTCGAGTTCTACGAGCAATACCGGGCCGGGACGCTGGACATCCATGCCTTCCTCGATTTCCAGCTGCTGCCGCTGTCGCGCCACTCGCGCCGCGAGCTCGACGCCTGGCACGCCGAATTCATGGCCGAACGGATCCGTCCGCTGATCGGCGCGCCGGCCAGGGCCCTGGTGGATCGACACCTCGCCAGCGGCGCCTTGGCGGCGATCGTCACCGCCACCAACAGCTTCGTCACCGGCCCGATCGCCCGCGAGTTCGGCATCGCCCATCTGATCGCCACCATCCCCGCCCAGCAAGGCGGCGCGTTCACCGGCAAGGTCCGCGGCACGCCGGCCTTTCGCGACGGCAAGATCGAGCGCGTCGAGCAGTGGCTGGAGTCGCTCGGCCGCTGGTGGGGCAGCTTCGAGCGGGGCTATTTCTTCAGCGATTCGCTGAACGACCTGCCGCTGCTGTCCAAGGTGAGCAATCCGGTCGCCGTGGACCCCGACGACACCCTGCGCAACCACGCCGCGGCCCGCGGCTGGCCAGTCATCAGCCTGCGCTGAGCCTCTTCGGGCCGGCAAGGCGGGCGGTGATTTCCGGTATCATGGCGGCCTATCCCGCAACGCCGGCCATTCCCAGCGCATGATCCGCAAGCTGCTGCGGCGCGTCTTTCGCCGCACCGAGCCCTCCGCCCATGAACCGGCGACGATACCGGCGGCCCGCCACGGCATCCGCCGTACCGACATATCGCCCGGTTCGCGGCGGACCTGCGAAATGCTCCAGGAAGCCGGCTTCAAGGCCTACGTCGTCGGCGGCGCGGTCCGCGACCTGATCGCCGGGCTCGAACCCAAGGATTTCGACGTCGCCACCGACGCCACGCCCGACCAGGTGCGCGGCATCTTCCGCCGCTCGCGGGTCATCGGCCGGCGCTTCCAGATCGTGCACGTCATGCATGGCGCCGAGACCATCGAGGTATCGACCTTCCGCGCCGCCCATGACGCCGACACGCAAAAGGACGAGCACGGCCGCGTGCTGCGCGACAACGTCTGGGGCAGCCAGGCAGAGGATGCGGCGCGGCGCGATTTCACCATCAACGCCCTGTACTTCGATCCGGCCATGGAGACCGTGCTCGACTACCATCACGGCGTCGCCGACCTCAAGCAGAAGACGCTGCGCATGATCGGCGAGCCGCGCGCCCGCTTCCGCGAGGATCCGATTCGCCTGCTGCGCGCCGTGCGCTTTTCGGCCAAGCTCGGGCTGTCGCTCGATCCCGCGGTGCGGGCGCCGATCCGCGAGATGGCGCCGCTGATGGAGAACGTGCCGCCGGCGCGGCTGTTCGACGAGATGCTGAAACTGCTCTCCTCGGGCCACTCTGTCGAGTGCGTCAAGCGCCTGCGCGACGAGGGCCTGCACCACGGGCTCCTGCCCCTGCTCGACGTCATCCTCGAGCAGCCGCTGGGCGAGCGCTTCGTCATGCTGGCGCTGGCCGACACCGATGAACGGGTCCGTTCCGACAAGCCCGTTTCGCCCGGCTTCCTGTTCGCCACCCTGCTCTGGCACGAGGCGCTGGCCAACTGGGAGGCGCGCAAGGCCGCCGCCGAATCGCCGATCCCCGCCCTGTTTGCCGCCATGGACGAAGTCCTCGACCGCCAGGCCGAGAAGCTGGCCATCACGCGGCGGATCAGCGGCGATATCAAGGATATCTGGGCGCTGCAGCCGCGTTTCGAGAAGCGCGCCGGACGAGCGCCGTTCCGCGTCATCGAGCAGCCGCGCTTCCGCGCCGGCTACGATTTCCTGCGGCTGCGCGCCGCAAGCGGCGAGGTCGACGCCGAACTGCCCGACTGGTGGCGCGCCTTTCAGGAAACCGATCACGCCGGGCGCGAAGCGATGCTGGTCCCCGACGACGGCACCAAGAAGCGACGGCGGCCCAGGCGGCGCAGCAGGAAGGCCGACGAGAGCAGCGCAGAACTGCCGACGTGATCCACCCCCGCGCCTGCGGCGAGGCCGCCTGATGCAGTTTCCGGTCATCGTCAAGACGGCGCTGCTGCTCGCCGTCTCCAACGTCTTCATGACATTCGCCTGGTACGCGCACCTCAAGAATCTCAGCCAGCGGCCGTGGTGGCTGGCGGCGCTGGCCTCCTGGGGCATCGCCCTGTTCGAGTACTTGGTCCAGGTACCGGCCAACCGCGTCGGCGCCACCGAACTGTCGCTGGCCCAGCTGAAAATCCTCCAGGAAGTGATCACCCTGCTGGTGTTCGTTCCCTTCGTGCTGTTCTACATGCAGCAGCCGTTGAAGCTCGACTTTCTCTGGGCGGGATTTTGCATCCTCGGCGCGGTATATTTCATATTCCGCTGATCACTCGGCAGCCGCACCGCCTCCGCAATGAGCTACCTGGAACACAGCAAGCCGGTCACCCTGCACGAGCTCGGCCGCATGTATGCCGCCGGCGAGAAGATCGCCACCCTGACCGGCTATGACGCCAGCTTCGCCGCCCTGCTCGACCGCTGCGGCGTCGACATCATCCTGGTCGGCGATTCGCTGGGCAACGTCCTGCAAGGCCACGATTCGACCCTGCCGGTGACGATGGAGCAGATGGTCTACCACACCGAATGCGTCAGCCGCGGCAGCCGCCGCGCCTTCCTCGCCAGCGACATGCCCTGGGCCTCGTACCAGGAAAGCCGCGAACTGGCGCTGCGCAATGCCGCCCGCCTGATGGCCGCCGGCGCCCAGATGGTCAAGGTCGAGGGCGGCGCCTACATGGCCGATACCGTCCATTTCCTGGTCGAGCGCGGCATCCCCGTCTGGGCCCACATCGGCCTGACGCCGCAGTCGGTGCACGCCCTCGGCGGCTACCGCGTGCAGGGCCGCGACGAGCGGGCCGCGGCGCGCCTCAAGGACGACGCCGTGGCCCTGCAGCAGGCCGGTGCGGCGCTGCTGCTGATCGAAATGATTCCGGCCGCCCTCGGCGCCGAACTGACCGGGCTGTTGACCATACCGACGGTCGGCATCGGCGCCGGCCCCGGCTGCTCGGGACAGGTGCTGGTCCTGCACGACATGCTCGGCATCTTTCCCGGCAAGACGGCGCGCTTCGTGCGCAATTTCATGAACGGCGCCGCCAGCATCGAAGCCGCCGTGAAGGCCTACGTCGCCGCGGTCAAGGACGGCAGCTTCCCGGCCGCCGAACACGGCTACTGACGATGGACAGCCACGACAGCATCGCAGGCCTGCGCCGGGCCCTGGAGGGCCGCGGACGGATCGCCTTGGTGCCGACTATGGGCAACCTCCACGACGGCCACATCGCCCTGATGTGCCAGGCGCGGGCGCACGGCGACACGGTCGTCGCCTCGATCTTCGTCAATCGCCTGCAGTTCCGCCCGGGCGAGGACTTCGACAAGTACCCGCGCACCTTCGCTGCCGACTGCGCGAGGCTCGCCGCCGCCGGCGTCGATCACCTCTTCGCGCCCTCCGAGGCCGAGATGTACCCGACGCCCCAGGCCTACCACGTCGAGCCGCCGGCCGAGCAGGCGGGCATCCTCGACGGCGAGTTCCGCCCCGGCCATTTCCGCGGCGTCGCCACCGTGGTGCTCAAGCTGTTCAACATCGTCCGGCCGCAGGCGGCGCTGTTCGGCAAGAAGGATTACCAGCAGCTGATGGTGATCCGCAATATGGTCCGCGATCTGGCCCTGCCGATCGACATCGTCGCCGGCGAGACCGTCCGCGCCGCCGACGGGCTGGCCCTATCCTCGCGCAACGGCTACCTGTCCGAGGCGGAGAGGACGGAAGCGCCGCGCCTGTTCGCCGTCATCGGCGCGGTCGCCGCCCAACTGCGCGGCGGAAACCGCGATTTCTCCAAGCTGGAAGCCGATGCCGACGCCGAACTCCGCGCCCATGGCTGGTTTCCGGACTATGTTGCAGTGCGTAAAACTCTTGATTTACAATTGCCTGCCGCTCACGAATCCCGGTTGGTGGTACTGGCTGCGGCGCGCCTTCGGGGCACGCGCCTGATCGACAACCTGGAAGTTTAGGTGACCACGATGCGCTCATGCCGGTGGTCGCCAGCAGTGGCTGGGCGAGACGCCGACGGCGTCTCTCGGTTGGCGACCTTTGCATGAGAAGGGAAGCGCAATGCAACGCATGATGCTGAAATCGAAGCTGCACCGCGTCACGGTGACGCACTCGGAGCTCAACTACGAAGGCTCCTGCGCCATCGACGACGACCTGCTCGACGCGGCCGACATCCGCGAATACCAGCAGATCGACATCTACAACGTCAATAACGGCGCGCGCTTCACCACCTACGCCATTCGCGCCGAGCGCGGCAGCGGAACGATCTCGGTCAACGGCGCGGCGGCCCGCCTCGCCGCACCCGGCGACCTGCTGATCATCGCCACCTACGCGATGTACAACGAGATCGAACTGGCCAAGTTCGAGCCGACGCTGATCTACGGCGACGCCCGGAACCGCATCGTCGGCAAGAGCTCGACCATACCGGCTCAGGCTGCCTGAACCGCCCAGGTCTCGGCAAGGCCCGCGTCGTCGCGGGCCTTTTTTTCCTCACAAGGAATGATCGTCAACCAGCAAGTGGTCACCGGGGAATATCGTCATTCCGGGGCTGCCCATCAGGGCAGAACCCGGAATCCAAGCGGGGTTTCGGACGTGTTTTTGGATTCCGGGTTCTGCGTCGCGGCCCCGGAATGACTTACTTAGGTCCATTGTTAATCAGGTTTTCTTCTGTCGCGCGGTGCGACAATCTTCACCGGCGCCGCCAAGCGCAGCACAGTTCGTGATCGACGCGGAACAGCAGCCCGGTAATCGGGAAGGCGACTCCGAAATTGGCGGCCAGCCGGTACTGGGAGACGCTGGGGCATATCGACCAGGCCGCTCCTCATCATGTACCCGCCAGTCGCGCCCTGCAGAGAGCAGGAATATGCCACCAACCCTGGCCGCGAGGCCGGGAACGCGGCGATCGGAAACAGGAAGAAGAGGGCGATCGTGAGGTCGAGCAGCGGATGGCTCCATTCCTGGCAGAAGATGAACTTAGGTATCCATATTCCGTGATTGTTATACACGCGGCATGCTGCATAAGCACCATGCCGACAGTGAAAAGCTATCCAATAGGTTAGCCCGAACTTTGATCCCCGACTGAACGCAAGTATTCGCCGTGTTTAGACTTTTTGTTCGGCGACTGCTGAGCTACTGGGTACAGGCGGGATTCAGACCGAGCAGCGTGAAGGCCTTGGTCTGAAGAGGTGTGGG
>WNGH01000319.1_pt1 | contig 39681 bp, 39 predicted proteins | sample 5400631 | NCBI WGS metagenome assembly WNGH01 (sample SAMN13153373, study PRJNA577476) | soil metagenome | isolation source: 115 cm soil or saprolite under Garry oak tree replicate 1 | place: USA:California | collected 2016-06-15 | reverse complement strand
AAGCAAGGAAAAATCACAGCAATGTAAATATTATGGCACTACAAATCACTTTTTTAACCACCCCCCGTCAACCACGCGGCTTTCCGGGCGATGGGGGCCCGAAAACCGGGAAAATCAGCGGGAAATTGGCAAACTTGGGATAACACGCTGCCGGCGCCCTTCCGCCGCGCTCGCCGAGGCGCGCACCAGCCCGGAGCGGCTCGGCTACGGATTCGAGCAGGGCGTCCGCAGGCTCAAGGGCATCTTCGCCTGGTCAGGCGCGCGCTCCCCGGAACGCAGGTTCGGCGGAGCGGCTCGCCGGCCGCCGATCCGGCCGAATCGCGGTGAACTCAGGCGATCCCCAGGACCCTGAGCAGGGCCTCGCGGTTGATCGGCTTGAGCAGCAGTTCGTCGAATCCGGCCGACATGATCTTCTGCTTTTCGGTCGGAAAGGCGTGGGCGGTGTAGGCGACGATGCGCAATTCGCCGCCGTCCGGCTGGGCGCGCAGGATGGCGCAGACTTCGGTGCCGCTCATGCCCGGCATGCTCACGTCGAGCAACACGTGGCGGATGCCGGGATCGGCGCGCATCTTGTCGAGGGCTTCGGGGCCGTTTTCCGCCTCGGCCACGGCGATCCCCAAACGGCTGAGTATGGCCATCGGCAGTTTGCGATTGATGTCGTGATCGTCGACGACCAGCACTTTCATATTGCGCTTCCGAGCCACCCTCGCCGATCCCGTCGGCGCGCCCCGGATCCGCTCGGCCCGCGCCCGCCACGCGAGCCCTGCGCCCGCCGCTCGCGTGGCGGCGTCATGGAGGTCGCGCTGCCATTGTGCATCATATCGCCCCGCCCTTGGCCCGATGCGGCGAGCGATACCGCAGCATCGCTCGGTCGTCGCTTCCGCCCTGTGGCCGTCAAGGGCAAATTACCGGTTTCCAGGTACATAATTACGCGACAAGCGGTATTTTGTCACGGTGCGAAGCAAAGTAGTATTCGCCCTACCGACGTTGCGGTATTCGTCGGAGGGGTGGCGAAGCGACTACGACCACCCCCGTAGCGCCCCGGCGACTGAACCGGAATCCCCCGGCCACCGACAGACTGGACAGAGGAATGCAAGACTCGATGATTACTGCAAGTGGCGACGGCGACGCCGCGGCCCGCCGCCAAGCGCGGGGAACGCCGGCGTTCCTGATGCTCGGCGGTACCGGCAGCGGTGGCACCGGCATGCTGGGCAGATAAGGTGATGGCCATCAACCCCTACCGTCTCAAGGAGCTGATCGCCGGCGCGCGGCGGACCCGCAGCGTCCGCGGCACCCGTGGCGGCGCCGCCACGGAGCCGGGCAGATCGGACTACGTCGGCCACGTCGTCAATTACGAGGCCAACGGCCGGCAATTCGTGTTCGCGCGGCTATCGGCACCGGGACGCCCGGGCGTCGAACTCGTCTGCGGCTTCGCGCCGGGTACGGCGCCAGCGGCTCGCGTCGAGGCGCTGCTGCGCGCCGGGACGGCATTGCGCATCGCCGGCACGCATATCGTCCCGAGCATCTACAAGCCCTTCGAATTCGAGGTGACGTCGCTCCAAGCGCAAATGATGTCGTCATCAAGCGGGGCCTAGCCCGGACGCGGCTGACGGTCCTTCGCCAGGCACCGATGCGCTTGGCGGCACGCCAAGCGATGGCGAGCGGGCGAAGGGAGTCGAACCCTCGTCATCAGCTTGGGAAGCTGAGGTAATGCCGTTATACGACGCCCGCAAGGCCGCCCATTCTAGCCGCGGGCGCCGCCGCTGACAACGGCAATCCCGCCGCGCAGGCCGTGGTACGCGGCGGGCATCGCTGCTCGGCAACTACTTCGGCTGCCGCACGATTCTCAGGTAGGGCTTGGGTGCCTTCCAGCCGGCGGGGAAAGCCTTCTTCGCGTCTTCCTCGGACATCGAGGCGAGGATGATCACGTCCTGGCCCTGCTTCCAGTTCACCGGCGTCGCGACCTTGTGCTTGGCGGTCAGCTGGATCGAATCGAGCACCCGCAGCACCTCGTCGAAATTGCGCCCGGTGCTCATCGGGTAGGTCATCATCATCTTGATCTTCTTGTCCGGGCCGACCACGAACACCGAGCGCACCGTGGCGTTGTCCGTGGCGGTGCGGCTCTTGGCGTCGCCGCCGGCGTTGGGGTGGATCATGTCGTAGAGCTTGGCGATCTTCAGGTCGGGATCGCCGATCAACGGATAATTGACCTTGTGGCCCTGGGTCTCCTCGATGTCGGACAACCAGCGCTTATGGTCGCCGACGCTGTCGACGCTGAGGCCGACGATCTTCGTGTTCCGCTTGTCGAACTCCGCCTTGAGGCCGGCCATGTAGCCGAGTTCGGTGGTGCAAACCGGCGTGAAATCCTTGGGATGCGAGAACAGGACCGCCCAGCCGTTGCCGATCCAGTCGTGGAAGCGGATCGTTCCCTCGGTCGTTTCCGCGAAGAAGTCCGGGGCTTCGTCGCCTATGTGTAGTGACATCGCAAACCTCCATCATCTCTCGTCAGGGAAATGGTTCGGGAGCGGCCGCCCCCGGGGCGAAAGGTACTGGCATACCCACGGCCGGGAAGAGGTTTCCCGAACCGCGCCGGCAAGACAGGCGCCGACGCATTTTCCATTGTAGACCGGCGCGGGCAGCGTTCAAGGCGCCGCGGTGCGCCGCGCCACCGGCAGCTGCCGGTCGTTCCAGGCCAGCATGCCCCCTCATGTTGGAGACCGGCTCGAAGCCGAGGCTGGTCAGTATCGCCGCAGCCGTCGTGCTGCGCACTCCGGAACGGCAGACGACGATGACAGGGGTCGCGATGTAAGGCCGCAGCTCGACGGCGCGGGCGGCCAGCTCGAGCAGCGGAATGTGCCGGCTGCCCGGCACGTGACCGAGCTCGCCGTCGAACTCGTCGGCCTCGCGCACGTCGATGACGACGGCCGCGCCGGGCGCGCTCCGCAGCGCCGCGACCCGTTCCGGCGCCAGTTGCCGCACCTGGTTCAGCTGCGCCAGGGACGGATACTTCAGGACATCGTCATCGAGGGCCGATTCGTTGGCCTGTAGCACTTCCTGGATCTGCTCCGGCAGCGGCAGGCCGAGCCGCTCCATCAGGCCGACGTATTCCGCCCGCGAGCGGCCGGCCAGACGCGGGTCGAGGCGCTTCTCCTCGCCGATCGTCGATTCGCTGTTGCCGCGGTAGTCGTGGGCCGGCAGCACCACGGTCTCGTCGGGCAGGGCAAACAGCCGGCCGACGATGCTGTCATATTGGGCGCCGGCGTCGCCGCCGGCGAAGTCGGCGCGGCCGGTGCCGCGGATCAGCAGCGTGTCGCCGGTGAACAGCGCCCCGCCGGCGAGGACGCAGAGGCTGTCCGGCGTGTGACCCGGGGTGGCGATGAAACTCAGGCTCAGGCTGCCCAGGGCCAGGGTGTCGCCGTCGATCACGTGGCGATCGACCCGCGGCGCCGGCGCGTCGCGGTGCATCACGACCGCGACGCCGGTCAGCTCGCGCAGGTCGAAGCAGGCCGTGCGGTGATCGGCGTGGGTGTGCGTGTCGATGGCCGCGACCAGCTTCAGGCGGTGGTAGGCGAGCACCGCCAGGTAGCGATCGAGATGGTCGCGCAGCGGGTCGATCAGCACCGCCTGGCGCGCCTGCTGGCAGGCGACCAGATAGGTCTTGCACTTGCCGCGGTTCAGTTCTTTGCGCAGCATCGACGCACGTCCTCGCCGCAGCTTAGACCGGCGCACCAGGAGTCGACGCTGCAGCTGACAGCGCCGGCGCGGCGAAGTGCCGCGCCGTTCAGGCCAGCGCCTTGAGGGCCGCGTCGTAATCGGGTTCCTGCTTGATTTCCGGTACCAGTTGGGAATGGATCACCTTGTCGTTCTCGTCGAGTACGACGACGGCGCGGGCCGTCAGGCCGGCCAGCGGCCCGCTGGCGATCTCGACGCCGTAAGCCTTCATGAAATCGCGGCCGCGCAGCGTCGACAGGTGGGCGACGTTCTTCAGCCCCTCGATTTCGCAGAAGCGCTTGGCGGCAAACGGCAGGTCCGCCGAGATGACCAGGACCACGGCATTGGCCAGACGATTCGCCGACTCGTTGAACTTGCGCGTCGACAGGGCGCAGGTCGGCGTGTCGAGGCTGGGCACGATGTTGAGGATCTTGCGCTTGCCGGCGAAGCTCTTCAGCGTCGTGTCGGCGAGATCGGCGGCGACGAGGGAAAAGTCGGGCGCCGTGGCGCCGGGCCGGGGGAAGGTGCCGGTGACGTCGATCGGGTTGCCGCCTAGGGTGACTGTGCTCATGGTGCTCTCCTTGTGCTTGCGGGTGGCAGAATGCCGGCCAGGCGCGGCAGCGCCACTCCGGCGTTGAGGGTAGTCGCTGCGGCGACGTCGCCGGCCGGCAGGCGCCGCAATCCGCCCAGGACCTCGGCGATCCGCGCCAGCTGCGCCGGTTCGTTGCGGGCGCGCTCCAGCCACTGCGGCGGAATATCCGGCGCGTCGGTTTCGAGCACGATCGCCTCCATCGGCAGGGTGGCCGCCAGTTCGCGGATGCGCTTCGATCCATCATAGGTCATGGCGCCGCCGAAGCCGAGCTTGAAGCCGAGTTTGATGAATTCGTCGGCCTGGCTGCGGCTGCCGTTGAAGGCGTGGGCGATGCCGCCGGGCACGCGCGTCCGGCGCAGCTCGCGGAGCACGGCGTCGACGGCGCGGCGCACGTGGAGCAGCACCGGCAGGTCGAAGTCGCGGGCGATCTTCAACTGCTCGACGAAGAAGTAGGCCTGGCGAGCCTCGTCGCGCAGCGGCACGAAATAATCGAGGCCGATTTCGCCGACGGCGACGGCCGCTTCGCGGGCCAGGGTTTCGCGCAGCGCCGCAAGGTCCTCCTCGCGGGCGGCGTCGACATACAGCGGGTGGATGCCGTAGGCCGCTACGCATCCGGCATAGTCGCGGCAGACCCCGGACACGGCGCCGAAGCCGCTCCGCCCGACCCCGGGCACGACGATGACACCGACATCGGCCTGGCGGGCCCGCGCCGCCACCGCGTCGCGGTCGGCGTCGAACGCGGCGGCGTCAAGGTGGCAGTGGGTGTCGATCAGCATGGCGCGCCGCCAAGGCCGCCGCGGCGCGGCTACGCGGCTTCCTCGATCCAGGCCGCCTGGATCGCTTCGAGGATCTTCTCGCCGCAGTGCTTCTCGTTTTCCGCGAAGCCGGGCAGGTCCATGACCAGGCGCATCAGGTCGACGAAGTTCACCCGGGTCGGATCGATGTCGGGATGGCGCTCGGCGAGTTCGATGGCGATGTCGCCGATGTCGGTCCACTTCATTGCGCCGCCCCCGCAGGTTCGGCCGCCGCATGCGGCCAGCCGGCAATTCGCGGCGGGCGCCGGCGGCGAACCGCTATCCCCGTCTTCTCCCGTAAGCGGCATGCGGGCCAGGTGCTCATCGCTTTCCCTCCTTGGCCATGTTGATCGTGTACTTAGGAATCTCGATCACCAGCGGGCTGTCATTGACGATGGCCTGGCAGGACAGCCGCGAGGTCGGCTCCAGCCCCCAGGCCTTGTCGAGCAGGTCGTCCTCGTCGTCCTCGGACGGTTCGAGCGCCGCGTAGCCCTCGCGAACGACGACGTGGCAGGTGGTGCAGGCACAGGACTTCTCGCAGGCATGCTCGATGTCGATATGGTTGTCGAGCAGGTTGTCGCAGATCGACTTGCCGGGCTCGGCCTCGATGACGGCGCCTTCCGGGCACAGTTCGTGGTGCGGCAGGACGATGATGCGGGTCATGGCCGCTGCGCCGGGCCGGGTGCTCGGGCAGCGCCGCGCCGCTCGCGGCTAGTCCGGCAGGCGCGCCGCGGCGCGGAAGCGCGGCCGGTGGTCACGAGGCGACCTCGTCGATCTTCCGGCCGGTGAAGGCCCGCCCTACGCTCTGGTTCATGCGCCGTGCGGCGAACTCGCCGGTGCCCTTGTTCAGCGCGTCCAGGGCCTCGTCGATGGCGCGGCGGTCGTCGCCGATCAGCACGACTTCGAGGCGGGCGATGGCGGCCTCGATGGCCGCGCGCTCGGCGGCGTCGAGCAGCTGCGCATCGTCCAGCAGGGCCGACCGGGTGGCCTCGATCAGGCGCTGGGCCTCGACCTGGGCCTCCCTCAGGGCACGGCGGAAGGCATCCTCGGTGGCGTGGCTGACGCTGTCCTTGAGCATCGCGGTGATCTCGTCGTCGGAGAGCCCGTAGGAGGGCTTTACCTCGACCCGCGCCTCGACTCCCGTCGTCTGTTCGCGGGCGGCGACCGAGAGCAGCCCGTCGGCATCGACCTGGAAGGTGACGCGGATGCGCGCCGCCCCGGCCACCATCGGCGGGATGCCGCGCAGTTCGAAGCGGGCCAGCGAGCGGCAGTCGGAGACGAGTTCGCGCTCGCCCTGGACGACCTGGATGGCCATCGCCGTCTGGCCGTCCTTGAAGGTAGTGAACTCCTGGGCGCGCGCCACCGGAATCGTCGAGTTACGCGGGATGATCTTCTCCACCAGAGCGCCCATCGTCTCCAGACCCAATGACAAGGGGATAACGTCGAGGAGCAGCCAGTCGTCGCCGGCGGCGCGGTTGCCGGCCAGCAGGTTGGCCTGGACGGCGGCGCCGAGGGCCACCACCTTGTCCGGGTCGAGGTTGTTGAGCGGCTCCTGGCGGAACAGCTCGCCGACCGCGCGCTGGATCTGCGGCATGCGCGTGGCGCCGCCGACCATGACCACGCCCTTGACGTCGGCGACGCCGAGCCCGGCATCGCGCAGGGCCTTCTTCGTCGCCACCAGCGTCTTCTGCACCAGGGTGCGGGTGATCTCGGCGAAGATCCCGCTGCTCAGCCGGACATCGACATATTCGTCGCTGTCGAGCCTGACGGTGAGCGGCGCCTCGCCGTGGACGGAGAGGGATTCCTTGGCCTCGCGGGCCCGCGTCAGCAGGACCCGCGCGTCCCGGGGCGAGAGCGGTTCGAGCTGCGCCTCCTCGATGATCCAGCAGAACACGCGCTGGTCGAAATCGTCGCCGCCCAGGGCCGAATCGCCGCCCGTCGCCAGCACCTCGAAGACGCCCTTGGAAAGCCGCAGTATCGAGATGTCGAAGGTGCCGCCGCCGAGGTCGAAGACGGCATAGACGCCTTCGGCGGCGTTGTCGAGGCCGTAGGCGATGGCCGCCGCCGTCGGCTCGTTGAGCAGGCGCAGTACGTTGAGACCGGCCAGCCGCGCCGCGTCCTTGGTGGCCTGGCGCTGCGCCTCGTCGAAATAGGCCGGCACGGTGATGACGGCGCCGGTCAGGTCGCCACCCAGGGCGGACTCGGCGCGCCGGCGCAGCGTCTTCAGGATCTCGGCGGAGGCCTCGACCGGGCTCTTGACGCCCTGGGCGGTGCGCAGCCGCACCATGCCGACAGCATCGACGAAGTCGTACGGCATACCCTCGACGTGGGCGATGTCGGCGATGCCGCGGCCCATGAAGCGCTTCACCGAGACGACGGTATTCTTCGGATCGGACGACAGCTTGGCCTCGGCGTCGAAGCCGACCTCGACGCCGCCCTCGGCGCCGTAGCGTACCACCGAGGGCAGCAGCGGCCGGCCGAGTTCATCGCTGAGCACCACGGCCATGCCGCTGCGCACGGTGGCGACCAGCGAATTGGTGGTACCAAGGTCGATGCCGACGGCCAGCCGCTGCTCGTGGGGTGCCGGCGATTCGCCCGGCTCGGAGATTTGCAGGAGTGCCATTTTGTTGTCGCGTCTCGTGCCGGCCCGGGCCGGTGACGGTCAGGCTTCGAGGCGTTCGATCGCGGAGTCGATTTCGGCGAGCAGTCTTTCCTGGAACATCAGCTGTCGCACCATGTCGGCGGCGCGATGATAGTCGCGGGCCGCATCGAGCGCATCGCCGAGCACCCCGTACTGGCCGGCCATGTCGCGCTTGAGCCGGTTGTGCAGGCGTTCGAGTTCATGGGCGTCGCTGCCGTCGCGCGCCTCGTCGACGGCCTCGCGCCATTCCATCTGCCGCATCAGGAAGTCCGTCGGCATGGCGGTGTTGTGCTCGACCTGCGGATCGACCCCGGCCACTTCGAGCAGGTAGCGAGCGCGCTTGAGCGGCTGCCTGAGCGTCTGGTAGGCCTCGTTGACGCGCGTCGCCCACTGCATGGAGAGGCGGCGCTCGACGGCGCCGAGGTGGGCGTGCTTGTCCGGGTGGACGCGCGCCTGGAGGTCGCGGTAGCGGCTTTCGAGCGCTCCCCCGTCCAGGGCAAAGCGGCGCTCGAGGCCGAACAGCGCAAAATGGTCCTGGGCGAACTCGGGTTCCATGGGCTCAGACGTTGAACGACTCGCCGCAGCCGCACTCATCCTTTATGTTCGGATTGTTGAACCTGAAGCCCTCGTTGAGACCCTCGCGGGCATAGTCGAGCTCGGTGCCGTCGAGGTAGGGCATGCTCTTCGGATCGACCAGCACCTTGACGCCGTGGCTCTCGAAAATCACGTCGTCGGCGTTGACGGCGTCGGCGAATTCGAGCTTGTAGGCCATCCCCGAACAGCCCGAGGTGCGCACCCCGAGCCGCAGGCCGACGCCCTTGCCGCGCTTGACCAGATAGTTGGCGACATGCTTGGCCGCCTGTTCGGTAAGTGTGACTGACATGCTGTCCTTCCCTTAGTCCGCGTGCTTCTTCTTGTAGTCGGCGACCGCTGCCTTGATGGCGTCCTCGGCGAGGATCGAGCAGTGGATCTTCACCGGCGGCAGGGCCAGTTCTTCGGCGATATGCGTGTTCCTGATGTCGAGAGCCTGGTCGAGGGTCTTGCCCTTGACCCACTCGGTCACCAGCGAGGACGAGGCGATGGCCGAGCCGCAGCCGTAGGTCTTGAACTTGGCGTCCTCTATGACGCCGTCCTTGCCGACCTTGATCTGCAGCTTCATCACGTCGCCGCAGGCCGGCGCGCCGACCATGCCGGTGCCGACGTCGTCGTCGTTCTTGGTGAAGGAGCCGACGTTGCGGGGGTTCTCGTAGTGATCTATGACTTTCTGGCTGTATGACATGGTGCCTCCTAAAGCGGCCTCAGTGGGCGGCCCACTGGACCGTGTTCAAATCGACGCCGTCCTTGTACATTTCCCAGAGCGGCGAAAGATCGCGCAGCTTGCCGATCTTCTTGTGCATCAATGCGGCCGTGTAGTCGATCTCTTCCTCGGTGGTGAAGCGGCCGAGCGTGAAGCGTATCGAACTGTGCGCCAGTTCGTCGGAGCGGCCCAGAGCCCGCAGCACGTAGGACGGCTCGAGGCTCGCCGAGGTGCAGGCCGAGCCGGACGAAACCGCGATCTCCTTGACCGCCATGATCAGCGATTCGCCTTCGACGAAGTTGAAACTGACGTTGAGATTGTGCGGCACGCGCTGCTCCAGGTCGCCATTGACATAGGTTTCCTCGATGTCGCGCATGCCGGCCAGCAGCCTGTCGCGCAGGCGGCGGATGCGCTCGTTCTCGGTGCCCATTTCCTCGCGGGCCAGGCGAAAGGCTTCGCCCATGCCGACGATCTGGTGCGTCGCCAGCGTTCCCGAGCGCAAGCCGCGCTCGTGGCCGCCGCCGTGCATCTGCGCCTCGAGCCGGACGCGCGGCTTGCGCCGCACGTAGAGTGCGCCGATGCCCTTGGGACCGTAGGTCTTGTGGGCGCAGAAGGACATCAGGTCGACCTTCAGCGTGGCCATGTCGATTGGCATCTTGCCCGTGGCCTGGGCCGCATCGACATGAAAGATGATGCCCTTGTCGCGGCAGATCTCGCCGATTTCGGCGATCGGCTGGATGACGCCGATCTCGTTGTTCACCGCCATCACCGAGGCGACGATGGTGTCCGGCCGCACTGCCGCCTTGAACTGTTCGACGGTGATGAGGCCGTTGTCCTGCGGATCGAGGTAGCTCACTGCGAAGCCCTGCCGCTCGAGTTCGCGGGTGGTATCGAGCACCGCCTTGTGCTCGGTGGACACCGTGATCAGGTGCTTGCCCTTGCCCGAGTAGAAATGCGCCGCACCCTTGATGGCGAGGTTGTTCGACTCGGTCGCGCCGGAGGTCCAGATGATCTCCTTGGAGTCGGCATTGACCAGCGCCGCGACTTGGTCGCGGGCATCCTCGACGGCCTGCTCCGCCTCCCAGCCGAAGGGATGCGAACGCGATGCCGGGTTGCCGTAGTGCTCGCAGAGGAAAGGAATCATCTTTTCCGCGACGCGCGGGTCGACCGGCGTGGTCGCCGAGTAATCGAGGTAAATCGGAAATTTGAGCATCTCATCCCATCCGTCTAGTTTGAATTCCGCAAGCCCTTGGATCAGCCCGCCAGTGCGTTCATGCGTTTCAAGCCCTGCGCCACGTCGGCCAGCGTTTCCAGGAAATCGGCGACTTCCCGCGCCGTGCTGGCCGGCCCGAGGCTCACGCGGACGGCACCGCGGGCCAGTTCCGGTGCCACGCCCATGGCCATCAGCACGTGCGAGGGCCCGGCGGCGGCGCTCGAACAGGCGGCCCCGCTGGCCACGGCGAAGCCGGCACGATCGAGCTTGGCGACCAGCGTTTCGCCGTCGATGTCGGGCAGGGCGAAATAACTCGTGTTGGGTAGGCGCTCGGCAGCCGCACCGAAGATCGTCGCGCCGAGCAGACTCAGGCCGCGCTCGATTTCGCCGCGCAGCGCCACCAGCCGCTTGGCCCGCCCGCCGACCGCCGCCGTGACCGCGGCGCAGGCCGCAGCGAAGCCGACGATGGCGGCGACGTTCTCCGTTCCCGAACGCAGCCCGCGTTCTTGGCCGCCGCCGGCGATCACCGGCTGCAGTTCGAGGCGCTTGTCGAGAACCAGGGCCGCCGCGCCTTTAGGCCCGCCGATCTTGTGGCCGGACAGCGTCATCGCATGCACGCCGCGGCTATTGAGGGCGCGGAAATCGACCGCGACCTTGCCCAGGGCCTGAACCGCATCGGTATGGAACCATGGTCGGGCCGGTCGCGCCGCTTCGGCCAGCGCCCCGACATCCTGCAGCACGCCGGTCTCGTTGTTGGCCAGCATCACCGAAATCAGCCGCGGAGGCCCTTCGCTCAGCGCCTCCGCATAGGCGTCGGCATCGATGCGACCCTCGCCGTCGACGCCGATCTCGCACAGCCGCCAGCCTTGGCGCACCAGCTGTCCGGCCGGCTCGCGGACGCAGGGATGCTCGATGGCCGAGACGGCGACCACGCCAGGCGGGAGACAGGCGGCCGCGCCCTTGATGAAGAGGTTGTTGGCCTCGGAGCCGCCGCTCGTAAATACGACCTCGCTCGGATGCGCGCCCACTGCCGCGGCGACCTGCTGCCGCGCCTCGTCGATGGCGCGGCGCGCGGCGCGGCCGTACTCGTGGCGGCTCGAGGCGTTGCCGAAACGCTGCGTCAGGTATGGCAGCATCGCTTCGAGCACGTCCGGCGCAATGGCCGTTGTGGCGTTGTGGTCGAAATAGACGGGTGCAAACACGGGGTCAGGCCGCCAGAGGCACCTCGGCGGCGGGACGACGCAGCCGTCGGGCCGGGCGTTCGTCCTGGAGGACCGCCACCTGGGCCGAATCCCCCTGCTGGGCGACGAGTTCGGCCAGCGTCACCGAATTGAGGTAGTCGAACATCACGCTATTCAGGCTGGTCCACAGCTGATGCGTCATGCACGGGTTCTTGTCCTCCCGGCAATTGGCCAGGCCGCCGCAGAGGGTCGCGTCGAGCGGTTCATCTACGGCGCGAATGATGTCGGCCACCGACACTTCGTTCATCGCTCGCGCCAGGCAATAGCCGCCGCCCGGGCCGCGCACGCTGTCGACCAGCCTGGCGCGCCGCAGCTTGCCAAACAGTTGTTCCAGGTAGGACAGCGAAATCTGCTGCCGTTCGCTGATTCCCGCCAGCGTCACCGGCCCCTCGTGCTGCCGCAGGGAGAGATCAATCATCGCGGTCACCGCGAAGCGCCCTTTCGTTGTCAGTCTCATGATTAGCCTCGTGAAATGATGGGGAATGCAAGCCGGGGCAATACCCGCTGGCTCGACCGGACTATACAAATCCCGATATTTTTAGTCAACTATCTTTCCAAGGTAATTGGGATCGAATTTGTCGGCCTTCTCCAGCGATTCGTCCAGGCCTACGCCGGCCTTGGCCAGCGAGGCGAGCAGCGCCTGGAAGCGGCGATCGGTCTCGACGGCATGGTCGAGCAGGCCGTGGATGGCCTGCGAAAGCGGGTCGTCGGCGTCCGTGGTCACGCCATAGGCGGAAAAGCCCATCTCCCTGGCCTTGGCCTCGCGGGCCGCGTCGCGCCCCGGCTCGACGATCCGCGCCGGATTGCCGACGGCCGTGGCACCGGCCGGCACCGGCTTGACGACGACGGCGTTGGAGCCGACCTTGGCCCCGTCGCCGACCGTAAATCCGCCCAGGACCTTGGCGCCGGCGCCGATCACCACGCCCTTGCCGAGCGTCGGGTGCCGCTTGGTGCCGCGGTACAGCGAGGTGCCGCCGAGGGTGACGCCCTGGTAGATGGTGCAGTCGTCGCCGACTTCGGCCGTCTCGCCGATCACCACGCCCATGCCGTGGTCGATGAACACGCGCCGCCCCATCGTCGCCCCCGGGTGGATTTCGATGCCGGTCAGCCAGCGGCTCAGATGGGAGAGATAGCGGCCGAGCCAGCGCAACCGGCAGTGCCACAGCCAGTGCGCGAGGCGGTGCAGGAACAGGGCATGGACGCCCGGATAGCAGGTCAGCACCTCCCATACCGAGCGGGCGGCGGGGTCACGCTGGAGAACGCTGGCAACGTCCTCACGCAGCCGGGGGAACATGATCTCTCTCCATTAGGATTTGCTGAAATATAAAATTCACCCTCGGGGCGGGTCAAGTTTTTTTTCGACGGCCGTCAGCAGGCCGCGCAGAATACTGACCTCTTCGCGCTCCAGCCGGGCCCGCGCGTAAAGGCGCCGCAGGCGGGCCATCAGGCGGCGCGGCTGGGCCGTGTCGAGAAAACCGCTGGCCGTCGCGACGCGCTCCATGTGGCCGATCAGGCGGTCGACGTCCTCGTGGGCCGCGGCTTCGCCCGCTCCGGCAATGGCCGGCGGCGCGCCGGGATCGAGCGTCGCCAGGCGCAGTTCGTAGCAGAGGATCTGCACCGCGGCGGCAAGATTGAGCGAACTGTAGCCGGGATCGGCCGGAATCATGGCCAGTCGCTGGCAATGGCCGGCCTCTTCATTGGACAGCCCGCTCGTCTCGTTGCCGAAGACCAGCGCCACCTCGCCGTGGCAGGCCATCGCCGCCAGTTCCGCAGCCGCCTCGCGGACCCAGGCGAAGGGCGTCGCCAATTCGCGGCGCCGCGCCGTCAGACCGACAGCGAAGACCGTGCCGGCCAATGCCGACGACATATCGTCGCAAACGACCGCCGCGGCCAGGACATCGTCGGCACCGCAGGCCATGGCCGCGGCCTGGGGATCGGGAAAGTGTCGCGGCGAAACCAGGCAGAGACGCGCCAAGCCCATCGTCTTCATCGCCCGCGCCGCGGCGCCGATGTTGCCGGCATGGCTGGTGCGGACCAGGACGACGCGCACGCGCTGCAGGGGCGCCGCCTCGAGAGGGGTGTTCATAATAGAATTCGGCCTCTGCGTCGCAAGGCGCGCCCACCTGCGCTTGGAACTTCCATGCACCCCATGCTCAATGTCGCCATCAAGGCTGCCCGCCGCGCCGGCCAGATCATCAATCGTGCCAGCCTCGATCTCGGCCAGCTTCGGATCACGGCGAAGCAGCAGAACGATTTCGTCACGGAAGTCGATCGCGCCGCCGAAGACGCGATCATCGCTGTGCTCCGGGAGACCTACCCCGGGCATGCGATTCTAGCAGAGGAGTCCGGTGCCTCCGGCGAGGGCGGCGCCGAGTATCAGTGGATCATCGATCCGCTCGACGGCACCACCAATTTCATCCACGGCTTTCCCCAGTATGCCGTGTCGATCGCCCTGAGCCACCGCGGCGCACTGTCCCAGGCCGTCGTCTATGACCCGGGGCGCAACGAACTGTTCACCGCCAGCCGCGGCGGCGGCGCCTTTCTCAATGACAAACGGATACGCGTGTCGAAGCAGGCGCGGCTCGAGGCGGCCCTGATCGGCACCGGCTTTCCGTATCGCATGTTCGATCACGCCGACGCCTACCTGGCGATCTTCCGCGAACTGACGCAGAAGACGGCCGGGCTGCGCCGCCCCGGCGCCGCCTCACTGGACCTGGCCTACGTCGCCGCCGGGCGCCTCGACGGCTTCTGGGAGTTCGGCCTGTCGCCCTGGGACATGGCCGCCGGAGCGCTGCTGATCGCCGAGGCCGGCGGCCTGGTCGCCGACCTCGCCGGCGAGGCTGCTTACCTCGCCACCGGCAACATCGTCGCCGGTACGCCCAAGGTGTTCGCGCAGTTGCTCCAGGTCATCGCGCCGCACCGCGGCGCCGCCCTGCGGGCTTAGGAGCCCCTCAGAGCACGGTGACCCGCGAGATCTCGGCGCCGTCGGGCCGCAGCAGATGGACGGCACAGGCGATGCAGGGATCGAAGCTGTGGATGGTGCGCAGAATCTCCAGCGGCTGCTGCGCATCGTGGAGGATATGCCCGGCGAGCGCCGCCTCGTAGGGTCCCTGGCGGCCCGAGGCGTCGCGCGGCCCGGCGTTCCAGGTGCTCGGCACGATGGCCTGGTAGTTGGCGATCCGTCCGTCCTCGATGACGATCCAGTGGGACAGCGCGCCGCGCGGCGCTTCCATGACGCCGACGCCGCGCGCCGAGCGCGGCCAGGTGGACGGTTCCCAGCGCGCACTGTTGAAGGTGCTCAGGTCGCCGCCCTTGATGTTGGCGACCAGCTGGTCGTACCAGCCCTGCATGGCGTCGACGATGATCTTCGTCTCGAGCGTCCGCGCCGCAGTGCGGCCCAGCGTCGAATAGAGGGCGGCGACCGGCAGATCGAGCTTTTGCAGGGTCATGGCGACCAGTTCCCGGGTCTGGGCATGGCCCGTGGCATGCAGCATCAGCACCCGCGCCAGCGGCCCGACCTCGACCGGCCGGCCCTTCCAGCGCGGCGACTTCATCCACGAGTAGGCCTTGTCGACGTCGAGTTCCTTGTAGGGCGGCGTCGGCCCCGTGTAGTTGAGGGTCGTCTCGCCCTGCCACGGATGCAAGCCCTTGTCCTTGCCGACCGAGTAGTCGTACCAGGCGTGGGAGACGAATTCCTGGATGCCCGTCTCGTCGGCGAGGTCGACCGGGTGGATCTTGCCGAGGTCGCGGTCGAGGATCACCCCCGGCGGCACGAGGTAGGAGCCGGTGTCGCCCATGCCCTTGGCCGGGAATTCGCCGAGGGTAAGGAAACTGCCGATGCCCTCGCCCTGAGCGAACCAGTCCTTGTAGAAGCCGGCAATGGCGAGGGTGTCGGGCAGATAGACCTGGTCGACGAATTCGCGCATCTGGCGGATGACGTTCTGCACCGTCTGCAGACCGACGATATCGACCGCCGTGGCCGATTCGCCGCCGCGGTTGCGGGAACCCTCGCCCGGCCCGACCTGACCGGGATCGATGCTGATGGCGCAGGGCACCCCGCCGACGAGGACATTCGGGTGCGGGTTCTTGCCGCCGAAGATGGTGTGCAGCTTGACGACCTCGCGCTGCCAGGACAGCGCTTCGAGGTAATGGGCCACGGCCATCAGGTTGGCTTCGGCGGGCAGGCGGTAGGCCGGGTGCCCCCAGTAGCCGTTGGCGAAGATGCCGAGCTGGCCGGCCTCGACGAAGCCCTTCAGCTTGCGCTGCACGTCGCCGAAGTAGCCAGGCGAGGACTTGGCATAGCCCGACAGGCTCTGGGCCAGCTCCGAGGTCCGCCGCGGGTCGGCCTTCAGGGCCGACACCACGTCCACCCAGTCGAGGGCGTGGAGATGGTAGAAGTGCATGACATGATCATGGACGTACTGGGCCGCGATCATCAGGTTGCGGATCAGTTGCGCGTTGGCCGGGACCTCGACCTGCAGCGCGTTCTCGACGGCGCGCACCGAGGCGATGCCGTGCACCAGCGTGCACACGCCGCAGATGCGCTGGGCGAAGGCCCAGGCGTCGCGCGGGTCGCGGCCGCGCAGGATGATCTCGAGGCCGCGCACCATGGTGCCGGAACTCGAGGCCCGGGTGATGCGCCCGGCGTCGTCGGTTTCGGCCTCGATGCGCAGGTGGCCTTCGATGCGGGTGACGGGGTCGACAATGATGCGCTGGTTCATGACTTGACGTCCTCGGCCAGGTGATCGGCCACGAGTTCGGTGAGGCCGAGTATCTCGACCTTCATGTGGTAATGCTCGACGGCCTCTTCCATGACCACGCGGCAGTTGGCGCAGGCCGTCACTATGGTATCGACGCCGAGCTCCTCGATCTGCGCCTTCTTGCGCTTGAAGGCCGTCAGGCGCAGGTGCTCGGCGCGCTCGTTGGCCGAGACGCCGCCGCCGCCGCCGCAGCACCAGTTCATCGTCGCCGTGTCGTGCATCTCGCGGAACTGCGGCGCCAGTTCCTTGAGCAGGGCCCGCGGCTGTTCGTAGACGCCGCCGCGGCGCGAGATCTGGCAGGGATCGTGGTAGGTCAGCGGCTTGTCGAGGCCGCCGGTCGTCTTGAGGCGACCGTCGCGGCGGAAGTCGTCGAGCACCTCGAGGATGTGCTTGACCTCGAAGCCGAAGGGCCGGCCCATCAGGTTCGGCCCGTCCCAGCGGATCGCCGTGTAGGCATGACCGCATTCCGGGCTGATCACGCACTTGACCTTGAGGCGCTCGGCGGCGGCGACGATGCGCGCGACCAGCTGCTTGGCCAGATCCGAGACGCCGATCTGGATGCCGCTGTTGGTCGCCTCGTAGGCGTCGTCGGCGAGCGTCCAGGTGGCGCCGGCCTGTCCCATGATGCGGGCGATGGCGCCGATGTATTCGGGATAGTTGAGGATTTCCCACGACGACATCAGCACCAGGTATTCGGCACCCTCGCGGTTGACCGGCACCTCGATGCCGAACTGCGCCTGCATGCGCTTGATCTGCGCCTGCACCGTCACCCACTTGACGCCGGCCGGGCTGCCGCTCTGGATCGCCCGGGTCGTCGCCGTCACCAGGCCCTCGGGCGCATGGCCGGCCACGGCCATGCCTTCGCGCATCTTGCGCACCATGTAGGTGAGGTCGTTGCCGACCGGGCAGACCATGGCGCAGCGCCCGCACAGCGTGCAACTGTCATAAACGAGTGGGCTCCATTCAGCCAGTTCGGCATCCGTCACCGGCTTGGACAGGCCGACCGCCTTGGCCAGCCGGCCGAGCAGCGTGTACTCCTGCTTCCAGACGCGGCGCAGCGGTTCGAGCTTGCGGATCGGCGCGTACTGCGGGTCGCCGGTCTCGGTGTAGAAGAGGCAGGCCTCGGCGCAGAGGCCGCAGTGGACGCAGCTGGAAAAGAAGGCGGCGATCGGCGCGTCGAGAACCTCCTTGAAGGCATTGACGCCCTTCGATAATGACGCGGTCATGATGCCACCCCCTTCCGGCCGAAGATGTCGCCGTTGTACCAGCGGGCCGCGAACAGACTCACGGTGTGGAACAGCTTGGTGAAGGGCAGCAGCACCAGCAGCGCTTCGACCGTCAGGATGTGCAGCGCCAGCATCAGCGTGTAGTCGAGGCCGAGGTGATGGACGGCCAGATAGCCGGTCAGCAGCGGCAGAGCGGTCGCCGCCCAGGCCAGGTAATCGCCGCCGCCCGAGAGCAGCCGCTTGACCGGGTCGGCGACGCGGTGCGCCAGCAGCACCAGCAGGGCGGCCATGGCGGCAATGACCAGGGCATCGACGAGCGGCGAGGCCAGCGCCGGCCAGCCGATGCCGACCAAGCTGCGGATCAGCGCGATGTGCGGCGCGAACAGCAGGATGGCGGCGAACAGGCCGACGTGGAAGACGTAACCGCCGACATAGGTGACCGGCGAGCGCCGCAGCATCCCGGCCGGCGGCAGCGAGCGCGACAGCATCGTCCGCCAGCCGCTGCCCGGGCTGATCAAGCGGCGCGGCGAAAGGTCCGCTTTGCGCCCCAGGGCAAATATTTCGAACAGCCGCAGCACGATGCCGGCCACGCAGATACCCATCGCCCAGGCCAGCGCCGGGCCGCGCGCCCAGGTCAGCAGTTCGAGATTGCTCACTTCGCCTCCTCCTTCTTGAGATCGGCGACAGTCACGCTGCCGTGGGCCGCCTTGGCCGCCTGCTTCACCTGGCGGTTGTGCCAGGCGATCGCCACGCCGGCCGCGGCGCCCGCCGCCGCCGCCGTCCCGACCGCTGCCCCGACCGGCGAGACCGGCAGCGACAGCGCCTTGTAGAACGATCCAGCATCCCAGAAGCCCGCTTCCGAGCAGCCGATGCAGCCGTGCCCGGACTGGATCGGGAAACTGGTGCCGTCGTTCCATTTCCTCGTGGCGCAGGCGTTATGCGTCACCGGCCCCTTGCAACCGAGCTTGAACAGGCACCAGCCGCGCCGCGCGCCTTCGTCGTCGAAGCTCTCGGCGAACTTGCCCTGATCGTAGAAGGGTCGCCGGTAGCAGCGGTCGTGTATCGTCTCGCCGTAGAAGGCCAGCGGCCGACCCTGATCGTCGAGCGGCGGCACCTTGCCGAAGGTCAGCAGGTGGGCCAGCACGCCGGTCATGACGGCGGGAATCGGCGGGCAGCCGGGGATGTTGACCACCGGCTTGTCCTTGATGATGGCGCTGACCGGCACCGCCCCGGTCGGATTCGGCTGCGCCTGGGGGATGCCGCCGTAGGCCGCGCAGCTGCCGATGGCCACCAGCGCCGCGGCGTCCCTGGCACTTTCGACCAGCATGTCGTGGTTGCTGATGCCGGCAATCGTCGAATAGCCCGGATTGCCGGTCGGCACCGAGCCATCGACGATCAGCAGGTACTTGCCGCGGTTGTCCTGCATCGCTTGGCGCCGCGCCGCCTCGGCGGCCTCGGCGGAGGCGGCCTGCAGCGTATGGTGGTAGTCGAGCGAGATCAGGTCGAAGATCAGCGTTTCGAGGCTGGGACTGTTGGACCGGGTCAGCGACTCGGTGCAGCCGGTGCATTCCTGGAAAGACAGCCAGATCACCGACTGGCGCCGCGCCGCGCCGATCGCCGCCGCGAGCGCTGGCGCCATGCCCACCGGCAGCGCCATCATCGATGCCAAAGTGGCGCACCACTGGAGAAAGCTGCGGCGGCTCACGCCGCGCCTGGCGAGCGCCTCGCCGACGGTAGCGCTTGCCGGATTCATGTCAGCCATTTACGACACCTCCCTGTGTCAACGATCGGAAGCATTGTCGTGACACTCGGCGACGGCGATATTGAGGCATGTCAAGGATGGTGCAGGCACACGCCGTTCGAGGTCGGACCGACCCTCCCGCTCATGTACTTGGCGACGCTACCTCGAAAGTGCATTGCGGCGGATAATGCGCGCGGACCCCTTCCGGATCGAACCCGAACTTGAGCGACGCACCCATGCGCGAGGCCGGCGAAGCCCTGAAACACACCCCGGTGATGCAGCAATACCTGGCGCTCAAGGCCCAACATCCGGATACCCTGCTCTTCTACCGGATGGGGGACTTTTACGAGCTGTTCTTCGAGGACGCCGAGAAGGCGGCGCGGCTGCTCGACATCACCCTGACGGCGCGCGGCCAGTCCGGCGGACAGCGGATCCCGATGGCCGGCGTGCCCTACCACGCCGTCGAGCAATACCTGGCGCGGCTGGTGAAGCTCGGCGAGTCGGCGGCGATCTGCGAACAGGTCGGCGACGTGGCGAGCGCCCGCGGCCTGGTCGAGCGCGCCGTGACGCGGATCGTCACGCCGGGCACGCTGACCGACGCGGCGCTGCTCGACGAACGCAGCGAGGCCCTGCTGCTGGCCGTGCTGATCGACCGCCAGGCGGCCGGCCTGGCCTGGCTCAACCTCGCCAACGGCGAACTGCGCCTGCTCGAAACCCGCGCCGATACCCTGCCCTCGCAGTTCGAGCGGCTGCGGCCGGCCGAAGTACTGCTGCCGGAGGGCTGGCGCGGCGAGCTGCCGGAGGCGCACCATGCCGCCGTGCAGCGGCGGCCCGACTGGCATTTCGACGAGCGCCAGGCACAGCGGCTGTTCGCCGAGCATTTCGCCACCCGCGACCTGGCCGGCTTCGGCGTCGACGCTGCGCCGCTGGCGCTGGCCGCCGCCGGCGCTCTGTTCCAGTATGCCCGCGCCACCCAGGGCCAGGCCCTCGTTCATGTCACCGGCATGACGCTGGAGAGCGCGGGCCAATTCGTGCGCCTCGACGCGGCGACGCGGCGCAACCTCGAAATCTCCGAGACGCTGCGCGGCGAGGCGGCACCGACGCTGCTCTCGCTGCTCGATTGCTGCGCCACGGCGATGGGTTCGCGCTGGCTGCGCCACTGCCTGCACCATCCGCTGGCCGAGCGCAGCGCCGCGGCCGCCCGCCACGCCGCCGTGGCCGGGCTGCTCGACGAGGACGGCGGGGCGCGCGGCGCCGCCATCCGCCGCGAGTTGCGCGGCATCGCCGACATCGAGCGGATCACGGCGCGGGTGGCGCTGAAGAGCGCCCGGCCGCGCGACCTGTCGAGCCTGCGCGACGGCCTGGCCCGGCTCGCCGGACTGCGTGATTCCATTGGCATAGTCACGGCGCCGCTGCTTCAAGACATCGCCGCCGATCTGGCGACGCCCCAGGAATGCCTGGAGCGACTGGTCGCGGCCATCGCCGCCGAACCCGCGGCGCAGCTGCGCGACGGCGGCGTGATCAACGACGGATACAGCGCCGACCTCGACGAGCTGCGCGCCATCCAGGCCAACTGTGGCCAGTTCCTGCTCGAACTCGAGGCCCGCGAGCGAGGCCGCAGCGGCATCGCCAACCTGCGCGTCGAGTACAACCGGGTGCACGGCTTCTACATCGAGGTCAGTCGCGCCAATGCCGACCGGGTGCCGGAGGACTACCGCCGCCGCCAGACCATGAAGAACGCCGAACGCTACGTCACACCGGAGCTGAAGAGCTTCGAGGACAAGGCGCTGTCGGCCAACGACCGGGCGCTGGCGCTGGAGCGGCAGCTCTACGAAACCCTGCTCGAGCAACTCGCCGCGCACGTCCCGGCGCTGCAGCGCATCGCCCGCGCCCTGGCCCTGCTCGATGGCCTGGCCGCCTTCGCCGACAACGCGGCGCGGCTCGACTATCGGATGCCGCAGTTCTGCGCCGAAGCGACGATCGACATCGACGGCGGCCGCCACCCGGTCGTCGAGGCCCAAGTGGCCGACTTCATCGCCAACGATGCGCGCCTCGCGCCGACGCGGCGCATGCTGCTGATCACCGGCCCGAACATGGGCGGCAAATCGACTTACATGCGCCAAGTGGCGCTGATCGTGCTGCTCGCCCACTGCGGCGCCTTCGTGCCGGCGCGCACGGCGCGGATCGGCCCCGTCGATGCTATCTACACGCGGATCGGCGCCGCCGACGAGCTCGCCTCGGGACGCTCGACCTTCATGGTCGAGATGACCGAGGCGGCGGCGATACTGCACGGTGCGACCGAGCGCTCGCTGGTGCTGATGGACGAGATCGGCCGCGGCACCTCGACCTTCGACGGCTTGGCGCTGGCCTTCGCCATCGCCCGCCACCTGCTCGAGCGCAACCGCTGCCTGACCCTCTTCTCGACCCATTATTTCGAGATGACGCGGCTTTCCCAGGACTATCCGGAGTGCGCCAACGTCCATCTCGACGCGGTCGAGCATGGCCACCGCATCGTCTTCCTGCACGCCGTCGAGGAGGGGCCGGCCAGCCAGAGCTACGGCATCGAGGTGGCGGCGCTGGCGGGCATACCCGGCAGCGTCGTCCGCGACGCCAAACGGCGCCTGGTCCAGCTGGAAAACCGCGAGGCGGCAGGCGGCCTGCAACCGGACCTGTTCGCCGCGGCGCCGGCGGCCGCCGAAATCCCCAGTGAGCCGCACCCGGCCCTCGAGGCGCTGCGCGCCGTCGAGCCGGACAGCCTGACGCCGCGCGGCGCCCTGGAACTGCTCTACGAGCTGCGCCGCCTCGCCGACTGAAGCGCCGCGTCAGTGGTGATGAGCATCGCCGGGGCCGTGCACATGGCCGTGGGCGAGTTCCTCGCCGCTCGCCGTGCGCACCTCGGCGACGGTGCAGGCGAAGATCAGGGCGAGGCCGGCGAGCGGATGGTTGCCGTCGACGACGACCTTGTCCTCGGCGATGTCGGTGATGGTGAACAAGGCATCGTCCTCGGCATCCTCGGAGGCGCGCTCGAACTGCATGCCGACCTCGATGTCGTCGGGGAACAGGTTGCGCGGTTCGATGACGACGAGCTCGGCGTCGTACTCGCCGAAGGCCTCCTCGGGCTCGAGTTTGACTTCGATCGCATCGCCGACGGTCTTGTCCTGGAGTTCCTCTTCGATGCGATCGAAGATGCCGCCGTAGCCGCCGTGCAGATAGACGAGCGGCTGGGCGCCGCCATCGACGATGTTGCCTTCGTCGTCGGAAACGCTGTAGTTCAGGGTAACGACGGTGTCTTTGGCGATTTGCATGATTTGGCGAGTTGCTTGACGAGTTGGAAGACCTCGGCGGCGTGCCCCTTCGCTGGCACGTCGTAGAGGGCGTGGCGGACGATGCCGTTCTTGTCGATGATGAAGGTCGAGCGGACCACGCAGAGCTTCTTCACACCGTCCTTTTCACGATACTGGCAGACGCCGTACTGGCGGCTGACCTCGCCTTCGACGTCGGAGAGCAGGCGTACCGAGAGGCCGTGCCGGTCGCGAAAATCGGCGTGGTTCAGGCAGTCGTCGCGGCTGACGCCGAGGATCACGCAGCCCAGGCGCAGGAACTCGTCCTCGTGGTCGCTGAAGTCGCTGGCTTCGAGGGTGCAGAATGGCGTGCCGTCGCGCGGGTAAAAGAACAGCACGGCGTGCTGGCGGCCGATCAGCGAGGCGAAATCGAAGGTCTCCATGTCTGCGTCCGGCAGCGAAAAATGCGGCGCGACTTGTCCCACCTTCAGCATGTCTCCTCCCCGCGATGACGCCGCCGATTCTAACCGAGCACCGGGGAAAAACAACAAGTGGTTCATCGCCGCCGGGCCTCCGTCACCGCTCCGCGTTTCAGGCGCCGCACCGTGCCGGCTCAGCCGGCCGGCCGCGTGTCCGGGTCGTGCGTCTCGTAGCGGCGATGAGCGCTGGCCAGATATTCGTGCGAACGCATTTCGGCCAGGCGGCTCACCGTCCGCGCGAACTCGCCGGCCTGCGGCCCGGCCGCGTAGAGCTCCGCGGCCGGCGCCTCGGCCGTGGCGACGAGCTTGACCTTGTGGTCGTAGAAGACGTCGACCAGCCAGGTGAAGCGGCGCGCCTCGTTGCCTCGGTCGGCACCCAGGCGCGGCACGCCGGAGAGAAACACGGTGTGGAACTGGTGGGCCAGTTCGAGGTAGTCGTTCTGCGAGCGCGGGCCGCCGCACAGGGTCGCGAAGTCGAACCAGACGACGCCCGGGGCGCGGTGCACCACCGGCAGTTGGCGGTCGAGTACCGTGATCGGCCGGGTATGGCCTTCGCCGCCGGCGACCCGGGCGAAGGTCCCCGCCATCGCCGCGTCGGCAGCGGCGCCGGCCGGGACGTGGAAGATGTCGGCCTGTTCAAGGGCCCGCAGGCGGTAATCGACGCCGGCATCGACCTCGACGACATCGAGGCGGGCGTTGAGCAGGGCGATCGTCGGCAGGAACAGCTGGCGCTGCAGACCGTCGGGATAAAGGCCGTCGGGGGCGTAGTTCGAGGTGATGCAGAATACGACGCCGGCATCGAACAGGGCCTGCATCAGCCGGCCGAGAATCATCGCATCGGCGATGTCGGAGACGTGAAACTCGTCGAAGCACAGCAGCCGCGTCCGGCGGGCGATCCGGGCCGCCACCCGGAGCAGCGGGTCGGCCTCGCTGCGGTGGGCCTTCAAGGCCTCGTGCACCTCGCGCATGAAGGCGTGGAAATGGACGCGGCGCTTCCTCTGGTAGGGCACGGCGGCATGGAAGCAGTCCATCAGGAAGCTCTTGCCGCGGCCCACCCCGCCCCAGAACCAGACGCCCCGCGGCGGCTCGGGATGAACGAGGAGCTTGCGCAACCGGCTGCGCCGCGCCGCCTTGAAGGCGAGCAGGTCATCGTAGAACTTTTGCAGCCGCATCGCCGCCGCGCGCTGCGCCGGGTCGGCCTCGATGCCGCGCTCGGCGAGAGCGGCGTCGAAGCCTTCGATCATGCCGTCCCGGGGGACGTTGAGGATGCGGTGCGGCAATGCGGTCAGAAGTGCAGCGGCCGCTTGTCCACGGCCAGGGCCGCCTCGTGCATCACTTCGGAAAGTGTCGGGTGGGCGTGGCAGATGCGGGCGAGGTCCTCCGACGCGGCGCCGAACTCGAGGGCCACGACGGCCTCGGCGATCAGTTCCGAGGCGTTGGTGCCGATCACATGGACGCCGAGGATGCGGTCGGTCCTGGCGCAGGCGAGCATCTTGACGAAGCCCGTGGTGTCGCCCTGGCCGAGGGCCCGGCCGTTGGCCGCGAAGGGTATCTGGCCGGAGCGGTAGTCGACGCCCTCGTTCTTTAGCTGGGTCTCGGTCTTGCCGACCCAGGCGATCTCCGGATGAGTGTAGATGACCAGGGGGATCGCATCGTAATTGACGTGGCCCTTCTGGCCGGCGATGCACTCGGCGACCATGACGCCCTCTTCCATGCCCTTGTGGGCGAGCATCGGGCCGGGCACGACGTCGCCGACGGCCCAGACCTTGTCGAGGTTGGTCCGGCAATGTTCATCGACGGTGACGAAGCCGCGCGCGTCGATGGCCAGGCCGACGTTGTCGGCGCCCAGGCCGTCGGTATTCGGCATGCGCCCGACCGAGACGATCAGCCGGTCGCACTCGAGGCTACGCGCTTCGTCGCCGGCCTCGTAATCGATCTTGATGCCCTTCTTGCCCTGGCTGACCTTGTTGATTTTCGCGCCGAGCTGGATGGTCAGGCCCTGCTTCTGGGTGAACACCTTCCAGGCCTCCTTGGCCACGGCCGGATCGGCGGTGCCGAGAAAGTCGGGCAGCGCTTCGAGGATCGTCACCTCGGCGCCGAGGCGCTTCCACACCGAGCCGAGTTCGAGGCCGATGACGCCGGCGCCGATCACGCCGAGGCGCTTGGGCACGTCCTTGAGGGCCAGGGCACCGGCGTTGTCGCAGATCATCTCGTTGTCGACGGGAATGCCGGGCAGGTGCCGCGGCTTCGAACCGGTGGCGATGATGACGTGGCGGGCCTCGATCGTCTCGCTGCCCTTGGCGCCGCTCACGGCGATCTGCCAGAAGTCGTCCTCGCGGCCGGCGAACTGGCCGTGGCCGGCGAGCAGCGTCACCTTGTTCTTCTTGAACAGGCCGCGGATGCCGCCGGTCAGCTGGGTGACGATGTTGTCCTTGCGCCGCATCATCGTCGCCACGTCCATCTTCACGCCTTCGGCGGCAATGCCGTGCATGACGAACGAATGACCGGCCTGATCGAACAGTTCCGACGACTGCAGCAGCGCCTTCGAGGGAATGCAGCCGACATTGAGACAGGTGCCGCCGAGGCGCACTTCGCCCTTGGGGTCGGCATAGGATTCGGATTCGATGCAGGCGGTGTTGAGACCCAGCTGGGCGGCGCGGATCGCCGCGACATAGCCGCCGGGGCCGCCGCCGATGACGACGACATCAAATTGTTTGGCCATTATTTTTCCAGGTGAGAGTGGGGAGCGAAACGCGCGGCGCGGCGGGGGCTGCCGCCCCCGGCCCGGCCGCCTATCCAGCACGCGTCAGACGTCGAGCAGCAGGCGCGCCGGGTCTTCGAGGGCCTCCTTCATCGTCACCAGACCGAGCACCGCCTCGCGTCCGTCGACGATGCGGTGGTCATAGGACAGGGCGAGGAAGTTGATCGGGCGGATGACGATCTGGCCGTTCTCGACCACCGGCCGGTCCTTGGTGGCGTGGATGCCGAGGATCGCCGACTGCGGCGGATTGATGATCGGCGTCGACAGCATCGAACCGAACACCCCGCCGTTGGAGATCGAGAAGGTGCCGCCGGTCAGTTCCTCGATGGACAGCTTGCCGTCCTTGGCCTTGGCGCCGAACTCGCCGATCTTCTTCTCGATCTGGGCCAGCGACATCTGGTCGGCGTCGCGGAGGATCGGCACCACCAGGCCGCGCGGACTGCCCACGGCGATGCCGATGTCGAAGTAGCCGTGATAGACGATGTCATTGCCATCGACCGAGGCGTTGATGATCGGGAACTTCTTCAGCGCCGCGACCGCCGCCTTGACGAAGAAGGACATGAAGCCGAGCTTGACGCCGTGCTCCTTCTCGAACTTGTCCTTGTACTTGTTGCGCAGCTCCATGACCGGCGCCATGTTGACTTCGTTGAACGTCGTCAGGATGGCGTTCTGCGCCTGCGACTGCAGCAGGCGCTCGGCGACGCGGGCTCGCAGCCGCGACATCGGCACGCGCTGCTCGGGGCGGTCGGCGGTGATCGCATCGGCGCTGAGCGCGGCCGGTTGGGGCAGCGCCGGCCGGGCCGCCGGGGCAGGCGCGGCGGCCGGGGCGGCCGCCGCGTTTATGCCAAGCGCATCGGCCTTGGTGACGCGGCCGCCGCGGCCGGTGCCCGTCACCGAGGCGGCGTCGAGACCTTTTTCGTCGAGGATCTTGCGCGCCGCCGGCATGGCCTGGGCCGCCGCCGCAGGCGCCGCGGCCGGGGCGGCGGCCGGCTTGGCCGGCGGGGCGGCGGCGGCCGCCTTGCCGGCGGTGTCGATCTGGGCGATCACCTCGCCGGCGACGACCGTCGAACCGTTGCCCTTGATCAGTTTCACCAGCACGCCGGCGTCGGGAGCCGGCAGCTCGAGGACCACCTTGTCGGTCTCGATGTCGATGAGGTTCTCGTCGCGGGCGACGGCCTCGCCCTCCTTCTTGTGCCAGCTGACCAGCGTGGCTTCGGCCACCGATTCGGACAGCTGCGGTACCTTGACTTCAATCAGCATTGATTTCTCCGTGGGTTCATTCTTTGATGCCGAGAGCGGCGTTGACGACTTCCTTCTGCTGGATCACGTGCTTCGCCGCGTAGCCGACCGCCGGCGAGGCCGAGGCGGCGCGGGAAACCACATCGAGCGTCTGGCCCTTCTTCAGCAGGGCCTCGAGGCGATGCGCCTTGGCGTACCAGGCGCCCTGGTTTTGCGGCTCTTCCTGGCACCAGATCAGTTGCTTGAGGTTCGGATAGCGTTTGAGTTCCTCGGACAGGCGCCGATCGTCGAACGGGTAGACCTGTTCGACGCGGATCAGGGCGACGTTGTCGAGCTTCTTGTCGCGACGGGCGGCGAGCAGGTCGAAGTAGATCTTGCCGGCGCAGCTGACGACCCGGGTCACCTTCTTCGCCTCCAGGGCCTCGATTTCGGGGATGATGGTCTGGAAGGTGCCGTTGGCCAGATCGTCGAGCGAGGAGCTCGCATCCTTGTGGCGCAGCAGCGACTTCGGCGTCATCACCACCAGCGGCTTGCGCTGCTTCCTAAGCATCTGCCGCCGCAGCAGGTGGTAGATCTGGGCCGCATTGGTCGGCACGCAGACTTCCCAGTTGAACTCGGCGGAGAGCTGCAGATAGCGTTCCAGGCGGGCCGAGGAGTGCTCCGGGCCCTGGCCTTCGTAGCCGTGCGGCAGCAGCAGGACGAGGCCGCAGCCGCGGCCCCACTTGGCTTCGCCCGAGCAGAGGAACTGGTCGATGACCACCTGGGCGCCGTTGGCGAAGTCGCCGAACTGGCCTTCCCAGACTACCAGCTCATTGGGACTGGCCGTGGCGAAGCCGTATTCGAAGGCCAGCACCGCTTCCTCGGAGAGCACCGAGTCGAAGCAGTGGAACCAGCCCTGCTTGTCCTGCACGTGCTGCAGCGGCCAGTAGGTGCCTTCGTCCCACTTCTCGCGGTTCTGGTCGTGGAAGGCGGCGTGGCGGTGGAAGAAGGTGCCGCGGCCGACGTCCTCGCCGGAGACGCGGACGTTGTAGCCGCCGGCCAGCAGCGTCGCGTAGGCAAGGTTCTCGCCCATGCCCCAGTCAACAGGGAGACGCCCTACACCCATCGCCTTGCGGTCGTCGAGGATCTTCTGCACCCGCGAATGCAGGGTGAATTTCTCGGGGATCACCGTCAGCCGCTGCGCCAGGCGCTGCAGCTCCTTCATCGGCACCGTGGTGTCGCACTTCTCCGTGTAGGGGACGCCGACGTGCGGCGTCCAGTCGATGGCGAACTTGCTCTGGTAATCGGACAGCACCGGGTCGATCAGGTGCCGCCCCTCGTCGAGGGCCGCGCGGTAGTCCTTGATCATCTGCTCACCCTCACCCGCGGCGATGACGGCCTGGGCCTCGAGCCGGCCGGCATAGAGGCGGCGCGTACCCGGATGCTGGGCGACCTTCTTGTACATCAGCGGCTGCGTCACCATCGGCTCGTCCTGTTCGTTGTGGCCGAGCTTGCGGAAGCAGACGATGTCCACCACCACGTCCTTGCCGAACTCCTGGCGAAACTCCATCGCCAGTTGCGTGACCCAGGCCACCGCTTCGGGATCGTCGCCATTGACGTGGAAGATCGGCGCCTCGACCATCTTGAAGATGTCGGTGCAATAGAGCGAGGAACGATAGTCGCGCAGGTCGGAGGTGGTGAAGCCGATCTGGTTGTTGACCACGATGTGCACCGTGCCGCCGGTGCCGTAGCCGCGCGTCTGGGAGAAGTTGAGCATCTCCTGATTGACGCCCTGGCCGGCGACGGCCGCGTCGCCGTGTATCAGCACCGGCAGCACTTCCTTGCGGCCGGTCGCGGCGCGCCGCACCTGGCGCGCGTAGACCGAGCCGACCACCACCGGGTTCACGATCTCGAGGTGGGACGGATTGAAGGCCAGCGTCAGGTGCATCGGTCCGCTGGGCGTCGCCACGTCGGAGGAATAGCCCATGTGGTACTTGACGTCGCCGGCCGAGAGATACTGCGCCTTCTTGCCCTCGAATTCGGCGAACAGCATCGACGGCAGCTTGCCGAGCGTATTGACGAGGACGTTGAGGCGGCCGCGGTGGGCCATGCCGATGACCATTTCCTGGACGCCGAGGCCGCCGGAAACGCGGATCAGTTCGTCCATGGCGACGATCAGCGCCTCGCCGCCCTCGAGCGAAAAGCGCTTCTGGCCGACATAGCGCGTGTGCAGGTAGCGCTCCAGCGTCTCGGCGGCGGTCAGGCGCTCGAGCAGGTGCTTCTTCTGCGCCGGGGTGTAGACCGGCGTGGCGCGGATGGTCTCGAGCCGGCTCTGGATCCAGCGCTTCTGGCCGACGTCGGACAGGTACATGTACTCGGCGCCGATCGAACCGCAATAGGTCTGCCGCACCGCTTCGAGTATCTCGCGCAGCGTGGCCTGTTCCGGCAGGGCGGCGAAGGAGCCGGTGTTGAAGCCCTGGCCGAGGTCGGCCTCGGTGAAGCCGTAGTAGGCGGGATCGAGTTCGGCGACGGCCGGGCGCTCGTAGCGCTTCAGCGGGTCGAGCTGGGCCCAGCGGTTGCCGAGGAAGCGGTAGGCGTTGATGATCTGCAGCACCTTGACCTGCTTGCCGTCGACGGCGGCGCCGGCCGCGGCCGGCCGCAGGTTGCCGAGCTTGGCGCGCTGGGCGAACGACGCTATGACGGAAGCATGGGCGACGTCGGGACCGGTGTAGTTGCCGGCGCCGGGCAGCGTCGCCAGCTTGTCGAAGTAATCGCGCCAGGCCGGGTCTACCGAGCCGGGGTTGTCGAGATAGGACTCGTAGAGTTCCTCGACGAAGGGCGCGTTGGAACCGAACAGGTAGGAGTTGGACAGCAGTTGTTTCATCGTGGGGTCACCGTTGTCGATGGGGCCGGGTGAAAAACGAGGGGCCGGCGCCGGCCCCTCCCGCGCCGAATCAGCGCTTGTCGATCGCCTGCACGTCGCGCTTGGCGGCGCCGATGTAGAGCTGGCGCGGCCGGCCGATCTTGTACTCGGAATCGGTAATCATCTCCTCCCACTGCGTCATCCAGCCGACGGTGCGCGCCAGGGCGAAGATGCAGGTGAACATCGAGGTCGGAATGCCCAGCGCCTTCTGCACGATGCCCGAGTAGAAATCGACGTTCGGATAGAGCTTCTTCTCGACGAAGTAGGGATCCTCGAGGGCGATCTTCTCGAGTTCCTTGGCCAGCTTGAAGAGGCGGTCGTTTTCCAGGCCGAGTTCATCGAGCACGTCGCCGCAGACCTTGCCCATCAGCTTGGCGCGCGGGTCGAAGTTCTTGTAGACGCGGTGGCCGAAGCCCATCAGTTTGAAGCTGTCGTTCTTGTCCTTGGCGCGCTTGATAAATTCGCCGACGCGCGACACGTCGCCGATTTCCTCGAGCATCTGCAGGCAGGCCTCGTTGGCCCCGCCGTGGGCCGGACCCCAGAGGCAGGCGATGCCGGCGGAGATACAGGCGAAGGGGTTGGCGCCGGAAGAACCGGACAGGCGCACCGTCGAGGTCGAGGCGTTCTGCTCGTGGTCGGCGTGCAGCGTGAAGATGATGTCCAGCGCCCGCACCAGCACCGGGTTGGGCCGGTATTCCTCGCAGGGCGTGCCGAACATCATGTACATGAAGTTCGAGGTGTAGTCGAGGTCGTTGCGCGGATACATGAAGGGCTGGCCGGTGTTGTACTTGTAGGCCATGGCGACGATGGTCGGCAGCTTGGCGACCAGGCGATTGAAGGAGATGCTGCGATGCTCGACGTCGGAGAAGTCCATGGCGTCGTGGTAGAAGGCCGACAGGGCGCCGACCACGCCGACCATCACCGCCATCGGGTGGGCATCGCGGCGGAAGCCCTGGAAGAACTTGACCAGTTGCTCATGAACCATGGTGTGGTTCTTGATGGTCAGCTCGAATTTGGTCTTCTGCTCGGCGGTCGGCAGTTCGCCGTTCTTCAGCAGGTAGGCGACTTCGAGGAAACCGCAGTGCTCGGCCAGCTGCTCGATCGGGTAGCCGCGATAGAGCAGTTCACCCTTGTCGCCGTCGATGTAGGTGATTTTCGACTGGCAGCTGGCGGTCGACAGGAAGCCGGAGTCGTAGGTGAACAGCCCGGTCTTGGCGCCCAGGGTGCGGATGTCAATGACATCGTTGCCGTGAGTGCCCTTCATGACCGGGAAATCGACGGTCTTGCCATCGACAGTCAAAGTTGCCGTGCGTTGCGTGCTCATAGTCATGCCCCTGTTAATGGTCCTAAGGTCGATTCACCGGCCCTGGAACGCCCGCGTCACAATCGCCGCAGGCGCCCGAGAATGCCATTCAATTGCGGGTCTTCACTGCTCCTGCGCCCGCTGACCAGCTCCCACAAGTCGTGGTCCTCCAATTCCAGCAGGCGCGCGAGCTGCGTCGCGGTCGCCTCGTCGAGCATCGCGCCTTCGCCTTCCCAGAAGCGCTGAAAAACCAGGTCGAGTTCCAGCAGAGAGCGTCGGCAGTGCCAGCGCAGGCGGCCGAGGCGGGCCCGGCGGGCGTCGTCCGGCACGGCCTCTTCGCCGGGCTGCGCCAAGGAGACGGCCGCCTTCATACCGCGCGCCGAACCATCATTTCCTTGATCTTGCCGATCGCCTTGGTCGGATTGAGATTCTTCGGACAGACGTCGACGCAGTTCATGATGGTGTGGCAGCGGAACAGCCGGTACGGGTCCTCGAGATTGTCGAGCCGCTCGTTGGTGGCCTGATCCCTCGTGTCGGCGATGAAGCGGTAGGCGTTGAGCAGACCGGCCGGGCCGACGAACTTGTCCGGGTTCCACCAGAACGACGGGCAGGAGGTCGAGCAGCAGGCGCAGAGGATGCACTCGTAGAGACCATTGAGTTCCTCGCGCTCCTCGGGCGACTGCAGGCGCTCGCGCTCCGGCGGCGGATCGTCGTTGATGAGGTAGGGCTTGATCGAGTGGTACTGCTTGAAGAACTGCGTCATGTCGACGATCAGGTCGCGCACCACCGGCAGGCCCGGCAGCGGCCGCAGCACGATCGGCTGCTTGAGGCTGTTGATGTCGGTCAGGCAGGCCAGGCCGTTCTTGCCGTTGATGTTCATGGCATCGGAGCCGCAGACGCCCTCGCGGCAGGAACGGCGGAAGGAGATCGAGTCGTCCTTGGCCTTTAGCTTGACCATGGCATCGAGCAGCTTGCGGTCGGTCGACTCCAGCTCGACCGAGATGTCCTGCAGGTAGGGCTTGGCGTCGCGATCCGGGTCGTAGCGGTAGATCCTGAACTGGACGGTACTAAGGCTCATCGTCGTTTCCTTCTCAGTAGGCGCGCTTCTTCAGTTCGATGGTGTCGACCGTCAGCGGCTTCATGGCCACCGGCTTGTAGTCGAGCCGGTTGCCCTCGCGGTACCAGAGCGAGTGCTTGAGCCAGTTCTTGTCGTCGCGGCCGTTGGGCATCTCCGGCGTATCCGGGGCATCGTCGCGGACGTGGGCGCCGCGCGACTCCTTGCGCGCCTCGGCCGAGATCATGGTCGCCTTGGCGACCTCGATCAGGTTGTCGAGTTCGATGGCCTCGATGCGCGCCGTATTGAACACCTGGGACTTGTCCTTGATCTCGGTCCTGGCGACGCGCTGTTCGAGTTCGAGGATGCGCTCGACGCCCTGCTTGAGCAGATCATTGAAGCGGAACACGCCGCAGTGGTTCTGCATCGTCCGCTGCATCGCCAGGCGCGTCTCGTGGACGTTGGCCCCGTCCTGCTGGGTGTTGAGGCGATTCAGCCGCGCCAGGGTGCGGTCGATCGCCGCGGCGGGCAGCGGCTTGTGGACCTGGGTCGATTTCTTCAGGTCCGCGACCGCCGTTTCGCCGGCCGACTTGCCGAACACCAGCAGGTCGAGCAGCGAGTTGGTGCCGAGGCGATTGGCCCCGTGCACCGAGGCGCAGGCGCATTCGCCGGCGGCGTAGAAGCCGGGCACCGGCTCGCTCTTGGCGCCGTTCTGCGGCACCACGACCTGGCCGTGGTAATTGGTCGGGATGCCGCCCATCTGGTAATGGCAGGTCGGCACCACCGGGATCGGCTCCTTGAGCGCATCGACGCCGGCGAACTGCAGGGAGATCTCGTGGATGCCGGGCAGCCGCTTCATGATCGTTTCCGGCGGCAGGTGGGTGATGTCGAGCAGCACGAAATCCTTGTTGGGGCCGCAGCCGCGGCCTTCGTTGATCTCGGTGACCATGGCCCGCGAAACCACGTCGCGCGAGGCGAGATCCTTGGCGTTGGGCGCGTAGCGTTCCATGAAGCGCTCGCCCGAGCTGTTCCTAAGGATGCCGCCCTCGCCGCGCACGCCCTCGGTGATCAGCACACCGGCGCCGGCGACGCCGGTCGGGTGGAACTGCCAGAACTCCATGTCCTCGAGCGGTATGCCGGCCCGGGCGGCCATGCCGAGGCCGTCGCCGGTGTTGATGAAGGCGTTGGTCGAGGAATAGAAGATGCGCCCCGAGCCGCCGGTGGCGAAGATCGTGGCCCTGGCCTGGAAGACGACGATCTCGCCGGTTTCCATGTCCATGGCGGTGACGCCGAGCACGTCGCCGTCGCGGTCGCGGACCAGGTCCAGGGCCTGCCATTCGACGAAGAACTGGGTATTGACCTTGACGTTGCGCTGGTACATCGCGTGCAGCATCGCGTGTCCGGTGCGGTCGGCCGCGGCGCAGGAGCGGCGCACCGGCTTTTCGCCGAAGTTCGACATGTGGCCGCCGAAGGGGCGCTGGTAGATGCGGCCGTTGTCGAGGCGGTCGAAGGGCATGCCGTAGTGCTCGAGCTCGATCACCACCTCGTTGGCCTTGCGGCACATGTACTCGATCGCGTCCTGGTCGCCGAGCCAGTCGGAGCCCTTGACAGTGTCATACATGTGCCAGTGCCAGTGATCCTCCTCGGAGTTGCCCAGGCTGGCGGCGACGCCGCCCTGGGCGGCCACGGTGTGCGAGCGGGTCGGGAAGACCTTGGTCAGGACGGCCGTTTTCAGGCCGGCTTCGGACAGCTGAATGGCGGCGCGCAGGCCGGCGCCGCCGGCGCCGACGATGACCGCATCGAATTTGCGAACGGTGTAATCCGTCATTAAAGCCCCCAGAGAATCTGTACCGCCCAGCCGGCCGTGCCGACCAGGGCCAGCAGCGTCACGACGTGCAGCGTCAGGCGCACGCCGACCGGCTTGACGTAGTCCATCCAGATGTCGCGGACGCCGATCCAGGCGTGCCAGGCGAGGCTGACGATGAACAGGAAGCTCAGGAAGCGCATCAGGCGGCCGGCGAACAGGGCGTGCCAGACTTCGTAATTGACGGCCGGCGCAAACAGCAGCGCAAAGGCCAGGATGACGGTGTAGGCCGCCATGACGACGGCGGTGATGCGCTGGGCGAGCCAGTCCTTGAGACCGTAATGGGCCCCGACGAGGATGCGGTTCACCATAGCTTGACTCCCAGGACGACGGTCAGGGCGATGCTGACGGCGAGGACGATCTTGGCCGACAGGGCGGCGCTGGCCTTCTCGATGCCGACATGCACATCGAGGAGCAGCACCCGGATACCCATGCAGAAGTGGTGCAGGAAGGCCCACAGCAGGCCGATCAGGAACAGCTTGACGAGCGGATGGCCGACGATGCTGCGAAAGGCATCGAACTCCTGCGGCGTGCCCAGGGACAGTTGCAGCAGGTAGACGAGCAGCGGCAGCATCAGGAACAGGCCGGCGCCGCTGACGCGGTGCAGGATCGAGGCGATGCCGGCGATCGGCAGGCGTATTTCCATCAGGTTGAGAAACTTGGGGCGCTGCTTGGACAGTTCTGGCATCTCGGTCGCACTCCCTTCTTGGTATATCGCGGCTATCGATAAGCGCCGCTGGGTCACATAAAAGAAATTATTATAGTTACTTCCGTCAGCGCGCTGTGGCGCCGCAACAGGATCAGCTCAGTTCGTTCAGGTAAAAATGGTCGACGGTCGAATACAGGCCCCGCCGCCACTCCATCGGCCGGTCGCCGTAGGTGAAGCTGACGCGTTCCACGGACAGCAGCGGGCTGCCCACGGCGACGCGCAGCAGTTCGGCGCTGGCGCGGTCGGCGGCGACGGCGCGCAGACGCTCTTCGGCGCGGATCATGCGCACGCCGAACTGGTTCTCGAACAGGCTGTAGAGCGATCCCTGGGACTCGCGCAGGACCTCGAGGGCGAGGCCGGCGAAGGTTTCCCCGGGCAGGTAGATCTCGTCCACGACGACCGGCTTGGCGCCGAACTGGAGCAGCCGGCGCACGATGACGATCGGATCGCCGAGCTTGAGGGCCAGGGTGCGCGCCGCCTCGGGGCCGGCCTTGGCGCGCCAGCATTCCAGGGGAATGCTCTTGGCCTGGTCCAGCTTGCCGCTCAGCGGCACCAGGCGGAGGAAGCGGAAAAAGGCGCGCGGGTCGTCGTGCGTGGCGACGAAGGTTCCCTTGCCCTGGCGGCGCACCACCAGGTTTTCCGCGGCCATGGCGTCGATCGCCTTGCGCACCGTGCCCTGGCTGACGCCGAAGCGCAAGGCCAGTTCCGACTCGCTGGGGATGGCCTCGCCCGGCCGCCAGTCGCCGGCCTCGAGACCTTGCAGGATCAAGGCCTTGATTTGCCGGTAGAGCGGGCTGAACGTCGGCGAGGCAGTGGTCGGCGTTTGCATGGCGGCACGGATTTCAGCACAAAATCTCGCAGCCGTCTATAGCATGTCTTATGTCTTATATAAGATATAACACAGATATTGACACGGTGCAAAAGACCGCCGTAACATCGGCCCCCAGTTGCGCCGTCGCCCTCCGCCGATTAACGGGGCGGCGAAGCCGGCACCAGCGGCTATGCTGTGAGCGCGGCCAGCGCCGCAAAAATTTTCGACCAAGGAGTGTTCAAGATGGCCAAAGCCCCCGTTCGTGTTGCAGTCACCGGCGCCGCCGGTCAAATCGGTTACGCCCTGGTGTTCCGCATTGCCAGCGGCGAGATGCTCGGCAAGGACCAGCCGGTGATCCTGCAGATGCTTGAACTGCCGATGGAAAAGGCCCAGGCGGCCCTCAAGGGCGTGATGATGGAACTCGACGACTGCGCCTTCCCGACCCTGGCCGGGATGGTCGGCAGCGACGACCCCAAGGTCGCCTTCAAGGACGCCGACTACGCCCTGCTGGTCGGCGCCAAGCCCCGCGGCCCGGGCATGGAGCGCAAGGACCTGCTGATGGACAACGCCAAGATCTTCATCGAGCAGGGCAAGGCGCTCAACGCCGTCGCCTCGCGCAACGTCAAGGTCCTGGTGGTCGGCAACCCGGCCAACACCAACGCCTACATCGCCATGCGCTCGGCCCCCGACCTGCCGAAGAAGAACTTCACCGCCATGCTGCGCCTCGACCACAACCGCGCCGTGTCGCAGCTGGCGACCCGCACCGGCAAGTCGGTCAATGACATCGACAGCATGATCGTCTGGGGCAACCACTCGCCGACGATGTACCCCGACGTCCGTTTCTGCACCGTCGCCGGCCAGCCGGCCGTGCAGGCGATCGGCGACGAGGCCTGGTACCGCGAGTCCTACATCCCGACCGTGGGCAAGCGCGGCGCCGCCATCATCGCCGCCCGCGGCGCCTCCTCGGCCGCTTCCGCGGCCAACGCCGCCATCGACCACATGCGCGACTGGGCGCTCGGCACCAAGGGCAAGTGGGTCACCATGGGCATTCCTTCGGACGGCTCCTACGGCATCCCGCAGGACATCCTCTACGGCGTCCCGGTCACCTGCGCCAACGGCGAGTACACCCGCATCGAGGGCCTGGCCATCGACGCGTATTCGCGCACCATGATGGACAAGACCCTGGCCGAACTGCAGGAAGAACAGGCCGGTGTGGCCGGCCTCCTCGGCTGACGGGACCCAAGCGGGATGAAGCGGAGCATCGCCGCATGACGGCCCGGCTTCATCCCGCCGCCGTCCTGGTCCAGGGGGCCAAGTCTTTCCCGGCCCTGGCCGCCTGCGAACACTACGCCGGCCCGGAAAAGCTGATCGCCCGGTCGCTCGCCCTGCAGGCCGAACTCGGCCCGCTCTTCGATCTCACCTGCGACTGCGAGGACGGCGCGCCCGCCGGCCACGAAGGCGAGCACGCCGAGATGGTCGCCGCGGCCATCCTCGGCGGCGACAACCGCCACGGCCGTGTCGGCGCCCGCATCCACGACGTGCGCCACCCGCACTGGCGCGATGATCTCGAGATCATCGTCGGCCGCGCCGGCAGCCGCGTCGCCTACATCGTGCTGCCCAAGTCCGACTGCGCCGACGATGCGCTGACCCAGATCGCCGCCATCGATGACATTCGCAAGCGGCGCGGCATCGCCCGGGAAATCCCGGTCCATGTCCTGATCGAGACGCCGGGCGCGCTGCACGAAGCCTGGCGGATCGCCGCCCTGCCGCATGTCGAGTCGCTCGATTTCGGCCTGATGGATTTCGTCAGCGGCCACCACGGCGCCATTCCCGCCGCGGCGATGCAATCCCCCGGCCAGTTCGAACACCCGCTGATCGTCCGCGCCAAGTGCGCGATCGCCGCCGCGGCGCTGGGCAACGGCGTCGTTCCGGCGCACAACGTCACCACCGACATCCGCGACCCGGCGGTGGTCCGCGGCGATGCCCGCCGCGCCCGCCTCGAGTTCGGCTATCTGCGCATGTGGAGCATCCACCCGAGCCAGATCCTGCCGATCGTCGAGGCCATGCGGCCCGATTTTGCCGAGGTCGACGAGGCCGCGGCGATCCTCTCGGCGGCCCAGGATGCCGACTGGGGGCCGATCCGCCACGAGGCCCGGCTCCACGACCGCGCCTCCTACCGCTATTACTGGGAACTGCTGCAACGCGCCCGGGCCACCGGCATGGATCTGCCGGTCGAGTCCCGCCGGCGTTTTTTCGACTGATCAACCCCGCCACTTCGTGAGGAAACCACTGTGCTAGAAGCCTACCGCCAGCATGTCGCCGAACGCGCCGCCCTCGGCATCCCGCCGCTGCCGCTGACCGCCAGGCAGACCGAGGAACTGATCGTCCTGCTGAAGAACCCGCCCCGGGGCGAAGAGCAGGCCCTGGTCGAGCTGATCACTTATCGCGTCCCGGCCGGCGTGGACGACGCCGCCAAGGTCAAGGCCGCCTACCTCGCCAAGGTGGCCAAGGGCGAAGACGCCTCGCCGCTGGTCTCCCGCGAGAAGGCCACCGAACTGCTCGGCACGATGCTCGGCGGCTTCAACATCAAGCCGCTGATCGACCTGCTCGGCGACGCCGCCGTCGGCGCCGTCGCCGCCAAGGGCCTGAAGAAGACGCTGCTGATGTTCGACTACTTCCACGACGTCGCCGAGATGGCCAAGGCCGGCAACGCCAACGCCAAGTCGGTGCTGCAGTCCTGGGCCGACGCCGAGTGGTTCACCTCGCGCCCGGAAGTTCCGGAGTCGCTGACCGTGACCATCTTCAAGGTCACCGGCGAGACCAACACCGACGACCTCTCGCCGGCCCCCGACGCCTGGAGCCGCCCGGACATCCCGCTCCATGCGCTCGCCATGCTGAAGAACCCGCGCCCCGGCATCGAGGCCAACGACCCGGGCAAGATCGGCCCGCTCCGCCAGCTCGACGCCCTCAAGGCCAAGGGCCATCTCGTCGCCTACGTCGGCGACGTGGTCGGCACCGGCTCCTCGCGCAAGTCGGCGACCAACTCGGTGCTGTGGTTCACCGGCGAGGACATCCCCTTCGTGCCCAACAAGCGCTTCGGCGGCGTCTGCCTGGGCAACAAGATCGCGCCGATCTTCTACAACACCATGGAAGACGCCGGCGCCTTGCCGATCGAACTCGACGTGTCGAAGATGGACATGGGCGACGTCGTCGAACTGCGTCCCTACGAGGGCCGTGCCCTGAAGAACGGCGAAGTGATCAGCGAATTCAAGGTCAAGTCGGATGTCATTTTCGACGAAGTTCGCGCCGGCGGCCGCATCCCGCTGATCATCGGGCGCGGCCTGACCACCAAGGCGCGCGAGGCGCTCGGCCTGCAAGCCTCGACGGCCTTCCGCCTGCCCCACGACCCGGCCGATTCCGGCAAGGGCTTCTCGCTGGCGCAGAAGATGGTCGGCCGCGCCTGTGGATTGCCCGAGGGTAAGGGCGTGCGCCCCGGCACTTACTGCGAGCCGAAGATGACCACCGTCGGATCGCAGGACACCACCGGCCCGATGACCCGCGACGAGCTCAAGGATCTGGCCTGCCTCGGCTTCTCCGCCGATATGACGATGCAATCCTTCTGCCACACCGCCGCCTATCCCAAACTGGTCGACGTCAAGATGCACCGCGAGCTGCCGAGCTTCATCAGCACCCGCGGCGGGGTCAGTCTGCGCCCCGGCGACGGCGTCATCCATTCGTGGCTCAACCGCCTGCTGCTGCCCGACACCGTCGGCACCGGCGGCGACTCCCACACCCGCTTCCCGATCGGCATCTCCTTCCCGGCCGGCTCGGGGCTGGTTGCCTTCGCCGCCGCCACCGGCGTCATGCCGCTCGACATGCCCGAGTCGGTGCTGGTCAAGTTCTCCGGCAAGATGCAGCCGGGCGTGACGCTGCGCGACCTGGTCAATGCCATCCCGCTCTACGCCATCCGCCAGGGACTCCTGACCGTCGCCAAGCAGGGCAAGAAGAACATCTTCTCCGGCCGCATCCTCGAGATCGAGGGGCTGCCGCAGCTCAAGGTCG
>WNGH01000315.1_pt1 | contig 39817 bp, 37 predicted proteins | sample 5400631 | NCBI WGS metagenome assembly WNGH01 (sample SAMN13153373, study PRJNA577476) | soil metagenome | isolation source: 115 cm soil or saprolite under Garry oak tree replicate 1 | place: USA:California | collected 2016-06-15 | reverse complement strand
TAAAGGATGATGTGCTCATCGTCGGTGGTGGTGCCGCCGGCGCGGTAGGAGCTGCACGAGGAAGTGAGGACCCCAAGCGCCTCGTGCTGCTGCTGGAAGCTGGACCGGTCTCTCAGCCGCGGCCATTCCCGGCCATCCCCTCTTGCGCGAATCAAGTCGGCGGTGATGCGGGCCATGATTGGGGGGACATGAGTGAGCTCGGTCATGGTGGCCATCCGATCCAGGTCAAGCGCGGCAAGGTGCTCGGGGGAAGCTCCAGGCTTTCGTTTTTCCCAGATGGACTGCTTCTGGGACCCGGACGATGATCTTTCTGGTTGAAAAGGAGTCGACAGGACCATACCTTCGCCACTTTGACGCCATTGTTCGCCTAAAAAGCGACGAGCGTTCGTGATGTTCAAGAGAATTGGGTCAGATTGTCTGCTCAACTTTTTTGGGCGGGGTGATGGGTCAATTTGGAGTTTGGGCGAGGATATGCGTCAGGAACAACACAAACGCCCGTTCTAAATGAGCTCACTTTTCTGGCGGGTTTATCAGTCAGTAGTGGCGAAGGTATGGTCTTTTTGACACCCATCTCAAAGTGCTGGAACTGTGGCTGCGAGGGGACTAGCTCCAGAGAGATAGTGGCAGATACTCCAGGTGTGAGCTGAGTGGACCCAGCGGGACCGAAATACATGGCGGTGACCGTATAGGTATAGGCTCCCGGCTCCAGATCGGCGGGAAAGTGCTTCCAGCGGAACTTCTGAAAGGGTGCCAGGTTGGAAGGAGTCCATTGGCGCGCCTGCGGCGTGGTAGCAGCAGTGATAGGAGTGTCGAAGCTGAGGCGGTTCAGCAGATAGGCGGCGGGTCAATTAGGAGGGGTACACTGTACCGCAAAGCCAGCGAGGTTTGCTGTCAGATGTTGACAGTGTTGGCGAATTCCTGCAAAGGCGCTCAGAGGAATTCGCCAACGCTGTCAGATGTTGATCGAGGTCGAAGGCCAGGAGCACTCCCCCATCGCCACGATAGGCTTTAAGCGTCAGCCCGTTTTGCGCGCTGCTACTTGGATGCTGTCCTGCATGGTGTGCCCTCCTCTAACATGCGCCCAGCTTCATGAATCATGGCCAGGCGTGGATACGCCGATAGAACAGACAAGTGGACAGGTGTGCCGTGCGAGCATAGCTCCTCGAGCCAGGCCCATGCCTTTGGTTCTCATACTGGCCGCTTCGCTGGATGGTTGTCATGCTGCCTACTCTATAGAACACATAGCCCTTATATGTTCTCCAGTCGTAGGGATTACTGGCGATGTTTCGATTCTGTAAGCAGACTTTTTCCATGAGAATGGGATAGGATGAGTATACCATAAGTCTCCGCAAAACGCGAGAAGTAACCAGTGCGAGGGTGTAGTTCATTCTCTTGGCCTTCTCCTTCACGAACCGCTTTCAGGAACCGTCTCCACATCCTGCTCTCCTGTGATCCGGCGCTGACGAGGGGTTCCGTTCATAGAAGGTGAATGCACGGCTGCTGCTCGCTGTTCACTGCTCATTACCTCTCTCCTTCCAGACATTCCAATCGCGTGAAGTTAGTTGAATACGGATCAAAATGCTGCTAGACACCGCATTCGCCATATCTTCTGCATTGGGGTGACCGTTGAAGTCCAGTTTCACCGCGTGGTATTTCGCGTCACTGGGAATCGCGTGCAGGAGCTTCTGAAGGCCTTGTACGATCACTGCTGCTCCGTTTGAGACGTGATCTGGCGAGCGCTTTCACGTCGTATCCTCGCTCAACCAGCAAACGCACCAGGTTGTTGCCGAGCAGTCCTGTACTACCGGTGACGAAGGCTTTCATACGCACTGCAGTGGAAAGGCGGCCGCACTGCGCTGCAAAGGCGACATGACTGTAGTGGAAAGCCACCCTGACTGCACTGGAAACACAAAGGTGACAACATAGGTGGCAACTAGAACCGCGAGTCATGTAGTTGCCTATCGCGAATCATACAAGGTATTTGGTGGGGTTCTGTATAGTGGAAGTGAATGGTAACTCCATTCCAACGCGCATAGTGGATAGTTGGATTGCCCTTCAAAAAGAAGGCGACCTTTGCCAAATGGTGAGTGCGTGTTGCAGTAATGTGCAGGGATCATGGGGTCCGCTGCATGATATGCGTAAGGAGTGACATACCAAATGACTGCAGTTTCTACAAAGGGCCATACCGTCGTTGGAAAGGATGAGCTGATCCACCAGATTGCTGGTAGAGCAGGTCTGAATTTGAAAGAAACCAGTAAAGTCATTGAGGCCTTCACCGAAGTCGTTCGCGATGAAATCGCGAAAGGGCATGAAGTGCGCTTGATGGGTTTTGGCACCTGGGAACTTCGAGATGTAGCCAGTCGAAAGGTCAAGTCCATTCGTGGGGGCAAGCAAATTACCATTCCGGCCCGGAAGCGTGTAGGCTTCTCGGTGGGTGCAGTGCTCGCACAAGCTGCGGACCCTACCAAAGCTGCAGCTCACAAATCGACGAGGCCCACTGCTGCTCATGCCACAAAGCACTAGAGACGTTGCTTGTGGCACACCTCCTGTTATGCTGTTGTAGGGATGTCACAAGCAATAGCATAGCAGGAGGGCAATCTATAATTTAGGCAGGGCTTTTAGTGCTACGAATAGTGGCTTCGATGAACTCAATCGTCAACTCGTAGACCTTTTCCTGCTCTGGCCCGACAGTAATGACATGGTCTGACCGCTCTAACAAATGTAAAGACTTCGGTGACGCTGCCGTTGCCAGGCGGTACAACTCTTCTGCACTGGCTAGTTTAATGCTCATATCCCGCTTGCTATGAATAATCAACAGGGGTGAATGCACCTTGTCCAGATTCCTGCGTTCCTCCTTCGTCAACTGGATTAGTTCGTCAATGGCAGGCACTGGTACACGCACGTTTGCTTTAATGTACGCAATTGCTTTGGGATCCGAGAAGTCGATCGTAGCTTGTGGATCGCGGAGCCGAGCCTGCTTGAGTGCCTCCTCTTGCACCACGGGATCATTGAAGTCCAGCCCGGCAGCAGGATAGAACCACTTGATCAGGTGTCGAGCCAGTGGCAGCAGGGGCAACACAATACTCTGCCAGCCACCGGCAATGAGACGTGTCAGGCTGGACATGGCTATCACCCCGGCAATCCGTTCAGGATGGCGGCTTGCCAGCAGCAGAGCGATGGCGCCGCCCATCGAGAGTCCTGCGACGAAAACGTAGCGATAGTTCGCCAGTTGCCCCAGTCCTGCTTCGGCTGATGCCATCCACTCATTCCTCCCAGCATGCAAAAGGTCCTCGGGATTGCCTGTATGTCCGGCAACCAACATGTTGTAAACACGTATGTCCTGGGCTGCTAACGCTTCACCGAGCCCTTGCATTTCCAAAGGGGTGCCCATAAAGCCATGAATCAGTAAGCACGCCTTATCTGTGTGCTCTGGTCCGAGAAAGATGGGCGAGTTGATTACCTGTCGAATCACTTGGTATCTCCTGCTATTAGTATGCAGAGCCTCCTGGCATACTGAGAACTATTCTGCCACTGCATGCCAGGAGACGTTAGAGCAAGCGAGTATTCCCGTATCCATTCACTGCCCGTGATGTTGCAAAAATTGCTCCACGGGGTTGCGCTCCTCGGGACGGAGTGGACGAAATCCACTCTGGTCATTGATGAACACGACTTGCGTTCCTTGAAAGTTGATAATCATATCAGGTTTATGATCGCCGTTGACATCGATGAAGCTGAGGGTGACTGGGATGAGGTCGGCATCTGACCCATAGAGCTGGGGGCCAATGTAGATACGCGCGTGACTTGCGTCACCGCCGGGTAGTTCGATGATTTCAATACGCCCATGAAGGTTCACGGCAAGAAAATGACTCGGCATGCCCGGCGATTCGTTATGACCGACGTACGCATCGATCTGAAAGGTGCGTGGTCGTCCATACCGCAGGTCATCGAGCGTGGTAGCGAACCAGTTAGTCACGATGCTGAGCACGGCGATCAAAGCAAGCATGGCTAACATGCCCACGCCAAGATAGAGCAAGGGGTGCATGCGTGCAGGCCGCTGCTTCCTGGCTACTGGCTTTTCTGGCAGGGGTGTTTTCGGCAGCACGGTGGACGCAATGGGTATGCGCCGAGTCAATAGTGAAGCTGCGCCCCTATTTTTTATATCGTCGCTGTCGCCGCGCTTCCACTCTGTGACTTCGTCTCCGGTTTCCGGCTGGCGATAGCGTGATGCACGCTTCACCAGGGGGGTTGCCGTGTTGGTAGCTGGAGGATTCTGATCTGCGCCCACGGGGGCACCTGCGACCGGACGATGACGTAATGCGCTACGAGGAGCGATTTTATCGGTAGTTTCCATGATTGGCATATCGGGTCTCTCCTTCCCTCTGACGCTAAGCTAGAGTTTCCGTTTCCCAGATCAGAGAAATACCGCCATTAGCTGCGAGGAAATTCCAAAAAGACCTCACTTTCTACACAGATGTTTAGAAAACGTGAGTATGTATGCCTGATTGTTACATCAACATACAAAACGGATTGTATACCATGATTGGCGGAAGAAATAAATTTCTGGGCCGTGTATAGCCCAATTTGGTAGTACTATAAGAAGCGTTAATGGGGATGCGTGGCTGTTTGACCAGCCTCTTTTGTGTGCTGGGGATAGTATAGCATGCGTGACTCTTTAAAGTCAACCTTACTATAAGCAAATAAGCAAGTCAAATCCAGGGAACTTTGACTGGCACCTACTGTCTGTCCACTCCCAGGTCGATAATGAATGACAATTATTGTATTTCCCACACATGCGCCGTCCGATCTTCGCTAGTGGAGGCGATACCCGTGCCGTCAGGTGACCAGGCCAGGGCGAGTACCTTATTGCTGTGACCGGAGTAGACGAAAGGGCAGTTCTGCGTGGCAACCTCCCAAATGCGTACAGTCTTATCGATACTGGCGGAAGCGATGCGCGTGCCATCAGGCGACCAGGCTACGGCGGTTATAGCATCGCCATGTCCAGAATAGTAGGCGATGTGGCGTCCATCTTCGCTATCCCAGGTCTGTACGGTCTTATTGGCGCCTGCCGAGGCAATACGGGTGCTGTCGGGTGACCAGGCCAGGGCAGATACAGCATGGTTATGGCCGGAGTAGCTGTAGATGCGGCCTTCACTTCCCCGTGCGGGGTCCCATACATGCACAGAGCCCTCCACACTTGCCGAGGCAATGTGTAGGCCGTTGGGCGACCAAACCACCGACGTTACCGAGGCGGCATGACCACCATATGTGTAGGCATGTCCTCCATCTGTGGCAACCCGCACCTGCACGCGGCCATGGTCGTCGCCGGAAGCGAGACACCTGCTATCAGGTGACCAGGTGAGCGCAGTTATTATGTAGGGGCCGCGGTAGGTATAGACATGGCGGCCATCCTTCGCATAGAATACCTGCACCCGGCCCTCAAATCCTCCCGAAGCAATGTATGTGCCATTGGGCGACCAGGCCACTGCTGTTACTCCGTAGGAATGGCCGCGATTACTGTAGACAAGGCTTCCGTCCTCTGCCTGCCACACATTTACCTTACTATCGTCGCTGGCTGAAACGACGAGTGCGCCACCTGGTGCCCATGACACTGCGGTCACGGGACCGGAATGGCCGTGGTAGATGACGCGAGGAACGGTTCTCACAATCGGCGATGCCAGTGCGTACTGCTTTGGAGTTGCTGGTTGCGCAGTGCTTGCTCCTTTTGGCGCTGCAGGGATGGGCGGCGGCGCAGGCGGGGGAGGAATGGCTGCCTGCTCTGCCTTCTTCTCCAGGTCAGCCTGCTCAGCAGCAAGACGCTGCAGTTCCTGCCTGACCTCCATCATACTTGCCGGTCTCTTGTCCGCATTCATTTCCAGCATCTGCATAAGCAACAATGCAAGACCGGCAGGGGCAGGCTGGCTGTGCAACTGCAAAGGCGCGAACTGGAAGGGATTCTGCGAAGGGTCATCTCCCGATAGCAGTTGGTGGAGCGTTGCGCCAAGGCTATAGATATCGGAGCGGGGAGTCGTCTGGGCTTTACCGTATTGCTCAGGTGCGGCATAGCCAGCCGAGCCGAAAGAAGCAGTGTCCTTGCTCTGCCCCGGCTTAAAGTGGCGCGCAATGCCGAAGTCGATCAAGTAGAGCTGGCCGTCAGGTATACACATCACGTTGCCAGGCTTGAGGTCTCGAAAGATGATCGGCGGCTGGCGCGTGTGCAGGTAGTCCAGTACGGTGCAAAGCTGGATGCCGGCAGCGAGCGCCTCCTTCACTGGCAGATAGCCACCCTTCGCTTGAGCCAGGTGGTCCTCCAGCGTCTCTCCTGCGATGAAATCCATCACCAGGTACCAGCGACCGGCTTCGGAAAAATAGTCGTGAATTCTGGGCAGGCTGGGATGATTCAGCCCTGCGAGTAGATGCGCCTCACGCTTGAATGCATCGGTCACTTCGAGAGTCTCTTGCAGGTTCAGCCCGGCCTGGCTCATTTCCTTGACGGCTATAAGCTGGTTATGAAACAGGGTATCCTCTGCCTTGTAGACGGCTCCCATGCCCCCCTTGCCCAACTGTCCAACGATGTGGTAGCGTTCCTTCAGCAGGTTACCTGGAGGGAATGTCCCGGCAGGGACGTTGTTGGCAGCGAGCGTTTTGCGACCTTCCAGAGCATGGCCGCAGGCAAAACAAAAAGCTGCTTGCCCTTCATTAGCGGCTCCACAGTGTGTGCAATAGAAGGAGAAGAAAGAAGAAGCCATATCACCTGCTCCTTGAGAACAATTCCATGGGAGCCAATTACCGCTCGTTCCAGTTCCAGATATCCCCGAGAACAGTGCCCAGAGAGGCCGTTATCGCTCCCACCAGCATGGCCAAAGGTAGTGAGACCAGCATATCTAACCAGCCAGGCTCAAGCACGTGAACCACATCTGGCGGCAACCATATAAAGGGAGCTAGAGCATGCACAATAATGGGAGGAACCACCACTGCGGGTACCGCCATAACAACACCCAGCAGCCACGCGCCTCGCAGGTCCCCATTCTTCTCCGAGCCGTGGCGACGTTGCCAGTAGACGACAGCTTCCACCATCAATGCGCAAACCAGGTAGAGGAGCGGCAACAAGGCAAGCGTTGCGTTGAAAACAGGCTCGCGCCCAAAACGGTATGTGAGCCCGAACCTGGCTACCATGAAATCCAGTGCAAATAGGACATACGTCTCTGTCACCAACGATAGAGGCCAGAGAATGAGAATCATAAGCAGGGTTATTCCCGGCCTGCGGATGCACAGGTATATACTTATGAGGCAACTGCTTGCTACGAAAGTCAGGATGAGTGGATATGTTAAAAGCTGTACTGGACCAAACACAACAGGAATAAACGCTGTCAATGCCGGTGGAACGAGTTCCAGGAACCCTGCAATTAATAGAACGATGCCCCATTCAGGTCCATTGAGGCCGAGAAGGCGGCGCGATGGATACTCCACTTGCCGTTCATGCACTGCCTCCGAAGCGAAGATATAAATAATTCCCAACCCTGCCATAACTCCCCCAAAAACTCCCATGAGATGGAAGGGAGTCCATAATGTGACATCGATGCCATACAATTCATGCCAGTAATTATCGAAAGGCGCAGCTATTAAGTCGATGAGCGTGCCAACACCCAGAAGGATGAAGCCAAGCGGAGCATGGAAAAATCGCAATATACTGATTGTCGAACTATCGTCCACCCCGGCCTTCCTCTGGCGATAGCGCACCGTATCAAGCAGCACGACAAACAGGGAGATCAGCCCGGTGCCAGCGATGCCTACATACATCATGATGTGCGGTGGAATCCAGAATTGATCGCGCCCAACGTAATCATGCCAGCGCCTGTCCCATGCCAGGCCAAGTTCTGCTTCCAGAAGCAGGCAAAGCACAATCCAGGCGCACACCTGGCGGATCTTGCGTTCGGCGAGATCGGGCCGCATTGGTGCTGGTTTATGAAGGGGGGACACAGATGTCCTGCGCTTTGTGATTGTCATTCGCTTCTTGAATTTCCTTTCTACAGCAGTTGTACGGAGAACACTATTGCGATACTCGCAGACCCCAGCTCTGAACGCCCCATGAACACATCGCTTCTTGCTCCTCCCTCTCCCAAGGAATCGCGCAGTATGCACTATCGCCAATAGTATAGTACAAGAAGTGGCGCATCTGCTTAATCAATAGCCCTATTTAGGTCTCGACCTCGCTGTCAGAAGAGCCTATATTTCGTGTAAAGACTATATGAAACACAAGTGCGTCTTGTCTGATCAGACTCCAGACCTATTGCACAATCCTTCCGCAGACCGATGACCTTTTCCCTTTTTCAGGTCATACTTCTGATTGAAAAGCAGCGATGCTAGGGAGCAACAAGAGCCGCCACAGTAGCAGGGTCTGAAAGGAGTGAGCCTTTCGTATGCAGCAATCATTACCATATCACCGGACACTTCCAGTAGAGAATAGTGATTCCATCATCGAAGCCATTGATGTCCACAAGGACTATGATACCGGTAAGCTTAAAGTCCAGGCCCTTAGAGGCGTGAGTTTACGTATCCGGCGCGGCGAAGTGGTCGCCGTCATAGGCCCCAGCGGCTGCGGTAAAACTACCCTGCTCAACTGCCTGAGCGGTCTCGATAGCGTTACCTCCGGCGTCATCAAGATCGCGGGGCAGGACATCCGCAGCCTGTCCGATCGCGAACTTACCGCCTTTCGCGCCTGCGAGATGGGCTTCGTCTTCCAGACCTACAACCTGTTGCCCGTGCTCAACGGGCTGGAGAACGTAGAACTGCCTCTGCTGGTCAGTGGGGTGCGTCCCAGGGAAGCTCGCGAGCGCGCCACAGCAAGTATTGAGCAAGTCGGACTGCTCGACTGGGCCAGGCACCGTCCCGCCGAGATGAGTGGGGGCCAGCGCCAGCGCTTCGCTATTGCCCGTGCCCTGGCTACTGCTCCTTCTATTGTGTGGGCCGATGAGCCAACCGGAGCGCTTGACAGCAAAACCAGCCAGGAGATCATCGACCTGATGCTCCAACTCAACCGGGAACAAGGTTTGACCTTTGTCTGGGTGACGCACGCCCCAGAGGTAGCCCGCCAGGCCGCGCGCGTGATCGAGATGCGCGATGGCCTGATCGAACGCGATTCCGCTCTCGCCACCAAACAGTCCTTTGGTCTTCCTCAGGAGACAGAGAACGGAGGCAAGCGATGAGCCTGAGCCTCTTTCCAGACATCTCCCCGACGCTGCTGGCGCTAACCCTGGCTGTGGTCACCGGGGGCATCCTGCTCTTGTTGCTGGGGCTGGCACTGAACAAACCACTGCTGCTGCGCATGGGGCTGCGCAACACGGTGCGCCGGCCAGGCAAAACGTTTCTGCTGCTCTGCGGCCTTGCGCTGGCCTCGGCGGTGATGACTGCCTCGTTCGGTTTGCAGGACAGCTTCACTAGTTCAGCGGCGGCGCAGCGTGTGGCGCGCATGGGCACGGTCGATGAGAGCGTGACTGGCCCGTTCACCCAGGATCAGATCGATCGCGACCTGGCCCGCATCCGTGCCTTCCCGCAAGTGCAGGCGGCCAGCGCTATCGGCGTCTACCCGCAGAGTCCAACCGTAACCTCGCTGCACACCGGCTTTGCGGTTCATGATGTGGATTTCTATGCTCTGCCGCCCGATTTCGATCAGGTCTATGGACCGCTCACCGATGCGCAGGGGCGTGCAGTCCATAGCGCGGACCTGCGCGCGGGCGAGGCCTTGGTGAGCGCGTCGCTGGTGCAGGGGCTTGGCGCTCAGCCCGGCGACAGGGTACAGTTGTCGTTCGGGGAGAAGACAATGATCGCCACGGTGCGCGCGCTGCTCTCCAACGATATCGGGGTGACGGCGGGCGAGGCGATCTCAGGTGAAGCACCTGAGATTATTCTGCCACTGGCCGCAGCACAGCAGATCGATCCTCAGCCGCCCAATACTATCAACATCAGGAATACCAATACAGATAGCAGCCAGGCGGTGATCAGTTTCTTGCAGCAGCTTTTTCCGGGCGCTTCAGCTCGCCTGGATGTGCCTCACGCGCTGGGTCAGACCAGCTTCGACGTATTTAGAATTCACCCGCTCAAGCCGGATGTGGTGCAGGAAACGCGCACGCTGGAAGTCAACAAGATCGTGTTCCTCTCGCCGGCTGGCCAACAGTTCACCTGGCTGCCGCCGCTCTTCACCTGTCTGTTGGTCGGTGCCGGGATGCTGTTGCTGGCCCTGCTGGTGATTCTGCTGGCCGCTGAACGGCGCGCGGAACTGGGGATGAGCCGCGCCCTGGGTCTGCGTCGCTCGCACCTCGTGCAAGTGCTGCTCTTCGAGGGCTGCTGCTATGGGATACTCGCGGCCCTGCTCGGCGTGCTGCTGGGCGTAGGCGTGACAGCCCTGGAACTGGCTCTGTTCACACTCTTACCCAAGCTCGGCGTGGGTGTCGCTGCCAATAGTGTGCCAGTCCCAGTGCTGACGTCCGGCGCGCTGCACCTGTGGGTGAACTGGCAGAGCCTGCTCACTTCCTGGTGCCTTGGTGTGCTCGCAACCGTTGCGACGGTGCTGGTGATCGTGTTCTGGATCAGCCGCGCGAATATCGTCGCGGCCATCCGTGACCTGGACGATTCCGTTGTAGCGCGTTCTGAGCTAGCAAGCCTCTGGCTTGCTGTGTGGTCGCCTGGCTCTACGCCCGATGGGGCGCGCGTACCCGAGACACCCGCGCGAAAGTTCGACCGAGTGGTTGAGGCGCTGGCTGGATTGCTCTGGGGTGTTCTCGCGCGCGGCCCGCTCTGCCTGCTGTTCGGGTCGGCCCTGCTTGTGTTCGCAGGCGCCCCTGCAAACGGCTGGGTTCGCCTGCTAGTCAATGTACTGCTGATAACTGGTGGTGCGCTGCTGATCGGCTGGTTGCTCTCCCTGGCCCATGTTCCTCCAGCGCTGGCCCGGCGCTTGAGTTTCACCCTGATTGGTGTGGGTTGGCTCGCCCTCGGCACGCTCCAGGGCAACGCCTTCATCACGCTCTTCCAGCCGGTTGTGGCCTTCAACGGCACGCCATCGGGGCTGGAACTCCTAATGAGCATGCTGCTGCCGGTCGTGGGCGGGGTTGTGCTGGTGATGACCAATCTCGACCTGCTGGCGGCGCTGCTCTCCACGGGGCTTCGGCGCGTGCGCGCAGTCGCGCCAATCAGCCGCTCCGGCGTGGCCTATCCGCTGACCTTCCGTTTTCGCACAGGGGTAACAGTTGCTTTGCTCAGCCTGGTCATGTTCCTGGTTCTGCTGCTGGTGACGACCAACCTGGGGGCTATTCAGGAGGCGGAGGCGGCGACCAATTCGGGTGGCTTTCAGCTTCAGGCAACGACCTTTGGTTCGCAGCTCGCACGCTACCACGAGTTACCGGCGCAGTTACAGAAACTGCAAACGCGCCGGGCGCTCGGGCAGGACTTTGCCGCGGTGGGCCTGGTGCGCCTGATGTACGATTTTCCACAGGCCGGGCTGCCCCAGCCGCTGCGCCTGGACCTGGATGACGGGCAATTGATCTACAGTCTGAGCCGACCGCCGCAGGTTGCCGATGATGCATTCCTGGCAAGTACGACTTTGCCTATGTATGCACGAGCAGGCGGCTTTAGCTCTGACCGGCAGGTGTGGGATGCACTACGCACACGCCCTGGCTACGCGGTGCTTCAGTACGATGCGCACGTGATAGGTATGCCCGCAAGCTCCGGCTTTGCGCCCTTCACAGCAGAGATCCCCGACAGTTCTACGCCTACGGCCCACTATCACCCGGTCAGAGTTATCGGCCTCGTGCCGGCCAGTACGCCCTGGCGTGTCCTGGTCTCCATCAACACCGCACACGAGATTGTGCAGCCGCCCTATATCACGTTTCTCAGCACGTACCTCTTCCGGCTCCAGCCGGGCGTGAACGAGACGCGGGCGGCGCAGGCTCTGAATAGCTTTCTGGATGCCAGCAGCCGGGGTATCGAGGTCCAATCACTTGACCAGGGCAGCATCAACGCAGTAACAGGAGTGTTCACCCTCTTGCTGGGAAGCGACCTGGCGTTGGGACTGCTCTTTGGCGCATTGGCGATCAGCGTCATTACCAGCCGCGCGGTGGTGGAGCGACGCCAGCAGATCGGCATGCTGCGCGCGTTGGGATTCTCCCGTTCGCTGGTCTGGCGCTCCTTTCTGCTCGAAGCCTGCTTTGTCATCGCCGTAGGTCTGCTGATTGGCGCAACGCTGGCTCTCTTCCTCGCGTACCAGATCGCACGCGCCACGTACCAGGACTTCCCTCTGCCCCTCTTGCCTGTCGTACTCATCCTGCTGAGTGCTTTCCTGGCAGCCTTCGCCTGCACCGTCTTGCCAGCTCGCCAGGCAGCGCGCCTTTATCCGGCAGAGGCACTACGCTACGAATAGAAGGAGGTTCGATCAATGAAGAATGTTACTAGAAATGGACGAGAAAATGACCTGCCAATAGAAAGTGTGAAGCGTTCACGTCTGGCTGAACGACCAGAACGCCGGGGCGGCAGACGTGTGAGCGCGCTGCTGTTTGTGCTCTGTGGCTGCTTGATCATTCTAGGGGGCGGCGTGCTGGCCTGGCAACTAAGCTCGCATGCCAATGCACCCGCTGTTTCTACCAGCACGCCCGCAAGTTCCAATTCACAGGAGAAACAGGCCGCCGGCTGCACGGGCGCGCGAGAACCGGTCGATGTTATCATGCAGCAGACGGCCCAGGGATTGCACCTGAGCGTCGCGCAGGTCCAGGCGCGTGTCCTGGCGGGCAAGACAGTTGCGCAGATCGCCACCGAACAGGGTCTGACGGCGACTCAGTTGCACGATGTTGAGGTCCAGGCTCTGCGCTATGCCAATAACCGCTGGCTCAGTATGGGCTGTATCACCCAGCAGGATGTCCAGGATAACATGCAGCGCGACACCGGCTCACCAGCTTATATGGATGAGGAGTTTACGGACTGGTTTAAAGGGTAATTCGTATGTGACAGACCACAAATCCTATGGTACATTACACAATGTATAGCGTTTCCTTGGTCCCGGCCACCATGGACCGGCGTAAATGGGAGAAACCATGCAACACGTCTTCGCACCGCTGCGCAAATTACAGTGGCAGTTATCCCTATCCTACATTATGGTAGTCATGGTGGCCATCCCGGCGCTACTCGGGGTAGGACTGGCCCTGCTGGTCATCCTTACCCCACCAGCAACTAGACTATCTCCAGCCGAGCAACTGGTGCAAGGAGTGGAGAGCCAAATCGCGCCACAGATTTTACAGGGGATGCAAGGTCACCCCAATCAAATATGGCTTGAACAGTGGGCCATCAACTTCATCGAGAATCAGCGCACTAAAGCGAACACAGTTGAGCAGCAGGCAGTTCATCTGAACGTGGCTGAAAAACTTGCTGTGATGATCCTTGACCCCGGCGGCAAAGTTATCGCGTCGGACCCGGCCATCCCGCCATCGGTGATGCATCCGGGCCTTTCCACACAACAGTTCCTCCTGCAGAAATTGCAACTGGATACGCCGGAGTCACAAAACGTTATTCGCGCGGCTTTCGCCAACGACCAGCGCCTGGATAACCTGGTATACACGTTTGTTGATGGACGGACCATCGCAGCTGTACCTGTGGTGGACGCCCAGCGAGGCCCGGTCGGTGTCCTCTTTGTCGTTGTCAGAGGTCTCAAAGGAGGCGATACCCCATCCGCGCCCTCGAATCCCGTCGTTGCATATTTCTCTCAAATCGCCAATGGGGGGCAGCATAATGCTGCAACCGGTGGAATCTGGACCTCGAGCAACCTGTTGCTCTATGCTATATTACTCATCATCATCACCAGCGCAATCGGCACCACATTCGGCGTAGTGACTGCCCGGCGCATCACCCACCGCCTGCAGCAGATCACAGCTGCGGCCCGCTCCTGGAGCCGGGGACATTTTGAGGTCACCGTCTCGGATAGTTCCCCCGATGAATTAGGCCAGCTCGCGCAGGACCTCAATCGCATGGCACAACAGGTGCAGGCGCTGCTGGACACCCGCCAGGAACTCACCCTGATGGAGGAGCGCCAGCGCGTGGCGCGTGACCTGCATGATTCTGTCAAACAACACGCCTTCGCCATCTCCCTGCTCATTGGCGCTGCCCAGTCGCGCCTACCAGGAGAACCGGAGGCTGCGCAGACCTACCTGGTCAGAGCTGGTGACCTCGCCGATCATACCCGCCAGGAACTTACCGCCATCCTCCAACAACTGCGCCCGGCGGCGCTCGTCGAGGATGGGCTGCGGACGGCATTGCAAGACTATACGCGCCAGTGGTCGCAGCGCAACGGCATTGCCGCTGAGTTCAGCGTGCAGGGCGGATATTCCATACCACTCGACATCGAAGAGGCGCTCTTCCGCGTAGCTCAGGAGGCGCTGGCAAATGTTGCACGCCACAGCCAGGCATCTCAGGTACAGGTACAATTGGAGCAAGAACCTGGCCAGGTTTGCTTAGCGATCCATGACAACGGTACAGGCTTTGACATGGCGCAGGGTACAGGCAAAGGCCAGGGTCTCACGAACATGCGTGAGCGAGTGGATGCCCACCGTGGAACACTGAGCATCTCGGGCACGATTGTGGGAACGCTCGTAAAGGCCTGCGTTCCCCTCGCCATCAGTCAGCCTGCAGGAGTTCAGGCAGCCACAGCAAAGAAAGATGATCTATGAGCGAGCCGATTACTATTCTGATCGTAGACGACCACGCAGTGGTACGCGAAGGAGCCCGCGCTTTCCTGGATGCGCAGCCGGATTTTACCGTCGTGGGAGATGTCGGCTCCGGCGGCGAAGCTGTTCTGGTTGCGGCGGACCTTGCGCCGGATATAGTGTTGATGGACCTCGTTATGCCCAGTATGGATGGCGTCGAGGCCACGCACCGTCTGAAACAGCACAGTCCGCGCTCCCAGGTGATCGTGCTCACGTCCTATCACGACGATGAGCATATTTTCCCGGCCATTCGAGCAGGTGCGCTCTCCTATCTCTTAAAGGATGTCCTCTTGCCGGAGCTGGCAGACGCTGTACGCAAAGCGGCTCGTGGAGAGGCGGTCATGCATCCGCATGTGGCAGCACGCATTGTGCAAGAGTTTGAGGATATCCCTTATGCCAGCGGAGAGCAGTACTCGATGCTGAGCGAACGCGAACGCGAGGTCTTGCGGCTCATCGCCGAAGGATTCCCCAACGGGGAAATCGCCAGGCGGCTGGTCATCAGTGAGAAAACCGTGAAAAGTCACGTCAGCAATATCTTGAGCAAGCTGCAGCTGATGGATCGCACCCAGGCCGCCGTCTTCGCCTGGCGCGAAGGACTGGTTCCGCACGTCCCTGGTCATCATGGAGATGCATCTTTCAAAGACGAGTAGTGTATGTCGTGTAGGAACTACACCCTCATCTCCTCCAGAAGTACATCTATGAAGTTATAGAACTCAATGCATGCGTGATCGCTGTATTGAGGGCTTGAATCTTAAAAGGCTTCTCCAGCAAAGTTGCATGAGGCACAATGCGCAATGCCTGCACCACGTCGCGATTGGGGGCGGCAGTGCAAAGAATGAGCGGCAAAGACCTGGTGTATGGGCAGGACTGCAAGTGACGCAATACCTGCAACCCAGGGATATCGGGAAGATAAAGATCGAGGATCAGGAGTTCGACTGGCAACAAGCAAGGTTTGATAGACTTCGGTGTATAGCTGGGCTGGCTATCTACATCTACCGTTACCTCAGGTATCAAGGCGTGCAAGCATTCCCGGGCGAGTTCATACACAATGACCTCATGGCCAGCGAAGTGTAACATTGTAGCACATAATTTCGCTATACGAGAATTATCTTCCAGCAGACCTACCCTAGCCATAAACTCACCACGCTCCTTGCTTGCTCTTCCTACACGATCGTTTTCTGCATTGTAATTTCTCAATGAACAATCTGTCAAGTCCTCTGCGAGAGATAGCCCTTCAGCAACGGTGTACCGAGTACAGGTATCTCGCGCCTGATCTCAAAGTGCAGCAAACTGTGCGCCTCGCGTATCGCTTCTTCTATCTCGGCGGGCGTATCGCCGCGCGCAAAAATAAATCCCAGGTAACTCGCACCCTCTGGCAAAGGTACTAGCAAATGATGTAACCTGGCCGTAATCTCCACTCCGCTAATCAGTGGCACTTTCTTCGCTTCTTCAACCCCGTGTACCGCCCTGAGCATACCGCCAGCCGGAATCGGGATCATCATCACACCAGCCGCTCGCTGCTCGCGCTCGATAGACCTGATTTCAAGTCCGAGCGCGTTGCGCAAGATCAGCTCTTCCAGGCACATACCGGAGCCGAACTCCAGAATCGTCGAACAGAGTCCACCAATGGAGCGCCCCGCGATCTCCAGCATCCACGGCCCCTGCTCGTTGACCCGCAGTTCTGCATGTACGGGACCCTCGCGCAGGTCGAGCGACGCGGCCGCAACTGCTACGCAATCAGCAATATCCTGCTGTACCTCCTCTGGCAGACGCGAAGGAGTTACATAGATAGTCTCTTCAAAAAAAGGACCATCCAGCGGATCGGGCTTGTCGAAGAACGCCAGTACCTTCAATTGCCCGTGTGTCAGGATGCCTTCCAGGGCCACCTCGAAGCCGTGAATGAAATCCTCGACTAGAATAGAAGTCTCCTCTTCTACGTAACCTTCGGCAAGCAACAGGCGTTTCAGGCGATTGAAGGCTGCAATAAACTCTTCCACGTTATCGGCCCGTATAACCCCCCTGCTGCCGGAGAGGCGCAGAGGCTTCACCACACACGGAAAAGTCACCTGTGTCGCAACTAGAGCAGCATTGTCGCTGAGCAAGAATGGCCGGAAAACCGGGGATGGTGCGCCGCCTGCCGACATTAACCTCCGCATCAGGAGCTTATCGCGGGCGGCCTCGGCAGCTTGTGGAGAATTCTGCGCCAGGCCCAGCTTTGAACTGGCGCGAGCCGCGATCTCGCTGGCGCTATCATCGACCGCGATAATCGCCGCAATGGGGTGCTGACGGGCATACTCAATAATCGTCCGTACAGACGCCTCCGGATCCAGGAAATCGAGACCCAGGGGCACGTGCCAGTATTCGCTGAGCGTCTCTGGCAGGTCAATCCCCACCACTACTGCCAGATTCAGTTTCCGCGACGCGCTCAAGAATGCCCCCGCCCGGTAGGTGGCAGGAGACATGAGCAATAGCACTCGCTGTTGCTCACGTTCACGGTCATTTTTAAAATCTGTAGTCATGTCCCCTCGTCCTGCTCGACAGCAACCACGTAGCCTTTCGCTTTCAATGCTGCCGCCAGTCCAAATAAACGCTCGTCGCCCCGCACCGTCCAGGCCAATTCAGAGCCTTCCCAGTAACACTCAAATGTACCCTGCCACTGGCGATGCTGCACCCGCCCGTGGTACTGCCAGGCCTGCGCGCCGGGGCGCCGGTTGTTAAAACCCAGGCCTGCTCCCTCTATGTTCGCAAAATCCTTGCTGCGAAAGATGACTCTCATTTCGTACGTTTCTTGCTAGTTGGGAAGGCGAACCAGCGAACGATCGATACTCGTCAAGGTAGGACGCCCAGAAAGCACCATCGCCAGTTCCAGTTCATCCCGCAGCATTTCCAGCACATGCCGTGCGCCCGCTGCCCCGTTTGCCGCCAGCCCCCACAGCACCGGTCGGCCCAGTAGCACAGCTCGCGCTCCCAGTGCCAACGCCTTCAGCACGTCCGTTCCGCGCCGTATTCCTCCATCCATGTAGACCTCGCAGCGACCGGCAACCGCCTCGACCACGTCCGGCAAGGCCTCGATCGCGGGCAGCGTGGTATCAAGCTGTCTTCCTCCATGGTTGGAGACCACAATGCCATCCACCCCATGTTCCGCCGCCTGTTGCGCATCCTCAGCGGTCAGGATACCCTTGATCACAATAGGCAACGATGTCACTCCACGCAGCCATGCTATCGATTCCCACGTGAGCGTCACGAATGTATCATCAGGTATATCTATCCCCTCAAAATTCCCTTCAAATAGCCGGGATGGCAAATTGAAGTTATTGCGGATGTCTCTCTCCCTGCGGCCCACACGTGGCAGATCGACCGTCAGTACAATCGCCCGGTAGCCGGCCATCTCGGCGCGCTTCACCAGTGATGCCGATATCTCGAAGCCACCATAAGTGTAGAGCTGGAACCACAGTGGACCACCTGCCGCCGCTGCGATTTCCTCAAGACTGCGGTTCGAGGTTGTGCTAGTCACCATCAGTGTACCTGATTCTCCGGCAGCCCTGGCGGTCTCGCACTCACCTTCGGGATGCGCGAGGCCATGGAACGCCATCGGCGCTACCAGGATCGGCATGCTCACCCTGGTACCCAGCACGGTAGTACGTAGATCACACGCGCTGACATCTACCAGCACGCGTGGCCGCAGTCTGATGCGCTCGAAGGCAGCACGAGTGGTTCGCAGCGTCACCTCGTCATCGCTGCCCCCCGCGTAGAAGTCCCATTCCACAGTCTCCATGCGCGCTCTCGCAAGTGCCTCGTATTCGCTGATATTGATCGGTTCCACTCAAGCTCCTTACTCATCGGCAGCGATTGCGCGTGGCAATCACTGCTTTCGCCATAAGATCGTCCCTGGAGTATTAGTAACAATGTATAGTATACATCGCGATGAGTGGGTTTGGTGACAACTCCTTTAATGCCACGCAGCACCAGAAGTCAAATAGAACACTACGCCAGAGGCAGCCAGATACTGAACGTACTGCCCTGGCCCGGCGTACTCTCGGCAGTAATACGGCCACCGAGGCCCTCCACTAGCGTTTGTGCGATAGAGAGTCCCAGGCCAGTCCCCTGGCGTGAGCGAGCCCGGTCAGCGCGGTAGAAACGCTCGAAAATATGTGGCAAGTCAGCAGCATCAATGCCGATGCCGTCATCCTTCACCCGCAGTATCGCCTCCTTGTCTAGCCGTTCCAGCGAGACAATTACACGACCGCTGCCCGCACCGTCACCGGTAGATGTATATTTGAGAGCATTGTCGAGCAAGATCAACATGCCCCGGCGCAGGCTCTCCTCATCCCCCCACACCCGCACCGCCTCAATATGTCCTACCTCCAGCTTCAGCTTCGACCCTTCTACACTCAATCGCCTGGACAACTGGCGTACGAGTTGGAGAACAGTGTGGTCTAGCTCCAGCTGTGACTCCTTCCACTTGCTACCTATGGATGCCCGGTCAGCCTTCTCTTTCACAGCAATTGGCATCTCCGTGCTGGCATCAGCGCGAGCCAGCAGCAATAGGTCCTCTACCAACCGTGCCAGCCGCAATGTCTCCTCGTGTGCATCAGTGATCATGGTGCGACGTTCCTGTGTCGGCAATTCATCCATGTGACGCTGCATGAAAGCCAGGTTCCCTTGTATTGTAGTGAGGGGAGCACGCAGCTCATGCGAGGCGTCGGCGACAAAACGTCGCTGCGCCTGCGTGGCCTTCTCCAGCGCCGCGAGCATCTCGTTAAAGGTATCCACGACCTGGGCCATTTCATCACGACCCCGAGGCCGCCGTACCCGCTGGCTCAAGCCGCCGATGCGCGTTCCTCGTGCGTTCGCAGCTATGGTGCGCGCGGTCACCACTATTTCCGCCAGGGGATGCAGCACTCTTGTGGCAATAACCCACCCTCCTGCCAGCGCCCCCACCAGAATCACCAGGCCCGCAATTAACAACAATGTACGCAAAAGGGAAAAGGCGTCATCCACATCGTCCATAGATTTCGCAACCACGAGCATGCCAATGATGTCTCTCTGCTCCCCTCTCGCCTCCCCTGCATTGCTACTCGCCCCTATTATAGATGCACGTACTGGCAGGGCTTCCACTCGCACGCGCTCACCACCAGCGGTCGCTGTGTACCAGGTAATCTGACCGGCAAGCGCAGCTCTGGTTGTACTGGCGCTGATCGGCACATGCGCGTCCCTGCCGTTGGCCGAGTAATAGTGTATGTGTCCCTGTGCATCCAGCACCTCGACCACAATGCCTGGGTCGCCATAGGTATCGATAACATCGAGGGAAAGTACAGGTGGCCAGTATGGGGGCATCGCAGACAAGCTATTATGTACATTCAGGGCGGCTATCCGCGCCTCTGCCTGTACATCTCCATCCACGCTCTGGCTAATCGCGTCCATCGTCAGCACCAGAAGGAGCACAGCGAAAAGACCTAATGCAACAGCCAGCAGTGTACCATACCAGAGCACCAGGCGTAAACGTAGGGAACGAGGTTTCTCACGATCGGGTGTCGGAAATTTTGGTATGCGCATTCCCATTCTCATCCTCAGCGCGCAAAGGGCTTAATCAGACAGAACCCTTGCAACCAATGAAGAGTATAGCATAGATAGGTGAATTATAGCTGAGAGCAGCCCTTATCAAAGCCGATTGTGAGTTGGACGGATATCCGAAGTAGCCAGCGTGCTTACTCAGACATCAATACATCCGCAGGGGAAACTACAATGGGCGGGCCGCTGTCCTGAGGTGTCACAATGTAGGTAATGCCAATATATCTATTCCCTAAAACCCTTGGCGCACATACCCACAAGATCGTACCCAACTTCTCCAGGCCTCTCTCGAGATATCTGATAACGTCCCCTGGCTTGCATTCGCTAAATGCGGCTGACGGTCCATACACATGTTTCAGATACTTTCGTGACATCATCCTATACTCCTCACTGCTCATATCGGACTGCCTTAGCCAAATCGGCATTTTCAGATACTTTCTTGATACCTGATATGACTATTGTTCATTGATATGAGTTGGGCCTGTGAAAAAGCTGAACTGAGCCTGTGAGGATGCGGCCGCTATCATGTTTTCCCTGGACATGGAGTAGATGAGGTTAGATTCTTGAGAACAGGTATGTCAGGGTTCAAAGTGTTTGCCTTAACCTCGTGGTGATACCCCGGACAAAACCAGTCAATGTTAGGGAGATGCGGGCCGACTAAGCTCCATTGGGGTTATAGCGAGTAATGCGCAGTATAGGTAAGCCTCCGGCGAAAATCGGGAAGTACATCTCCTGTTTCTGTTCATTGATCGCGATAGTATGCGTCTCTTTGCCGATAATAGCTAGATCCGGGCGGTGGAACTCGCCAGCTTTCTCATCGCAGATCGTGACGCCACCGGAGCCAGCGACGAATAGTAGATGCTGGGAATGATCGATACGCATGAGATCTGGACCACCTGCCAGGCGCACCGTTTTGGGATCGGTCGGCGCTGAGGCCGATTTTTGTGGCGCAGTTGGTATTTGTAATGACATAAACACTTCTTTTCCACAAAAATCCTAAAAGGCCGTCTGGTAATGCAGCACTGCACCAGGCGCCATAAAGACGCGATCGCCAGGCGTCAGGATAAGATGATCGATACGCTGTCCCTGGTAGATCAGCCCGTTCAGGCTCTCGGCATCCTCAATTAACCAGTTTCCGTTCTCCCAGCGAATCCTTGCATGTAAACGTGAGACACGTTGAGACGGCACCTGTATATCGTTGCCCTTCTGGCGGCCAATGGTGAAAGCAGGTTTATCGAGTCGACGTTCGCTGATGGCCTTGCCATCGATCTCAATGACCACTCGCGCGGCAAGTGGTTTCTGCTCTGGCGCAGATGGTTGAGGATTGCCATTAGCCTGGGGGCCGCGACCCACATCCGCCGGCATCGATTGTGCCATTGCGGGAACTGGATTCACAACCGGCCAGCCCTGTGGAACTGGCGAGTTCGGCGCTATGTGAGCTGGGGTGTGTTGAGCAGCATATGCGCCACCAACTGGCAGCGGCACAAAGGCCGAGCGCAAGATCGATTTATCGCCGGCTCCCTCAGCGCTGTAGCGGTTCTGCTCGGCGAGGAGACCAGCGAAGATGCCCCGTAGCTGCTTTAGGTCTTTGTAGGAGCCGCGCTCCGCAATCAGGCCCTGCTTCAAGACGAGGATCTCATCGACCTGGCCCAGGGTGCTCAGGCGGTGCGAGATCACGATCACCGTGCGATTCACGACCAGCTGGTCCAACGTGTGCATGACCTCGGCCTCGGCCTCAACGTCGAGGGCGGCAGTGGGCTCGTCGAGGATCAAAATGGGGGCGTCGCGCAGGAAAGCGCGGGCAATGGCGATACGTTGCCGCTGACCGCCGGAGAAGTTCTTGCCCTGTTCACGCACGAGGGTATCGTAGCCTTCAGGGAGGTTCATGATGGTCTCGTGGATCGTGGCTTTTTTGGCGACTTCAACGATCTGCTCGATGCTGGCTCCGGGCCGGCCGATGGCGATGTTCTCGCGAATGGTGCCCTCAAAGAGTACCGAGTCCTGCAACACCATGCTGACGTTGTTGCGCAATACGTCCAGGGGATACAGGCGGATATCCACGCCGTCGATTTTAATCACGCCCTGCTGAATATCGTAGAAGCGCGAGATCAGCTTGACCAGCGTGGTTTTGCCGCCGCCGGAGAGGCCGACCAGGGCGATTCTCTTGCCAGGGCTGAGATGCAAATTGATGCCCTTTAAGACCGGCTGACCGGGCACATAGCTCATCCACACATTCTCGAAGGTAATCTCACCACGGAAGCGCTGCGGGCCAGTGTAGGGGCCGGGGATGGGAGAGTCTTTGACTTCTGGGGCTTGATCCAACACCTCCTGAATGCGTTCTGTGCCTGATATTGCCGTGGTGGCCAACGTCGCTAACTTGGAGAGGTCGCGCATCGGCTGATAGAGTAGCTTGAGGAAGATGAGGAACAGAATCAGCGTCCCGATATCGACGCTCCCGGCGGCGATGGTAAAGGGGCCAATGGAGAAGGGGATGTCGCTTGCCACATAGCCGCCGATACCGACGACAGCTGCTGTGCCCAGGATCACCAGCAACGTGACGAGCGGGGTAAACTGCGCCTGGAGCCAGCCGGCGCGCAGGCCCGCTCGCTTGTTCTTATCAACGTAGCTGCTGAAGCGCATCGCTTCGCGCTCTTCGCGCGTGAAGACTTTGATGACCGTCAGCGCGTTGATATCCTCGGTAGCGACGTCTGCAACCTGGCCGGTGGCCTTAGCGGCCTTTTTGGCTGCGGCTCTAATATTCTTCGTATAACCTAGAACGATCAGAAAGAGTGCCGGGGTAATCGCCAGGGCGATGAGCGTGTATTGTGGACTGAGGAAGAGCATGACCGAGAAGACGCCTATGAGTGTCAGCACGCCTGCCAGGAGATCGACCAGGCCATCGGTGACCAGCTTCTCAATGTCGGCGATGTTCCCGGTGACGCGCTGTACCAGGTCGCCTTTCTTCTGCTTGCCGTGCCAGTCCAGCGAGAGGCGTTGCAGGTGGTCAAAGAGCTGGTTACGTAGCCTGGCGGTGAGCTGTTGGGCGATAAAAGCCGCCAGGTAGAGATCCAGGAAGGCGAGCAGCGCACTTAAGAGACCGAATATGACCAGCATCAAGACCGAGAAGACGATCACGCCGATGGTACTATGCGAAACAAGCACAATCTGGGCATGCGCATCGTTCGGGTTGACGGGGCACTGCGCCTCTGGCGGTGGATTCGGTGGCAGATTCGGGTCGGGTTGCAGACTCGGGTCGATCTGCGGAATATCGAACAAGGATTCGATCGGGTCCAGGAACGGGAAGAGACATTTGGGGTCGTTTCCGATGTTCTGGACTTTACTGGGGATAAATTTGAGCGGGAACGCGGCGAAGATATCGCTGCTGACCTGCAGCACGGTGATTATCACCGCGAGCACGACCAGACCGCGCAGGCCCTTCATATTCCGGAATAAGAACTTGTATAAGAGTCCCATTTGTTCCTCCTGCCTTCATCATTCAGGCACAGAGCCATCTCCTGAAGCATAGGTGAGCATTCCTGGCGGCGCAGGCTCTGCTGTGCGCCGCGTGGCGATTTTAAAGATCAGTGAAGCTTCATAAGAAGCGTGCGCGTTGTAAGTTGTAAAAAGCCATCTATGCCAGCCTGTGCAGAAGCTGAAGCTTTCGCCGCTCTCGCCCCTGCTTTGCATTGCAGCGAATGCGTCAGGCTCCATTCGGATTATACTTGGCGACATGCAGTGTTGGCCGGCCGCCAACACTGGGAACGGGCAGGTAGATGTAGCCCGTTGCCGGATCAATGGCGATGGTGTGCGTTTCATGGCCAACTGCGTAGTCTCCCAGCTTTTTAAATTGCCCGTTAGTCTCATCAAAGACCGAAATGCCACCGCCGCAACCTACAAAGACGATGTCTGTAGGAGTGGGGTTCTTAAAATGGATCACCTGCACAATATCGGGCGAAGGAGCCAGCGATGTCTGATCAGGATTCGCCTCTTCCGGCCCGGGCTTCATGGTATCCAGGTTCCACCGCATCAGATGCTGCACCAGGGGAGGAGGCCCGGGATCAACATCAGTGCAGGCGATAAAGGCCTGATGTTGCCCTTCATCCAGCGCCATCCCATGAGGAGTGCTGCATGTCGTTGGTAGGGGATCGCGGCGAATAATCGTATTGGTCACTGGATCTATCGTCAGGAACTCCGCCGTATCAGGGGGTGGCAAACCGGCGTTGACATCGTCTCCATTCTGCAAAATCTGCGACACGGTATACAGTTTGTGACTCACCACATTGTATTTGACATGGCCAACATCACGACCAAATTCTGCAATATTGCCCTGGAGAATATTCACCTTGCCGGGGTCATCAGCCGCGATGGACTCCATCGACGTTCTTTCGCTAGCCGTCACCGGCAGGGTCCCAACAGCGATCTTTGTAATCACCTGTGTCGGATGCAGAGCATCCACAACAGAGATATTCTGAGAGAGCACGCGTGCGTTCAAGGTGGGTATAGTCTTCCCCTTGAAATTGATGACCTGTCCATGGACCTTAGCTACACAATCATTCTGTGCAAGGGGCAGTTTAGGGTCACAATCATCAGGGGGAGAGCCCGGGTCGCTGACAAAAATCTTATGGTCCACAGGATCATAAACTACCGCGTCCGGGCCCTCAAAGTCATCTAGCTGGGCACATTGGATGCTGGTATGTGAGCGTTGACGAAAAAAGTCGAGGAGCGCTGCACCTTGCAGAGGGGTCGAGGGTTCATCGAACGAGCAGACCTTGTTCTCCTCAGCATCGGCAGCAAACACTTTGTGCAGATCAGGGGCTACGACAAGGCCGGCCACCTGAGGAATGGGCAAACGCCCCACAATTTGCTGCGTTTGCAGATCAAAAACCAGAATGTTGCCATCTCTAGCAATGTCTGCAGGATTATCAAGATGAAAACTATGGTCGTAAAGTGCTTGATCATCGGGCACCGGGCCTGTGTGCGCGATAAAAAGCAGATGGGTATTCGAGTCAATTGACTGAAAATCAAAGCCATCAAAAAATTGGGAGGTGGCCGGAGCCAGCGTATCTGGAGCCCCTTTGGCTTTCAAGCCTTCAGGTAATGGGATATTGCGCAGCAGGATGATCCGAGGCGCTGGGGGCGGAACAATCATTTGATGGGCGATCAGCACCGTCACCATGAGCAGAAAACCAAAGCAAACAATCCCGGAAAGCCAAGCGAAGACGCTGCGCCCACCAGCCGCTGGGGTGCGTGGTGGAGAGATAAGAATACTCTGATCCATTGTGGAACCCTTCGTCAAATTCAAACGTCAGATGATCAATCATTCCTTTGCGCTGCTACTATCTCTCAACGGAAAGCCTGGAGCCATAAGGTGATGTGCTGGTTCCTCCTTCTATCCTTCTCCGATCGAACATGACCACTGCATGCGCATAGCACAAGCATATCGCGCCCATCTGAATTGAAACTGTGAAGAAGCTGAGACGGAACTGAGAGATCAGAACCTTTCTTGACACATATAGGCATAATCAACTACACTCGAGTGTGGCGAGTCTGTTTATAACTCCTACCGCGAGAAGGAGCATAATTCATGACAACACTGGTCTTTCTGATAGATGTGGATAACACGCTTATTGATAACGACAATGTGAAAAACGACCTGGATGTGCATCTACGGGTTGAAATAGGCCCGGCATTAACTGACCGCTTCTGGGAGCTCTACGAGCAGGCACGCGAGGAGAGCGGAGTGGTGAATATTCCGCTTGCACTGGCATGGCTGCGCGAAAGAACCCCCCTCTCAGTCCTGGACCAGCAGACCTATCTTCACATCCACTCGCTTTTCGATAACTATCCTTTCTTCAAAGCACTTTACCCACACACCCTGGAAACCCTCCAGTACTTGCGAACTCTGGGATTGACCGTAATCGTGAGCGATGGCGATATGTTTTTTCAAGCTGAGAAAATCCACCACAGCCACTTGGCAGAGGCCGTTGAGGGCCGTGTATTGATCTACACGCATAAGCAGCAGCACCTGCACGAAATTATGCAGCAGTATCCCGCTGATCACTACGCAATGATTGACGATAAGCCGCAGATTCTTGCCGATGCCAAATCCATTATGGGCGATCGCCTGACAACCGTCTTTGTCCAGCAGGGCAAGTATGCTGCTGGCCCGGAGCCCGCCAATTTTACGCCAGATATCAGCGTATTACATATAGCCGACCTGATGCAAGTCAGCGTGGAGCAGTTTGCCAGTAGCTAAAAGCCCTAAATCATGCCTGCGCTCATCCTTCACGCTGCCCCAAAATGTTATGACCCCCTATTACTCTACCGAGCGTGGTGTTTTAACCGTTCGCGAGGGTCTATGGCTATAGGAAAAGCGAGAGCCTTGGGGGCCTGAGGAGTATACCCTCTATAAGTAGACAGGCGAGTCCCAGGAGGGGGACTCGCCTGAAATCGTTGTCTCTCACGGGTACTTTTCTACCATGGACCAACAACATCGTCACCAGGAGCGCAAGGCGGAGCCCGGATCATGTGGTCCGTCCTTAGTCTCACGCCCTCTTGTCGGCACACCATTGTGCCGAGCACATGGATCTTCATTGATCCTCCCCTTCATGTCGTCATACTCAGCGGCACCACCCATGCGGGTACAGGCACCCTCCTCTTTCGACCAGGAGTCGCCGTCGTGGTAGCTACATTGTCCAGTCTGAGCGTTGACAGTGATGCCAGGGAACCTGTACGTTGCCACCAGGACGTCGAGACGTGTTCATGCTCCGTCAGCGACCGGAGCCCACCCGGGGGAGACAGCCAGCGGCTCTCGCGAACCAGGCGCAGCAGAGACACGCTGTTGTTCTGCGGTGGCAACCGGATCGCGCACCACCTCGCCGCATACTGCGGCATAGCGTTCTTTGAACTGCCGCCTGGCTCGCGAGAGCCGCTGGCGGATGGCCGCTTCCCCCAGGCCCAGGATGTGGGCGATCTCCACCGAGGAAAAACCGCCCACGACCGAGAGGAGCAACGGAACGCGGAGTGGGTCCGGCAGCCCTGCAAGCGTGCGCCCAACGGCATCGCGTTCGGCGATGAGTGTTGCCGGATCACCACCTCCTTCCGTGGTACCATATCCTCCTGGCTGAACAGGGGCTGCAGCCTCATTGATCACCTCGGGGCCCGCCTCCTCTGGTGCTAGCTCGGAGAAGGGCACAAACTGCACGAGACGACACCGTCGGCGATGCATCTTGACGGTGTTCACAGCGATGCGCATCAGCCAGGCCTTCGGCTGAAAGTGGGCTCCGCTGGCTGCTTGTGCAGCATCAATCCTACGCAGCGCCCGGAGAAACGTGTCCTGGGTCAAATCCTCACTTTCGTGCCAGTCGCCCACCAGGCCAAAGATGACATGAAACACGAGTTTGCCATACTCGTCTATGAGCTGCTCAACTGCCTCGGCAGCAGGTAGGGTATCCACGTGTGCTCCTTTTCCGAGCGATATCCAATCAGATATCGTCCTCTCCTATAGAGATGCATAGACAAAGCCAGTGTGACAGCAAGAAATAGAGCAGGAATGAGCGGAGAAATAGGGAGGAAGGATGGAGCTTCACCAGTCCTCTCGTGCCTCCTCGTACGTGCATGCCTGGTGCCAGTCAACCAGTGCCCGCACCAGCTGCTGGTTCTACCAAGAAATGTACCCCAGATCAAGCAGAAAAACTACCCGTTTATCCACCAAGTTTTCCACCAAAAAAAGGGGAATGGGTTCACAGGTGTCAGGAGCAGTCCAGGGAGCGGTGAAATATGACACAAGATGTCAGGATGCGTGAGGTATACTGTTTCTGTTGAGAAGACCGCACGTTTTTTGCAGAGGAGTGCCGGATGCAGTATGGTTTCATTCTTCCCCACGGCGATATTCACACGCTTGCCGAACTGGCTCACGAGGCGGAAGTGGCCGGATGGGATGGCGTCTTTTACTGGGACGGGATCTACATCAAGGAAGCCGGACCGATGTATGATCCGTGGATCGTGTTAGCCGCGATGGCGCTGCGTACTGAGCGGGTACGCCTCGGCTTGATCCTCACGCCTCCCTCGCGGCGGCGCCCGTGGAAACTGGCCCGCGAGACCGTGACGCTGGATCATCTCTCCCATGGACGCCTCATCCTGCCGGTCGGGTTGGGTGCACTCGAAGATGGAGGCTTTACGAAGGTCGGGGAGATCACGGATCGCAAGCAGCGAGCCGAATTGCTGGATGAAAGCCTGGAGATCCTGACGGGCTTGTGGAGCGGAAAGCCTTTCAGCTTTAATGGGAAACACTATCACGTCGAGGAAATGACGTTTTTACCCAAACCGGTCCAGTCACCACGCATCCCCATCTGGGTGGTGGGAGCCTGGCCGAGCCAGCAATCGATGCGGCGGGTGCTGCGCTATGACGGGCTCCTTCCCAACAAAATCACCGGTGGGGATGCGCCAGCAGCGATCACGCCAGAGGATATCGGGGCGATGAAAGCCTATATTGAGGAGCATCGCAGTCAGACCACGCCCTTCGAGATTGTGCAGGAGGGAGAGACGCCTGGGGAGGACCGCGAACGGGCCAGAGCGATCGTGCGCCCCTATGCTGAGGCAGGAGCGACCTGGTGGACCGAGAGCCGCTGGTCCTTCCCTCCCATCGAGGAACTGCGCAGGCGCATTCAGCAGGGACCACCGCGTATCGAGTAGCTCTTCAGGTCTCTCTCTTCACTCCTTTCCGACCCGTGTCAACACAGGAGCGATACGACAAATTTCAGAAGTTCTGACGCAGTCGACTATATCTCGATCAAAGATGACTTGTTCTGTGAGTGGTCTCATCTGTTTCTCCCTGTCTTTGAATCACTTCTCAGGAGGATACGAAGCTGGAGCGACGATCTGTTATTTCCTGCCTTGACTTTTGTACATTTCGATGAGCTCCTCCACGGTCGTCGCATCCTCCGGCTGCTTGTCTTGCTCACGAAAGGCGACCAGCCGCGGAAAGCGCAGCGCATAGCCCGGCTCTGCCCCGACTTTTCCTGCCGTATGGGTCGGCGAGCGCGTGATCTCGTCGGCCAGCACTTCGAGGACGAGCTGCGGCTCGACCCACACGCTCGGCTCGATCAGCGAGGAGACGCGGGCAGGTCGATGATCGACTTCCAGTCCTTTAGTGCGCTCGCGGATACTGCGCCATTGCTCATCGCTTAGCCCTGTGCCGATTTTGGTCACTGTGACAAACAGGTCCCGTTCGGGATCATACACTCCCACTAACAGGGAACCCGCACCAAATGCCGCACGCTTGCCGCGTCCAAAGAGATACCCCAGCAGGACGCAGTCGATGGTGTCGTTCAGGGCTCCAGCAGAGTGGCGCTTGAGCTTCACCCAATTGAAATTTCGCGCACCCGCTTCGTAACGGCTCTCCAGCTTTTTCACCACCAGGCCTTCCAATCCCTTGCTGATCGCTTCATCAAAGAGGAGGGTGAGCGTACTGGCATCGCTCATGGTGTGGCTTTCGGTGAGCATGAGGGTGTCGTCAGCCGGGTGCATGATCTCCTCAAGAATCTTCAGGCGGTCCACCAGCGGGGTATCCAGCAGCGATACCCCATCTTTGTAGAGGACGTCAAACACGAAGGCCTTCAGCGGCAGCTGCTCGGCCATGGCCTCAATCCCGTGTTTGCGCCGCCTGCGAGTCGTTTCCTGGAAGGGCAGAAATTCCTCGGAGGTGGCGTTGTAGGCCAGGGCCTCCGCGTCCAGGATGGCGCTCTCGGCTCGGACCTGCTTGAGGGTGCCCGCGATGAGTTCGGGGAACATGTGCGATTGGTCTTCCAGGTTGCGCGAGAAGATGGTCACCTGCTGCCTGTCCTTGTGAATCTGCGCGCGCAAGCCGTCGTACTTATACTGCGCCACCACCGTCCCCATTTTCGCCATGATAGCCTCAGCGGTGGGGAGCCGTTCGGCGAGTTGCGAGTGGATCGGTTTGCCGACCTGGACGCCCAGGGCTACAACTGCGCCCTGCGCCTCTTCCTCGTCGGGATGTTCCCAGAGCGTCCGGGCGATGAGCCCCAGGTCCGAGGTCTTATGGTAGGCTCCCTCTAACAGCTTGCGCTTTTTGGCATCGTTCCACCTGGCCTTCGCCAACGCGTCGAGCACGGTTGCGTCGCCGATGCCCAGCCGCAGGTTGCCCAGCAGGATACGCACCACATATTTCGCAGACACGCTGTCAACGCACGTGAGCAAGTCGGATAGCCTCGCAATGCGCTGTTCGACCGCTCCTTTCCCTGCTGTCTGCGCGATGGTTCTCAAACCCTCAAACACCTCGTCGACATTCAGGACATGGGGGATATGTCCTGCTTCGCTATTAACTTTCCCTGCGACCAGTCCCAGATCACCGAGCGCAGCGTAAAGCGCTGCAATGTGCTCTAAAGTAGCGTTATAGGCCATGGCAATGGATCTAGCAACACTTTTCTCCGCCATCCCCATCTCCAGCGCCTCAAAGAACGGCGCGACCCTCCCCTGGACCAGGTAGCAGACCTGTTCTATCTCATCTGGCCGCTCAATCGAGCGAAACAGCTGCGTGAGCAGCTCGATCAACGCCAGGCGTGAGCTGGTGCGTTCCAGTTCCTCAAAGGTGTGCGCAAGGTTGGCAAATTCCACGGGATATTCCTCCTTCTTCCCAATCGAGTCGATTCAGCGCGTTGCATTATTTAGCCGGTGTGCCTGCCTCCACTTTCAGGAAGCTTCACATTTCCTGAGGAGGTTCTTACTGGCACCTGGCGTATACGACATGTCGTAATATTATAGCGTGCAAAAGGCTACCAGGGCACCATCACGGACAGACACAGCACTCCCTGGCGAGCAATCGAACTCATGGACGTTCTTCACGAAAAAGGGGGTACGCATGCCAGATTCTCTTGTTTGATTGATGGCTAAGAAGATGGGAAATCTGGAGACATCCCTTGCCATCTGGATCAAAAATTGTTATCCTTCCCCCATGCTTGAGGAGGAATCGATGGAAGGAGTCCACATCCGATGGCATGCCCAACCCTGCTCCGGATCTAACCTGTTTGCAACTAAACATGTTCGAAGTTTTCGACACAGTGATCACTGCTATGGTGACAGCACTAATAGTCTGAGGAGTCCCGAGAGAGAAAGGATAACACAGTGGTGCAACAACGCTTTTCCAACACAATTGTGCTGGTGACTGGTGCCGCGCATGGCATTGGCCGCGCTATCGCTCTTCGCTTTGGCAGCGAGGGCGCGCAGGTGATCGTCAATGATGTCAACGCCGCCGGAGTCGAAGCGACCGTCCAGCAGATTATCAGCAACGGAGGATCGGCTGTTCCTGGAGTTGCCGATGTGTCGAGCAAAGAGCAGGTCGACCGCTTATTCGATGACGTGCTCGCGCGTTTTAGCAGGGTGGATGTGCTGGTCAATAACGCCGGTTTGATCAATGTCGAACGCCACTTCCTGGAGGCGGATGAAGCCTGGTGGGACATGGTGCTGATGGTCAACCTCAAGAGCGTCTTCCTCTGCTCGCTCCGCGCTGCTCAGGTAATGGCACGCCGGCACCAGGGCGTCATCATCAATATGTCCAGCGGAGGAGCCTCGCACGCCCACCGGGGCATGGCGGCTTACGATGCGTCGAAGGGCGGCATTGAGGCCCTCACCAGGGCCATGGCGCTCGACCTTGCGCCATATGGCGTTCGCGTGAACGCGCTCGTGCCCGGCGCGATTGATACGCAGGGGATGAATCTTGAGGTGAAGCGAGAGCGGGGCGCGACCGTCCCGTTGGGACGCATGGGCGAAGTCGAGGAACTGGCCGGGCCAGCCGCCTTTCTCGCCTCGGACGATGCCAGTTATATCACGGGGCATATCATGCGGGTGGATGGCGGCCTGCTGTCTCAGCAGCGATCCCCTCAAGTCGATATTTTCCCACTGAGCCGTTTCCCCAAGCTGGAGGGTGAGTGATGGAAGGTACCTCTGGACATCTCAGGATTGGAGTGGATATCGGAGGCACGTTCACCGACCTCGTTGTGTTCGACGATGCGATCGGCGGCTTCGCAGTCGGGAAAACGCTCACCACGCCTCGCGACCCCTCTCAGGCCGTCGAAACGCTCGTGCTGGAGACGCTTGAGCGCGAGCGCATTCCCGCGAACGAGGTGCAACAACTCATTCACGGCACCACGCTGGTAACCAACGCCATCATCGAACGCACCGGGTCCCGTACCGCCTTGTTCGCGACGGAAGGCTTCCGCGATGCGATTGAAATCAGGCGGGAGAACCGCTACGAACTCTACGACCTGATGCTGGAGATGCCGCAGCCGCTGGTGCCGCGTTATCTGCGTTTCGGGATACCGCAACGCACGCTGGCCGATGGAACGACCCTGCGGGAACTGAACGCGGCTTTCGTCGAGCAATTAACCCGCGAACTCGCCGCGAACGGGATCGAGGCTATCGCCATCACCTTTCTGAACAGTTTCACCAACCCCTCTGCTGAACAGGAAGCACGCGCCATTGTCCAGCGCGTCGCACCAGGCATGCGGGTCTCTCTCTCATCGGAGGTGGTGCCCGAAATACGCGAGTTCGAACGCACCTCCACGACGATCACTAACGTGTATGTGCAGGACCGCGTCGAGAACTATCTTCGCGAGTTGCAGGCGCGCCTGGCCCGCATCGGCTTCAAAGGCAGCCTCTTCCTGATTATCTCCAGCGGTGGGGTTGTGACGGTCGATACGGCCATGCGCTTCCCAGTCCGCCTGCTTGAATCAGGCCCGGCAGGCGGGGCGCTGGCAGCGGCCAGTTACGGCGTGGCCTGCGGCTACGATGACCTGCTCTCCTTCGATATGGGCGGGACGACCGCCAAGTTCTGCATCATCGACCGGGGGCAACCGCTGCTCGCTCACGAATTTGAGGTTGACCGGAGGTATCGCCTCAAAAAGGGATCGGGACTCCCCATAAAGCTGCCAGTGATCGAGATGATCGAGATTGGCGCGGGCGGCGGCTCGATAGCCCGCTTAGACCCGATGGGGCTCTTGAAAGTAGGGCCGGACTCAGCAGGCGCTGAGCCGGGTCCCGTCTGCTATGGGCTTGGAGGAAGCGAGCCGACGGTGACGGATGCCGACCTGGTGCTTGGCTACCTTGATCCCGGCTACTTTCTTGGAGGCCAGCTCACGATAGATCTCGCCGCTGCTCGCAGGGTCATCAAAGAACGTATTGGTGATCCGTTGGGTCTCTCGATAGAAGAAGCGGCATGGGGCATCCACCAGATTGTGAATGAAAGCATGGCCAATGCCGCTCGCATCCACACTCTTGAGCGCGGGAAGGACCCACACCGCTTCCCCGTTTTCGCTTTCGGCGGCGCAGGACCGGTGCATGGTTTTCGCATCGCGAAGGCCCTGGGGTCGTCGGCCATGCTCGCGCCGTTTGGTGCAGGCGTCATGAGCGCCGTTGGCTTTCTGACCGCTCCGCTCGCCTTCGACTTTGTGCGCTCCTGGCCCGGCCACCTCGATCAACTGGACTGGCAGGAGGTCAACGCCCTGCTCAGCGAGATGGAAGCGGAAGGACAGGCCCTGCTTGAGCAATCCGGCATGTCGCCCAAAAACATTCGCCACCGGCGTGTGGCAGATATCCGTTATGTCGGCCAGGGCCACGAGATCCAGGTGCCACTGCCCGGCGGCCAGCTCGGTGGCGAGAGCGCGCCCACGATCATCAACTCGTTTGAAGAAGCCTATCACCGTCTCTACGAGCGGCTCAGCCAGTCGGTGCCAGTTGAGATTATCAACTGGCGCATCACCTCATCCGGCCCCGCGCCTCAAGTGCGCCTGCAAGCAGGCAGGGATGAGCGGACCATTGTGCAAACAGCCCTGAAGGGAAGCCGCCAGGCGTACTTCCCGGAGCTGGGTGGGTATCACGATACGCCTGTCTACAACCGTTATAGCCTGTTGCCCGGTTCAAGCTTCAGCGGACCGGCTATCGTTGAAGAGCGCGAGTCGACGGTGATTATCGGGCCGGATTCTCGTTTCCGCATCGACGAGCAGCGCAACTTGATTGTTGAACTCTAACTTCCCCGGCGAGGAATCTTTTCGATGACAAATACAATCGACCCGATCATCCTTGAAGTGCTCTGGAACCGCCTGCTCTCCGTGGTGAATGAGCAGCAGGTCACGTTGATGCGCACCGCCTTTAGCACGGTCGTGCGGGAGTCGCAGGACCTGGCCTGTGGGGTCTTCGATACGCGCGGTTCCATGATTGCGCAGTCGCTCACCGGCACACCCGGCCACATCAACGCTATGGCGACAGGCGTGCGCCACTTCCTGAAGGCGTATCCAGAAGAGATGCTGCAACCCGGTGACGTGCTGATCACCAACGACCCCTGGCAGACCGCTGGCCAGATCAACGATATGACGATCCTGACCCCTGTCTTCAAAGACGCACGCGTGGTCGCGTACTTCGCCAGCACCTGCCATGCCCCCGATATCGGCGGCCACATTTTCTCAGGCGAGGCCCGCGAGATCTACGAGGAAGGGCTGCGCATTCCAATTATGAAGCTGTTTATCCGTGATGAGCCCAATCACGAGCTTTTCAAGATCATCCGCGCGAACGTGCGCACTCCCAACGAAACGATTGGCGACCTGTACGCCCAGACCTCGTCAAACGCGGTTGGCGCGCGCGAGCTGCTTCATTTCATGGAGGAGTTCGGCCTGGACTCGATTGACCCGCTAGCCGACGAAATCATCTCGCGCTCGGAGCGAGCTATGCGCGATGCGCTCCGCACACTGCCAAATGGGCGTTACGAGAACGAGAGCTGGAGTGACGGCTTCGACGAGCCGATCCACATCAGAGTGGCCGTGACCATCGAGGACGAAGACCTGTTCATCGACTTTGCCGGCTCATCGCCTCAAAGTTCCAGGGGCATCAACGTCGTGTTGAACTACACCCACGCCTACGCCTCGTTCGCAATCAAGGCGGCGGTAAGCCCCGAGGTTCCCCATAACGAGGGGGCATTTCGCCCGGTACATGTGACCGCGCCTCCTGGTTGCATTTTGAACTGCGTAGAGCCCGCTGCAGTGGCCTCACGGCACCTGATCGGGCATTTCCTGCCGGGGGTGATCTTCGGGGCGCTGGCTCCTACCATGCCGGGCAAGCTCATCGCCTGCGGAGCTGACCCGATCTGGATCTCCGTCTGGCACGGGAAATGGCCCGCATCCCAGGAGACCTTCACCTTCAGCCTGTTCCAGTGTGGAGGCACCGGGGCGCGAGCGATCAAGGATGGTCTGAATACCACTGGTTTCCCCAGCGGAGTTGCCGGCGTGCCAGCTGAAGTCGTGGAGAGCTTAGCCCCGCTGATCCAGTACCGCCGGGAACTGCGCACCGATTCGGGTGGCCCTGGGATCTACCGTGGAGGGCTGGGGCAATGGACCGAGGTCGGCTACCGGGGCAATACTTCCTGGGGAGTTTCGGCGCTGGTTGACCGCACCCGCTTCCCCGCTACCGGGCTCGCGGGCGGCAAATCCGGCGCTCCTGGCGAATATCTCGTGAACAACACGACCAGTCCTCAAGCTAAGGCGATGACTTCCCTCGCGCCAGGTGACCGCGTCCAACTTAACCTTCCAGGCGGCGGCGGTTATGGAAACCCGTTCCAACGCCCGGTAGAACTGGTGCTGAACGATGTCGTCAACGGATATGTCTCGCTCGAGGCGGCTAAACTTGAATACGGCGTGATTGTGCACTATCATGGGAGTCAGGAGCAGCTTGTACGGCTGCCCAATCTCTATGTAATCGATGAAGCGGCAACGACAGCTCTTCGTACGGGGAAACAGGAAGCATGATGCCGCGCATGAATAACGGAATTTCCGAACGCATGAGAGAAGGCAGGCAGATATGTCATCGAGCGTGAGGACCGATGTAGTGGTTATCGGAGCCGGCATTATGGGCGCGTCCTGTGCCTTCTGCCTGAGCGAGCGGGGATTAAAAGTGGCGGTGTTGGAGGCGCAGGTGTCGCCGGCGATGGGATCAACCGGTCGGAGCGCCGCCGGTGTACGTGTACAATATACCGAAGAGGTCAACGCGCGCATCTCCTGGGAAAGCATCCAGGAATACCAGCACTTTCAGGAGTTGTACGGGGAAGACGCGGGTTATCGCCCAATTGGCTATCTCTTCCTCGTGCCGCCCGAACGCTGGAACGAGCACCTGGAAAGCGTCAGAATGCAGGAAAGCATAGGCGCTCCGGTGCGCGTTCTTTCCTTCGAGGACGCGCGGAGCCTCATCGCCTTTGAAACTGATCGCATTGCCGGTGTGACCTACGGGCCAGCTGACGGTATTGTCGATCCGCATAGTGTGACCTTTACCTACTTGAGGCTGGCGAAGGAACGTGGAGCTTCCATCTATCTCCAGGCTCCTATGATGAGTGCTACGTGGACAGGAAACGCCTGGCGAGTGGAGACACCCAGGGACACCTTTGAGGCAGAGTACCTCATCAACGCAGCCGGGTCCTGGGCTGGCGACATTGCCAGGTGCGCAGGGCTGGAGGTGGAGGTACCTGTCCAGCCGGTGAGGCGCCTGGTGTTTATGACGGCTCCTACCCCCTGGCAGCATGTCTACCCCTTAACGATTGACCTTGTGAGTGGTTTCTACCTGCGAAGCGAGGGCCAGCGCATCCTCTTTGGTCGTTCGAACCCCGATGAACCCCCTGGATTTACGGAGGGCATGGACTGGAACTGGTTAGAACCGACTATCAGCGTTGGGCTAGAGCGTTTTCCCTGGATGGAAGAGACGAGGCTAGATCACCAGGCTTGCTGGTGGGGTTTTTACGAAGTAACACCTGATCACAATCCGATTCTCGGTCGACTGCCAACCGTTGAGAATTGGATCAACGTCGCGGGCTTTTCAGGGCACGGAGTACAACAGGCGCCAGCCGTAGGACGCCTGATCGCCGAAGAAGTGGTGCTGGGGAGGGCACAATCGATCAATATTGACCTTCTGCGGATAACGCGCTTTTCGACAGGCCAGCAAAGCCACGAGCGCAATATTATATAGAGGAAATTTTTAAATGGACGCGAACATCAAAAGACAGGTACTACGTACCTTTACCTATGGGCTGTATGCCGTTTCTTGTGCTGATGAGGGTGAGGTCAACGCCTTCACGGCCAACTGGCTTTCGCAGGCCTCATTTGATCCCCCGCTGCTCATGATATCCGTCGAAAATGCCTCCAAGTCGCTGCTGATGATCCTGCGTAGTCGTGTGTTTACGGTCAACGTGCTGCGCTCCGGCAGCCGTGCACTGGCTGGGAAGTTAGGTAAATCGGCGTTAAGAGACCCAGGAAAAATGGCAGGCATTGAATATGAGCCTGGGGCAAACGGCTGTCCCATCCTGCACGATGCGCTGGCCTGGATCGCTTGCGAAGTGCGTCACACTGCTCCGGCAGGAGACTCTACACTTATCGTCGCTGAAGTTGTGGACACTGGTCTGTTAGCCGAAGGACCAGCGCTTACTATGGCTGAGGCGGGTTTCCGACATGCAGGGTAGTGCTTGCCAAAGGTGAAAATTCTGGGTTATACTCAAGGCGGTATCGCGTATCTATGGAAGGAGTCGTCTGCATGCAGAATGGGAGCTACAGCCCCCTCGATGCTGAGTCCAACAGTACCTACTGCGCATTTTGCCAGCACAGTGATATCGCCCGTTATGTTCTCAAGGAGACCCCAAATTTTCTCATCGTCACCGATCATGCTCCTCTGGTCGAGGGTCATCTGCTGATCATTCCCAGGCGCCACTATACGTGCTATGGTGATGTGCCTGCTGAACTTGATGCGGAACTATTCACCTTAAAGCGAGAAATACAACAGTTCCTGGCACAGTACTATGCTCCTGTAGTATTCTGGGAACATGGTATTTTCCGGCAGACCGTCTTTCACGCCCACCTCCACTGCTTTCCCTTCGGGACAATAGAGTACGATCACACACAGGAGCTGCATGGCGCTGTTGTTCATACGCAAGAAGACGTACGCACATGGTATGCTGCGTGCGGGCAGTATTTCTATATGGAACAGGCAGATACCGCTCTCCTCTTCGTCCCGGAGATGGATCGTTACCTGCAAATAATCAAAGGCATCTTTGCACAGGCGGTGGCACGCAGCGGATATAGTGGGTGGCGTTCTCCCCAGTTACGTCAGGTAGAAGGCGTACCGTTGATTGAAGCGACGTGTCGCAGGTGGCGCGCGTTTCAACGCAAAGGAGTACACTATGGTTCTGAACCCAGTACGAGATGAATTCATCACCGCAGGAGAGCTCACATTTCATTATGTGCAGTGGGGTGAGCGAGGGTCACCCATTGTCTGCGTGAGTGGGATCACCGCCAATGCCTTCTGCTTCCAGGCGATTGCCGATGACCTGGCGCAGGACCATCGCGTCTACGCCTACGATCTCCGTGGGCGTGGCGACAGCGATAAGCCTGAACATGGCTACAGCGTGGCTATCCACGCCGACGACCTGGCGAAGCTGATCGACACCTGGGGCTTGGAGCGGCCTGTTGTGCTGGGGCACTCCCTAGGAGGCTTCGTTGCACTTTATTTTGCCGCGCACTATCCAGACAAGCTCAGTAAGCTAGTGCTGGTGGATGCTGGGGCAACTCCTCCATGGAAGACAACGGATGAGCGACCCGCGTGGCTCGCAGTGTCCATGGGCCGACTAGGCACGGCCGTTCCTTCATTTGAGGAGTATAAACAGCGCCTGAAGGCAGTTCCTTTTTTGGGGCCCTACTGGAACGAGTACCTCGACACCTACTTTGAACACGACGTGATACGTAGGGACGATGGATCAGTCATCGCCAAGACATATCGTGAAGGAGCTTTTGAAGACCTGGAGGACGAGGAAGAAAGAAAAGCTGAAACGCTATGGGCCAGGGTACAGGTACCCACCCTTCTGTTACGAGCTGGTCAGGGTATACTATTCGACAACGACCAACTACTGCCCGAAGAGTCGGCGGCGGCTGTTCAGCGTGAGATAAAAGACTGTCGTTATGTCAATTTCCCGACGCTGAACCACTACACGATTGTTTTTGGTGTCGAGAGTGGACCAGTGCGGGAAGTGCGTTCATTTGTGGGTAAGGAGTAAGTATCCCATGTCTATAAGAAAGGTTGGCGTAGTCGGCTGCGGGTTGATGGGCAGCGGCATCGCCCAAACGTGCGCGCAGTCGGGATATGAGACTATCGTCCTGGAGGTCAATCAACAGCTACTCGAGAAAGGTTTGGCGCGTATTCATGGCGCCTGGGACATGCTTGCGGGTAAGGGAAAACTCTCCCTGGGACAGGTAGACGAGTACCGGGGACGCCTGCACGGGACGCTCAATATGGCAGATTTTGCCGAGTGCAACCTGGTGATCGAAGCAGCCATTGAGAGGCTGTGTGCAAAGGCGTGAGAAGGCCGATGAAGGGGCCTGATGAGGGGATCGGTAAGGAAGCGTGCCGAGTGGTAAAATAAGGGAGGAGGGAAAAAGAAAAGAGCATCCCGGAAAGGGAACGAGGGAAGAGGT
>WNGH01000450.1_pt1 | contig 39830 bp, 41 predicted proteins | sample 5400631 | NCBI WGS metagenome assembly WNGH01 (sample SAMN13153373, study PRJNA577476) | soil metagenome | isolation source: 115 cm soil or saprolite under Garry oak tree replicate 1 | place: USA:California | collected 2016-06-15 | reverse complement strand
ATCGATTTCCCGCGCCGCCGCCAGGGAAAGATCGATGACGCGATTCTCCACAAACGGTCCCCGGTCCGTGATGCGGACCGTCGTGCTTTCTCCATTGTTCAAGTTGGTCACACGCACCATGGTATCGAACGGCAGGGTGCGGTGGGCCGCGGTGAATTTATACATGTCGTAGATTTCGCCGTTTGAAGCGCGCCTCCCGTTGAACGGCTCGCCATACCAGGAAGCATTCCCCTGTTCGGCGTACCCGGCCGGAGCTGGGGCCGGCGTCGGTCTATCATGTCGCGCTCGCGGACCAGACGGCGTCTCGGGCACGTCCGTCGAACGCTTCGCGGATTCTTCCCTTCTCGGTGGCGTGCTCGTAGGTTGCGTCGGCGGCCGACTCGCAACGGGCCTCCGCCCCGCGCATCCCGAGCCGACCAAGGCCAACAGGAACAAAGTTGTCGACAAGAAATAGAGAATTCCGCCGAGGCTTTGCGCCTCACGAGCGCCAGCTCGCCGCCCGCTTGCCTTCCGTGCTCTGCGAGACCTCTTGACTGAAGTCTTCAAAGGCCCGCCTGGATTCAGGATTTGGAGGATTTCTGGGCTTTCTGCGAATTGCGCGCGGCATTGCGCTCTTCGAGCCAGCTCGCCGCCTCGCCAAGCTTCTCGGACACTTCACGCAGGAATTGCGCTGTGCGCTTTTCCGTTTCGGGAGCGATATCTTCTTTCAAGAGGGCCTTCAAGCGGGTCAGTTCTTCGTCTACCCGCTTCCCGAAATCTTCGAAACTGTGAATCTGTTTCAACTTCGCCACTTCCTCGTCGATGCGCCTGCCGAACTCTTCCAATCGGCCCATAGTTGCCTCTGGCGCGACATTCCGCGCGATTTCTGTATTATAGAAAGGCTCTTATCCGGTCGCAAGGAGGATGGTTGCCCCTACCCTACGGTTGGCAGTGGCGATTGGAGCGATGGAAAAACGCGCTCGGCGGACTTTTCGGCGGCGAGCAGCAACCCCGCCCGAAACTGTGTCCGGTTTGCGGCGCGCTTGTAGGCATCAAAGCCACGCGCTGCCACGAATGCGGCGCCAACCTGCACTTTTCTCTCGCCGCCTTGAGCAAGAAACTCTCCCGCTTATTCGGCGAGAACGAGGCTCCCGCCACCACCGCCTTGCTCATCGCCAACATTTTGATGCTCGGCGTGAGTTGGCTTTCCTTCGCCGCCGCCGGCCAGGGAGGCGGTCTGACCATATTGTGGGGATTGGTCGGTGAAGCGCAATACCGCCTTGGGGCAAGCTTTGGTCCCGCCATTTTCTTTGAAAATCAGTGGTGGAGACTGGTCACCGCGATGTTTCTTCACGCCGGCCTGGTGCACATCGGATTCAACATGATGGCGTTAATGCAACTCGGCCCGCCGCTCGAAGAGCTTTACGGGTCGGCCCGCTATTTGTTCTTTTATATGGTGACGGGCGCTTTCGGTTTCTTCGTGAGCGCGGCCACCGGCCATTTCTCGCTGGGAGCCAGCGGAGCGCTGCTGGGGCTTGTCGGCTTGCTCCTGGCGATCACTACAAAACGCGGCGGCGCCTACATGCGCGAAATACGCTCGCGCTTGCTTACGCAAGTGGTCATTCTTTTTGCGTTGGGGTTTTCCGGTTTCATGGCCATGGACAACTTCGCTCACGGCGGAGGGCTGGCCGCAGGCTTCCTGCTCGGCAAGCTGTTTGCCGACCGTAAGCCGGTGACTGCCGGCGAACGGCGCACCGCCTACGCCCTGGGATGGCTCGCTGGAGTCGTCATCATCGCGAGTTTCGTTTTGATGCTTCTGCACTATCACGATCCGCTTCCCGGCCGCTGACAGCTCCTGGCTCCCTCGGCTCGAATGGCTATCCGCAAGACCTGTTTGATTTCTTGAAATCCCGGTTCTAAAGCGGTTGCGAGGGCAGGTTGAGGCGGCGGGCGACGGTGAAGGAATAGTGCACTCCCGAGATGACGCTCAGGGCCGACACAAAGTAAACGAGGAAACGGTTCAGGAGATCGAGATGGAAGGCCGGGTAAGCCGCGCCCAGCACCACCGCAAAAACCAGGACAATCTGCGAAAACGTGGTGAACTTGCCGTAGATGCTCGGCGGAAACGGCCGGTAGCCGGAAGCCAGAATAATCACCACCGCCACCGTGAGAATGAGCAGGTCGCGGCTCAGCACCAGAATGGTAAGCCACCACGCCAGTTGCTTTTCAAACGCCAGAACGACAAAGGAAGAAGAGAGCAAAAGCTTATCGGCGATGGGGTCGAGATAAGCTCCGAGCGAAGAATGCTGGTTGAATCTCCGTGCGATCAGGCCATCGATGCCGTCGGAAAAGCCCGCAATCACCAGAATCAGCAACGCCCACTTGTACTTCTCATAGGACATGAAAATCAGAAAGAACGGCAGGAAACAAAGCCGGAGGAAGGTGATTTGATTGGGTACGGTCCAGATTCGGCCCTTCATTGCGTTTACAAATAGCGTAATTCAGGAGCTCGTTTGAGGCAACTCGGCCGATGCAAAACGACGTTGTTAAATTAAACATGGTGGTTTTCGCAAGCCGCTTCAGGCGAATTCGGCAAGGAACTCTTTCAGCGAGCGGCCCAGCTTGCGCGCGAAAAGTTCGTTCATCGAAGGAATAGATCCCGAGGGCTCGTCGAGAGAAATGCGTTCGACACGATGCATGGGAAAAAACACCGTGGGGAATCCCACGCGCTCGCCGTCGGGCTCATTCATCTGACGGATGAAATGATCGAAGGAATTCAGGTCGATGCCGCGCAGCGTGACCCCGGAAGGGTTGACGACCAGCAATTCGCCCCATATTTTTTCCTTGGGCGAGTGCAGGCTCACGATCACGATGGAATGCGAGTCCATGGATTAGGAGCGTCCTCCCGTTAGACTAACTCATTTGTCTATGCGCGATGGCTCCCCTTGCGGAATTAGGCAAGATCACGCGAGAGACCGGGTGTTCGCCCAAAGCGCAACGAGGCCTTCACCCATCCGCTGCTCGATGAGACAACCACGGAAAGCGAGGAAAACGGATGTGCCAGTGTAGTGTCCAGCAAATAACTGGACAAATGGGCGGGGTTCGGATATGCTCAGAGCATGCCCCGTTCAGTTGCTCCCCTCATCCTCCAGGACGCCGATGAGGCGCGGATTCAACAGTGGCTCTCGGCGTTTGGCACACCTCAACAAGTGGCTTTGCGGAGCCGGATTGTGTTGGCATCGGCTGCCGGCGAATCGGACAGCGCGATTGCCGAGCGACTGGACACGAACCGCAAAACTGTGACGCTATGGCGGACACGATTTGCGCAGGAAGGACTGGAGAGCTTGTGGGAAGTGGCGCCGGGTCGTGGACGCAAACCTACGTATGGGAACGACAAGATCCAGGAAATCATCGATACCACCTTACAGACCAAACCCAAGGGCATGACCCAGTGGAGTTGCCGATTGCTGGCCGCGCAGTTGGGTGTCAGCAAGTCCACCGTCAATACGGTGTGGCGGAGTCATAATCTCAAGCCACACCGCGTCAAGACATTTAAGCTCTCCCGCGATCCGCGTTTTCTGGAGAAATTGACCGATGTGGTGGGGTTGTACCTGAATCCGCCGCAACAGGCGATCATCTTGTGCGTGGATGAAAGGAGCCAAATTCAGGCGCTGGACCGCACCCAACCAGGCTTGCCGTTGAAAAAGGGGCGCTGTGGCACGATGACTCATGACTACAAACGCAACGGCACAACGACCCTGTTCGCGGCTTTGGAACTGCTGCAAGGCAAGGTGATCGGACAATGTTACGAGCGCCACCGGCACCAAGAGTTTCTGAAATTTCTTAGGCGACTGGATGAAGAGTTTCCCGGCGAAGTCCCGTTGCACTTGGTGATGGACAATTACGGCACGCATGGCCACGAGAAGGTACGTGGCTGGCTGAAACGTCATCCCCGCTTCGTATTGCACTTCGTGCCTACCAGTTCCAGTTGGCTGAACCTGGTCGAGCGATGGTTTGGAGAATTGACCTCTAAACGAATCCGGCGGGGTGCTTTCTTCAGCGTAGGCGACTTAGAGAAAGCCATTGAAGAATTCTTGCAGACTTGGAATGAAAAGCCACGGCCTTTCGTCTGGACCGCCACGGTCGAATCAATTGTCGAGAAACTCTCTCGATGCCGCCAAACCCTGGAGAAGATTAAGCCGGGATGCACCTCACCCCGGACACGAAAGTCGAAGAAACGATTGCCCAGCTAATTCTCGGACACTTCACTAGCAGGAGGCGGTAATGTCTGACCAGATTCCGCGCTTCGCTCGGAATGACACTGCTGCAAATTTTTTGGGCCAAAACAAGAAAACCTCTCACCTCGCCCGTTCGTAGGCCTGGTTCAGCCACCACAAGGCATCGCGCAAATCACTTGTCGAAGCAACCTCGAAGGAAAACCAGCGCTTTCCGGGTGTAATGCGCGAGTCCTTCAGCACGCGTTGCAGCAAATCCTGCGGCATGGGATCGAACCGGAAAATGACGGAATTGGGGGTGTCGAATCCCCGCGTGACCGGCAGGCCGCCGAAGATTTTCTTGCCGCGATAGAGGCCCATCATCCCGAACATGGGCTTGGTCGAGATTCGCGGCCAGCCGCTCACTTCCGTCTTCAGCATCGCCGACCACTGCTTCATTTCTTCGGAAATCGGCGGCATTTTCGGCCGGTCCCGCATGCTTCGCGCGTTTTGCTTGGCCGGCCGATTCCGTTTTGCCTTCTTCGCTTTCATCACGAGCCTCGGGCAGTCACGAAGCAGCCCGGGAAGTGCGGAAATCCAGCGAAGCGCCGCGTTCGAGTAGCGATTCGGCGTGCCGGACGATATTTTCGATGAGCCTGGCTGCGCTAGGGCGGTCGTGCAGCAGCCCTGCAGCTTCTCCGACGACCGTCAAACACATATCCAAATCCTGCTTCGTCCGGGCTTCGGCGTACGCGCTCGCAAGGCTGCCGCGCGCTATCCCCTTCGGCTTCCCGGTGCGCCCACTCGTCGGTGAACTTGTTTTTCAGAACTCGAAAGGAAAACTCCTGCGGCCAAGGAACACCGCGCAATCGATCGATCGCTTTTGTGCGAACGGTGTCGTCTCCGGTGGCGCGCACGGCGCGATCGGTCATCGCCTGCGGCGTGAGAGCCTCCGCGGAAGCCCAGAAGCGCGTCCCGATCAGCACGCCGTCGGCTCCCAGCATCAAAGCGGCAGCAAGCCCTCGGCCATCGGCAATTCCTCCCGCCGCAAGCAGCAACGTCTTTGGCGCACGCTTCGCCAGATAATCCGCGACTTCGGGGACAAGAGGCAGCGTCGCGCGGGCCGCTCCGTGGCCGCCAGCTTCCGCGCCCTGTGCCACGATGGCGTCGGCTCCGGCATCGAGCGCTTGGTCCACATGCCGCAAGGTTTGCACTTGGCAGACCAGCTTGGCCTTGGCGTCATGAACCTTGGCCGCGAAGGGTTGCGGGTCACCAAAGGAAAGAAACACGCAGTACGGCGAACGCTTCAACACTTCATCGAGCGCTTGCGGCGCGCGATCGAGCGCCCAGGTGATGAAACCCACGCCAAACTTGCGGCCCTCGACGAGCCTAAGCTCTTGCGCGAGGTCCGGCTCGCCGCCGAGTGCTCCGGCGTATCCGCCGCCCAGGATTCCCAGGCCGCCGGCATCGGAGACCGCAGCGACCAAGCGCCCGCCCGCGACGAGCGCCATCGGCGCGGACAGCATCGGATGGCGAATTCCGAATTGCTCGGTCAACCGCGTTTTCACAACTGCCGTCCTTTCCCGAAATCCCCGCGCCGCGCTCGGTCTCAAACCGGCATGACTTTGGGGCCACCGGAAGCAAAAATAAGCTTCGGCTCGGTGAGGGACTGCACTTGATCGAGCGTGGTATCGGGCGCGACTTCGCGGAGAAGCAGGCCCTTGGGCGTAACGTCGATGACCGCGAGTTCGGTGACGATGTGGTCGACGACTTCGACTCCCGTGAGCGGTAGCGTGCATTTTTTCAGGATCTTCGGTTTGTTGTCGCGCGTCGCGTGTTCCATGGCGATGAAGACGCGCTTGGCGCCGGCGACGAGGTCCATGGCGCCACCCATGCCTTTGAGCATTTTGCCGGGGATAGCCCAGTTGGCGAGCGTGCCCTTTTCGTCGACCTGCAACGCGCCCAGAACGGTGAGATCGATGTGGCCGCCGCGAATCATGCCGAAGGAGTCGGCCGACGAGAAATAGCAAGTCCCGGGAAGCTCGGTGACGGTCTCCTTGCCCGCGTTGATGAGGTCGGGATCGACTTCGGATTCCAGCGGATACGCGCCGACGCCGAGCATGCCGTTCTCCGATTGCAGAATCACGTCCATGCCCTTGGGCACGTGGTTGGCCACGAGCGTCGGCATGCCAATGCCCAGATTGACGTAATAGCCGTCACGCAGTTCCAGCGCGATCCGCCGCGCAATCCGTTCGCGTTTTTGCTCTTCCGTTAGCGGCATAAAATCCGTCCACCGTCGAAAATTGAAAACGCCGGTCCCGCCCAGTACAACTTCAGGGAAACTTTTTCTCAAATCTAGGCAATGTTGCCGCCAGAACTTGGCCAACGATGCCCAGGCTTTTGGGATCAACTCTGTCGAGCCTGTCTTCTGTCGTGTGCCAATAGGGGATCGAGAAATCGATGAGATCACAGCCGGCCACGCCCCGGCGGATGAAGGAAAAATGATCGTCCCCGCCGACGGCATAGTCTTGATCGACAAAGGTGTTTTTGTAGCCGAGTCGAGCTGCGGTTTCCCAGATGAAATCGACGAGCCAGCGCGTAGAGCCGCTGTCGCGCGTGATCCTGACATGGGACGGGCCAATCATATCGGCCAGGATCATGGCTTTGACGCGCTTGAGTTCGCCGGAAAGAGCCATTTGTGCGGCCATTTCGCGGCTGCCGTAGGTGTTGTTGCTGCCGTCGCTGTTCCAGTGAACGTTCCGAGCGTCAGTCCAGTTGCCTTGCGCTTCTTCGCCGTCGAAGAAGGCGATCCAGACGTTGAGAAAATGCTTTCGCGCGCAGAACAGGCGCGCCAGTTCGATCATGGTTCCGGTGCCGGAGCCGCCATCATCGGCTCCGACAAAGTTGGGTATGCGTACGGTGTCGTAGTGCGTGGTGTAGAGAATGATTCCGGGGTGCGTGCCATGCAGTTTGACCACAATGTTTTTCATCGCCAGATTGCCGAGAACCGTAGAAGCGTGAAAATCGTGCTCCTCGACCGGGCAGCCGTAGCTTTTGAGCTGGCCGATAATGTAGGCCTGCGTTCGGCGAATGCCGTCAGAATCCGGCGGCCGCGGCCCAATCTCTACGAGATGCCGCACGTGTTCGTATGCGCGGGACCCGTCGAATGCGGGGTTTACATCGGCCGAGAGCTGTCGAGCCGTTCGAGCGCATAGCACCGCTAAGGCTAAACTGAACGCAGCACGAACATAGCTTTGTCTCATGACTTCCTCGTCGTGCGGCGCTCGATGCGCTTTTCGTATTTCGGGCCCTCGAAAATCGCGTCCACAAAAATCCCGGGCGTGTGAATCTGGTCCGGCGGGAGCCGGCCGATGTCCGCCAGCTCTTCGACTTCGGCGATGACGTAATCGGCGGCGGTGGCCATCATGGGGTTGAAGTTACGCGCGGTCTTGCGGTAGATGAGGTTGCCCCAGCGGTCGCCCTTCCACGCTTTGATGAACGCGAAATCGCCGCGCAGGCCGCGCTCCATCACGTACATGCGGCCGTCGAACTCGCGGGTTTCTTTGCCTTCGGCGACCATGGTGCCGTAGCCGGTGGGCGTGTAGAACGCCGGGACGCCGGCGCCGCCGGCGCGCAGGCGTTCGCTGAGCGTGCCCTGCGGATTCAGCTCGACCTCGAGTTCGCCGCTGAGGACGAGCTGTTCGAAGAGTTTGTTCTCGCCCACGTAGGTCGAGATCATCTTCTTCACCTGGCGCTGCTGGAGCAGCAGGCCGATGCCGAAGTCGTCCACGCCGGCGTTGTTGCTCACGATGGTAAGGTTCTTCGTCCCTTTGCGGCGGACGGCGGCAATGAGGTTCTCCGGGATGCCGCAGAGGCCGAAGCCGCCCATGAGTATGGTGGCACCGTCGGCGAGCTCGGCAATGGCCGCGTCGGCGGAAGCGATGCGTTTGTCCATGGGGTTGTAGCGGCGAGTTTCTCTCGCCGCTCTCTCGCCTCTGTTCCCGTGGTAAGTCTTTAGTTTTGAGAGCGAAAAAGCAAGCACCACGTTCGTTGTGGATCGTAGCCATTATGGCTGGCCCAAGGAGGAATCCCGAGATTGCGGGCAAATACTCACTGCGCCCTGCTTAGGGTTGCTGCTCGCCGCGCGGTACGATCGTTGCCGTGTCCAAGACAGGATTTTGCACGGGCCGCAGTCGCAACTAGCCCGATAGCGGCAACAGTAGGGCGCTGGAGCATCCCGTCTTCAGACGCAGAGAAAATGGGGTTGTGTTGCACGAACGAGAAAAAAAAGATGGGCTCACGTCGCGTGGAGAACGACGGAGCGGAATAGGGCGGGCGTCATGCCGGTAATTCTGCGGAACGAACGCGTGAAGTGGCTTTGATCGGCGAACCCGGTCGCAAAGCTGACTTCCGCAAGCGAGGCGTGCGGATCGAGCAGGCGTTCGCAAGCGGTGCGGACGCGGAGGCGATGGATATGGTCGCCAATGCCTTCACCAACCGAGCGGCGGAAGATGCGTGAGAGGTGCACGGGATGGACACCGGCTTCGCGTGCGAGCTCGTCGAGGGTGAGGCGACGGCAATGTTCTGCCATTAGTTTGTCCTGGATGCGGGAGAGCCAGCCCGGGACGTGCCGGCTTTCATGCCGGGACGCTCGCGCGGCGAAGGAGAGCATTTCGGCGAGCAGGCCTTCGACGGCGAGATCGTCAACGGCGCTGGGACTCTGTACTTCGCGGAAGAGTTTCATAGCGAGCCAGAGCAGCGGGCCGCCGCCGATGTCGTCCCGGGGAGTGTCTAGAGCGGCGGAGCAATCCGCGAGGCGCTTTTGCCACGCGGCGCGGATCTCGATTTCGTAAAGGCGGACGCCGCGAGGACCGATTTCGTCCTGATGGGGAATGCCCGCCGGCCGGAACATAAGGGTGAACGGTCCGTACTGGCTTTGGCGGCGCCCGTAGCGTTCAGCATACAGACCGTCGAGCAGGAGGGCGAAAAAGGCGAGTTCATGAGAGTGCATAGGGAGCTTGCGGGGAGCGGTATGGCGCAAATCGGTGAAAATGGCCCCACACTGTTCGCGCTTGCCTTGGATCGTGCCGAAGAAGCTACCTGCGGACATGTGTCGGGCTCGGGACACGCTGGAAACACCTGAACTGACTCCCGCGTTAGACATAGAGGAGCCTCACCAAGGAGGTTGTCTTTATTCTAGACGCGCGGCAAGGGTGTTCGTTAGTGTGAGGCCACAACCCTCGAGGGGATGGAAGGTTGATTTCAGGAGACGTGTCGATGAAACCTACGTGGATCTTGATCCTTCTTTTGGCAGCGGCTTTGTTGCTGGCGGTAAGCATGCCGCAAGCGGGTGCAAATAAAGAGAACAGCGTGAACGCACCGGTGTATACGGCAGACGGAAGCCTGAAGCTCCCCGCGAATTACCGGGAGTGGGTGTACCTGTCGTCGGGCTTGGACATGAGCTACAGCCCAAATGCCATGAACATGGATCACTCGATGTTTGACAACGTGTTCGCTAACCCGGAGGCGTACAAGGAGTTCCTCGAGAACGGCACGTGGCCGGACAAGACCATGCTGGTGCTGGAGGGGCGCAAGGCAGGGACCAAAGTGTCGATCAATAAGAACGGACATTTTCAGACCGGAGAAGTGATGGGGCTTGAAGTGCACGTAAAGGATGAAGCGCGGTTCCCGGCCGGGAAATGGGCTTTTTTCAATGTCGAAGACGGAGTGACCGGGAAGCTGCTGCCCAAGGAAATGGACTGCTACTCCTGCCACGAACAGCACGGCGCCGTGGACACCACTTTCGTGCAGTTTTATCCGACGCTGCTAGAGATTGCCAAGAAAAAGAGTACCCTCAGCAGGGCGTACCTGAAGGAAGAAGCGGGAAAGTAGCTCAAAGGGCAATCGGAATCGTGCTCCAAAGAAAGTCGGTGTCTGAGGCGGAAGCGAGTTGCCCGCCGCCGTTCGCTGGATCCCCCCGGTTTGAGGTAGCCCTGGTACAGCAACGCTGACGTCACTGCCTTCGAGGCGACCTTGCCCTTCGAGCTTTCTTCCGAAATCGCCCGTTCGCAGCCGCTGGTGCCATTCACCGCCAACCACGGCTCCAAGGTGCCCGCGATCACCATGGTGAACAAATCCTGACAGGACGACGCAAACAACATCATAAATAAACCCCGCTCCAGGCAGGTTGCCTACACGAATTTCAGCTAACAGGAACTTTCTCCGAGACAACAGGATCGCGTCGCGCGACGCCGGATGACGTTGCTGCCCAGTTATATGTGGCCTGCACGGGAAAGACAGAGAGAATCGGCCACTTGTGCGCACTGATTAGCTCCTTCCCGGAGAGATGGTATCACCCGATGAAACTTGGCAGGCTTGCCCGTGGATAAGACCGCAGCTCAGACTGCAACGGAAGGACTGGCGGATCCCCAAGCCAGTTTTCGCTATGTCAAAACCTGGTCAAATAGTTGGCCGACAGCGCGTTGGGCTTCGAGGATGGAATAGCGATGGTCCATGGCGCCTGCCAGATCCGTGTTTGCAAAAGCGATCCGGCCAAACGGTGCTCTACGAAGAATCTCCCGAGGCGCCGGTCGACCGTCCCGGCCGAAGAAGAACCCAGGCTGTGGACTTAGATAGGCGTGCCCCCACCGGTTAAGTATGATCCCGGCAATGTCCCGTCCAGTATTCAGGCCGGCGTGCGCAAACATGTCGCTGAACTGTTCTCGGATTTGTCTTTCATAGTCTCTGAACGACGTTCCTAACATCTCTCTGCGACCTCGATGCCCCTGTTCTTCGGTTGCATACCCGGGATAGGAGTACAGAATTTTCAAGGTGAGTACGATAGGCGAGTCTGGACTGATAGTAGGGTCCTCGACGCCGGTTAATGCCAGCTTGCGAACTTCCATATAGTTGCCGATCCCTTCAAACCATCGGCAACCGCTCATTCCCATTTTGTACAGGAACTGCCAATTCCTCACGGCAACGTTCGCCATCATGCAGGGAGAACGGTAGAACTGGGCGTAGGCAGTGCGGTGAGTTTCCGGAAGATCCTTGACGATGTGCTTCGCGGTCCAGGATCCGCCCGCCATTACAACCGAGTGCGCTTTCAGCTTGTACAGCTTGCCTGCGTTCAGGTACGCGATAGTAACCGAATCGGCTTTGTCGGCTTCCCCGTCATGCATGACATGAATCGCGGTCGATGACAGGCGAACTCGCGTCCCGGCTCCTGGAATATCGAGTGAAGGAAAATTCACTCGACCGCGGCAAACTCCTTCTACCGTGTCGCTGCCGTCTATTGCGCCGGGAATCAGACTCTTCAACATTAATCTGGCGATCGTCGTGTTCCCGCCCGGAAACATCTGATCTGAACCGCCTTTCTCTTCGGGCAATGGGTACAGCAGCTCAAAGGCATAGTCCGAGTACGCAGACAAGGCATCAGGACCGAGGCCTGAGCCCCCGCCCTCCACTGGCGAGAGGAACGTGCGGACGGTCTCGCGGCCGAGCCCAAAGCGTTCCATATAGTGCTGTTCCAGCGTGATCGAATCGAGATATCGCGAAATCGCATCCCCTTCGACTTTAGGATGTTCGAATTTCCTGTTTTCAACCGCTTCACCCTTCAGCCAGCGCAACCATTCCAGTCGAGTTTCGTTCGAAACCGGAGCGCCCTGCAGGTCTTTTCCCACAGGATCAATCAGCCACATTCCTGGGCTGTGGCCGAATCTCCGGCCAAACCAGAAACCGTACTGTCCATGCCGCAAGCCAATGGCCTCATAGGGAGTCTTGGAAAGGGGGAATTCCGGTTCAGAGCCAGCCCATCGCTGATACGTCAGATTGGGTGCTTGCAACCCGATGGAATCGTAGAAACGGGCCAGGAAGCTGTGTGGGTATTGGATCTGATAGATGGCCGAGCCTTGGTGTGCAACCAGCCGCTTGCCATCTACGAGAAATTCATTTTGTTTTGCTTCACCACCGAAGATGGGATGATTTTCCAGAATCAAGCATTTCACGCCCGGACCGGCGCTCCTCTGGAAGAAAAGAGCAGCTGCGAGCCCACTGATTCCGCCTCCAATGACGACGCAATCGTAGTTCTCGCCGGTCTCGACCATGTCCTTGGGCAGGGCGTCGTACCGGCCATCGCGGATCGCATGACCGGCTTCGAGGACATTCCAGGTATTGCCATTCGAGCTGCTGTAGTCGCCAATGCCGCCGTAACCGGTAAACTCGTCGTTTCCCGCCAGGAGCTGGCGAGGGGTCGCGCCCGCCAGTAACATTGATCCCGAGGCCAACAAAGCGGAGCCGAGGAAATCGCGGCGGGTGATGCGCGCTTCCATGCCAAGGGCTCTGTCGCCGGCGCGAGTGGATGCCGTTTTAGGTGCGCACGAAATCTTGTGTTACCTCGATCTTTGTCCCTGAGTGTACACCGAATCTTAGCGTCGCCGGTTGGACCGCTCCGATGCGAGCCATGGTGAGTTAGTCGCCGCGGCCCTTGATCGGAAATGCCTCGGGCACAAGACGGATGACATTCTGGCGAATCCGTTCTTGGCTGCTTGCGATCCTCGGGCGCGGCCGGATGGAACGCCAGATGGATCGACAGCCGCACTTCCGAGTGGCGATCACCAGGCGTCAGAGCGGAGAACCAGCATAAATCCTCGGAGGTCCGGATCCTAGTGAACGCGCCAGGAAGCTCCTGCGACTCTCACCGAGTATCTGGCGAAGAACGTCGCGAGCGGGCCGGTCGGGGTCAGGCAGCTCGATTCTAGCTTGCATTTGCTCGTACGCCCGCTCGACAGAAGTCCCCTTGATCGGCCGTTTGCTTTGGAGTGCGAGCTCTTCGCTAAACACCCGCAAGCTGAGCTCGGTCATTGGGCCTTCGGCGGCTTTTCTCCAGGAATTTTTACCGCCGCTTAGTCGTTCTCGGAATCAGATCCGCCTTTGGCGAATGCGCATTTCTTTGGGGGGCAAATGAGACATCTCCGCAAAATTGTCTCATCAAGCGGTTCGCTCCATGCCGTACAATTTAGACGAAGCACATTCTGCAGACCAACTGCTAAGCTAAGTGGTCGTTTGGCGGTTGGCGAACCTGCTCCAGGGGTTGTTTTGTGATTGTCGATCCGCAAGATACGCGCAAAATCTCCCGAACCTGGCGCGAATACCTCCACGAAATGAAGCAAAGCCTGGGGGTGGCTCGCTGGGTTTATCACGAATTCATCACTCCCGAAAGCCGTCATTGGACCAAGCGGATGCTTGTGTCTCTTGCCATTTCCGTCACCGCCTTGAACGGCATCGCTTGGTTGGCGAAATATTTGGTCGACGGACTCATTCGGCACGACGCATACGCCGTCAAGATGAGCTTCCTCGGCATGGCTGCATTCGTGGTCATATACGGCTATTTCGACAGCCTGCAAATGATCGCGCGAGAGTACGCGCAGGGCGCGAATCTCACGCAGCTCAAGCGCCGCATGAATGAGTTGTTCTTTGAGAAGAGCATGGGCCAGCACCTGCAGGAAAGCTCCTATCTGAACACAGCAAACATCGAGCGGGGCAAGGGACGCATCGAGCAACTCGAAAATATGCTCATGTTCGAGGGCTCCTCCTCGATGATCTCGCTTACCGTCGCACTGACGCTCCTGTGGCTCCGCGTGCCGTCCGCCGGCTTGTTTATGACCCTACTTCTCGCGAGCTACCTGGTCTGGCTCGTGTATCTGAACCGCAACATTTCCGAAAACTGCGCGCCGTTCGATAAAGAATTCCGGCGCATCAACCGCTGGGAGCATGAACGCTGGGAGAAAATCGAGCGTGTCAAAACGTGTGCAAAAGAGGGTGAGGAGATCGCCTACCAAAATCGGTCTTTTCAAAAGGTCCTGGGGGAAGAGCGCAAATTCTGGCTCTGGTTCATCAGAAAGGTCACCTGGCGCGGATATTCCAACCGGTTGGTCCTTTTGGGCACGCTCGGCTATGGTGCTTGGCTGATTTGGCGAGGAGACTGGTCCAACGGTGTCTTCGTGCCGCTCCTGATGTACGCCACCAAAGTCAGCGAGAGCATCTGGCATATCGGTCATATCGAACATCAGGTCAACTGGAACATGCCGGCGATTCGTACCGCGATGCTCACGCTGACGGTTCCACCGGACATCACCGATAAGGCGAAGGCCATCGAGCTCCAGAGAAAAAATGGCATGCGCGTAGAGATGCGCAATGTTTCCTTCGCATACGCCACGGAGAAGTGCGACCTGCCTGGCCTGCCCGCTGCCACGAACGGAGGTGCCAAGCCGGCGACGGCGGTTCTCCGCAATGTCAGCCTCACCATCGCGCCTGGCGAGAAGGCCGCTCTGATTGGCCCATCCGGCGCGGGCAAAACCACGATCATGCGCCTGCTCATGCGCTATATGGATCCGACCTCAGGGACAATGCTGGTCGACGGGCACGACTTGCGCGATGTGCGACTGTCTTCCTGGCTCAATCTCATCGCCTACGTGCCGCAACAGGCGCAGGTATTTGATGGGACCATCCGTGACAACCTACTGTACCGTTTCACCGATGAACCCATCAATGTCCCCGATCAAGAACTGTGGGGCATCATGCGAAAGCTGAAGATCGATTTTGGGGACCGCCTGACCGACGGGCTCGACACACGAGTCGGCCGGCACGGAATTGAACTATCGGGCGGCGAGCAACAGCGGCTGATGATCGGAGCGGCCGCCATGCGTAAGCCCATATTCATGGTCGTGGACGAAGCCACCGCCTCGCTCGATGCCACCACGGAAAAGGCCGTGCAGAAGGGCATGGAAGAGGTGCTTGGGGATCACATGGGCGCCCTCATCATCACGCATCGCCTCTCCACCGTGCGCAGGCTCTGCAGCAAATTCTTCGTCTTGCGCGACTCGGAAGGGCTTGCCGCGGAAGAATCGCAACTGGAAGCTGCGGCATGCTCGTTCGAAGAACTCTACGAAATATCCCCAACGTTCCGCGTGCTCGCCGACGATCAGGGAGTGGTCATTCTCGATAGCCCGCAGCCACGCTCGGAAATCTCCACCGAGCCGGTAACCGACCGAGAGGAGAGCATCCGCTACGCCGAACCCGAATCGATAGCGTGATGAGAGCTGCCGATTCCGAAAAGTGCATTCCCAAACTGAATCCGAGACGCCGGCGGCAATGGGAAACCCCGCAGCCTCCTCCAGTAGGAAGGCAATTCAGATGCGCCATCGTTGATAAACACCACTTGACTAGCCAGGTCCCGGCGCAAGTTGGTTATTGCGGCCGATAGGACCGTCGTAGCCCGAGAGTACGGTGGTGAAGACGCGACTTGTTCCCAAGCCCGGCGGCTCTACAAGAAAAAGGGGGCGGTCCTATTCAGTTCGTAACGCTTCCGAGGGTGAAATCAGGCTTGCCCGCAACGCCGGTATTAACGATGCGACCAGCGCCGAGAACCCAAGTGTTAGAACGGCCACGAAAATCTCCGCAGGGTCATACGGATTCAATCCGTAGAGTTGGCTGCCCAGGAATTGCACCGCCGCCAAAGCCAGGGGCAATCCAACAACCAGACCAATGGCCACCAGCGCGAACGCGCCGCGAATTATCAGCGCGGCCGCTTGCGTGGCAGTGGCGCCGAGCGCCATCCGCACCCCAATCTCGTTGGTGCGGCGTCCGACGTTGTAGGCTGTCACTCCATACAGCCCGACGCAAGCCAAAACAAGCGAAAGAATTCCGAAGAACGACGTGAGTTGTGCAATCAGGCGCTGCTGCCGGAATGTGCCAGCCACTTGCTCTCTCAAGGTCTGAATGGAAATGATCGGCAGGTTGGGATCCACCGAGGCCATGGCCTGGCGAATCTGCCCAGAGGACACGCTGGCTCCCGGCCGGGTGACAATAAGAATATCGTGCAGGAAATGCGAGCCTGGGTTGCTGTCCTTTCCGGTTGGCAACACGTCATGTTGCGCTTCGGGAACAAAGAAGAATGGGCCAATCGGGTGGTCAAGATCGAAGTCCAGATAGCGCGCGTCTTGGGCCACGCCTACAATTTCGTATTGGCGGGACGTCCCCATCCCAGTCTGTCCGAAGTACTTCTCGATTGGGTCCTCTTTCTGGAAAAACTTGCGCGCAAACGCCTGGTTGATCACGGCCACGTGCTGTGAAGTCGCTGTGTCGAGATCGGAGATCCCGCGTCCCTCGATAATGGGAGTTCCGACGGCGGTAAAATATCCCGCAGTGACGCGATCCCAGGAAGTAGAAACGTCGTCCTTCGGTCCGGGCGCCGGACGTCCATCCACCCACACGCCAGCACCCCAATTGTTGCGGCTCAGCGGCGAGTACTGGCAGATGGCCACGTCCGACACACCGAGAACGCTCGATAATGAATTCTGGATCCGCCCGTAAAGTGTGGTGAGTTGGTCTGGTCGATAGGCGACAAGACTCGGATCGATCCTGACGATCGTGCGCCGGTCCTGCGCGAAGCCAAAGTCTTGATTCTCGAGGTGGCGCAGAGCCGCCGTCAGCAGTCCGGATGCAGCCAGCAGCACCAGCGAGAGCGCTGCCTGGCACACGACCAGGGTCTTCCGAGGGAGCGCGCCTGTGCGGACAGTGGATCGGCTAGCTCCCCGGAGGGCTTCGATGGGATCTATCCGTGTGGTCATCCACGCCGGAGCGATGCCGAAAGTAACTCCCGCGATCAGCGAAACGCCGAAGGCAAAGAGCAGGACCGGCATGGAAGACGACGCGTCGATGGGAATAGCTGCCATTCCGCTCGTCGGCGGAAATGCGAAGTGCAGAATAAGGCGCGTCCCCGCAAATGCAATCACCAGACCCGCCACACCACCTGCGAGTGAGAGCAAAATGCTTTCGGCGAGGGCCTGCCTCACGAGCCGGAGCGCCTGCGCCCCCAGTGCTATCCTCAACGATATCTCCCGCCGCCGCTCCATGCCGCGCACGAGCATCAGATTGGCGACGTTGGCGCAGACAATGAGGAGCACGAAACTTGTCACCATCATCAGGATCTGAAGCCAGTGCTCATATTCCTCACGCATGCTCGTGATGCCGGCGCCTCCGGGGCGCAAGAACAGGGTCTGCTCGGGAAATTCCGCGCGATCGTTGGCGCTCATGTCACCCCAACGCGAGCGCAGCCACTGCTTGAGCTCCGCCCTCATCTGAGCTTCGATGGAGGCGGGGTTCGCGCCGGGCAGGATACGTCCGATTAGGTCTAACCAGGAATTGTCGGACTGATAGATATCCGCAGCGGCACCCAGCAACGGTTGGGTGTTGATCGGCAGAAAGAAATCGGGTGGATTCGTGCGCAGGGTGTCGCCAAAGAAACGCGGCGGAGTGATTCCCACGACCGTAAATGGCTTGTCGTCTATGTTGAAGACGCCACCGACGACGGAAGGATCCGACTCATATCGTTGCTGCCATAAGCGATAGCTCATCACTGCGGCAGGTGGAGCGCCGGCTTGGTCGTCGCCGGCGGTCAGCAGCCGTCCGGCATAGGCGCTGATGCCGAACATGGTGAAGTAATTGCCCGAAACGAACTCCCCGGGATAGCCTTGCGCTGCCTCGGCGCTACCGGAGCGCCGCACACCTAGCAGCGAGGTGCTCGCCTGGAACGCCGCCAATTCTCGAAACCCTTGGGTGTGGTCCCGGAAATGTTTGTAAAGATCGTAGGAGACAAGGGAAAACTCGTTTTCTTGGCTGTACCCGCCCCAATAGCAACAACGTGCTTCTTTTCCCAAGCGATACAATTCAGCCGGATCGGCCACTGCCAGCGACTTCAGCAGAACCGCATAGACCAACGTAAAAATGGAAGTGGTCGCGCCAATGCCTAGCGCCAGGGTGAGCACAACCGTGACCGTGAACGCGGGGCATCTCCGCAATCGACGTGAAGCATACCGCATGTCGTGCAGCAGAGCTTCTACAGACGGTAATCCCCGCTCATCCCGGTACTCTTCCTTTACGGCCTCCACCGCGCCGAACTTCAGGATCGCCTGGCGCCGCGACTCTTCCGGAGACAGACCGGCGCGCAGGTTGTCCTCCGCCTGCAAGGCGATGTGAGCTTCAATCTCGGCTCGCAGTCGTTCCTCATCCTTTTCGGTTCTCGCCACGAGCTGAGCCGCTTAACGAAGCGCCTTAGCCTCCTCATTTCAGATCCTCCGCCCTCACCGCAAAAAATCGGTCAATGATTGCTGCTGTCTGATCCCAATCATGTTTCTCGGCCTGCAACTGCTTGCGCCCCTGCCGTGTCAGCCGGTAGAAGCGTGCCTTGCGGTTGTTTTCCGAAACGCCCCACCCCGAGGTGATTGAGCCCTCCTGCTCGAGCTTCAACAGAACCGGATAGAGAGTGCCTTGATTCACTGCGAGCAGGTCTCCGCTGATCTGCTCGATGCGACGAGCGATGCTGTAACCGTGCATCGCGCCCAGCACATCAAGGGTCTTAAGGACCATCAGCGCCAATGTGCCTTGCAGCACGTCCCTCTTCTGTTTCTTCTCTTCCATTGGGTTCCCAACAGAAGCTTGGCACATTTCCATTGGGAAAGCAACAGGGCGGCGGCCTTCTTATGGCCTCCTTTCGTGGCGGTGCCGCTTCCTGCGAGTGCGGTCAAAAAAACGCTTGATAACCCGGCGGTCTTGTTGGTAAGTTCTGAATAGACAGAAGATACAGACATGGGCGGACAAACGCAATGCCGCGCAAGGCCCTGACCCGTGGCTCAGAAGTTCATCCTGCGCACAGGCCAAACTCTCTTTCCATCAGGACTGAGAATGGCTGTCGTCGGGGGCGCATCCTGGCTGATTCTTTTGGCTGGCGTTCTCCGCGGCTTTTTTCGGCTGAGCATTTTTGATCTGTTGTTCCTTCTCGCGCCGTGGGTAATGGCTCCCCTCGGTTTGAACCTGGTGGCTGCACAGGCCGACCGCCTTGCTCAAATGAACGTATTGGTCGTCCGGTACTTACTGTTTCCAGCCGCGGCTCTAGCTACTGCGAGCTTCTTTCTAAAAGACGGGCGGGCAGCGGGTGCGTTGGTATGCCCGTGGCTCATTGTGGCTTCGGCGGTGGCTCTCGACGGCCTGGAGAGGTTCATCAGAACGCGCCTGCAATCGTTCCCGGAATTCTGTTTCGCTCTTGGCGAAGGATATGCGTTTGTCGGCGCATTGTGGCTCGCGGCCTCGCGCACAGGAATGCAACTTTTTGGTTTCCGTGAGCCCATCGTGCTCCTGACGGCGATCCATTTCCATTACGCAGGATTGATGGCGGCAATCCTTGCGGGGCTCGCGGCATCCTCGATGCGCACTCCCCTGGCTCTGCGAGCTGCTTTGTCGTGTGCCGTTGCCGGTCCTGGTCTGCTGGGTCTGGCGTTTCTCATCGGTCCAAAACTGAAACTCGCGGCCGTCTGCCTGCTGGTGATTGGCGGATGTGGGATTGCTTTTGCAACTTTTCGTGTTGGATTGGGTAAAGCCCGCGGAATTGGTGGACGCCTGCTGCTCCTTGGAAGTGTCTGCGTAATTTTTGGGATGGCACTCGCAGGCATGTGTGGGCTATGGGCGAATACCCGCTCCATGCCTTTGTCAATCTCGAACAAATGGCGCGCTATCATGGGGTTCTCAATTCGGTCGGCTTTGGTCTGTGCTCGCTCGTGGGCTGGAGCTTGTTGCAACGTAAGAGTATGCCGGAATGCCAATGAAATTGCCGGATCTGTGGCGATGGGACGGACGTGTCGTCCGCCTGGCCTACGCCACCGTGGGGCTTGTCGGCGTGGCCATCAAACACAATCTAGACCGGCTGATTGCATCCTCGTTCCTGGGCTATAAGAACAGTTCAATTACTGGGTGCCTCTGGGGAGGGCGGCGCGGCTGAATCATCTCTCGGATACCGAAGCCAAATTTCTCGCAACGTTGTTGCTTGTCTCGATTCCGTTTATCTGGGTCGGCGTGGCGATGACGGTGAAACGGCTGCGCGACGCGGGCCAGCCGCTTTGGCTTGTGATCCTTTTCTTTGTCCCTCTTATCAATTTGCTGTTTTTTCTCCTTCTTTGCGCGTTGCCGCCGCATGAGCGTTCTCAAGAATTGGAAGGAGCGCCGTGGCCGGGACCGCATGGAATCGATCGCTTCATCCCACACAGCAAAATCGGCAGCGCCGCGCTTTCGATTGTGGTTGCAACCGTTCTGGGTCTCGGGTTCGTTGTCATGGGAACCCTCTAGTGATCGGCGCTTACGGCTGGGGCTGTTCGTGGCTCTCCCTTTCTGCCTTGGAATGTTTTCGGTGCTGCTGTACAGCTACCACGAGCCACGAGAGTGGTTTGACTGCATGGGTTTGGCGCTCGTGCCCGTGGGCTTGGTTGGCGTCACGCTGGTTCTGATCGCCGTAGAAGGAATCATCTGCGTGCTGATGGCCGCGCCGTTTGCGTTGGCCCTGGCGGCGCTTGGAGGCGCGCTCGGTTATGCGATCCAGGCGCGTCATTGGCGTCCAAAGCAGACGCCTGCCATGTTCTCCATTTTGATTTTGCTGGTGCCGGCATGGTTTGGAGCGGAGCGCGCAGCGGCTTTGCGACCGCCCGTCTACGAGGTCCGCACTGCGATCGAAGTGAATGCGCCTACCAAGAAAGTGTGGAATGAAGCGGTTGCCTTTGCCGACATTCCGCCGCCGAAGGAACTGCTGTTTCGCTCGGGAGTCGCCTACCCAATTCGTTCTGAGATTACCGGACATGGCGTTGGCGCTGTTGGCGCTGTGAGGCAGTGCATTTTCTCGACAGGACCGTTTGTCGAGCCAATCGAAGTGTGGGACGAGCCGCATTTGCTGAAGTTCGGAGTGACGGCAAGTCCGGCGCCGCTCAATGAACTGACACCGTATGGACATATCGACGCGCCGCACCTGCACGGGTACTTTGTTTCGGAGGAAGGCCAGTTCTTGCTGACCGCGCTTCCTGGCGGACGCACGCGGCTCGAAGGCGCAACGTGGTATCACAACGCCATGTGGCCGGCGACGTATTGGCATTGGTGGTCGGACTACATCATTCGCAAGATCCATTCCCGCGTGCTGGAACATATTCGAGCCCAAGCCGAGCGTCGTTGACATTGTTCTTTAGTGCAGACAGCACAGAGAACGCAGAGAAGAAAATCGATGGAACATTTCACAACCCAATGTCAAACACGGGACAGAGAAAGACGAATTGATGGCCACGCTTTCCGGTTTCTTCAGTTTTCTCGCCGCGCTGCCGGCCGCTACGGGTCTTTACGGAGTGATCTCCTACATGGTCGTCCAGCGCACCAAGGAGATCGGAATCCGCATGGCCATCGGCGCAAAGCGCGTGGACGTCGTAGGCATGATCTTGAGGGAAGCAGGTATCCTGACGGTTGCAGGCCTGGTGATCGGGACCGCCCTGGCTCGGGCTTCTGCCAGTAGTGAAGTCACTGCTATACGGATTGAAGCCGCGTGACCCATTCACGTTGGTCATCGCCGTAGTCACCCTGACGGCCGTTGCGGCGCTCGCCACCCTCCTACCCGCCTACCACGCTTCGCGACTGGATCCCCTGAAGGCCCTACGTTATGAGTAGCTGAGCACTTGCAGCTGGCAGAGCTCCGCGTTTGCTCGGCATTTTTCAAACCGACTCTCCTCGCTCCTCTGGTACAATCCGCCACCGGCAGATCAGCTATGAACTCGCACTTCGCCTGGCCGTCGTCGCATTTGGTTTTTTGCTTCCTCTGGTTGCACAGGAACCAACTTCGACTCTATGACTTCGACGCCTTTGCGAAACGGAGCAACTTGGGTTGCAAATAGAATTGACACTCATGCGACCTGAATCGTTCCCGGGACCGCTGGCTGAGGTTCAAGTTTCTGCTTAGTCTAAACCTACTAGTACCGGGTCGGCCGATTTGTGCTTTGATCACCGATAGCCTCATTCCGCATCCCTTGTATGCAGCTCAAAAGGAAGAGTTTGCAGCAGCCAGTAGCAAGGCTTCGCATCCAGGGGCAGTCATGGCAAAGACAGACACTGTAATTGGAGTCGTCTGTTGGCCAGGAAACAGGAAATAGATCCTCCGAAAGAGGTTTCGCGGAGGGGCAGAGAAACTAATTTCTTCGGATGGTGTTGGGGTCTACAGCAAAGGTTGGTCGCCACCGGCAGGGTCGTATGGCGGCTAGAGCTTTTTGGGCCGAATCATGAGATTCGTTAAGGCCAACATTGCTGGACTCACCTCCCCACGGCAACAGTCCGAGATGAAATCCATCCTGGGCGGCACGTGGCCGCCGCTCATGCCGTTGCCGGTATTCAAGTATGAAACAGATGAGTATCGCGCCACGATTGATTTCGACAAGAAGCGCGGAGAGTGGGTGTGTCGAAAGACATCTTTGCCGTCCAACAAGCTTCAGGAACTGCGCGGTGGACTGAGAGAAATCACCATGGCATTGCCCCATGGCGAAGCAGAAATGTTCACCGAAGACGCGGAACAGCAGGAACAGGAACTGGAGAAGGATGCTAATCGTCGTCTTCAGGCCATTCATGACTGGAGAGAGAACTACGAGAACGGCGCACGCTATTTTGAACTACGAGACTATCTCTCGGAGAGCCAGCGAACCGAAATTGACGACAGCCTCCGGCTGTCTCTTACTGCCCGCCAGCTTCAGTTCAATTCGAAGAACGTTGCGTATGTTTTTGACGCTCTTTCGACTGCGGGCGGCAGGTTTGCAGCGCTCATTGAATTCGCGAAGCGGAATAAAGCGAGGCAGGGAACTGGCCCCCAGGCACAAGGGGAAGGAGCTAGGGAGGCTGAACCCGCAATTGACCACGACAAGCAGTCCCTGGGAATCAATTCTCGCGAGCTCGGACCCGTCCTTAATAACAATAACCCGTTTGTTCAAGATCAGGAAGCCGCAGAGCGTTGCACCGGCGCCGACGAGTTCCCGGCCGTGTCGATTAAGGATGTTCTCCCGGAGCAAGACCAGGCCTCCTTGGCAGAACGAATGGCACACACTGCGTCTCAACAATTGGAGATCGAGACCTGTGAGATTGTGGATGCGGATTCTCAATCGCTCGTCGAACATCCTCACGAAGAAAGGCACCACTCCATCGCATCTACCAGTTTTGCGCCGCAAGTTCGAACGGGCCAGTCGTCCGCGGATCGCATCGAGGGCTCGTCCTCGCGCTTTCCTGCTCTTGAAGTATCCGCATTTCAGGTCGCTGTATTTGCATTACTGTTTCTATTCGCGGTGATCGCTTTCACCGTTGGGCTCACAGTGGGACGCGGCCCGCTCGGGAGGCGCCTCCGAGAGGCCCCGAAATCGGTGCTCGCCATTGATGCCAAGTCACCGACACTGCTTGATCAAGCGCACGGATCGACTTCGCGAACTCCCACTCCGCCGGTGGCGAGTTCCGACACCGCGGGCACCAATAGGCTCGACGACGCCACGCCTTCCGAAGGAAAGTCCAAGGAGAGCACCCGAGGCTCAGAATATTTCGCGGAAGTACGGTCCACGGATTCAGATTCATGTCCGACAAGGGAATCTAAAGCATCTGCTAGGCCGGAAGTCAATTCCGAGCACAGTGGCGCGATCGGGCTAATTGGGCGAAACGCATCGCCTCCGGCGAGTTCCAAGCTCGCACATTCAACCAAGACTGTCGGCCCGATAAGTAGTGCACCAAGAAGGCCCGCCCCATATGGACTAACCTCTACGATAGGCGCAGCGCCGCGCCTGCCAAGACCTTCGACGATCCTTGTCACTGCCCCAGGTCGGGGAAGCCAACCGTTCAGGGTGAGTTTCCCGAAGAAGGCGATCGCCGCCACGTCTTCCTTCGCAATGTCCTCGCAGCTTTCTGTCCTCGTTTCTCCAGCGGCTCATAGGCCCGCTCGATTAGAAGCTGGCGGGCTTGTCTCCTTCGCTTGGCCTGGTTATCCAAGGCCGCGGGATCGCTATGGATTGGCTGAAACAATAAGGGTCCGCGCCACTATCGGGCAGCTTGGCCAAGTGCTGGAAGTAAAGTTCTTGAGCGGCTCCGTCTCTCTTCTTCCTACCACAGAACGAGCCATTCGCCAGTGGCGTTACAGCCCCACTTTGTTGGACAAAAGGCCGGTCCAAGCTCAACAGGACGTCACGATTGAATTCCGTCCGCCACAATATTCGTTGCAAGTGTCAACTCAGCATCCATCGCCCAACTAGTGGCGGTCAAATGAGTGGTCTCCTTCCGGGTGCCTCCGGAAGCTTGCGATGAAACGGGAGGCCTTGGACAAGCCCAAACGCTTCGCTAAGGCTTGGCTGCGAGCCGGAAAAACCGTTGCACTACGGGATCGCGATAAAATTATCGCCCGTATTGTCCCTGCTGCACACCGCGAAGGAACGAAAGTAGAACTGCCGGACTTCGCGGCCCGACGCAAGAAGATTTTTGGCGACGGCGTTATGGCCGGGTCCCGATCTTCTGATCGAAGAACGAGGGCGCTATTGACGATTTATGCCGATACCAGTTTCTTCGTCTCGCTTTACGTCAAAGACGCTCACTCGACGAGAGCTGACCAGATGTTGGCCGCCGGGGCTAGACCGTGGATTACGCCGCTTCATATTGCCGAATGGGCCCATGCCATTGCACAGCAAGTCTTTCGCCGGCAGATGACCATTACCGAAGCAGATCGCGTGCATCGAGAACTCGACGATGACCGCGCCGCTGGCCTGTGGGAAACCATCTCGGTTCCAAAGTCTACCCCGGACGTCTGTGCAGATTTGGCCGCCGCTTTGGACCTAAGCTGGGAGTGTGTACTCTTGACAGCCTACATGTGGCCTGCGCCCTTGAACTAAAGGCTGAACGATTCTGGACTTTTGACGATCGACAGATGAAACTCACCAAACCACTGGGCTCGAAAACCCGTTAGCCGATATCCCCTATACCCGTGCTCCGCAAAAATTCTTTGTACCATTGACCTCGGGGAATGCCCATTTCGGCGGCCGCATGGGGCCGTAATTCCATCACTCGCGAGCAACGGCGGAAAATTGCGCTTGACAATATGACCCATGCTGTCATATTGTCATAGGACAGAGTGACGCATGATACTGCAAATCAATTTCAAGTCCGGCATGCCCATCTATCTCCAATTGGTCGATCAGATCAAGACCGCGGCTGCATCGGGGGCGCTGCGGCCCGGCGAGGCGCTCCCATCCATCCGTCCGCTGGCTGAGGAACTTCGCGTCAACCGCAACACGGTCGCCAAAGCTTATTCGGAACTGGAAAGCCTCGGCGTGATCGAGACGCTTCCGGGGCGAGGTTGTTTCCTGAAAGAGAATCATTCGGCCCTGAGAAAGGAAGTCCGCCGCAAGCTGCTCATCGAGGAAATCGACCAGGCCATTGTACAGGCTCACCATCTGCAAGTACCCCGCCATGAGTTTCTCCAATTGATTCATGAGCGAATGGATGTTCTGGACGACAAACGGCGCGCCAACGAAGACCACAAGAAAGAGGTATGACCAGCCATGAGCTCTCCAACTCCCGCGATCCAAGTCGAAAACCTCTCATACGCCTACGGGCGCGCGGAGGCCATCCATGATTTGAGCCTTGCAGTGCAGCCCGGCCGATGTTACGGACTTTTCGGTCGCAACGGCGCGGGCAAGACAACCACGATGAAGTGTTTGCTCAATCTGCTGCGCCCGCAGCGCGGGCAGGTGCGGGTATTCGGTCTCGATCCGGCAAAGCAAGAAGTCGCGGTGAAGCGGCTTCTCTCTTACGTACCCGACCAGGTGGCATTCTATCCGTGGATGAGTGTTCGCGAGACGCTGGATTACCTCGCTTCCTTTCGTCCGTATTGGAATCGGAAGACGGAACAGGAGTTGCTCGGGCATTTTGGGCTCGATCCGGCGCAGCGCACGGGAAGTCTGTCGAAGGGCCAGAGAACCCAAGTGGCGTTGATCGCGGCGGTCTGCCCGGAGACGGATCTGCTGGTGCTCGATGAACCGACGTCGGGCCTGGACCCCATCGTTCGCCGCGAGTTCATCGAGACGGTGATCGGCGCGTACCAGGAAGGGATTCCCGGCAAGCGCACGATCCTGGTTTCCACCCACCTCATCACTGAATTCGAGGGATTGATTGACGAGTTCACGATCATCGATCACGGTCAGGCCGTGCTGACGCTGGACTCCGACCACGCCCGCGAGCGTTATCGGAAAATTCGCGCACGCTTTGCGCAATCGCCGCCGGAACTCGACCTGAAAGCGGCACTGCGCGTGCGGCGCGACGGCCGCGAACTCGAGTTGATCGCCAATGGCGCCGGAGACGAATTGCTGGAGCGCTTGCGGCAGCACAATCCCGAGGCACTCTCGACGGAGTCGCTGACGCTCGAGGAAATCTTCGTCGCAACCTTGAAATCATAGGAGACGGGAATGAGCGCGAAAACCACGCGAATCCTCAAAGAGGCACGCTCCCTGTTCTGGCCCTGGTGCGCGGTAATCATCGCGGGCGCGCTGCGGCTGGTTGAGCAGTCGGATTCCGCTTTGCTGAGGGGCGGCGCTCTTCAGGGAATTCACCCCTTGGTCGAGGCTATCAGTTTTCTTGGATTTTTCGTGGGCATCCCGCTGCTGGCGACTCTTTCGCTCGGCAATGAATTCCACCACCGCACTCTTCAGCTCCTGCTCAGTCAACCCGTTAGTCGGATGGAAATCTGGAGCGAGAAGTTGATCGTCACGATCGTCGCGGTCCTCGCGGCGGCCTTGGTTTTCCGATATGGCCAGCAATCAACGTTTCCGCAGGACCCGGAGCTTTGGGTGGTTGGGGGAGCATTAATCATCGCCATGATCTCTTCGGCGACATTTTGGACGCTGGTCGCAAGGTCGACGATGGGGGGACTCGCCCTAAACGCGGTTAGCTGCTCCATCCCTCTCGTCTGGCACCTCCGGCGGGAGGGGATTGCCGAAACCATGACGACCCGATCGGTCGCCGTCTTCGCCGTCCTCAGCTACGCGGGGGTAATGCTCTGGCTTGGCCGGCGCGCGCTGGCGCGGTTTCAGGTGACGGGAGGCCTCGCCGGCGATGATCTGCTGATGGCCGGGCCGAAGATGATGCCTAGAGCTGTGGCGGAATGGCTTCGCTGCCGTTCCACAAGCCCGCTTCTCAACTTGATCCGCAAGGAACTTCGTTTATTGCGGCCTGTTTGGCTGATCAGCCTGCTGGCCGTCCCCGCATGGATTTGTCTGCCCGTGCTTGGGTTCACGGTCGAGCGGGGATCGGCACTCGCAGTGCTCATGCTAGCTGCGTTCACTCCTTTGATTGCGGTTCTAGCCGGGACCATGTCGCTGGGGGAAGAAAGAACGTCGGGGACGCATTCCTGGCACCTGACCCTGCCCGTGCCGGCTCGCCGCCAGTGGCTCATCAAACTGGTCACAGCCGTGTTCACCGGTTTGGTTTGTGCCGGTCTGCTTCCCATCTCGCTGCTGATGGCCGACAGATTCATCTTCGGATCGACCCTCATGTCCGTGAACCTGGATGCGGGGATGACCTGGCTGCTTGGGGTGCTGCTCTTGAGCTTTGCCTCATTCTGGTGCGCCTGCGCGGTTAATGGAACCGTGAGTGCTGCACTGGCTGTTTTTCCGGCCCTGATCGCACTGCTTCTTGCTGGTGGACTCGGCGACTGGGTTGCGAACAGACTATTCCTTGGTGGAGGAAGGGACTTCATTGTCTCGAACTTCGGTCTCTTCGCAAATTTCCGATTTACCAAGGCAGTTTCAAACATAAACCTGCTCGCTATCGTTGTACCTTCAAAGCTGCTTCTACTTCTCTTGTTGCTCCCCACGTTGGTCTTCGCAGTGATCCAAAGTGGCCGGCTGTTTCGGAAGCTACTCCAAGACAGGCCCCTTTTTGTAGTACGGCGTTTGTTGCCTTTGGCCATCACTGCATTTTTGTGCAGTTTTTTGCTGGCAGCCTTTTTTGCCTTCGTGGCCCATGCCCAGCAACAGATGTGGGGAATGTTCCGTGAGATCCACGAAGCGATTGAGAACACTCAACCCGGCGCTGGGAACCTGGATGCGGCGCATCCGCTGCAAGTTTCGCTGGAAGATTTGAACAAGGCTGCTCCACTCTCCGAACGCACGCAACGGTGGCTGCGCAACGCCCGCATCAGTGTCGCTCCCGACAAGCCTCACCTCGGCGGTCGCTACTGTTGCCCGGGAAACTCCAGGGGCATCCCCTTTGCTCCTAACCAGGCATATTCGTGGTATTTGGCCACTATCCATCTGCCAAGCGGTTCGGACTGTACCGTGTCGTTCCAGGCCGGAGGCAGGTACGGCATTCTCGGTGGGGTATGTAGGTAAGGGTCGGTGCGTCAGCCTGAAACCTTTGTGAAACATGCTCTCCGAAATCGCGCCTACCATCGTCGCTCCACTTTCGAGCTCTGCGGTTACGTAGCACCCTTACCTTCCGTCCAGCACATCCTGCCATGACCGCATCTATCTTTTTTGTCACTCCCTACATGACACGATGAGCAAGCGGCGATTGCGCGGTTTCTGTCGACACCGGAATCGTGGAAAATATCGGGAGGCGGCGGAAAGGATACTCTATGACAAAGCCACGAACACTCGCTCTGCTAATTGTCGTCGCCCACTGGATCTTCGCAATGTGGCATCTGTTCCTTGCGGCGAAGATTCTTCCACCCCCAAACAACAACGTTAGTTGGCTGGCCATAGTTTTGTTGACGTCACTGCATTTGGGCGTATCAATTACGTTGTGGAAGCTTAGCGATAAATTTACCGGGCTGGTCTCGTTGATCTTCTTTTTGGCTGCTTTGGGTGTCGATCTTTATGAGCACTTCCTGCATAAATCTCCAAACAATGTTTTCATGGTAGCGTCCGGTAATTGGACGGCCTGGTTTGACGCAAGTGTCTTTGTCCTTCTCGTGCTCGAGATTCTGGGATGCTCGCTTGGAATTCTGGTCCGAGGCGATAGGGCAAGGAAAAACAAGTCAACCCCGGAACTCAATTCAAATCTCAGCAAGCAACGCACCAGGCCCTCCTCCAGTCAATTCAACGCGCTCACGGCATGAAGGCTTTTGCCACCACGGAGGTTCCAGGCTATAACGAACTCACGCTAGGGATGGTTTGTCGGAACTTCCCTTAGCGCGTAACGAAAGGTTTGCCGTGAACCTCCATAAATCGCTCCATCGCCCGTGATGATGCTCGTTTACGCTTGGGATGAAGATAGCGCACCTGATTCTTGGCGCCCTCGCATCGTTGGCCGCGGAGGCAGCAATGGCCGCCATCGCACGCTCGAGCCCGTGTCTGCCTTGGGTGGTCGGCGCCATTCTCCTCGTGGCATTCGTCCCGGAACACATTCTAATCTGGGTGAGATTTCCCGTTTGGTATCACCTGGTCTTTCTCATAACTCTCGGTCCGCTGGTTGCGCTCGGCGCAGCGCTCCTTCGCCGCCGCGCCTCCTCGCCAAAGGCCGTGTAAACCTTCGTCAGCGTTATGGCTCCCAGTCTGTGGCGGTACCGGAGTTGATTCACGAGTACTTCCACACTGAGGAAGAGGTTAATGAAAATCATTCAGGGCGAGCGGGTAGGACGGTCCCCTGCGAAGGCGGGCTCCTTCTACCTGTCCGGCTCTGACCGTAACTGTTGCCGAATTTGGGCTTGAAGGAATGTCAAACTCACCCAATTCAGTATCAAAAGCCACATTGCCACTCGGCCAGAGTCCTGCTTCTTTTGACAGTGTTCGAGACTCCATCTACGGTTGCAAACTTAACTGTTCGGCTTCTTTTGTTGCCTTGTCCATCAAGGCTGGGGCCCGTGCTCAGAGGGTTGCTCAAGTGCGGAAAATGCGAAATGAATAAAAAGACCATGGCGACGGATTGAAGCACCACGGCTTTTCATTGGGAGGTCCAATATGAACTGCACGATTGGAACTGTATTTTGCTGCGCGGCGTTCTTGGCCGCCGTCAGCCTTTCCACCACGACGCATGCCCAGACAACTCCATTTACAAAAACTCAGATTGCCGACCGCATCCGTAAAGTGGAAGACGGCGTGGACCAATTCCGCAAGTATCTGGAGAGCCGCGGAGGAGACGCTAAGGACCGGGCGGAATCGGCGCAGAGCAGCGGAGCGACAACGCGCCGGCAGCGTTCAAATTCAGCGAACACAGAAGCTCGGGGGAATCAAGCCAAGCAAACAAAAGACGATCTCGAAGACGCCATGGACGATCTGAATCGCACCACGAACCGTCTCCGGCGCAAGTTCGATCCGACGCCGAATTATCTGGAGACAAAGGTGCAAATGGAGCAGGTCATGGACAGCGGGCGCCGCGTCAATCAGGTGATGGTTAAGGGGAATTACGGCACTCAGGCAGAACGATACTGGGCTGCTTTGCGCTCGAATATCAATGATCTTGCGCGCTCCTACAACTTGACGCCCCTGGGCGCATAGGAACAAGGAAGAACGCTGCCGGATCGCGGACTTGTGGCTGGCGAATTGTTGTTTTGCTTCGGGGCATTGCTAGGGGGCATTGCGTTGAGCCTTGACACCGCATCAATTTCGCCAGGGACAGGTCATTTGCCATGCTAATTCTGTTACAATCATTTAGAATCATAGAGTTAGAGTGGGCGTGTAGCTCAGCTGGGAGAGCACCTGCTTTGCAACTAAGCAGGTTAAATTACATAAGTGCCGCATCTGGTGTCGCTTACACGCAAACGTACGGCGCAATCATCGCCTTGAATTGGACGGAAGTTGGACGGAAATCGATGCCGGGAATCCTCGCATGGTTCTACCCCCTGAGAGCTTTCTGCGCGGAACGATCAATCTGACCCCACGGGCTTCGCGCTCTTCGTCAGGAAGGCGGGTCCCTTTTCAGGCTTCTGTAAGTCGTTGATTCCACGGTTGGGAACGTGGTTCAGTTGGTCAGAACGCCGCCCGGTCACTTGTTCGAGTTCCGCACTGTCACGGCCACCTCCGGCAGAACCTTCAATCCCAGCAGGACCACTAATCATCCTTTTTCCTTCCCCGCTCTGGCCTTACCGCGCCGGGGACCATTTTTCGCCGACTCGTGCTCGGTTCTTTCGTGAAGTGAAGCATGGCATTCCGCAGCAGCCAATTCGCTTTGGTTTGATAACCCCGGCCATCAGCTTTGAGCCAGGCAATGACGTCGGAATCCAGACGCATAGTTACGGGTTTCTTCTTTGGCCGATAGAACTTGCCGATTTCGGCTCCGCTCCAATCGAGGATCGGGGGCACGTCGGAAAAATCAATGTCCTGGTCTCTCTTTGCGGCGATGGCGCGGATGTCTCGCTTCTGCTCCTTTGTGAGCTTCCTCATAGGCTCTCCTTTCGTGCGACTCAGCAGCACGAGCCGAAATGATGCGGATGATTTCTTCACCTTGTTGTTCACGGAAAGTATGCACGGCTAGTAGAATCGAACCGGGCCCTATAGCTCCAACCGTTATCCATCGCTGTTCATCTTCAGAAGTGAAGTCGCGTTGCGTAAGAGCGTAGGGATCATCGAAAACGAGCATAGCCGTTTCAAAGCGAACATCGTGCTTGCGAAAGTTTTGTCGGTTTTTCTGTTCATCCCATTCAAACCGCATAAGCTGGTCGCGACCAAAACAGGGTATGACCTTCTTTGGCGCGTGTCAATACATTTGTACGTACACATCTTGACTCTGCCCCACACATCTCGCGTGTCGAACGGCAGCGTGAAATATGCACTAGCGTCAGCCCGTGAATCATCACCCTTTAGTTTCGTCCTGAATTCCTTTCGCATTAGTCCCCCAGATCAATTCGTATGGCAAGGAGTCGTCGTCCCGTGGAGGCCGTGTCGAAGTATTGCTTAATGATCTGTTTCCGACCGTGCGGTAGATCGCGGTCTTTTGCGACGCGCCGCGGTGCTGGCTCGCGTTCTTACTTTTTGAGCGGCTTAATAACTACCTCCTTAAAGAACACAATGTCGTTGTCGCTATGATTCTGCAATCCGAACCAGCCGAACTCCGGGCGCGGTCCGCGCTGCGGCTCGAAATCGAACTTCTTCTCTGGCACCGGATCGCCTTCCTTGAAGTCCGTTACTTTCTTACCATTCAGCATGACAATTGTGTGATTGCCGTCCAAAGTGATATCCATCGTGTTCCACACTATGGGCCCGGCTTCCAGGCGTTTTTCACCAGCGGTTTGGTCAGGGAGTACAACATGCCGGTCTCGTGATACTCGTCCTCATTCGACTTCTCGGGATGATTGTCGATCTGCACTTCGTAACCATAATGCACCGGCATCCATGCTTCACGGGGTTCGATGGGAATACGGATGAAAACTCCCGAATTGTCGTTTTCATCGCGCATCTTGAACACAACGTGAATTTCACAGTTGCCGATCTTTCCTCCCATGCAGTAGAGCAGGCCCATTCCGCCGTGCGTGCGGATCAGGCCGTCTTCCACCGTATCGCCGCCGGGACCGACATGTTTCCATCCTGTTAGATCTTTGCCGTTGAAAAGCTGCTGCCACTTGCCGGGGTCGCCCTTGCAGCTGTCTTCATCGGCGGCAAGTGCCAGAGTCGCAAGTCCGGCAATCAGAAAAGTGCACACAATAAATCGTTTTAACATAGGGGATCTCCTCGAGTGTCCTGCTTGGCTGTCATAAGGACAGACCAATCTACTCGCACCTGCGCAAAGACGTCAAAAAGGTTGGTTAGTCCTCTCGTCCCGGCCTACTCAGGCGGCTCAAATCAGTAACGTTCTGCAGTAACTCGAAAACCTCGCAGCGTGGACACAATGTGGATCGCGTTGGCACCGGAACCGGTGCCTACTCGCTCGGCGAGCCACGGCAGATCGAGTTCCGCTCTTCGATTGAAAAACGCGGATCGCCGCTTCGAAGCTCGTACAAGAGCGCCTTCTGCCTGATTCCCGCAACGTCGTTCCTACGTGAAACAGGTAGACAAGGTTTTTCCTGTTTCCCTATCGGAAACAGGGGTTCGACGGAGTGGACGGACAATCAAAGACTGGGTATTTGAACCCAGCACCGTAAGCCCTTGAAAGTACAATGGCCTGCAGTGCAAGCGCGCACAAGCCTCTCCTGGGAGAGCACACGCCCACGCGTACGGCGGAATCATCGCCTTGAGTTGGACGGAATTGACCACCGCTGGCCCGCGATGCAGCCCACAACCAATGGCAGGAATCGCACCCAGAGCCTGCGCCGATACTTCTGGGCGTCATCCCAGCTCGCGATAAGCCACTAAAATCGCTTGTCTGGAAGCCTGTGCCCAAGTTTCCGATTTTCCGGTCAGGAGTTGGACTTGAGCGCGTATGTCCGTCCGCGTCGCACATAGGGCTTTTACGAATTCCGCCGGCAGTTGGAGTACAAAGCGAAGCTGAACGGCGCGGAGCTCGTGATAGCAAGTCGCTGGTTCCCGAGCAGCAAGATGTGCTCGGTGTGCGGTCGGATTGCGGAAGATCTGCCATTGTCCGCGCGGGAGTGGACCCGCGAGTGTGGTGCGTTCCACGACCGGGACATTAACGCGGCAAAGAATCTCTGCTGTTACCCACTCGCTAGGGTGAGTTGGACCCGAAGGAACGCCTGTGGAGAGGAAGGCTCTGGCGCTGGCTTTACCGCCAGCGTGAAACCAGCCTCGCGGAAGCAGGAATCAACTATGCCTCATATTGGCATAGATTGAGCAACGGAAAGGATTGGTTGACACGGACGCGGGCGGGCCTATCCGGCCGACAATCAACGCCGTGTTTCTTTCAGCCGAGCGCGTCCGCTATCCTATCGCGCAATTCCTTTTCCGCCGCGAGCGCACTGATGTAGCCGAGCTTGCGATAGTTCTCGAACCGCTCTTCGTCGAACCACTGGTCTGCCGTGGAGTCATGGGGATAGGACTGATTGACTTTGGAGTATCCGAGCAAATCCTCCGGGTCGTCCGTTTTCAGCCCCGGCTTGATATACAGAAGCAGCCCGTCATCGGCCTCCTTGCCGGGCGTGTAGCGGATTCTGCACAGGTCGAAGTGCTGGCTGACGTACCCATTTTGCGGCACAAGGTCCCGGGTCACACGAGTAATCTCCACACCAAAATCAACCCGGCAGCGTTCCATGGCATTGTGAAGATCTGCGAAAGCGTAACCCGAATCGCACGAAGCGTCGCAAGCAACGATCAGCTTGCACCGGCGGCGCACGAGTTCGTACACTGCCAGGTTCTCGAAGTGACCTCCGTCAGACAAGTAGACATATTTACTGTCATCGCTCGCCGCACCGAAGAGTTCCCGCAAAAGGCACAAGAAACCCAGATCCGGGCTGCCTCTTACCCACTTCTCTTTCCCTGGATTTCCAAGCCACCACCCCAAACGCACGTCAAATAGCGTCATCAGAAAGGCCAGGGCGGGTTCGGAATAAAAGCCCATGTTAGGACTGGCCGCGGCACCGGAGATGGCCATTGCGGTCCCCAAACTTAACCCTTTCTCGGTGCCCGGCTTCTCCATCCCCGCCAGTGCCGTCTCCGAAAAGAGGCTTTGCTGTTCGAGCCCTCCCGGCAGCGGTCGCGTGTATCCGGAATAAGATGGAGTCAGTATGAACGACCGAGCTTTTCGAGTCTGCAGCCCGATTTCATTCCCTCGGGTCACATTCACGCTGGCATTCAACAGCACCACGGGACGCGCTTTCCATTCCGATCCCGGTTTGGTCAAACGGATTTGCAGCGAGGAAAGCGGCAAATCGTCTTCGGTGGAAAACCCGGTGAATGGCTGTCCTTGGCGATCGGGGACCGACGCCCCGAGGTAGCAACGCACAAGCCGGTTCCGGTATAGCAAGTGCGTCGAGAATGCATTGATGTCCACACGCCAGGAAAGCACTAGCGCCGCACCAGCGAAACCTATCCAGACGCAAGCAACCTTGAAATCTACGTAATCGCTGGCCGCGCTAAACTTAAAGCGAGCAACCCCACGATGAAGATATAGGGAGTCACCCGCGCCGCCCAGTCAGGCATCTTTTTCTTCAACGGAGCATCTGGAATTGGGAGTCCAGTGGCCGGACTTCGGCCAAACAACACACCGTATGCCGTCGAGGCAGCCCACAGGAGCACGCCGCTGACCGTGAATCGATAGTGGTGCTGGGCCGCCTCTTGAACTACAAGCGCGTTCAGCCAGGTAGGCATGTAAGCAACCAGAACAAAGAGTAGTACCCAGCCGCATGCGTAGGCGGCCAGCCACCCTCCGAGCCGCGCCCACCATTCCCGGTACGCGTCGAGGAACTGACGACCCATCAGGCCGATATGGAGCGCCCCGGTGACCAGCATGAACACGACGAGTCCCGGTGCCCCGAAGGTCACCACCTTCCACACTCCGATAACCGTGTGGGGTGTTACTTGTCCATTTACGCTCGATGCGTACGGCAAAAACAGGAGACCGCCGAGCGCCCCGGCCAGAATCGCAGTCGGCAGGATCACCGAAGCCGCTGGTCCACTATCGCCGCTGCACCACCCCTGAAGCCATGCCAGCCATCGCGCCACGCACGCAATCGTCCAAAAGGAGCCGTACGCGACCAACCCTATCGCCATGCTCGAGAAGAGGAGGTAGTCCGGTGGCAGGTCGTAACGGAAAATTTGGTCCAGGGCATAACTGAACAAAGCCGCCGAGAGAAACAGGGGAGCCAGGATTAACGCTTGGATGGCCCAGGGCCTGGCAATCCAGTGGATCTTTGAACCCTTTGGTGGGTTTACCCAACAGAGATTCAAGCCCATGCCGACGACGCCGAACAGTCCGAAGGTCAAGCCGACAACAAGCGCCCAGTACTGCGCAAAACCGGACTCGGTCGGAGTTTTCGCTGTCAACCAGGCCAAGCCATAACCCCAGTCGTCGAAGCGGTCGAGGAAGTGCGGAAGATACACGATGCTTCGCGGCAGGAGCAGCAGACTCAACAAGGCCAGCAAAAGGATAATCAGGTTCAAGAGAGTGTTTCGAAGATAGCTTGCTAGGAATGCCCAGAAGTCCGCGCTTAACAGGCCTGTGCGCGGTGTCAGATAGTTGCTGTAATTGCGCAGGAAGCGAACTTCGGAGGCTTCCGTTACGTTCTGAGGTTCGTAAGCCGCTGGTGCCAGTTTCTTTTCCACCTCCTTGATGCCGATATTCTGATGGTGCATCCATGCCATGAGCCAGCTTCCGATGTAGCCGCCTCCGGAAACAGTGGAGAGATAGTCGAATTTGCGCAGCAACCCGAGCTGCGCGAGTCCCTGAAGGATTCCAAGGTTAAATGTGGCGCTTCGGATGCCGCCCCCGGAAAAAGCCAGCCCGATCAAGCTGTCGGCAGGATCCCGGGTGTTCTCTTTGGCTTCAAGCCGCTCAAGCCGGCTGCTTCGAATTTGCTGGAGCTCACTGTGCAGGACATGGCCGACAGTAATTCGAGGGACATTGAGACTCAGAGTTTTTCCTTGGTCTCCTGGAATACCTTCGGAGGCGCTGGTCGTCTGCGGCGGCGCAAGAGCTGCTATCAACGCGTTGCCATCCGGCGTACCAAGCCCCGTGCAAGCGTCCCAACCGGGACCAGCTTGATAGCCCCCATTGTTTCCGACGGTGATGTCGTGAAATGTTGCTTCCACGGGTGCCGTGTAGAGCAGCGGGTTAAGGTGGCCGACGGCACGCGCGGCATGCTGGTTTATGACTGCAATTAACCCTGCCCAGAGGGGTGCGACTGCGCTTGTGCCTCCAACCACACCCTGCTGGCCGTCCACGATGATTTGGTAGCCGGAATTGGGATCGGCATCTCCCGCAACATCCGGAACACCGCGGCCGAGCATTCCGTTGGGGGCCTGGGGAACGCCTGCGGTTTGTTGCCAAGTCGGAAGGTCGAACACTTGGCTCACGCCGCCTCCCGTCGCGCCGCCTCCGGTTCCGAGATCGTTCCAGGTTTCCTCGTCGTTGATCTGCTTGCCTGTGGCATGCAGAACTGTGCCGCCGCAAGCAAGGATCGAAGGGCTCGATGAGGGAAAGTCAACATGAAATTGGCCGTCATTCACGCCATCGCTTGCACCGTTGTCGCCCGAGGCAGCGCAGACCGTGACTCCCAGGGTAGCCGCATCCTGGCATGCAGCATCGAACGCCATCATGGCCTGTTGAGTCCACTCATTTTCCGGTCCTCCCCAGCTGATCGAGATCACCGAGGGATTATTTGTGGTGTCATGAATCGCGGTGGTGAGGGCATCGAGAAAACCTTGGTCGGTGTTCGGTGCGAAATACACCGCGATACTCGCGCCCGGCGCCACGGAGCCCGCGACCTCAATGTCGAGCGCTACCTCCCCGTCCGCTTGGTTGGGATCACCTGTTGGCGCATTCATCCCGCCATCCACCGACACGGCACTCACCTGCGGTACAGAGATGCCAAGGCTGGCAAAGAAAGCGTTCAGATCGTCGGTGTTGTACCCGCCGCCAAGCTCGAGAATGCCGATACACTGGCCCGCACCCTGTCCACTGGCGGGAAAATCATAGGCCTGCGCAACCTGCGTCGGTGTATAAGAGGTTGTTGCGATGTGAGGCTGCAGTCCGCCCGAAGCGTCTTTTTTGAGCCGGAAATGCGGCGTGGACTGCGGACGATTGTCCAACCCGAAAACACCTTCGATGACTTCCGCAAGATCTCGCGGGATCCTCAAGTGCCCAGTCCGCCCGCGGTACTCGCCGCGAGGATGCCTGTAGAGGCTGAGTTCGACTTCAAAAGCACGACAGAATGCACTCACTGGCCCGGTAAGGACGATCGAGCGCCGCGGAACGCTTTCACTTTTTACTCGCAGGCCTTTCGTCTCCGCGAAGGTCCGGATACGCGCGAGGTCCTCGGCGAGGGCGCCGTGCGCCTGCGCAAATTCCTCACGAGTTAAATGGCGCCGCTCGGCAACCGGCCTCCTGCCGAGTTCTTCGATGCGCGGAAATCGCCCCGACCCTTTCGAACGCCGGCGAACGACAATCGTAACGTCAATAACTTCATGTGGGTCACACGGCCCAATCCTCACAGCACCGGGGAGAGGCGCCCGCTCGCTGTTGGGCATTTCTATTTTGCTGTCCTTTTTAGCCATGATCCCTCCCTCACCCGTGTCCTAGAGGACTATAACCACTTGTTCCCCCTGTGAAACGCTGGTCGATGAAGACCGGAGCCTCGTCTGCCTTATGCAGCGTGAATGGATCTGGGCACAAGAGTGGTGGGAAGAGGACGGCTGGGAGCGTAGGAAAATGAGCGAGCCTTCTCCACTCTCAGGTTAATTCACTTGACGTCTATTTTTCTCAGGGATAAACACTGTCTCACGCTTAAGGGGTGATACGCAAGGGAGGCGGTACCTCGAGTAGTACCTCGAGAGTCTCCGTGCGGGCACCGAGCTCGAGGAGCGGTGACGATGCTGATCTGCGCCACCATGGCAGCTCGACCACCGAGTCAGAGAGACCAAAGCCTCTCTGACTCGGATTCCTTGCGCAGGAGCACCTTGGATGGAACGGAAACTGCCAGTTTGGCACGCTGAAAAAGCAAAAAGAAAAGCATCTCCCCTTGCTTACCGAGGGCAGAGGTGCTAGCCTCGGTTACCGAGGACATAGACATGAGCAAACCTTCGGATCTCGTGCAGGGCACGCTGGACATGTTGCTGCTGAAAATTCTGGCGCTTGAGCCGATGAACGGATTCGCAGTTAGTCAGCGGCTGAAACAAGTGTCTGGCGACGTTTTACACGTGAGCGACGGATCGCTCTACCAAGCCTTGCACAAGTTGGAACAAGAAGGCTGGATTACAGCCGAGTGGAAAACGTCCGAGTATGGACGGCGGGCGAAATATTATTCTCTGACACGACTGGGGCGGCGACAGCTCGAAAAAGAAGCAGATAACTGGGGCAGGCTTTCGAGCGCCATTTCGCGGGTTATTAAGCTCGAAGAGGCGTGAGCGTCGGTTGGCCCCGAGCGGAGGTTGAAGTATGCGACCGGAGCATTGGCTGTACACGATTCCGCTACGGTTACGGTCGTTGTTTCGCCGGGCGCAGGCGGAGCAGCAATTGGATGACGAGCTGCGCGACCACCTCGAACGAAAAACCCAGGAATACGTGGCTAAAGGGGTGGCACCCGAGGAAGCGCGGCGGCGCGCTTGTCTCGACCTGGACGGAATCGAGCAGACCAAAGAGAAATGCCGCGATACGCGCAAAGTAAACTGGATTCAGGACTTGATTAAGGATTTGCGCTACGGGCTGCGTATGCTGCGGCAAAACCCTGGATTTACAGCAGACTGCCATTCGAGGAGTTGACTCCTCTACCCCAGAGGCCCTCGCTCCGGTCTGGGTTATGCTGTCCCAGTCCATCAACGCTTAATCGGCCTCATGCGTCCCACTCGTAGGCACATCCGGTTTTCGACTGGATGCCTTCGCTGTGCTGGTGCGCCTAGGCGACCCGCGAGTAGTTCCGTGCTTTCACTGCATGTTCCTTCTCGACATGTCGCCCTCTACGACCCCGGGGAGTTCATCGGCTGCACATACCCAGTTCTTGGCCGACAACATTGGCCTTCGCCATCGCTTAACCGGCTCGGCACTCCCAAGTACCCCACCATCCGCTTCTGGTGGGTTCTGGTATTTCGTGGCTTCTGTAATGCCGCCGATTGAACCAGGGTTAGGAAGAATTCCCGGATCATCCCGCTTCAGGGACAAAGATCGTTACTGATCGCGTATCTCCTGCCAGAGTCCGCCACTTGCCGCAGGTCGCGCCGCGGCGAAACCTGCCTG
>WNGH01000359.1_pt1 | contig 39836 bp, 43 predicted proteins | sample 5400631 | NCBI WGS metagenome assembly WNGH01 (sample SAMN13153373, study PRJNA577476) | soil metagenome | isolation source: 115 cm soil or saprolite under Garry oak tree replicate 1 | place: USA:California | collected 2016-06-15 | reverse complement strand
TCGGCGGCGGCACGACCTGGGGCTGGTACAGCTACGACCCGAAGCTCAACTTGATGTACTACGGCTCGGGCAACCCCAGCACCTGGAACCCGGTGCAACGCCCCGGCGACAACAAGTGGTCGATGACGATCTGGGCGCGTGACGTCGATACCGGTCAGGCGAAGTGGGTGTACCAGATGACGCCGCACGACGAGTGGGACTTCGACGGTGTAAACGAGATGATCCTCGCCGACGGTATCGGCGTGAAGGGCAAACCGCGCAACGTCTTAGTGCATTTCGACCGCAACGGCTTCGGCTACACGCTGGATCGCGTCACGGGCGAACTGCTGGTCGCGGAGAAGTACGATCCAAAGGTGAACTGGGCGACGCACGTCGACATGAAGACCGGCCGCCCGCAGGTCGTCGCGAAGTACAGCACGCAAGCGCAAGGGCCGGACGTGAACACCAAGCAGATCTGCCCCGCGGCGCTCGGCACCAAGGACCAGCAGCCGGCTGCATACAATCCGGCCAACAAGATGTTCTACGTGCCGACCAATCACGTGTGCATGGACTACGAGCCGTTCAAGGTCGAGTACACGGCCGGTCAGCCGTACGTGGGCGCGACGCTGTCGATGTTCCCGGCGCCGGGCAGCCACGGCGGCATGGGCAACTTCATCATGTGGGACGCCGGCAGCGGCAAGATCGTGAAGTCGAAGGCCGAGAAATTCTCGGTCTGGAGCGGCGCGCTCGTCACGGCCGGCGGCATCGCCTGCTACGGGACGCTCGAGGGCTACGTGAAGTGCGTCGACGCCAACGACATTACCAAGGAGCTGTACAAGTTCAAGACGCCCTCCGGAATCATCGGCAACCTGAACACCTGGGAGTACAAGGGCAAGCAGTACATCGGCGTGCTCTCGGGCATCGGCGGTTGGGCCGGAATCGGTCTTGCCGCGGGGCTCGAGAAGGACACCGACGGCCTGGGCGCGGTGGGGGGTTACAAGGAGCTGAAAAACTACACCGAGCTCGGCGGCGTCCTCACCGTCTTCGTTTTACCGTAAGACTCGCAGAATCGAGCGTTAGGAGGCTGACATCCTTCGGGGTGTCAGCCTTTTTAATCTCATAGAGACCGCCGAGCGTGCAAAACACACAAATCATCGCCGGGATCGCATTCGCGCTCGCCGCGCTGGCACCGCGCTACGCCGTCGCGGCCGACGACGAGCCCTACAAGGTCGCCGACGGCAACAAGGTCGACAAGATAACGCTCGAGGGGTGGCGCACCTGGCGTGCGCTCGCTTGCGAGCGCTGTCATGGCGCGCGGCAGGAAGGCTTGGTCGGGCCGCCTCTGGTGGAGAGCCTGAAGCGGCTCTCCAAGGAGGAGTTCAAGCAAACGATGATGAAGGGACGCCCGGAGAAAGGCATGCCCAACTTTGACGGCAGCAAAATGGTCACCGAAAACCTCGACGGCCTCTACGCGTACCTGAAGGGACGCGCCGACGGCGCCATTCGGCCCGGCCGCCTCGAAGAGCTGAAATGAGCTTTTCCCGGCGCGCGCGGCTCCATGCCACCGAGTTCGTCATGGCCGCCGCTGCGCTGCTGCCGCGGTTGCCCAGCGCCGCCGAATGGCCCGGCTACGAGAAGCTGACGCGCGAACAAGTGGTCGCGGCCTTGGCCAAAACTCCGGCTTCCGCTCCGGTCGATTTGTATTCCAAGAACCTTTCCGGGCTGGACCTGTCAGGCATCGATTTCAAGGGAGCGAATCTCGCGGCGTCGGTTCTGAACCGCGGGCGCGATGATGTTCTCGATGCAGCTTCAAGGCGCCAACCTGAAGGGGGCGAACCTTTCGGGCGCGCGCCTGATCGGCGATCTGAGAAGGGCGAATCTAGAGCAAGCCGTCCTCGCCAGGGTGGATGGCGCGGCGGACATGAAAAACCAGTCGATGGGGCTCATGCGGGCGAATATCCTCTCGGCCAACCTGAGAGGTGCGGATCTTTCCGGGTCCGATTTCTCCCGCGCCGATTTCAGCTTCTCGGACCTCTCGGGCGCCAATCTCTCGGGCGCCAAACTGAGCGGGGCGGAGTTCAGCGGCACCGACATGCGCGGCGCCAACCTTGCCGGAGCTGATTTGAGCGGCTCGAATTTCATCGACACCGATTTCACCGGCGCCAATCTCGCCGATGCGAATTTCACCGCCGCCACGTTTCGCAGCGTGAGAGGAATCGACCGCGCGAACACGCAGGGAGCGCGCGGACTCCCGGCCCGGACGAGATGACCCGAAAGACCTCCGAGCACATCGCAAGCCTCGTCGCCATGGCGGGGACTCTGCTGCTGTCGTTTGGCGCGTCGGCGCAGCAAAGCGAGACGGTCGGCAGCGACCGGGTGCTGCGCGTCTGCGAGGACCCGAACAACCTTCCATTCTCCAACCGCGCGGGCGAAGGCTTCGAGAACAAGATCGCCGAGCTCCTGGCGCGCGAGCTGGGATGGACGCTCGAGTACACGTGGTTCCCGCAGCGCATGGGATTCATTCGCAACACGCTGCGCGGACGCGATCCCGATTCCAACCGCTTCAAGTGCGACCTGGTATTGGGGGTTCCGGTCGGCTTCGAGCTTGCGTCCACCACCAAGCCCTACTATCGCTCGACTTACGCGCTCGTGTATGCGAAGGGAAAAGGGCTCGACAGCGTAAGCGTTCCCGAGGGCTTGCTCAGGCTCGAGCCGTCGAAGCTGAAATCGCTCAAGCTCGGCGTATTCGGTCAATCGCCCGCGGCCGATTGGCTGCTCAAGCACCGCCTGTTCGATCAGGTCGTTTCCTATCAACGCCAGTCCGGTGATCCCGAGCGCTATCCGGGGGAGATCATCGAGAAGGATTTAGCGACCGGCGCGATCGACGTCGCGTTCGTATGGGGACCGATCGCCGGCTACTTCGCTAAAAGCGCGAGTGCCGCCACGGTGGCCGTCGTGCCGTTCCAGCCCGATCCGGAGATCCAGTTCGACTTCCGCATCGCGATGGGCGTGCGCTTCGGCGAGCGTGAGTGGAAGGACAGGATGGAGCGGCTGATCGAAGCCAACCGCCCCCGCATTCAAGCGATCCTCGCAGCTTACGGCGTGCCGCAGCTGGATGACGAGGGCCGGATCATGACCGTTCCGGCCGATCCCTCGCTCACCCGCGGCGCGAAGCCCGGAAAGTAGGCACGTGCCCTGCGCAGAGACTGTCGGGAGCAGAAGTGGGACGGAGACTCGTACGGCTGGTCGCGCCACTCGCAATCGCGGGGTTTGCGTGCGTCCACGCGACGGCCGGGGAACCGAAGTCTCTCGCGCTCATGGACTTCGAGCTGATCGACGAGATGCGCTCGTTCTCCACCGAGCAGGCGCGCCGGGAAGTCGACCGGCGGATCGTCCTGATCACGGCCGAGCTCTCGAAAGAGCTGCAGCGCCGCGGCATGTACCGCGTGCTCGATCGCGCCCCCGCGGCGCAGCTCATCGAGCGGCTCAAGGCTTCGCAAGAGCTGCGCGCTTGCAACGGCTGCGAGATCGATATCGGCAAAGCCCTCGGCGCCGAGCGAATCGCGCTGTGCTGGGTGCAAAAGGTCAGCAACCTGATCCTGAACATCAACGTCGAAGTGCGCAGCGTGGCGACGGGAGAAACCCTCTACGCCAAGTCGGTCGATATCCGCGGCAATACCGACGAGACATGGCTGCGCGGCGTGCGCCGGCTGGTCGAAAACATCCAGGAACGCAATCACCATTTGCGTTGAACGCAGTATCCAAGAGGAGAAATCACCATGAGTAGTGTCAAGATACATCCGGCGGTCGACGGTGGACTGAAACCCGCGGCGAAGAATTTCGCAGGCGGGACGCTGTATTGCAACTGCACGCAGAACAAGGTCGAGATATCGATCAAGGGGCAGTCCGCGCACAATCACGTGTGCGGCTGCACCAAGTGCTGGAAACCGAAGGGGGCGCTGTTCTCGCAGGTCGCCGTCGTAGGGCGCGACAACTTGAGCGTCAAGGCGAACGGCAACAAGCTCGCGGTCGTCGATTCCAAGGCGACGATCCAGCGGCATGCCTGCAAGGAGTGCGGCGTGCACATGTACGGCCGGATCGAGAACAAGGGCCATCCGCTGTACGGGTTCGATTTCATACACACCGAGCGCTCGAACGAGCCGGGCTGGGCGCCGCCGGAATTCGCGGCATTCGTTTCGTCGATCATCGAGTCGGGCGCGAGCCCCGACAACATGGGTGCCGTGAGGGCAAGGCTGAAGGAGCTGAAGCTCGAGCCTTACGACTGCCTGTCGCCGCCGCTGATGGATTTCATCGCGACCCAAGTTGCCAAGGCCTCCGGCGCCCTGCGCGCGTGACGCAAAGGCCCCCGCGCGGGGTCGGGGGCGAACGCGTTGTTGTATGCTCGTGCGAAGGCACGCAACGCGGAGGCAAGGATGTCACAGGGCAGCTGGATCGATCATTTTCCCGGCAATTTCATGTGGTCGAACGCGACCCTGGTCTGCAAGGGCATGGCGCCGTACGGCGCGGTCGCGATCGGGGAGATCGACAGGATCTGCGAGCGCCTGGCCGCGCGCGGCATGGGCGACCCCGACGCGTGGTCGCAGGAGTGGTGCGCGATGGCGGAGAAGAACGAGAAGCTCGCCGACGAAGCCGCGGCCGAAGGCCGCGGCTTCACCGCCGGAGACCATTACCTGCGCGCGGGCAACTACTACTACACCGGTGAGCGCTTCGTTCCTCCAGGCGAGAAGAAGCTCGACATCTACAGAAAGGCGCTGCGCTGCTATCAGGAGGGCCTGAAGCGCCGGCACCGGAACATCGAGTTCGTCGAAGTACCGTACGAGGGCAAGGCGCTGCCGGCGTACTTCATGAAGGCGCAGAACGCCGCGTCGCGCGCGCCTACGGTCGTTCTCTTCGACGGCATGGACAACTGCAAGGAGATGAGCGTGTTCTTCGCGGGCCTGGAGTTCGCGAAGCGCGGATTTCATACGCTTGCGATCGACGGTCCGGGGCAGGGTGAGGCGTTGCGGTTGCGCAAGATCCATGCGCGCCACGACTACGAAGTTCCGGGCACGGCCGCGTACGAGTTCGTGGCGGAGCGGCCCGACGTCGATACTCGGAAAATCGTCATCATGGGCTACAGCTTCGGCGGCTATTACGCGCCGCGCATCGCCGCATTCGAGCGCCGCTACGCCGCCTGCGTGTGCCTGGGCGCACTGCACTGGGATCTGCATGCGTGGCAGTCGAAGATCAAGGAGCAGTTGAAGGCCGATTCCCGGAAGAGCGCGCAGTCGAATTTCCAGTTCCAGTGGATCCTCGGATTAAACGACCCGGAGGCGGCGCTCGAGCGCGCGAAGGAGTTTTCGCTCGCCGGCATAGCCGAGAGAATCACCTGCCCGGTGCTCGTCGTGCACGGGGCGAACGACCGCGTCGTGCCGGTGGAAGCGGCGCACAAGCTCTACGCGGCGCTCACCACAAGGAAGAAGACGCTGAAAATCTTCACGGCGGAGGAGGGCGGGGCCGAGCACTGTCAGGTGGACAACCGGCCGCTCGGGATCGGCTACATTGCCGACTGGATCTCGACCAATGTCTGATCGGGACTAAATGAAACGAACGATTCTTTTTTGCGTTTCCCTGGTTTTAGGAAGCGGCGCCTTTGCGCAGGCTTACCCGGCAAAGCCCATTCGCCTGGTAGTGCCCTTTCCGGCGGGCGAATCGGTGGACGCGACCGCGCGCCTCGTCGTCCAGTCCTGGTCATCGGCGCTGGGTCAGCAGATTGTCGTCGACAACCGCGGCGGCGCGGGCGGGACGATAGGCAGCGAGGCGGTCGCCAAATCGGCGCCCGACGGCTATACGCTCCTGTGGGGCAACGTCGGTCCGCTCGCCATCGGTCCCGGCCTCTACAAGAAGCTCGGCTACGACGTCGCCAGGGATTTCGAGCCGGTGTCGCTGGTCGCGACTTTGCCTTTCGTGCTTTTCGCGAGCCCGGTGCTGGCCGCGAATTCCGTCACCGAGCTCATCGCCTACGCCAAGGCGCATCCGGGCGAGATCAACTTCGGCTCGACCGGCGTGGGATCGGGCCTGCACCTCATCGCCGAGCTCTTCAAGAGCGTCGCCGGAATCCAGATCGTGCACGTACCCTACAAAGGCGTCGCGCAGGCGCTGCCCGAGATGATGTCGGGCAAGGTGCAGATCGCCTTCAACACCATTCCGGCGTTCCTGCCGCACGTGAAATCCGGACGCCTGAAGGCGCTCGCGATCACCGCGTCGGTGCGCTCGCCGCTCATGCCGGAGGTGCCGGCGATGACGGAGGTGGGCCTCGCCGGAGTGCAGGGCGGGTCCTGGCACGCGGTGGTCGCGCCTGCCGGGACGCCGCGCGCTGCGCTCGCGAAGCTCAACCAGACGCTCGTCGCGACGCTCGCGGCAGCGGAACTGCGCACGCAGCTTGCGGACCAGGGCGCTCAAGCCGTGGGCAGCTCGCCCGAGGAACTGCGCAAGTTCATGCAGGCCGAAGCCGAGAAATGGGCTCGCGTGATCCGGTCATCGGGCGCGCGCGCGGACTGAGCGTCGCGAAAAAATCTCGCTGCGTCGCGTGATACAGTAATGCGGCGCGCGAATCGGCGCGGGGGAAAATGGGAGACTGCGAATATGAAAAGGCGTACTCGTGAAGGCGGGCTGCGCACGCCCGTCGCTGCCGCAATCCTCGTCCTCGCAATGACGGCCGTGAGCGAAGCTGCCGCACAGCAAAAAACCACCGTGGTGCTAGGCACGGCGACGGCGGGCGGCGGCTTCCAGATCTACGGCGCGGCGTATTCGGCGGTGCTCAACGATATGGATGGGACGCTCACCGTCGAGCAGCGCAGCACCAAGGGCAGCACCGAGAACGCGCCGCTCCTCGCGGAGGGCAAGATCGACATCGGCCTCGCGACGGGGGAGGTGACCTACGAGGCGCTCGCCGGCATCGGCCGCCCGCCCGCGAACCTGAAGATCATCAACGCGATGTACCCGAATTCGGGCATGTTCATGGTGCGCGGGGACAGCCCGTACCGCACCATCGCCGACCTGAAGGGCAAGCCCATCGCCTGGGGCGCGAGCGGCTCGGGCTTCGTGGTGCTCGCGCGCTACGTGTTCGACGGCCTGGGCCTGGATATCAACAAGGACTTCTCGGCCATCTACTCTCAGAGCGCGGGCGACGGTCCGAAGATGGTGCTCGACGGCCGCGCCGCGGCGCAATGGGGTGGAGGGGTCGGTTGGCCGGGGTTCGTCGCGATATCGAATGGGCCGGCGGGCGCGCGTTTCATCACCCCCGACGCGGAGGGCATGAAACGCATTCTCGCGAAATATCCGTTCATCAAGCCGATCACACTTCCCGCCGGAAGCTATCGCGGGCAGGACGCGCCGGTCGCGGCGCTCGGCTCCTGGTCGCTCGTGCTCGCGCGGCCGGGGCTTCCCGACGAGGCCGCGTACAAGCTCGCGCGCGCTTTGCACAAGGGCGAAGGCGCGCTCGGCGCGAAGCTCGCGCAGGCGAAGGAATCCACGCTCGCCAACACGCTCGCCTCCGCGCCGCGGCAGGACCTGATCCACCCGGGGGTGCTGCGCTACATGCGCGAGGCGGGAATATTGCCCTGACGGCCCGAGCTCCGGGTTCGAATCCCTATTACAATCCAGGACGACTCGACAGGGGGAGAGACTGGTCGGGAACGATGCCCTTCATTTTAAAAGGAGTCGAACTATGAGCGATCGCTTGCGCCGATCTGTCTCTCGCTTTTTTGTCGCTTCACTCTTCGGATTCGCTCTGTCCTGCGGGACGGCCGGCGCCGACGTCGTCGGCACGGACGAAGCCGCCGCCCCGGCCGCCAATCCTGCCGCGGAGCGGGAACGGGTGCGCGCTTACATGGAGCGTCCCGAAGTGGTCAAGCAGCTGCAGGGTGCGGGCGTGCCCCCCGAGGAAGCCCAGGCACGGGTCCGCGCGATGAGCGACGCCGAAGTCCACGCGATCGCCGGAAAGCTGGACACGTTGCCCGCGGGGGGCAGGCTCAGCGACTTCCAGTTCTTGGTGGTCATCCTGCTCATGATCATCGTAGTGGTGCTCATAATCTAGACCTAGAGCGGGCAGACGGAAGGAGGAGCAGTGAAAAAAATCGCGGTACTTGCCGCCGCGCTGTCCTGCGCGGCGGGGATCGCGGCCGCGCAGGGCTACCCGGCCAAGCCGATCCGCATCATCATTCCCCTCACCCCGGGTTCGGGCGCCGATATCGCCGGCCGCATCGTCGCGAAGCACCTGGGGGACGCGCTCAAGCAGCCGGTGCTGGTGGAGAACCGTCCCGGCGCGGGCGGCATCATCGGAACGCAGGCGATGCTGAACGCCGATGCCGACGGCTACACGCTGATGGTGCAGTCGGCCTCGCACGCGGCGAACCCCGCGATCTACAAGACCCTGCCTTACGATCCGCTGAAGGACATCGTCGACGTGGCGGTTATCGGCATGACTCCCTATGTGATGATCGCGGCGAAGGGCGGCGCGTATCCGACGCTGAAATCGCTGATCGACGCGGCGAAAGCCAGCCCCGGACAGATTCCGTTCGCCTCGGCCGGCGTGGGCAGCTCGACCCACATGGCGGCCGAGTACGTGGCGCAGGTCGCGGGCATCAAGATGCTGCACATTCCTTACAAGGGCTCGCCCGAGGCGATCCAGGACACGATCGCCGGGCGCACCTCGTTCTACATGGCGCCGCTCGACGCCGCGATCGGGCACCTGAAGGAGGGCAAGATCACGGCCTTCGGCGTCTCGACGACCAGGCGCGCCGAGATCGTTCCCGATATCCCCACGCTCGCCGAGCAGGGCCTCGCGAACTACAAGCTTTCACTCTGGTTCGGCATGTGGGCGCGCGCCGGGACCCCGCCCGCCGTCGTGCGGAAGCTGAATGCGCAGGTGAACGCGATCGTGCAGGGGAAGGAAGTGCGCGAGCAGTTCGGCAGGATAGGCATCGCGCCCGGGCCGATGAAACCCGACGAGTTCGCGAAGTTCGTGCGCGAGCAGATGGTCGTTTTCCGGAATATCGCAAAGCAGGCGAACATCCAGCCACAATGAGCTAGGGTGACGGCGGGCGCGAGCGCCACTGCACGAGCAGCGCGAGGCACGATGCGCTCACCGCGATGGCGCATACGGCGAGCCATCCGGCGTACGCCAGCGCGGTGCTCGCGAGAAACGCTCCGGTGGTGTTGCCGGCCCAGAGGTGCGCGCCGAACACGGTGTTGAAGCGGCTGCGGGCGTCGGGCGCGACCGAGGTGACGAGCGTCACGTTGGCCACGAGCGCCGCGCGCAGGCCGCAGTCGAGCAGCACCGCGCCGGCGAGCGTCGCGAGCGAAGGCGCCGCGGCCATGGCGAGGAGCGCCACGATCAGCACCGAGAGCTCCGCGAGGATCAGCCGTCGCTTGTCGAAGCGGTCGCCGAGCGGAACGAAGAAGATCGTGCCGAGCAGAAAGCCGCCGAAGGAAAGGGTCGCGACCCATCCCGCCGCCGCCGGATCGGCGCCGAACTCGGCGGCGAAGGCCGCGAGCATCGGCGTCTGGTAATGGATCGTTCCGGCCCCGGCGAACGCCGAGACCGTGAACAGGACCATCAGGCTTAAGCGCTGCGGAGAAGTCACGGCTTCCTCGACGATGAAACTGCCGCATGATATCCGGAACCCCGCGTACGCCGCCGCCCCGCCCCGGATAGAATTCCGTTTTCCCGCCGTCGCCTGAAGGAGGAACCGTGGGCCCGCTCGTTCGACGTCTCTGCACCGCCGCTATCCTTGCGACCGCCCTGCCGGGTCCCGCCGCCGCGCAGCCGGTGGAGCCGGTGCTCGCGCTCGCGAAGAAGGAGCGCCAGCCGCTCCTCGACACGCTGAAGGAGCTCGTCTCGATCGAGACCGGGAGCCGCGACCTCGAGGGCCTGGATCGCGCCGCCAAGCTGATCGCCGCGCGTCTCTCCGCGCTGGGCGGCAAGGTCGAGCTCGTGGATACCAGCGAGGGGGCGTACCGCATGGAGGACACGCCGGCGAAGATCGGAAAAGTCGTGCACGCGCGCTTCGAGGGCAAGGGAACGAAGAAGATCCTGCTGCTTGCTCACATGGACACGGTGTACCTGCGCGGCATGCTCGCCAAGCAGCCCTTCCGCATCGACGGCAACCGCGCCTACGGCCTGGGCATCTCCGACGACAAGCAGGGCGTCGCCCTCATCCTCCATACGCTCGCCATGCTGAAGGCGATGGACTTCCGCGGCTACGGCCTGGTCACGGCGCTCATCAACGCCGACGAGGAAATCAGCTCGCCCGGCTCGCGCCACCTCCTGACGCGGCTCGGGGCGGAGCACGACGCCGTGTTTTCCTTCGAGTCCTCGCGCGCCGAAAGCGACAAGCTCGCGCTCGCGACGTCGGGGATCGCCTCGGTGATCCTCAAGGTGAAAGGCCGCGCCTCGCACGCGGGCGCCGCACCCGAGCAGGGCCGCAACGCGCTCTACGAGGCGGCGCACCAGATCCTGCAGACGCGAGACCTCTCCGATCCGGCGACCGGCCTCAAGATGAACTGGACCCTGATAAGCGCCGGGACCAACCGCAATGTGATCCCCGCCGACGCCGTCGCCACCGCGGACGTGCGCGTGCTGCGCGTGTCGGACTACGACGGTATCGAGCGGGCGGTCCGCGAGCGCATCCGGAACAAGCTCATCCCCGACACGCAGGTCGAGATGACGTTCGAGCGCCGCCGTCCGCCGCTCGAGGCGACGCCAGCCTCGCGCTCGCTCGGCGAGCACGCCCTGCGCATTTACGTCGAGCTCGGGAAAAATCTCGTGGTCGACGCGCTCGCCGAAGGGGGCGGCACCGACGCCGCGTTTGCGTCTCTGGAAACCAAGGCGCCGGTGATCGAGCGCTTCGGGCTGCAGGGTTTCGGCGCGCACTCGAACGACGCAGAATACATCGCGGTCGATTCGATCGAGCCGCGCCTTTACCTCCTTGCGCGCCTGATCATGGATGTATCGCAGGGCAAGGACCGGCAGTGAGCGAGTGAAGCCTTCCGTGTTCGAGGCGGAATGAGCTCTCTCGTTTCGGTCGACGGGGTGAAACTCCACTGCGAGGAGCGCGGCGGGGGTACAGCGGTCCTGTTCGTGCACGAGTACGCGGGCTCCTGCCGCAGCTTCGACATGCAGGTCAAGGCTTTTCGCGCCCGCCATCGTTGCGTGGTATTCAACGCGCGCGGCTATCCGCCCTCGGAGGTGCCCGCGTCGGTCGGGTCCTATTCGCAGTACCACGCGGTCGCCGACATCGGCGCGGTCCTGGACGGGCTGCTCATCCAGCGGGCGCATCTCGTCGGCGTGTCGATGGGGGCGGCCTCGGCCTTGCAGTTCGCCCTCAAGGAGCCGGGGCGCGTGCTTTCGGCGACGCTGGTCGGCATCGGCAGCGGTTCGGACGATCCGCCGCTTTTTCGCCAATCGGCGGAGGTGAACGCGAAGCAGATCGAAGCGGGCGGGATGCGGGCGTTCGCCGAGCAGATGAGCCGGAATCCCAACCGCGTCCGATTGATGGAGAAAAACCCGGCCGAGTTCCGCCGCTCGCTCGAGGAGCTTTCCGGAATGTCGCCGGTCGGCCACGCCAACACGATGCGCGGGGTGCAGGCGTGCAGGCCGCCGCTCTACGCACACGAGAAGCGGCTGGCGTCGCTGCGCGTGCGGACACTCGTCGTGGTGGGAGACGAGGACGCGGGCTGCCGCAAGCCGAGCGAGTTTCTCGGGCGCGTGATGCCCGATGCGCGCCTGGTCGTCGTTTCAAGGACCGGCCACGCGGTGAATCAGGAGGAACCGGCAGAATTCAACCGCCTCTGCCTCGCGTTCATCGAAGCAGTGACGGTCGCGGGCGCGTAGCGTGGGCAGCGTCGCCACCGAGATCCGCGCTTCCGTCGCGGTCGGTCCGGCAGGAATAATCTGTGGCAATGAACCTGGGGATGGGATAATCTGCCGTCCACTTGCGACGCCCGCAACTTCAATCCGGAGGAGCACCATGCGCTTGATCGTCTTTGCCTTGCTCGCGGCGGCGAGCTTTTCGGCCGCAGCGGGTTCCGTGGACGTCAATCTCTCGAGCGATACGATCGAGGCGAAGTTCTACGCGAATGCAGGTGCCGCGGACTGGACCTTCGGGGGTTTGTACAACCGGGACACCAGGGATCGCGCCCTGAACGCGGGCCTGCTTGCGACGGGCGATTCGCCCTTCGGGAATTCGCGAATCGAAGGCGGGGTGGGCGGCAAGCTGTATTCCGTGACCGTCGGCAACGGGGACGTTCTCGCGCTGGCGCTAGGCGGCCATGTGCGCTGGTTCCCCGGCAACGGATCGTTTGCTGTCGGAACTTATGCTTTCTACGCGCCCCACGTCGTGACCCTGCTGGACGGCCAGCGGTTCTTCGACATCGGCGTGCGCGGGGAGGTCGAGGTGATCAGGAACAGCTTCGTGTACGTCGGCTACCGCCAGGTACAGGCCGAACTCGACAACAACGTCAAGCTGAACGTGGATAAAGGCGGCTTCATCGGCCTGCAGATCAAGTTCTAGTCTCGCGTGCCGACCATGCCGACGGTTCGGCTCGGAGCCGCCCTCCCGTCGGTCCTGGGCCAAGCTATCTCTTGTCCATCGCCCTGATCGTATCTTCCAGGTTGCGGCGCATGCGGTTGAAGGACCGCGCCAACACCCCCAATTCGTCCTTGCCCGACTCAGGCAGCTCCGGGACGGCCTTGTCGGCGCTGCTCGTCCGGCCGATGCTCAGCCGGTCGGCCGCCGCGACGACTCTCCTCACCGGCCGCACGATCAGGACGTACAGCATCAGGTTCAAGATGATGAACAGCGCGAGGAAAACGCCGCCGAGCGAAGCCATGAACGTTTGGAAGGCGCGATTCGCGTTGCGGATTGGCAGGGACATCGGCACCGAGACCATCTGGGCACCGATGACTTCGTTCAGCTGCCAGCCGAAGCCGTTGTCCCGCCCGTAGCGCGTGACCATTGCCACGGGCGCCATCTCCGGCGTGGTGTGGCAGGAGAGGCAGGCCTGATCCTTGATCTGGAAGGGCCGCGCGAGATACAGCGAAACGCCCTCGGGCGTGACCCGCGTTCCGGAGATCTCGGTGCGGCCGGCTTCGTTGCGGAACTGGTTGACGATGTCCGCTTCCCACCCTATGGCGCGGTCGCGCGGGTTGGTCGGATTGAGCGCCGCCTCCTTGTAGGCGTAGTCGGGATACTTCTTGCGCAGCTGGTTCATCATCTCGGTGGCTGCAAACGCGGGCACCGTCTGGGGCAGGAACTCGTCCTCCTTCTGCACCAGCTTGTCGCGCACCTGGCTCACCGTGTACTGACGCATCGACAAGGCCGCCTCCATCATCACGCCCGCGTTGCGCAGGACTTCGTCGCGCGCATTCTTGTGGAGCAGGTTGTAGGAAAGGTAGCCGGAGACAGCGAACCCCAGTGCGAATACGAACAGCAGCGCCAAGTTGAACTTCAGCCGAAGACCCATGGTTTTCCCCTGTGGTTGGTGTCGGGTGATGCCGCGATTTTCTGCGGGTACGCCATTATAGGTCGCCTTCTTTTGACTGTGCATCCAGGGGCAACGATGGCGTGAGCTAGTGCCGTGCGCAGGGACGGCGCGCTCGGCTGAAGCCGCCCGAGGCGCCGTTGGCGTAAAATCCACGGCACTGAAGGGCGACGGATGAAAGTGACGAGCACCGGGCAGACGCTCGGCGCGACGATCGAGGGGCTCGATCTCGCGAAAGCGCTGTCGGGAGAGGAGTTCGACGCCGTGCTGCGCGCGCTAGGGGAGCGCGGCGTGGTGCGCTTTCCGCGCCAGAAGCTGACGGGCCGCGAGCTCGCCGATTTCAGCGCGCGCTTCGGGAAACTGGAGATCAACGTCGCCAACGCCTTTCAAGAACCCGGGATCCCTGAGGTGATGATCCTCTCAAACATCGTGGAGAACGGCAAGCCGATCGGGCTCGCCGACGCGGGGCAGGACTGGCACACCGACATGTCCTACAGCAGCACGATCGCGCTTGCCAACGTGCTCTACGGCATCAAGATCCCGAAGCGCGGCGGCAAGCCGCTCGGGGCGACCGAGTTCAGCAATATGCACGCCGCCTACGAAGGTCTTCCGGCCGAAATGAAGCGCGACCTGGAAGGCATGACCGTGCTGCACGATTTCACCAAATTCTGGGAAACGATGAGGCGAGAGAAAGCCAGCAAGCGCCCGCCGCTCACCGAGGCGCAGAAGAAGGCGAAGCCGCCGGTGTCGCACCCGATTTTTCTGAGGCATCCGATCACCCGGCGCAAGGTGCTCTACGCCAATCCGGGCTATTCGATTCGGATCAACGAGCTGCCGGAAAGAGAAAGCGACCGGACGCTAGCGTTTCTTTTCCGGCACCAATTGAAGTCCGAGTACCGCTACGCCTTTCACTGGCGGGAGGGCGACGTCCTCATGTGGGAGGACATTGGCACGATCCACAACGCGGTGGCCGACTACGGTCTCGACGAGCACCGTCTCATCAAGCGCTGCCAGGTGATGGCAACGATGTTCTATTCCGAGGCGCGGGAGGAGCCGTGAAGAAAGCGATGGCAGCGCTCGTCGCCGTCGCCCTTTGCGCCCTTGCGCTCGGCGCAGCCGCGCAGAACTATCCCGCGAAGCCGGTGAAGATCGTGGTCGGCTTCGCGGCTGGCGGGCCGACCGACGTGATCGCGCGCATCGTCGCGCAGGACATGAGCTTGTCCCTCGGCCAGTCTTTCGTCGTCGACAACCGGCCCGGCGCCAACGCCATCATCGCGACCGAGGCGGTGGCACGGTCCGCGCCGGACGGTTACACGCTGCTCTTCTCCTCGCTCTCGCTCCTGGTAAACGCGATCCTCATGGAGGGCAAGGTCCACTACGACCCGTTCAAGGACTTCGCGCCGGTGAGCAACGCGGCGGTGCTGCCGATGGTGGTCGTGACGAGCCCGGAGACCCGAATCGCTTCGATGCAGGACCTGATCGCGCTCGCCCGAGCGAAGCCAGGCGAGCTGAGCTACGCGACCTCGGGCAACGGCGGCTCGACGCATCTCGCCGGGGCGATGCTCGAGAACGCGACCGGGACGAAGATGATCAACGTTCCGTTCAAGGGCAACGGCCCGGCGCTCGCCGAGGTGATGGCGGGGCGCGTGACCTTCATGTTCTATCCGATCGTCGGCATCGCCGACCAGGTGTCGGCGAAGAAGCTGAAAGTGCTGGCGGTCGGCACTCCCAGGCCGCACGCCGATTTTCCCGCGGTGCCCACACTCGAGCAATCGGGCCTTCCGGGATTCGAGGAGACCGCGCCCTGGGTCGGCATGCTCGCTCCGGCGGGGACGCCGGCGACGGCGGTCAATCGTCTCGCCGAGGACATGCGCAGGTCGCTCGCCAGGCGCGAGACGCAGGAGCGGATGAAGGCGCTCGGCGCGGTCACCGTCGCCGACACGCCGGCGGAGTTCGCCGCCTTCCTGAAGAAGGACCACGAGCGCTGGGCACGCGTCATCAAGACCTCCGGAGTGAAAGCCGAATGAGCGCGGCGAGCGGGCTAGGCAAACCTTTGGCCGACGCTTCGGCCCCTGCAGCCTCGTCCTGCCCGGCCTCGCGGCGCGCCTCCGCGCGTGTCCTGCGCGCCTGGAACATCGCGGACCTGCGCGGCATCGCGAAAAAGCGCCTGCCGAGAGCGATATTCGATTTCTTCGACGGCGCGGCCGAGGACGAGACCACGCTCGCCGACAACCGCGCCGCATTCGAGCGCGTGCGCATCGCCCCGAAAATGCTCACGGGCGTGGCGCGGATCGACACCTCGGCTGCGATTCTCGGTGCGCGCGCCAAGCTCCCGATCGCAGTCGGTCCCACGGGCGGCATCGGCTTCGGCTGGCCGTTCGCAGACGTGGGCGTCGCGCGCGCGGCCGCCGCCGCCGGGATCCCGTATACGCTCTCGACCATGGCGACCTCGTCGATCGAGCGCATCGCGCGCGAGGCGGGCGGGCGGCTGTGGTTCCAGGCCTACATCTTCCGCGAGCGCGGCATGACCCTGGGCCTGGTCGAGCGCGCGCGCCAGCTCGGCTACGAGGCGCTGATGGTCACGGTGGACGTCCCGGTCGGCGGCAAGCGCGAGCGCGACTTCCGCAACGATTTTGCGATCCGCTTCCGCTTCACGCCCAGGAACGTTCTGGATTTTGCCTCGCACCCGGGCTGGGTGCTCTCGGTGCTCAGGCACGGCATGCCGATGCTGGAAAACGTGGCGGGTCTGGCGCCGGAGGCGAAAAGCACCGCCGAGATCGCGTCCTCGGTCGGGCAGTTCTGGGACGCGGACTTCGACTGGGACGGCCTGAAGGAGATGCGCGACCGCTGGCCGCGGAAGATGCTGGTGAAAGGAATCCTTCGCGCCGACGAAGCCGAGCGGCTCGCGGGCCTGGGCATAGACGCGGTGGTTGTGTCGAATCACGGCGGGCGTCAGCTCGACGGGGCGGTCGCGTCGCTGGCCGCGCTCCCGCCCATCGTGCGCGCGGTAAAAGGCAGGATGAGCGTCCTCGTGGACGGGGGCGTGCGCCGCGGCGTGGACGTCGTCAAGGCGCTCGCGCTCGGCGCCGAGGGCGTGATGCTCGGCCGCGCGACGCTCTACGGCGCCTGCGCGGGGGGCGAGGCGGGCGCGGCGCGCGCGCTCCATATCCTAGGCGACGAGCTGGTGCGCGCCATGCAGCTCTCGGGCGTGCGCTCGGTGGGCGAGATCGGCCCGGACCTGCTAGCGAATTGAGAAAGGGAAAACCATGACATCGGTCAATCGAAGATTGGTTCTAAAAGGCGCGGCGCTCGGCGCATTGGCGTATACCGTCGGCGGGGCCGAAGTGCTGCTCTCGCCGCGCGAGGCGCTGGCTCAAGGGCTCCCGCTCAAGGTGCTTACGGCCGACGAGCGGGACGCGCTGGAGGCGCTGGGAGAGACGCTCTTGCCCGGTGTCAAGGACGCGGGACTTGCGCATTACATCGACCAGCAGCTCTCCGTCGATCCGAGCGAGTCGCTGCTCCTTGCGCGCGCCCTAGGCGTGATGCCGCCGTACGCGAATTTCTATCGTGCAGGACTCGCCGGGCTCGACCGGTCCTCTCGCAAGGCGCACGGCGTGAACTTCGCCGAGCTCGCGGCGGACAAGCGCAGCGAGTTCGTCGAGCAGATCCGTCAGAAAAATCCGGAGGGCTGGAGCGCTCCGTCCCCGTCTCCCTTTTTCTATTTCGTGTCGCGCGGCGACGCGGTGGACGTCTACTACGGGACGGTCGAGGGTTTCGAGCGGCTCGGCATTCCCTACATGCCGCATATCGTGCCTTTGAAGAGGTGGTGATCATGGCCAACGAAAAAGTCGATGTCGTGATCGTCGGCGGCGGCGCATCCGGAATCCTGCTCGCGGCGAAGCTCGGCCAGGCCGGAAAGAAAGTGGTGATCCTCGAGATGGGCCCGCCGCTCGCTCTGGACGACCTGGTGAGCTCGCAGATCTGGTCGCGGCGCCTGAAGTGGGGCGGGGTGCCGGTGGTTTCGGAAGGCAAGAACCCCGTGGCTCACAATTTCCAGTCGGGCTGGGGCCTGGGCGGCGCGGCGATGCATCAGTTCGCCAACTGGCCGCGCTTCCACCCCGAGGATTTCCGCGTCAAGACCCAGTACGGGCGCGGGCTCGACTGGCCGATCTCGTATGCGGACGTGCGGCCGTACTACGACCGCATCCAGAAAGAGGTCGGCCTCTCGGGCGACCACGTCGCCGAAGTCTGGCGCCCGGCGGGCGACCCCTATCCGATGCCGCCGATGAAGTGGTTCCGCCAAGCCGAACTCCTCGCCGAGGGCTTCAAGAAAGCCGGCATGCGCACCGCGCCCATGCCCGTCGCGATCAACAGCGTTCCCTACAACGGCCGCCCCGCGTGCATCTACGACGGCTGGTGCGAGGCGGGATGCCCGACCGGCGCGCTCGTCAATCCCCAGGTCACTTATCTGCCCATCGCGAGGAAAGCCGGCGTCGAGATCCGCACCGATGCCTACGTGACACGCGTGCTCGTGAACGCGAAGGGCGACCGCGCCTCCGGGGTCGAGTACTACGACAAGGCGAGAGCGCGCCAGGAGCAGCATGCCGACGTCGTCGTGCTTTCGGCCTTCTCGGCCTCGAACCCGCGCATCCTGCTCAATTCCTCATCCGACAAGCACCCGAAAGGCCTCGCGAATTCGAGCGGGTTGGTGGGGCACAACGTCACGGCGCACATCACCTTCTCGGCCTTTGCGATGTTCGACGAGAACACCGAGAACCACATGGGCACCTCGGGGGCGTTCGGCATGTCGCAGGACGGCTACGTCAAGGACAGCCATCCAGGGTTCGGCAGCTACACCTGGACGATAGGCGTCGCGATGAAGCCGAACGACGTCCTCGGCTTCGCCAACTCGCGGCCCCAGCTCTTCGGCTACGCGCTGCACGATTTCATGAAGCGCGCCTCGCGCGGGCTCGCGCGCATCGGGGTGCAGGCGGAGGAGCTGCCGAACGCCGAGAACCGCGTCGTGCTCTCCGACCGCAAGGACGCCTACGGCTTCCCGCTCGCGCGCGTGATCCACAGTCTGGACGAGAACTCGATGCAGCTCTTCAACCACATCCGCTCTGAAGGCGACCGCATCGTCAAGGCGACGCGCGCGAAGGAGACCTGGACCAACCCCAGTCCGGGTCTCGCGCACTTCCTCGGCGGCACGGTAATGGGGAAAAGCGCGAAAGACTCGGTCGCCGACGGCTACGGCCGCGCCCACGACGTCGCCAACCTCTTCATCACGGGAGGCGGGCTCTTCCCGACGATCGCGGGCGTGCACCCGACCTTCACGCTGCACGCGCTGACGCTGCGCACCGCGGATTACATGGCGAAGAACTGGGGCGGGATCGCGGCGTAGCGGTTCTCGCGCTCTCGCAGCAAGCGCTTCGGGATCTACGCCGGCACCGCCTCGGGCTCACCGGAGGGCTTGCGTTCGCGCGGCGGGCGCTCGTCCATGAGCCACTGCAGCGTAAAGGCGGTGACGCCGATCACGATCAGCGCGCCCCAGCCGAAGTCGTAGTTGCCGAAGCGGTCGAACACCAGGCCGCCCATCCAGGCGCCGAAGAACGAACCGACCTGATGGCTGAGGAACACGATGCCGTAGAGCGTGTTGAAGTGCGTCAGGCCGAACACCCGGCCGATGATCCCGGTCACCAGCGGCGCGACACCGAGCCACAGGAAGCCCATCGCTGCGGCGAACACCAGCGTGGAGGCGGCGCTGATCGGCGCGAGCAGGAAGGCGACTATGAACAGCGTGCGCAGTAGATAGATCAGCGCCAGCAGGTGCTTCTGGCTGTAGCGCGCGCCGAGCAGCCCGAACAGGTAGGTGCCGACGGCGTTGAACAGGCCGATCAGCCCCAGCGCGGTCCCCGCCACGCCGGGCGCTACGCCGCAGAGCTGCAGGTACGCCGGCAGGTGCGTGGTGATGAACACGAGCTGGAACCCGCAGGCGAAGAACGCCAGCGTCATGAAGAGGTAGCCGCGATGGCCCATCGCCTCGCGCACCGCTTCGCCCAGATTCAGTTTCACGCGGGATGAAGGCTCGCCTGAAACGGGTTGCTCGCGGATGGGCAGCGACAGCAGCGCCATCGAAGCCGCGATCGCCGCGAAGGCCATCATCGCCGCCTGCCAGCCGAAGCCATCGATCAGCCACTGGCCCACCGGTGCGATCACCATCGTGCCGAGTGACCCCGCCGCCGCGACCAGGCCGACCGTCTGGCTGCGCTTCTCCGGCGGCGTCGCGCGCGAGATCGTGCCGATGAGGACGCCGAACCCCGCGCCGGCGGTGCCGATGCCGATCAAGAAGCCCGCCACCTGCAGTCCGACAAGCGGCCCGCCCGGGATGCTCTTGGAGAACACCATCAGCAGCAGCCCGGCGGCGTACAGCAGGGCGGTAACGATCAGAACCGGCCGCGGGCCGTAGCGGTCGGCAAGCGCGCCGACGAAGGGCTGCGATACGCCCCAGACGATGTTCTGCAGCGCGATCGAGAAGCCGAAAGTCGCTGCCGAGATCCCGAGGTCGAGGGTCATCGGCCGCATGAACAGGCCCAGGCTCTGGCGCAGGCCCATGCAAAGCGAGATGATCAGCCCGCTCAAGACGATTAGCAGCAGCATGGCGCGGCGATTGCTTTGGGTTTGCATAGAGTAGGATTACACAGATCGGTGTACGTATGATCCGGCATCCGGTATAGTGCTGTCAATGTGAAAGTATACCGATCTGTTTCCCCACCGGCCGACCGGATCCTGGCCGCCGCCGACAAGCTCTTCTACCGGCGGGGGATTCGCGCGGTCGGCGTCGACGCAGTGGCCGCCGAGGCCGGCGTCAGCAAGCGCACGCTGTACAACTACTACCCCTCCAAGGACGACCTGATCGCCGCCTACCTGACTGCGCAATTCAAGCACATCGCGCCCTCGGATGCGCCGGCGCGCGAGCAGATCCTAGGCTACTTCGACCGGCTCGAGCGCAGGTTCGCCGACGGCAACTTCCGCGGCTGCCCCTACGTGAACGCCGTCACCGAGCTCGGCGATCCGAAGCACCCCGCTGCGGGCATCGCCGCGCAGTTCAAGGAGCAGCGCCGGCAGTGGTACCGCGGCCTGCTGGAGCGCATCGGCGTAAGCGACCCGGAGGGCCTCGCCACGCAGCTTCAGCTCCTCGTCGAAGGCGCGCTCGCCGCCGCGCTGGTGCGCGGCGATCCGAAGGTCGCGCGCGCCGCGCGCGCCGCAGCCGAGGTGCTGCTCGACGCGGCCGGCGCGCGGCGACCTGTACGATCCGTCGGACCGAAAAGGAGAGCCCGGTGAACGCCTTGGCTTGACATCGCGGCGGCGCCGTTCCAGACTATCGCCCTCGCGGGGAAATGCAGACTCCCCGCCCGGTGCAAACCGGTCCAAGACGTCCGCGTCCAAGCTCTGCTTCACTGACTTTAGTCAGGAGAAACCATGGACGCGGCTAAATCAGCAAGTTTCATATCGACAAGAGAAGTTCTGTCCGCTCTGCACAGCGGCCAGCCTCCATTGATCATCGACGTGCGGCAAGAGCAGGCGTTCCGCGCGGCGCGCGACATGATCGAAGGGGCCCTGTGGCGCGACCCCGAGCGCGTCGCCGACTGGGCGCGCGAGCTGCCGCGCGCAAGCCGCATCGTCGCGTACTGCGTGCACGGGCAAGAAGTCAGTCAAGGTGTCGCAAAGGCGCTCGCCGGGCGCGGCCTCTCCGCGCAGGTCCTGCAGGGGGGCATCGAGGAAGGCTGGAAGGCCGCGGGCGGCGCGCTCGACGCGAAGCCCCAGGGAGCGAACACGCGCTGGGTGACGCGCGAGCGGCCGAAAATCGACCGCATCGCCTGCCCGTGGCTGATCGCGCGTTTCGTCGACCCCGGAGCGGAGTTCCTCTACGTTCCGACGAAACAGGTGCTCGCCGCCGCGAAGGAGCGCGACGCGACGCCTTACGACATCCCGGACGTCCACTTCTCGCACGAGGGCGAGCGTTGCAGCTTCGACGCGTTCCTGAAGCACTATCGTCTGACCGATCCGGCGCTCGGACAGCTCGCCCTCATCGTCCGCGGCGCGGACACCGCGCGCCTCGATCTCGCGCCGCAGGCGCCCGGGCTCGCGGCGATCTCCCTCGGGCTCTCGCGCAACTTCGCCGACGACCACGAGATGCTAAAAGCAGGCATGGTGATGTACGACGCGCTCTACGCGTGGTGTAAGGGAGGGCAGGACGAAGTGCACACCTGGAACCCCGCGGCGTACCGCTGAACGAGGACAGAACCATGAGCAAAGCCCTCACGCTCTTCATTTCAACTTTCGCATCGGTGGCCGCCATGACGACGACTCACGCCGAAACCTTCACCTTCGACCGCGACGCGCCCGGCGCGCTGCCGGCGGGCTGGCGCGCCGGCGTCACCGGCCGCGGCTCCCCGAAGTGGTCGGTCGAGGCCGACGCCTCGGCGCCGAGCAAACCCAATGTCCTCAAACAGTCGGGCAGCGGATTCTTCCCCTGGTGCGTGAGGCCGGAGGTGTCGCTCGAGAACGGCTACGTGGAAGTGAAGTTCAAGCCGCTCTCCGGTCGCGAAGACCAGGCGGGCGGGGTGGTGTGGCGCTGGAAGGACGGCGACAACTACTACGTCGCGCGCGCCAACGCGCTCGAGAACAACGTATCGCTCTACTACACCGTGAACGGAAGGCGCAACACGCTGAAATACGTCGATGCGCCGGTGCCCGGCAACACCTGGCACACACTGCGGGTCGAGTTCGCGGGCAAGCGAATTCGCGTGATATTCGACGGCAAACCTTACATCGAGATGGATGACGACCGCATCGCCGGCCCCGGCGCCGTGGGCGTGTGGACCAAGGCGGACAGCGTGACGCTGTTCGACGATTTCGGCTACGGCGCGGCATCCACGCGCTGAAGCTCTCGGATCGCGGGGACACAGCAGCCTCCCCTTCAGATGGCAGCCGTCCATCCAAGCGCTGGTCACTTCATTTTGGGAGCGACCTATGGACGGCATGGTTCTCGGATTTTTTCTCCTGGCGGCGTTTCTCGGCGCGGTGACGACCGGTGTCGCCGGTTTCGCCATGGGCCTCGTGGTGTCCGGCATATGGCTGCACATCCTCCCGCCGGTCCAGACCGTAACCCTGATGGTGAGCTACAGCGTTTTGCTGCAGGGCTACGGAGTCTGGAAGCTGCGGCACGCGCTCGACTGGCGCAGAGTCGCGCCGTTCATCGTCGGCGGCGCGATCGGCGTGCCCATCGGCGCGGTGCTGCTGGCGCACACCAACCCGGCCCACCTGCGCACCGCGGTGGGCGTAGTGCTGCTGCTCTACAGCATCTACTATCTGGCGCGGCCGGCGCTCGAGCCGCTGGAGGGCGGAGTTCCCGCCGACATCGGAATCGGATTTCTCAACGGGCTGCTCGGCGGGCTGACCGGCCTCGTCGGGATCGTCGTGGTCATCTGGTGCCAGTTGCGCGGCTGGCAGAAGGACGCGCAGCGCACGGTCTTCCAGCCGGTCATCATCACGACGAGCGCCATGACAGCGGTGTCGCTGGGTGCGAGCGGAGCGTTCACCGCCGATACGGTGAAGCTGTTTCTGCTCGGCCTGCCGATGCTGTTGGCCGGCACTTGGGTCGGAATGAGACTCTACGGACGACTCGACGAAGCAGGCTTTCGCAGGGTCGTCCTTGTTCTGTTGCTGCTCTCCGGAATCTTTTTGGTCGTTCCCGTATCGATTTTCAGTTGAGCCTCAGCGCCGGCGCGTGAAAGGAAAGCCCCGGCGACGGTACTGGATGGCGAGCCAGCCCCCGAGCATGCCGCCCAGGTGCGCGAAGTGCGCCACGCCCGCGGCGGTGCCGGTCACCCCGAATACGAGCTCGAGCGCGCCGAAGAGGATCACGAAGACGCGCGCCTGCATCGGGATCGGCGGGAAGATCAGCATGACCATGCGTCGCGGGAAATACATCCCGAAGGCGAGCAGCAATCCGTAGAGGCCGCCCGAGGCGCCCAGTGTCGGGACGGGCGGCCCGCCTGAGATCGCAGTGAACACCAGCTGGCTGAGCGCGGCCGCGACGAGGCAGGCGAGATAGTAGAAGAGAAAATAGCGCGAACCGAAGAGCCGCTCGATGTCGCTCCCGAACATGTACAGCCCGAGCATGTTGAAGAAAATGTGTCCGATCCCGGCGTGCAGGAAACCGTAGGTGACGAGCTGCCAGATCGCGAATCCGTGCCCCGGAGGCCACAGAGCGAACCATTCCTCCAGCAGCCCGTCGCTCGCGGACTGCAGCAGGAACACGGCCACGTTGGCGATGAGGAGGGTTTGCGTGACGGGCGGCATGGAAGTCGGAGTCAGGTACGGACCCGAAATCCGAGACGCGCGGTTCTACAAGGCATATTTGACGAGAATCCTGGCGATGCGCGATTTTTCGCCGCTCCAGTTCGAGAATCCCTGGCAGACCTGCTTGGCGTCGCCGTCGGGCCGCTCGGTGAATTTCTCCGCGAAGCGCGCCTGCTCCGCGTCCTGCCCGGCCTGCACCCGGGATTCCTCCCACGGCTGCTTGGAATTCGCCGCGCGCACGTAGAGCTGCACTTCCCTCACCGTCGCCGACGCCGGCACTCGCGCGCAGATCGCGATCCGTAATGCGCTCTTCTCGGTGCATTCCTCTCTCGCGCCCGGGACGCCTTCGGGCTTGCAGGGCCCGACCACGACGCTCGCTGTCGCGCCTTCCTCGCCGAGGTGCGAAGCATCCGCGCGCTGAACCTCGGTTTCGATCTGCTTGCGCTCGTTCATGCGGGCCTGCTCGAGGCGCATCGCGGTCGCGTTGATCTCCGAGAGCTTGGACTGGAGATCGGCGCGCAGAGAATCCCGGTCGCCTTCGCGCAGCGACACGAAGTACTGCGAAAGCGCAAACCCGCCCACCGCTGCGGCGACCAGCAGGGCGAAGACGACGATCACCGGCCCGCGCCGGGTCTTCTTCGTGATCGGCTGGCCGCGCTCGCGCTCCTTCATTTCCCTGCGCCAGGACATGCGAAGCTGAACGAGCGCGCCCGCCGCCGTGGCGAGGGCGCCGATCATCGCTGCGGTGACCGGTTCGGAAAGACTCGGAAAATCCATGGGCGGATGATACGAGATCGGGCCCGGGAAGAAAATGGCGCGTCCGGGGCCAGGTGAAATGCGTCACGCCGTGAAGAGGCGCACGGCATCGCGTTGCCGGCTTGCCGGTGCTGTGCCGTTCTGCTTTCTTCGGAAGGCCGCGGACTTACTTGCTCGCGCCCGGCTTCTGCCCGTTCGCCCACTGGGCCAGCGTATTCCAGTCCGGATCGTCCTTCGACTCGAATTGCCTGCCGCCGTTGTGGAAGGAGTTGCCGCCCGCTTCGGGCGCGAGCGGCATGATCAGAAGGCGGCTCGCGGCAAGGTTGCCGGGGACCACCAGTCTGGAGACCGTTTCGAAGTTGCGGCGGGATTGTTCCTCGGTCCAGAACTTGGCTCCCGGCGAGAGTTTCTCCAGGCGGAAAGCGTTGTTGCTCTCCGCGTGACAGACATAGCAGCGGGTGTGCCCGGGCTTCTTCTTCAGGAAGACGGGCTCGACCCGAGCCTTGAAAAATTCGTAATCGAGAGACTGCGCGGACGCGGGAGCCGCCTGCAGGGCAGGCGCGACCGCTACGATCATCGCCAGAATACCCGCGCGCATGATGCAAACCCTCTTCTTTAGCGTAGCGCCAGCGTGTTGATGCGCTTCGGCACTTCGCCGACCGGGATGTTCGAAACCACCTTCATCGCCTTCGTGTCGATCGCGGATACCGACCTGATCGCGGAGTTGGTGACGTATAGATACTTGCCGTCGGGCGTGAAGGTCGCCCAGTTGGGCAGCGCACCGATCGGAGCGCGCCCGGGAAGCTTGAGCTCGGGGAGCGCGACGTGTCCCAGCAGCTTCAGCTCTGGAAGCGAATAGACGAAGACGGAATTCGCGAACACGCTGGTGACCCAGAGCGTTTTGTTGTCGGGGGCGACGGCCATGCCGTGGGAGGGTGTCTCGCTGCGTCCCTCGGCCATCCCGTACCCGGTGGGCTGGTCCGGAAACCGGACCCGCGCCACTTCCTTGCGCTGTACAAAATCCACCACCGCGAACCCGCTCAGGTCCGACAGCTGGACGAAGATCCGGCGGGTCGAGCCGTCGGGCGCGGATTCGAGGGTCATCGGGCGCACGCCCTTGTCCAGCTTGAGATCCCAGGCCACCTGCTCGGTCTTAAGGTCGAGCACCGAGAGGAACTTGTGCCGGACGGAACCGGCGACGGCATACTTGCCGTCGGCCGTCACGTAGACGTTGTGCATGCGCCCGTTGAGCGGGACGGTCTTGGCGAGCGTGAGGGACTTGGTGTCCACGATGTCGAGCCCGCCGTTGTTTTCCGCTATGCAGATGATGACCCGCGCGCCGTCCCGGGTGACCGCGATGTTGTTGGGGTGGCCGCTCAAGGGCACCTTCTTGACGATCTTGCCGGTCTTGCGGTCCACGATGTCCAGCGTGCTGTCGGCCTCGTTGCTGACATAGACGCGCGTGCCGTCGGGAGCGAAATCGACGCCGTGGGGCGTCTCGATGCCCTCGATCACCTGCACGACCTTGTTGGTCGCCGGGTCGATGACGTGAACGCTGTCGCCGGCGCTGTTGGTCGCGTAGACGCGGACCTCGCCCGCCGATGCCGGCAAAGCCGCCAGCGCGAGCACAATCCACAGACATCCAAGGCCGCCGCAACGGTTTCTAACGAGTGTCGGCATGGTGGCTCCTCCAGTGTTGCCGACGAGTGTAGGCGCAAGCCGGTCGAGGGGTCAAGGCGCCCAGAACTTGAACAGGCGTTGTGGATTATCAGTCAGGATCCGGCACCGGGTCGCCTCGTCCGGCGCCCATTTCGCCAGCAGATTCCACAGCTCGATCGAGTCGACCTTTTCGGCGAAGGAAAGGTGCGGGTAGTCGCTCCCCCAGACGACGCGATCGGGCGCGGCCTCGATCAGCGCGCGCGCCATCGGCGCCACGTCGGCTAAGCCTTTTGCGACCGACATGCGATAGACGCCAGTGAGCTTCACCCAGCAGCGCCGCTCGCCGCGGCGCAGAAGTTCGAGCAGCTGCTGAAAGCCAGGGTGCTTGGCGCCGTCTCTCGCGAGAAACATGCCGAAATGGGCGAGCGTGAAATCGACGTCGAGCTTCTCCAGCGTAGGCATCAGCTCGCTCGTCAACCAGCCCGGAGTCAGAAAATCGAGCTGCCAACCGATCTGGGCGCAGCGCGCGCGAAGACGCTCGATGCGCGGCAAGAGCTTCGCGGCGAACCCCGCTTCGTAGGGTTTCACCGGCGGCACATTGATGCGCACGCCGCGCACGCCCAGCGCGTCCAGGCGCTCGAGCTCCGCGTCGGGCGTGTTCTCGTCGATGTCGGCGATGCCGCGGCATTTCGCCGCGCCGATCTTGCGCATCGCATCCAGCATGCAGCGGTTGTCGCGGCCGTAGGCGGAGGGCTGCACGAACACGAAGCGCTCCAGGCCGAACGTCTTTGAGCGCGCGAGGAAATCCTCGAGCGGCGCTACCGGCGGCGTATAGCGCAGGTCGGCCTGGTTGTAGGGATAGCGTCCGGCGGGCCCGAACACGTGGAAGTGCGCGTCGCAGCCCCCGGGCGGCGACTTGAAATCGGGACGGCCTTCGTGCGACGACATTGGCCCGTCCCTTCAGAACTTGTAGTCGATTTCATGCATGCGCGGCAGGGGGAGCTCGAGCTGGAAGGCCTCCGTGGGAAAGAGATCCTCGAGCCTCGGGCGCGCACCGCTGAGCACCTGGGCGTGGACCCATCCGATCAGCGTGCCGTAATTCCTCTTGTTCAGCTCGGAGAGCCCGTATTCCCAGGGATCGGGGCCGAGCCGTGCGCGTTCCTCTTCCCAGTATGTGCGGAACCAGGCGAGCGGCACGTTGCGCGGATTGGCGAGGCGCCGATAGGCGAGCTGTTTCGCCTCTTCGAAGGCGAGCACGAGGCTCCCCACCACCCAGGGATGCCGCGCGACGATCTTCGTCGGAATGGTCGTCACGTGCATGATGGGGAAGAGCCCGGTGCGCCGGTGGTAGTCCGCCTCGATCTCCCGGTAGTTCGGAAAGAGCCGCGCGACGCGCGCGTCGCCTTCGCCGATCATGCGCGTCACATTGGGCGCGATCATCGCGTCCACCTCGCCCGCCAGCAGCATCGCCTCGACTTTTTTGCCGCGCGGCGCTCGCTCGATTCTCAGGTCCGCGGGAGCCTGCAGGGACGCGTCGTCCTCCTTTTCGATCACCCAGGTGATCGCGCGGTGCGGGACTTTGTAGTCTTCCTCGAGGTGCCCGCGCATCCAGTAATTCGCGGCCGCGCCGAGCGTGCGGCAGGCGACGCGCCGGCCGATGAAGTCGGTCGGCCTTGCGATCCCCTTCGAGCGGTTGATGTAGATGAATCCGTGGCGGAAGCGCCGGTGCAGAAAAACCGGGAGCGCGGTGAAGTCGTCGCGCCCGTTGTGCTTCTGCACGACGTAGGCGCCGCCGTTGAACTCGTTGATGTCGCAGGCCTCGCCGCTCGCCACTTTGTCGTGGATGTCGCGCGTGCCGGGATAGTCCGCGACGAGGAGCTCGATGCCCTTGGGCTTGACCGTGCCGTCCTTCAGGGCGCGCACGATCTCGTAGTCGCCGACCATCATCGAGAGCTTCAGCTTTCCCGCCATGGCTATTCCGGCCTGATCCCGACCGCCTTGACGATCTTTGCCGTGTATTCGATATCGCGCCGTATGGTGGCAGTGAGCTCTTCGGGCGTGCTCGTCGCAACCGGGAACCCGATGTCCTCGGCTTTGGCGCGCACCTCGGGGGAGTTCAGTATGCGCACGATTTCGTCGTGCAGTCGGGCGACGATCGTTCGCGGCATCCCGGCGGGCCCGAAGTAGCCGCCCCAGGTCGAGGGCGGCTCGTAGCCGGGCAGCTGTTCGGTCACGGTCGGTACGTCGCGGATGACGTGGTAGCGCTTCGCACTGTTTACCGCAAGGATCTTGATCTTGCCGGAAGCGATGAATGGCGCCGCGGTGGCGAGAATGCTGAATCCCACCTGGATCTCGCCGCCGATGAGGTCGGTGATCACGGGTGGCCCGCCTTTGTAGGGCACGTGCACCCAGTCGATGCCGGTGAGGAGGCGAATCGATTCGCCGGAAAGGTGATGCGTCGTGCCGATCCCCGAAGTGCCGTAGGAGAGTTTTCCGGGATGGCGTTTCGCGTATTCGACGAGATCGCGCATCGACTCGACCGGAAGCGCGGGGCTCGTCACGACGAGGGCCACCGTCTCGAAGGCCTTGGTGATCGGCGTGAAATCGCTGAGGGGATCGAGGCGCGCGCTCTTGGAGAGAAACCGGTTCATCACCAGAGCGCTCGCGGAAGTGAGCATGATCGTGTAGCCGTCGGGCGCGGCGCGCGCGACGCTTTCCGCGCCGATCGCGCCGCCTGCGCCGCTCTGGGTCTCGACCACGACCGGCTGGCCCAACGCGCCGGTCAAGCCTTGCGCGACCAGCCGCGCCACGATGTCCGCGCCCCCGGCGACCGTCATGATGGAACGGATCGGCCTCGACGGGTAGTCTCGAGCTTGCGCCGCGAGCGGCAGGGCGAGGCAGGCCGATGCAGCGATCGTCGAACACAAGCAGCGTTTCTTCACGGCGACCCTCACTCCGCCTTCGCGCCCGAATCGCGGACGACTTTGGCCCACTTCACCGTTTCCGACCTGATGTAGGCGGCGAATTCTTCCGGTGTACTGCCGACCGGCTCAGCGCCTTGGACCGAAAGACGCTCGACCACGTCGGGCAAATGCAGGATCGCGACGATCTCGCGGTTGAGCCGCGCAACGACGGCGGCCGGCGTGCCCGCGGGCACCACCACCCCGTGCCAGGTGTTCGCCTCGAATCCCGGCAGAGCGATTTCATCGATCGTCGGCAGTTCCGGCGTCGCGGGCGAGCGCTTGGCGTTCGTCACCGCGAGCGCGCGGAGCTTCCCGTCCTTCACGTGGGGGAGCGCCGGCGGCATGGTCGAGAACATGAGCTGCACCTGGCCACCGAGCAGATCGGCGAGCGCCGGCGCGGCGCCTTTATACGGCACGTGCACGAGCTTGACTCCCGCCATCGAGTTGAACAGCTCGCCCGCCAGGTGCGCGGGCGTGCCGTGCCCCGAAGAGGCAAAGTTGATCTCGCCCGGCTTGGCCCTCGTGAGCGCGATCAGCTCCTTCACCGTCGTCGCCTTGAGCGAGGGATGAACGACGAGCACGTTGGGTGTTGACGCCGCGAGCGTCACTGGCGCGAGGTCCCTCACGGGATCGAAAGGCGTCTTGCCGAAGAGGCTCGCGTTGATCGCCAGCGGTCCCGCCGAGCCCATCAGGAGCGTGTAGCCGTCGGGCGTCGCCTTCGCGACGATGTCGGTGCCGATGTTGCCGCCCGCGCCGGGCCGGTTGTCGACCACCACCTGCTGTGCGAGGCGCTCGGCGAGCTTCTGCGCGATCGAGCGGGCGATGATGTCGGTGCCGCCGCCCGGCGGGAAAGCGACGACGAAGCGGACAGGCTTCGCGGGATAGGCGTCCGCCGCGGCGCCAGTCTGCGGCGTCGACAGTGCGAGCGCTGCCATCAGCACTGCAGCGGAACGAAACTTCGTCATGGATTCGTCATCCCCGCGTAAGCGGGAATCTAGAAAGCTCAGCCGGCTGCTGGATGCCCGCTTTCGCGGGCATGACCTAGATTAGAGTTCCCCGTCACTTCCTTTTCTTCCCCGGGGTGGTCTTCTTGCCGTTCTTCGCGAAGTATTCGCGCGCCGTCCTGAATCCGCCCAGCGCCGCCGGATACCCGCAGTAGATCGCCGAGTGCAGCAAGATCTCGCCGATCTCTTTCTTCGTCACGCCGTTGCGGATGGCGCCGTCCAGGTGTAGCTCCAGCTCCTCGGCCTTTCCCAGCGCGACCAGCATCGCGATGTTGAGCATGCTGCGGATCCGGCGCGGCAGCCCCGGGCGCGCCCACACCATGCCCCAGGCCGATTTGGTCGCGAGCATCTGCATCGGCATCGAGAACGCGTCCGCATTCCTCAATTGCTTTTCGACGTAGGCCGCGCCCAGCACCCGCTTGCGCAATTTCAGTCCCTGCTCGAACAGCTTGTCTCTCATTTCAACGCTCCCCAAAGTTCGACCGTCCGAACGACCGCCGCACGGATCGAATTTTCTATGGCCCATCGTCTGATAGAGTGCGACGGTCACGATAATCGAAAGAACAGATGGGTACAATGTCTCACCTCCAGCGTCAGGTGCAACGGCGGCACCTTTTCCTTACCTCCGTTGGACGCTACAATGAGGAGCGGATGTCAACAATGATCCTCCGCGGTCTCGCGAGGGGAGAAGAGACAACAACGGGGCTCCACCCATGAACCAGTTGCGCGCATGCCTTTCGGTGAGCGGCGTCCTCCTGTTTGCCGCCCTGTTCGGTGCTACGCCCGTGCACGCCCAGGAGGATGCCTCGCAGGCGACCCCGCCGCCCGGCAGGGCGCTGGTGTTCGTTTTTCGCAGCGACCGTCAGCCGGTAGCCGCGCCGGTGCCCGTGTTCGTGAACTTGGCGCGCATCGGCGACCTGGCGAACGGCACCTTCGCCGTTGCGACCGTCAATCCCGGAAGGACTTTCCTGCGCATCGGTGAGCAGGCGGTGGCCGTGTTCACGCTCGAGACCGCGGCCAACAGGAGCTATTTCGTGCGGGTCGAGGCCCTCTCCGGCGTGAGGCCGGTGCGAACGGAAGTGCGTCTGGTGAGCGAAATCGACGGTCGCCGCTCGCTCGCGCAGAGTCGCCTCGTCGGCGCCGCGCCGGCGGCGATCGCCGCCGCACCGCGCGCCCAGCCGCCGGCGGCCCCGGTCGTCGCCCCACCGCGCGCTGCGCCCCCGCCGATTGCCGCCGCGCCGCGAGTGGAGCAGCCGAGCCCCCCCAGGCCTGCTCCCGGACCGGCCCCACGGGAGACTGCCGCGTCCGCCGGGCCAGGCAGCGACTGGAACTTCGCGCTCATCGCGAAGGGGGGTACGTTTAAAATGGCCAAGAGCCAGCAGATAGTCCCGGCCCTCAACAACAGCGCCCTCGACTTCGACAAGACTTCCAGCCCGGTAATCGGCTTGGAGGGCGAGTGGCGCAACAAGACGGGTTTTGCCGCGGGCGGTGAGGTTTTCTACTACAAGAACGACCTCGTGACACCGGCCGACGGCAAGCAGCAGGTGGTCGCCCTCATGGCCAACGGCAAGTATTACTTGCATGCGGCAGACTGGTTGTATCCTTTCGTGGGGGTCGGTGTGGGCTTTGCCGATGCTCTCTACAGCGGTAGCTTGAAAGGGACCGCGGGCGGCGCGGCCTATCAGGGATTGGCGGGTGTGGAATTCCGCTTCGGGCCGGTCGGTCTTCACGTGCAGTACAAGTATCTCGCCGCCACAACCGGGAAGAGCGACAAGGAAGTGAAGGTCGGCGGCAGCGGTGTCCTTGCCGGACTCAGCATCATTTTTTGAGACGCCTCCCGCTTCACCCGCACGGTCGCCGTTCCATCATTCCGGCCGGATGCCTGCGTCCCGGATTGCTTTTCCCCACTTCGTGATTTCGGATTTTATGTACTCGCCGAATTCCTCCGGCGAGCTGCCGACCGGTTCGAAGCCCTGGTCTGCGAGCCGAGCACGCAGCGCCGGGTCGGCGAGAATCTTCACGATCTCCGCGTGCAGGCGCGCGATCACCGCGCGTGGCGTGTGAGCGGGCACTAGCGCGCCGTACCAGGTGGACGCTTCGTAGCCGGGGACGCCCGACTCCGCGATCGTCACCAAGTCCGGCAGCGCCTGGGAACGCCGCGTGCTGGTAACCGCGACCGGAGCGAGCTTGCCCGATTTCACGTGAGGCATCGCCGCCGGCATGGTCGCAAAGTAGAGCTGTACCTGTCCGGAGAGGACGTCGACCATTGCCGGGCCGGCGCCCTTGTACGGCACGTGCACGATATCGGCGCCAGCGAGTATGCGGAGCAACTCGCCCGCCAGATGCGACGAGCTGCCCACGCCTGCCGAGGCGAAGTTGAGCGTCCCGGGCTTCGCTTTCGCGAGCGCGATCAGCTCCCTCACGGTCCGCACCGGCGTCGAGGGATGGACCACGAGGATATTGGGCGTGGAGGCGACCAGGCTGACCGGGGCGAAATCCGCGACGGGATCGAAAGGCAAGTTCTTGAACAAGCTGACGTTGATCGCGTTGGGCGCGACATTCCCCATCAGGATGGTGTAGCCGTCGGGTGCGGCGTGCGCCGCGAGCTCGGTGCCGATGTTGCCGCTCGCCCCGCCGCGATTTTCCACCACCACGCTCTGCCCGAGCGATTCGCCCAGCTTCTGCGCCACCACTCGTCCCACGATGTCGGTGCCCCCGCCGGGCGGGTAGGCGACGATCATGCGGACCGACTTTGCCGGATAGACCTGGGCGTGGGTCGACGGCGAGATCGCGAGCGCGGCGAGCGCGCACGCTTTCAGGACATGGAAACCCATGTCTGGATATTACAGCAGCCCCCCCATGATTACCGGTGACCGAAAATAACGTGCGACCCAGGGACTATCGGTCTTGCCGTGAAGGGCGGGAGTAGTCCACACGGACCATGTTGTGACGCGATGTTTTATTGCAGTCATGGTCCAAGCTCTCCATGGGCAACTATCTCCCGCGCAACCGGGCGACACGACAGCTTGCGGTGCACTGAAATGCTATGCGAGATTACTGTTGAGCCGGGATATATCAGGGCGGATCTGTTCAACCGGCAGACGGCTGAGGAAACGCGAGACGCGCTCATCGCCATTGCGGCTGAGGTGCGCAAGCACGGACGCTCGCAGGTCCTCATATCCGTTCATGCTTCAAGGCCCCTATTCAAAGTCGCGCAGTACGGACTCCCTGATTACTTCAGAGAGCTCGGCGACATAATGAGATACAGAATTGCGCTGACGGCCGATTCCGAAGAGCTCAGACTCTCCCAGCAATACATCGAGTCGCTTGCGAGACGCCACGGAGTCAACGTTCGGAGCTTTCCCAGCGAACAAGCGGCGCTCTATTGGTTCAAAGACCGTCGCTGGTCCTCGGAGCGGCGCGAGCGACAGGATCCATGGGAGGGACAAGAGCGACGCCAGCACCCGCCCCGCCGCAGCTTGGAAAGAATCCGTCCGGACTCAGCCGGGCGCATTCCCGCCTGAGCGGCAGATCCGAACCCGCGACCCTGGGCCCCACGCAGGGACGTCCACAAGCGATGTCGCCCTAACGGGTTAGCCGGGGCCACAATAGTCCGCACGGGCTATCTTGCGGCACAGCGTCGTTGCACGTTGTTTTATTGCGATCGGGCCACGCTATCCATACGGCGAAACGGTCGAAACGGAGGGATCGGAGGAGGGCCAATCCCGAACGACACGACAACTTGGGGAGCGCTGACATGCTATGCGCGATTATTGTTAATCTGGGTTATCTGAAGGTCGATCTGTTCAACCAGCAAACGGCTGAGGAAACGCGAGACGCTCTTGACGCCATCGCGGCTGAGGCGCGCAAGCGCGAGTCCTCGCAGATCCTCATATCGGTTCATGCTTCAAGGCCCATATTCAAAGCCGAGCAGTACGGACTCCCCGATTACTTCAGAGAGCTCGGCGAGGTATCGAAATGCAGAATTGCGCTGACGGGCGATTCCGAAGAGCTCAGACTCTCGCTGCAATACATCGAGTCGCTTGCGCAATACAAAGGGATCAACGTCCGGAGCTTTCCCAACGAACAAGCGGCACTCCTTTGGTTCAAAGACCGGCGATGGTCGCCAGACCGGCGCGAGCGACAGAAGCAATGGGAGGGACAAGAGCAACGCCAGCAGCTCCGCCGCAGCCTGGAAAGCATGCGTCCGGACTCATCTGGACGCGTTTCCGCCTGACGGACGGATCCGAACCCGCGACCCTGTGACCCATGCAGGGACGTCCACACGCGAGTCGCTATTTCACGAGGGCAGCGTCACCGGCTTGCGGCTTTTCGCCGACTGCTCGATCGCGAGCGTCACTTCGAGCGTGCGGCGCGCTTCGCGCGCGGTGGCGAGCGCGCAGGGCTTGCCGAGCGCGAGGTGGTCGAGCCAGGCGCGCGTTTCGTTGGCGATCGGTCCCCAGAAGTCGCCGAGCGCCCAGTCGCCGGGCGTCCCGCTCTGCAGGAACACCATGTTGACGGAATGAGCCGGCAGGTAGACGTGGGGAACGCCCTTCTCGCTGTACATCAGCTGATCGGTGTGATCGTCGTCCAGGATCATCACGCCCTCGGTGCCGAGCACTTCCAGGCGCGCCGCGTGTCCTAGCGCTGGATATTTTTCCGGCAGCGCGTAGCTCACGCCGAGGTTCGCGACCGCCCCGTCGCTGTAGCTGAGGATCGCCCAGGTGACGTCGTCGGTGTCGTGGCCGGCTTCTTTCAGGACACCCTTCTGCCCGCGCGCGAAAACCTCGGTCACGTGCGCGTCCTCGAGCAGCCAGTTCACGAGGTCGACGTAGTAGGTGAGGGCGTCCACCACCGGGGTCGCGCCGGGGTTGCGCTGGAGCATGGCGAACGCCTGTGAGCGCGAGTTGTAGACGCGCGCACTCGCGCCGACGATCCTGCCGACCCGCCCTTGCATCACCTGCTCCTTGGCGATCAGGTAGCGCTCCTTGTAGCGGCGGCTGTAGGCGACGCGCAAGCTCGCCTTGCGTTTTTCCGCCTCCGCGACGATGCGGTCGGCTTCGGCGAGCGTGAGCGCGATCGGCTTCTCCACGAGCACCGCCTTGCCGCGCTCGAGGGCCTGCATGACCGGCTGCACGTGCTCGCCTTCGCTCGTCGCCACGATCACCGCGCTCACCTCGGGACGCGAGACGGCCGCTAGATTGTCGCCCGAGTGGAACTGCGCCCCGATTCTCTGCGCGAGATCGCGCGCGCGTGCCGGATCGGCGTCCGAGATCGCGATGAAATTGACGGCAGGATGCCCGGTGGCAAGCCCCGCGCGCAAGCTCCCGATGCGTCCGGCGCCCACGACGGCGATCCCCAGCTGCTTGCGCTCGATCATCTCGCTATTCAGGCTTGATGCCGGCCTCGCGCGCGAGGCGGCCTTTTTTGTCGAATTCGGCCCGTATGTGCTCGCTGAACTCTTCGGGCGAGCTGCTCGCCTTCAGCTCGACGCCGCGCTCGATGAAGCGCTTGTACAGATCCGGAGCGCGCACGGCCTCGGCGACCGCGCGGTTGAGGCGCAGGAGGATGTCGCGCGGCGTTCCCGCCGGGGCGACGAAGCCGTTGAAGGTGATGTCCTCGTAGCCCGGAACGCCCGATTCGTCCACGGTCGGGACGTCGGGCAGGAGCGGAGAGCGCGCGAGGCTCGTGACCGCGATCGCGCGCACCTTGCCCGCCTTGATCTGCGGCGTGGACGTGCTCACTTGATCGAACATCATGGCAACCTCGCCGCTGATCACGTCGACGAGCGCCTGCGAGTTGCCCTTGTAGGGGACGTGCAGCATCGTCACCCCCGTCTGGCGGTTGAAGAGCTCGGCCGCCATGTGGCCGGTCGAGCCGTTCCCCGAGCTTGCGTAGGAGATTTTGCCTGGCTGCGATTTTGCGAGCGCCACGAGCTCCTTCACCGACTGCGCGGAGAGGGCGGGATTGACGACGAGCACCTGGGGCACGAGGCAGGTGAGCGTGATGCCGGTGAAGTCCTTGAGCGGATCGTAGCCGGGGCTCGCCACGATCAAGGGCACCGTAGCGAAGGTGTTCGCCACGGCGAGCACGGTATAGCCGTCCGCCGCCGATCTCGCGACGAACTGCGTACCCACCAGGCTCGACGCCCCGGGCCGGTTCTCGACGAGGACCGCCTGGCCCAGGCTCTTCGAGACCTGATCCGCAAGCGTGCGCGCGACGATATCGACGTTGCCGCCCGGAGCGAGCGGAACGATGATGCGGATCGCGCGATGCGGATAATCGGCGGTCGATTGCGCGAGCGCGACCGGACCGTATCCCGAGAGGACCGCCGAGAGAAGAATCAGGGCAAGTCTCATACTGCCTCCGATTGTATTATGCTCGACATCCACCATGTCGATCGCCTGGAACGCATTCACCCCCGCATCGGCCCTGATCGGCGGTGCGATCATCGGCGCGGCGGCGGCACTCTTCGTCGTGCTGAACGGCCGCATCGCGGGCGTCAGCGGCATTCTCGGCGGCCTCGCGCGCCCGCAAGCCGGCGATATTTCGTGGCGGGTCGCTTTCGTCCTGGGCCTCGTCGCCGCGCCGATCGCCTGGGGTCTCCTCGCAGCGCTGCCGGAGATCCGCGTTGACACGAGTTACCCTGTGCTGGTCGCGGCGGGGCTGCTGGTGGGAGTCGGTACCCGCTACGGCGGGGGATGCACCAGCGGCCACGGCGTCTGCGGCGTCTCGCGAGCGTCGCCGCGCTCGGTCGCCGCGACCCTCGCGTTCATGGCCGCCGGATTCGCGACCGTGTACGTCGTGCGCCACATGATCGGATCGTGAGGACTTCCATGTATACGGCGGCTTCCTTCGCAGCGGGCTTCGTGTTCGGGCTGGGACTCCTCGTTTCCGGGATGGCGAATCCGGCGAAGGTACTCGGTTTTCTCGACCTCGCCGGCGCCTGGGATCCCTCGCTCGCCCTGGTCATGGCGGGCGCCGTCGCGGTCGGCGCGGCCGCCTTTGCCTTCATGAAGGAGCGAAAGCGTACGCTGCTCGGTGCGCCGGTACTGCTCCCGAGCCCGCGCCGCATCGATCGGCGGCTCGTTCTCGGCAGCCTCGTGTTCGGGGTGGGCTGGGGACTCGCCGGCATCTGTCCGGGACCGGCGCTCGTGCTCGCGGGCACCGGCTCGGCGAAGGGGCTTATCTTTCTCGCTGCGATGATCGCGGGCAACCGCGTATTCGAATTCTTGGAGAAGAGAAAACGCCCGGTCGCCGCGCCCGCCCCGCACGCCTGAAGTATCCTGAGGCATGGCAGCCAAGCGCAAATCCGGACTCAAGCGCGCCCCCGCGAAGCGCACGCCGAGGAAGGCCAAGCCCGGCACGCGCGGCCTCTCGCCGGCGGAGTGCCGGCTCGACTCGCTCTCCGCCGAAGCCGAGGAAGTGCGCGTCAGAATCGAGCGCGAAGAGGGCCTCGTTCTCGGCGCCTACAGCGATCCGCTCGGTAAGAACGCGCTCCTCCTCGCGATCCTGCCGATCGATCGCATCGAGCCCACGCCTTTCCAGCGCGACCTTTCGCAGGCGCATCACCGCAGGCTCGCCGACGTCCTCGACCGCACCGGGATGTTCCTCGACCCGGTGATCGCGGTCACCGCGCCCGGGAAAGGCTTCTGGACGCCTAACGGCCGGCACCGGCTGGAGGCGATGAGGCGGCTGGGTGCACGGTCCATTACGGCGCTTATCGTGCCCAAGCGCGAAATCGCCTGGCAGATCCTCGCCCTCAACACCGAAAAGGCGCACAACCTGCGCGAGAAGTCGCTCGAAGTGATCCGCATCTATCGCGGCCTCCTGGATGAAGACGCGAAACGCGCGGAAAGCGGGTTCGCCTTCTACCTGGAGGAGGCGTCGCTCGTGACGCTCGGCGTGTGCTACGAGAAGAACGGCAAGTTTGCGGGCGGCGCCTACAATCCGATCGTGCGGCGGCTGAAAAAGTTTTCGGAGGAGCCGCTGTCGAAAGCCATCAAGGCGCACGAAAAGCACGGCGACATGCTCATGGAACTGGATGCGCGCGTCGCCGAAGTCATCGCCAGGCTCAAGGCTCGCGGGTTCGTCAGTCCCTACCTGCGCGCTTTCGTCGTCGCTCGCGTGAATCCCCTGCGCTGGATCCAGGGGGAGCCGCCGCCGCTCGAGGAAGTCCTGAAGACCATGCGCGAGCGCGCGGCGAAATTCAACACCGAGAGAATCAAGCAGGAAGACCTCGCAACCGTCGGCGGCGCGCCCGACACGGAAGACTAGCGCCTCGTTATTTGTTCACCTGCGTTCCCGAAATGTTGGAGGTGACCCTCAGCGATTGTGCGAGCAGTCGGCGGGCGCGCGCGAGACGCGACATTACCGTTCCGATCGGCACGTCGGCGATGCGCGCTATGTCCTTGTACGACAGATCCTCCAGCTCGCGCAGGATCAGCACCTCGCGGAACTGAACGGGCAGCGCGGCGATCGCCGCGTTGAGCATCTTCCGATCGCAGTTGCGCACTGCCTGAACCTCGGGGCCGTCATCGTCGGCGGGAAGGAGCTCAGCGATGCCGTCGTTGAAACCTACCGTATCCGTGGGCCGGTTAGTCCGAAGCCAAGTAAAGCAAGAGTTGCGCACGATGGCGAGAAGCCACGGCCTTGGCTCGCCGCGCAAGCCGTCGAAGAAGCGATAGGCTCGCAACACCGCCTCCTGCGCGACGTCCTGCGCGTCGTGGTCGTTGCGCGTCAGCCAGCGAGCGAGGTTGTACGCGGCGTCGAGATGGGGAAGCACGACCTGCTCGAAATCACCATGGCGGCCCTGATTCATTGGCGTCTCCGTAACGAACGCGAATCGCGTTGCGCCACAGTGTGATCAAGTGCGGATGTGCGGCAATGGACGGGCGGTCCTTTTGTGCTGAAACGTCGGTACCCTCGCAAACCCAACAGAATCAACGAGCTTTAGGAACGCATCCTCCGTCTTGGGCGCTCACTCCTCAACCACCGGACCACGGCCTGTGATTCTGATAGCCGATCGCTTCCTTCTGCTGCGCCGTGAGCGGGGCGCACCCGGCCACGCCGATGATCAACAAGATTGCGAGCAAGAACTTTTTCACGTGAATCTCCATTTCGACAGTTGGGAACAGCCCTCGGCGCTTCTGAATCGCACCGTCAGCACAATGCGAGACTGGGCCCGGTGCGGGTTCATTCCTCGCACGCCGGGCGGCGGTTCTCGCCGGCCGCACTGGTCGCAGGGTCGGGCTTGGGCTACGATTACCTGAACGATGCAAGTGCGGCCGATGAGGGGGGCAATAGGCTTTGAGCATCTCGCCAGCCTGTGTCTGCTATGCAACGAGCCCATGACCCGTCCGGGCGGTTACGGTTTGGCGTCTTCGCGGTCGATCTTCGCGCCGGCGAACTGACAAAGCGCGGCCTGCGCATCAGGCTGCAAGAGCAGCCGTTTCAAGTCCTGGCGATGCTGCTGGAAAAACCCGGGGAGCTGGTGACCCGGGAGGAGTTGCAAAAGAAACTTTGGGGCCAGACGGTCGTCGACTTCGATCACGGCCTCAACAAA
>WNGH01000690.1_pt1 | contig 39860 bp, 38 predicted proteins | sample 5400631 | NCBI WGS metagenome assembly WNGH01 (sample SAMN13153373, study PRJNA577476) | soil metagenome | isolation source: 115 cm soil or saprolite under Garry oak tree replicate 1 | place: USA:California | collected 2016-06-15 | reverse complement strand
GGTTGACTCGGGTCAGTGGCTGCTCTATCGCCACCATCCGGAGCGTACCCTCGCCGGTGAGAATCCTCTGGCGCTTGACTCCCGCGCCCCCACGCGCAAAGTGCGAGACTTTCTACAGCAGCAGGCGCGCTTCAAGATGCTCCACAAGAGTAGGCCTGAAGATGCCAAGCGGTTGTGGCAGCAGGCACAGCAGGATGCTGAGATTCGCTATCGCCTGTACGAGTATTTGGCGCAGCGCAAACCAGAGCAGGCAGCAGCTCCGGCAGAGACGCGCCACGATCACCCCGAGCCAGGAAAATAGCGGCTCGCCTTAGAAAGGAGGGAACAGCATGGACCTAAACACAAAATATCTTGGCATGCAGCTGCGCACACCGCTGGTCGCCTCCGCATCCCCGATTTCGCAGGAAATCAGCGGAATCCGCGGTCTCGAAGATGCCGGCGCCTCGGCCGTCGTGCTCTACTCCCTGTTCGAGGAACAACTGCATCAGGAGGGCCTTGAGCTCGAACATCATCTGAACGCCGGTACAGAGAGCTTTGCCGAGTCCCTCACTTATTTTCCCCAGTCCAGCGAATTCCGCACCGACCCCGATGGCTATCTGAATCACATTCGGAAAGCCAAAGATGCGGTAGACATTCCGATTATCGCCAGCCTCAATGGTGCGACCCTGGGCGGTTGGGCTAAGTATGCTAAGCAGATCGAGCAAGCCGGAGCCGACGCCATCGAGTGCAATATCTACTTCATTCCGACAAGCATGGACATCTCTGGTTCGGAAGTAGAAAGGATCTATATTGACATCCTCCGGGAAGTAAAGATTTCCGTTCACATTCCTGTAGCTGTCAAGCTCAGTCCGTTTTTCAGCAACATGGCCCACATGGCCAAGCGGCTGGACGACACCGGTGCAGACGGCTTGGTGCTGTTCAACCGCTTCTATCAGCCCGATATCGACCTCGACGAATTAGAAATTAAACCTAGCGTGCTTCTCAGCAGCCCGCAAGAGTTACGGCTGCCCCTGACCTGGATTGGCATTCTCTATAGCCGCATCCGTGCCAACCTGGCAGCGAGCAGTGGTGTACATGGCCACGAAGACGTGATCAAGCTGCTCCTGAGCGGCGCCGATGTCACCATGCTGTGCTCCACTCTGTTGCGCAACGGAATCAGCCATCTGCGTCATATCGAAGACGGTGTTCGAGAGTGGATGGAAGATCACGAATATGAGTCTGTTTGCCAGATGCAAGGCAGCATGAGCCAGATCCGCTGCCCCGATCCGGGAGCCTTCGAACGCGCTCAGTACATGCGAGCGGTAAAAGGCATGCAGCAAGTGCTGGTAACCGGCCGAGAGGCATGGAGAGTCTTGAGCGGCGAATAGCCGTGCGTACGCGAGAGTCGAAACCATCGCACCTGAGCCGAACAATGTATCCTATTTCCTGAGCGAAGGGTGGTTTTTCGTGATCCAGTCTTCGACTTCGCCGTAAAACTGGGACGCCTGGACGAGGATCTCGTTCGCTTCCTCTCGGTAGCGACGTTGGGGAAGGTGTAGTCGATAGTATTTCGCTTTCGGCGGTAGGTCTCGAAGTAGTCGGCATACTTGTGAGCAGGTTTTCCCAACGCAAGTTTTGTGCTTTCCAACGAGATCCGGTGATGCCCGACCTGGCTCATGATCCGATATCCCGCGCAAGCAATGGCCATATTCGCGGCCTGGAGTGCAGCGTTGTAAGCGGTCGCGAATCTTCGGTCTGCCGAAAGGGCTGTGCAATGCCTGCGGCTGCCAGGTCGCGGGCGATCAGGGTCCGCATGTTGTCCAATTCCTTCCTGGAGGTCTTGTGTCGCTGGGCTTCCTTATTTGCCAACAATTTCGTGCAAGTCACTTTGACCTCCTTTCACAAACTGTTTCCGTCCCCGCAAGACAGTGGTGAGGAAATGGTCGCGCGATTTGATTTTTTTCCGGAACTCCTCTGGTGAGTAGGTGGTCACGTTGACCTCTCTTCCGAGGCGCCGCTCCGCCTTGCGAAGGGCCGGAGACAGGTCAGCGAGCCCTGCTTTGCGGGTCTTGCCAGGGCTTGGTTGCACGCTCTAATTTCAACGGCGAAGAAGCCCTCTCCGAATTCTTGCTGGAGAAATAGCGGACCGCAAGCGGGCCTCTGATTCACTCTTTTAGATCAACATGCTGGACGCCTTCAATTGAGCGTCCCAGGAAGCGCTGGCCAAGCCGCTGGAATTTCTCCACGCTATCGGTGGCGAAAAACTTGAGGCGAGCCTGTGCGCGGCGTTCATCTTCGCCGTCGTCAACTTGCGGCAGGAGCGCCCGCATGCGGCGGGCAACGGCTCTCGCCGTAGATTCGGCTGAATCCACGATCGTGACGTGAGCGGGGGCAACACTCTGCAAAAGCGGCTTGAGCAGAGGGTAGTGCGTGCAACCGAGGACCAGGACGTCAGCGTCCTCGAATTCCCCTTGGAACGCTTCACCCAGGTAGATGCCGGCAACCTGCTTGGTCACGGGATGCTCGACCCATCCTTCTTCAACCAGCGGAACCAGCAAAGGGCAGGCTTTCTCCGTTGCCTGCATTCCGCGTGCAGCCAGCGCCTTTGAGTAAGCCTGGCTGCTGACCGTGGCTTCGGTTCCGATGACCACGATTCGTTTATTCTTGCTCACTGCGGCTGCCGAGTCGGCCCCCGGCTCGACTACTCCAATCACAGGCACGTGGGTGGCCGCGGTAATGCGGTCAAGCGCGAGCGCCGTGGCTGTGTTGCAAGCGATCACCAACAACTGGGCGCCATGAGACTCGAGGTAGTGCGACGAGTCCACTGCATACCGAGCTACGATATCCACCGACTTAGAACCGTAGGGCAGACGCGCCGTGTCCCCAAAGTAGATGAAGTCCGCTCCAGGAATTACTTCAAGTAACGCTTTAAGGACAGTGAGGCCGCCGAAACCAGAATCGAATACGCCGATGCTCGGACGTCGCTTGGACATGCTTTGATTGTGATCATAACGTGCTGTTCGATGCGCCCAGGTGATCAAGCGGATGCGCTGACGAACTGAGCCCTGGAGTAAGGGATTTCCCCTTAGCGGGCGGGGGTTGATTCAGTGACCAATCCCCGGTCAAACCCCGCCGCTCTTCCACAGCAAGGCCCAGGCGGAATAGGAGCACCGTGAGGACAAGTGCGGGGATGGCCGAGGAAGGTGCATATCTTATCCGTGGCTTCGGGCGAGAGGATGTGCTCGAATTTGCAGGCCTGCTGCTCAATTTCTGACTCGCTATCCATGGCGAGGCTGTCGGTGAAGAGCCGTTCCGCGAGACGGTGCCGGCGAATAATGCTTCCCGCGCGCTCCCGGCCTCGCGGCGTGAGTTCGACAATCAGAGTTCCGTCTCCCACAGACGTGGACACGGGTTTGAGCGCTTCGTGACACGGATTCACAAAAGGCTTATGGCCATGGGGCTGAGGAGGATGGGGCATCGACCGAACGAATCCCATCTCGATCATCTTCTCAATTGCCCAACTGACGGGCAGCGCACCGTGGACCTCCATACGCTCGACCTCGGCAATCTCGCCATGCTCGGCCAGCACCCAGAGCTCTTCCAGCACTTCATCAAGTTGCTCCTCATCGGCCATGGAGAAGACTTCGTGCGCGATCTTGCCATGATGCAGTTCGATGCGCCGATCCGCCAGGCGCGCCACTACCGGGTCATGCGTAACCATCACGATGGTGCGCCCTTGCTGGTGGAATTCGCGCAGCAGGCGCAACACGATTTCTTCATTTTGTGCGTCCAGATTGCCGGTGGGCTCGTCAGCGAGCACGATCTTGGGATCATTGATGAGCGCTCGGGCAATGCAGACTCGTTGCTGCTCACCTCCGGACAACTGTGACGGAAGATGATGTTCGCGATCGCCGAGGCCCATCCGCCGAAGAGCCTCGCTGGCTTCCTTCTCGTCCGTCATGCTGTGGAAATACTGCGCCAGCATCACATTCTCTACGGCGGTTAAGAAGGGAATGAGATGGAACTGCTGAAAGATGAAGCCAATTTTTTCCGCGCGCACCCGATCGAGTTCGTGGGAAGAAATGCCCGCAACGTTTTGCCCGTCGAGCCAGACTTCTCCCGCACTCGGTCGGTCCAGGCAGCCAATCAGGTTCACCAGCGTTGATTTGCCCGATCCCGACGGGCCCATGATCGACAACCATTCGCCGGGCACTACGCGAAGAGAAATATCATCCAGAGCGCGAATCACACCGCTGCTGCTGGTGGCATTGCCATTCCCGCTTCCGATCTCGGCAGCCTTAGTGGGGTAGAGCTTGGTGACGTTCTTGATCTGAATCATCTCACTCTCCCCTTAAGATGGCTGCTGGCTGTATCCGCCGCAAAGACGAGATGGGCACGATGGCCGACAGCAAAGTCACTACTATGCTACCAGCCATGACCATGGGCAGAATACTGAAACGTGGCGTCACCGCAGCGTGAAAGTTAACCCGGCCAATCCAGGCAGCAATGCCGATGCCGGCCGCAAAACCAATCACCGCACCCCCAGCGCCCACGACCGCGGCTTCGGCAGCGAAAAACCCATGGAGCAGGCGCGCGGACGCGCCCAACGCTTTCATAATGGCGAAGTCGCGTCGGCGGTCGAACACCCAACCCATCAGCGTGGAAAGAACGCAAAGGGCAGCGGTCAAAATGATGAGCGCAGTCGCCGCCAGCAGGGTGGAGCGAGTCTTTCCCAGCACCCGAGCCTCTCCTTCAACAATTTGTCGCACCGGCCGCACTTCGGCTACTGGCAGCGACTGAGAAAGTTCGCTCATGATGCCCGCAATTTCCTGCGGCGAGCCATAAGCGGCAACCTCGATTGTGGACAGCTGTACTCCGGTCCAGGCCACCAAGTCAGAGAGGGAAATAAAAATGCGGCTATCTTCGGCCGCGCCGGTTCGTACAGTTCCGGCAGGCGCCAAATGGATTGATCGGCCTCGAAAGGTTAGGTCGAAAGATTGGCCCTGGGGGGCGATCTCGGGCGTGGCACGAATGCCGATCAGGGCTTGCCCTGGCCCGGAAGGCCAGGCGCTCACCGACCACCAGCGATCCAGCTGGCGGACACGATCGAAATCGACACCTGCAACTACCAGCGGCTGGCCGTCGTTCCTGCGGCCCACGATCAGAGCAAACGGAGATGCCAAGCCACGACCGCGGAGCACCGACTCCACTTGCGTAACAGCGCTGGCGGGAAGGGAAGCGCCGTCTTTTCCAACAACCATAATGTTGGCCCCGTAGTTGCGGAACTCGCGGCCCAACTTCACCTGCACGTCCTGGTACAGATTTAACATCGCGGTGGCCACCGCGGCAGCGACAATCATGGCCCATAGCGCCGCCAGAGCCCGTCCTCGTCGCAGCCAGGCCGCCCGCACCAGCATGCGCAAAAACATGGACGTGGGCGCTGCGCTTCGGCGGCTGGCTGCGACATCTTGCGCAGAACGGAAAGGCGCGCCGGTCATAGTTCACCTCGCAGTGCAAACACCGGATCCATATCGACAGCGCGGCGTATGGCCGCAGCACTTCCAGCGAAGGTCACGATCACCGCGATCATGACAATCACCGGCAGGAGCACAGGTTGAACTGTGATCTGCGAATCAAAGATTGAGCGGCCAATCTGATGTGCCAGCGCTCCCCCCGCGGCAAATCCAACAAGGCCACCAACGATCGCGAGCAGACTGGCCTCCGCGAAGAAGATGGACGCGACCGCGGCTCGCCCAGCGCCCAAGGACTTCATCAAACCCACTTCCGCACGCCGCTCAAACATGGTGGTGGCCATGGCCGCGGAAACCGCAAGCGCCGAAGCCAACAGCGCCGCCAATGTGATCAGAAAGATGAGCCCTTCAATGCGGGTGAGAATGGCACCTTCGTTCTGCGCCACCTGCCGAATCTGTTCCGCGTGGGAGTGCGGAATCGCTTCCTGCAATTGGTAAGCAATCGATTGGGGATAGGGCGAACAATACCAGCGGTCATACATCGCCCCCGAAAGGCTCTTGGGATCGCGACGGGCGAAAGCATCCTCAGGTTTGGTGAGGGCACTGACGTAGATACGCCGAACGGCGCCGGGTTTCCCAACAATATCCTGCGCCAGAGCTAAGGGTGCTACCACTTGATCGTCTTCGCTCGTACCCGTCGAAAGAATTCCCGTCACCCGAACAGGGCGCCTGGCCAGGGTGAGGTCGGAGCCTCGACGGATCCCCAGCTTGGCGGCCAACCGCTCGCCCAGGAGAACCTCGCGCGACCGTTCACCCTCATCCGGCCAGGATCCTGAAACTCGCCACCACGGATCGGTCGTCCGCACCCCGGCGGTAAAAGATTGCTTTCCGAAGGAAAGCTGTTTTCGAAAGTACGTTCCCAGCACCGTAACATCCTGGGTTTGTCCACCGCTTTCGACAGTCGCATTTACCGACAGCATGGGAGAGATGCCGGTGATGTTGTTGTGCCAGAAGATGCCTTTAATCTTGGGCAGATCGGCTTCGTCGAGGAACCCACCCTCGCTCGAAGGCTTGAGGTTGATGCCACCCATTTCCACGTCGAGCGAGTCGTCCTCGGGAGTGACCAGAAGGTTGGCGCCAAAGGTGCGCAATTCGCGGTTGATCTTGTCGCCAATGTCGGTGGCGACGGCAATCATCGCCGTAGCCACAGTCACGCCCAGCGTAATGGCCGCGCCGGCCAGAAGTTTGCGGCGCTTCTGGCGGCGGAACGATTCATACACCAGTCGCACGAACATCGCTAGTTCTGCGCGAACTTGCGACCGCCGGCCGCAACGTCCGCCTCCTGAACGATCACCGCATCGGCAGTCTGAGAGGCCTTAAGCGGAATAGGATTACAGCCGCCGCCGTTGCCGATTGACTGGGGGCTAATCGGAGCAGCGCAATTCTTGCAAACCACTCCGTTCGGCCCCTTGTAGAAGCCGACGGCTCCACAAATCTCACAGGCGTCAAAGACCGTCGCGATTTTTCCATCGGGCTTCTGATAAAGCCAGAAGCGTATGTCGACGCCGTTCTCCTGGGCCTGAAAGCGAATAAATTCCGCCGTGACCAGGGCGATGAAGACGAAGCAGAAGACATAAACCGATGCCATCCAGAGACGCTCGCGGCGAGCCGTCCAGGCGCTCTTGCGGTATTGAGCGGGAGAGCTCGCTTCGGGCAAAGGCTGGCGGCGCTGGGCATCGAACAACACCATGAGGCCGGCCAGGGCGAAGATGGTCACGAAGAAAAACAGCTGGTTGCGCACGATGGGACCGATGATCGCCATCTCACGTTTCGAGGACGGGAGTACTCCGCTTTCCGACAGTTCGTGCAGCCCGGTGAGAAGAAGTTGAGCGGCAACCAGAAACAGAATCGCGGTCGTGACCCGGAAGAACTTTTGCAGATTGATGCGCACGCTGCCCTTGACGAACATCACACCGAAGGCGATGGCGGCAATGATGCCAAAAAGTGTGCCCAGGAAACTCATCAGTTCGGTGCTGTTCAAAGAAACCGCGGAAAGGACTAACACAGTTTCGGCGCCTTCGCGCAAGACCATCAGAAACACAAAAATGAACAGCCCAAACCACGCATTCTTGCCCGCCAGCGTCCCCACCTTGCCTTCGATTTCTCCCTTTAGCTTGCGGCCGGTCCTCATCATGAAAACCACCATGGTGACGACGAAGAAGGCGGCTGCCAGCATGATCCAGCCTTCAAAAACATCTTCATTCCAATGCGTGCGGGAGATCACGACAGCCACGGCAATGCTGCCCAGAAAAGCTCCACCCAGAGCCGCGTAAACCGCCTTGCGCAGGTCGTTGCGGCCGATCTTGGCCAAATAGACCAGGGTGATGCCGACGATGAGGGCCGCCTCAACGCCCTCCCGCAGGGTAATGATGAAGGCCTCGAGCATCTTAGAAAGGCATCTCTACCATTTTGAAAATGAATTTCAATTTCAACTTCAAGGATAAGCTGCTGGCGGCTTGGGCGTCAACGCGGCAAGCAGTGAAAGGCACGAATCTGGGGTTCTGCCGCGACTTGAGCGCATTCCTGTGGTTGAGGAGAAACCTAGAGCCGCTTAAGAAATTGCTCCGCCGCCACAAACTCGGGAAAAAGCCTTTCTTCCACCTGAAACTCGGCCGAATGCACGCATCTTCGGCTGCCGCGAAGTTTGATGGGATGCTTGAGGTGCAACATCTCGTGATAGACGATGTACTCCACCGCGTAGCAGGGAACCGAGGGGTGGTCGAACACCCGGCTGATCACGATGGCATTGTGTGCGGGGTCGTAATGCCCAAGTATGCGGCGAGTGCGGCCCCGACTCCAGCTCATGCGCGGACGCGCCAGCAGTCCGTGAAAAAACCTCGAGTTCAAGTCTTCGAACACCACCTCAAGATCATAAAAATGTCCTTTCGAGCCGTGGAGGCGCTTGCGGCCGCGCATCTGCCTCACCAGGTGCGCCTTGCGGACGATTTCACGGCTGCCGACATATTTGCGATAACGAGCCGCCTGGCCGCGATCGATGGGCTTCCGGTAGATCTTCGCGAGCAGAATGTGAGCGATGGCGCGAAGAACGCTTGCGGGAGCGCCTTCGAGCAAATCCGAGAGCCGCACCAGAAGCCTACCCTCGCGCATGCGGATGGTGTTGTTGACGTTCGCGAAGGCAAAGAACTCAATCTTCACCTCGGGCGGGGAAGATCCAGGCCGCAGTTCCCGGTATGCTTCGTGAAAAAGTTCAGGCAAGCCGTCTCGCACGCTGAGGGTAGATTAGCACGAAGACATTTCGCGCTCCGCACGCAATTATTTCTTCTTGTGTTTGACGGCTTCATCCATGTCGGCCAGCAATTGGCGGTGCTCCTCCGCGGAACTGTCTAGAGTATCAATCGCGTTGCTGAGAGTGAACTCATAGGTCTTGACCTCTTCCGCCGGAATGTCCGCGGCATCCTTCAACGCTCGTAACTTAGCCTGGAATTCGGTATCCGCTTCGATGATCAGCTTGAGCGGCTTTCGGATGTCGTCTTTGCGATTGAGGTAAGTATCCACGTTGTCGTTGAGCTCGTCATAAATCAGAAGAAAATCGTCCAGTTTGTCGTGCGTCTGCGCCGCCCGATCTTTAGTCTTGGGATCATTCCGCATTTGCTCCAGCGCGACCAGGCGAGCGCGGGCAAACTTCATGTAGAGCCCGAGACGCTGCTGCGGCTCCCAACTGGCGTCGCGGACTTGATCAATCTCCGCCTGAGTGAGTGGATCACGTCGACGCTCCCCCGCCGCCATAGCAGCGATCATGAGCAGCAAAGACCAGCCCACCAACCTGCGTAATGGGCGCGCCGTCATTTGCTGTCCTTGGGAAACATAGCCGCGAGCAGGTCATCTCGCACGCGTTGCAGCCGGTCGATGGCGGCCTCGACGGGCACCTGTTCTTCATGATTCACTGCGCGCTTGATATCGAAGAGCTTCCGCACCATTTTGCGTACTGCGATCTCGGTCTGCTTTTGACGTTTATGGAACTGAATGGAGGAATCACGCGCCTGCTCGGCGAAGGAAGCGACATCATCCAACGCGGTCCTGGCTTTCTCGGTCTCGTCCGCCGAGTAGAACTTGTCCGCCGCTTCCAGCTGCCGTTCCGCAATCTGGATGCACAGCTGGATTCGATCCCCGGTACGAGCCGAGGCTAACTGCGCTTTCAATTCTTCAACGGTTGCTGGTTGGGTGGAGGCGCTTGCAGAGAAAACAGAGAGGACAAATATGGCGACGCCGGCGCCCAGAAACGCGGGATTTACTTTTCCTAACATTCCTTTACTTCTTCCACGGAGTTACTTCCTGGGCTCGATGGCGATGAGGCGATGCCGTGCCTGCCATTCCTGATCAGGATACTTCCCATTGGCGCTGTTTAGGAAGAGATGATAATTTGCGGCAGCCGGTTTGTATTCGCGAAGGTGGTGGCGAGGTCGCCATAAGCTTCGCCGAAGTCCGGTTTGAGTTTCACCGCCGTGAAAAATTCGTTCTGGGCCTCGGGAAACTTCTTCTGCCGCATCAAAGCCTGCCCCAGCCCGCGGTGAAGTTCGGCATCGCTCGGAGATGCGGCAATCAGGGCACGATGGGCGGACTCAGCCAGATCGTTTTTTCCGGCGGCTGTATACAAATCGGCCAGTTCTCGCTGTGCCGAGACATCTTGTGGCGACAGCTTTGCCCCCGCTTGCAGTTCCGGGATCGCTTCCTCGTTCTTGCCCTCCGCCGCCAACACGCGTCCCAGTTGGATGTGTCCAGCACCCTGGTCCGGGCGTAGGGCCACCAGCTTACGCAGAAATTCTTCCGCTTCGCGAAAGCGGCGTCCGCGCATGTAAATATTGGCCAGGCCAGTAAGTGCGTCTGACGCCTTGGGATCGAGAGCAAGGGCCTGTTTGTACTCCTGCTCGGCATCTGCCAATTGGTTTTCGTTCTCCAGCAGAAGGCCGGCAGAGAGGTGAGGTTCGGCATCTTTAGGCTGCACAGTGGCAGCTTGCCTATAGGCAGCAAGGGCTTCTTCCGGCTTAGACTTTTCCATCGCGTGGGCCAGCGAGAGCCAGGCGCGAGACTGGCCTTCGGCGGCTTGGCTGCTCGGCTTGAGCTTGGTTGCGGCGCGCAAGAATCGCTCGGCGTCGGGCTGATTGGTCTTGGCAAGTTGCAGGCCCAAATTCAGGTTCGATTCGAAGACGTCGGGCTTCGTAGCCACGGACTTGCGATAGGCGGCGATGGAATCGTCAAGTTTTCCCAGCGCGTTCTCCACGAACCCGAGGTCGAACCAGGCAACGTAATTCGCAGGGTCATGATCCAGCACTTTGTGCAACAACGGTTCAGCGGAAGAGTAGTCCTGTTTCTGAATTGCATCTTCCGCCTGGGTCAGTTCCTGAGGCGCAGAACTCTCGACGGGAACCTTGATGTGCCGGATGGTTCGCGATGAGTAAGGCCCGGTCCGCTCATGAACGGTTTGCGCAGAGGGGGACCCGGACTGGTCAGACGACTGCGAAGATTGGTTCGTACTCTGCGCCAAGGCAGAATGGCACCCGTCAAAAGCCAGGACCAGCATTGCCGGAGCCAGCAGGCGATGAATAGCGAATCTAGCGGCGGCCATTGGAACGCGAAGCTCCATTGCCGTTCAGGATACGCGCCAAGTACTTTCCGGTGTAGGAACCGGGCAACTTGGCAATGGTCTCGGGTGTCCCTGCACCCACGATGTTTCCGCCACCAGCTCCGCCCTCAGGACCGAGATCCACTACCCAGTCGGCGGTCTTTATCACCTCGAGATTGTGCTCGATGACCACAATCGATCCCCCTACATCAATCAGACGGCGAAAGGCAGCCAGGAGTTTGCTGACGTCATCGAAATGCAGGCCGGTGGTGGGCTCATCGAAAATATAAAGCATGCGGCGCTTGCGCTGGACGTCGTCCTGCGCGGTGAGACGGCCAGTTTGCCGCGTCGCCGGCTGCAAGTGTGCCGCCAGTTTCATGCGCTGAGCTTCTCCTCCCGAAAGCGTGGTTGCGGACTGGCCCAAGCGTAAGTACCCCAGGCCTACCTCTTCGAGCACCCGCAGCTTTTCCGTGATCTTCGGTACTTCCGCGAAAAATCGTAACGACTCCTTGACTGTGAGGTTCAGCGTCTCATGAATATTCTTGCCGCGATAGCGGACCTCGAGCACCCGGGGCTTGTACCGCGTTCCTTTGCACTCCTCGCAGATCAGCTCGACGTCGGCGAGAAACTGCATCTCGACCGTAACCGTCCCGTCACCTTGGCAGGTCTCGCAACGGCCGCCTGGAATGTTGAAGGAGAAGTATCCCGCGCTGAAAGCGCGTTTCTTGGCCTCCGGTAGCGAAGCAAACAGATCGCGGATCGTGTCAAAGGCCTTGATATACGTGACCGGATTGGAGCGCGGTGTACGACCGATGGGAGACTGATCGACCAGAACAATTTCATCGATGAATTGATCGCCCTCTACGCTGTCCCACGTGACGGACGCGCTCTCCATGCCGTTCGTAGGTTGCTTCTTGGCCTGCGCCAGCGCTTTGTAGAGCACCTGGTGCAGCAGAGTCGACTTCCCCGAGCCGGACACGCCCGTGATGGCCACAATCATACCCAAAGGAATACTCAGGTCGATGCCTTTGAGATTGTGAGCCCGCGCTCCACGAATCTTGATCTGCTGCGAACCGGGCTTGCGGCGCACCGCCGGCAGTTGAATCCGCAAATCGTCGGAAAGGTAGCGGCCGGTCAAGGACGCGGGATTGCGCTGGATTTCGTCATAAGTTCCCTCAGCGACGAGTTGGCCACCATTCTCGCCGGCGCCGGGCCCAAGATCGAGAATGCGATCCGAGGCTCGCATAATGTCAGGATCGTGTTCGACCACGAGAATGGTATTTCCCAAGTCCCGCAAATCATGAAGTATTTTGATAAGCCGGTGAGTATCTCGGCTGTGCAGGCCGATCGAAGGCTCATCGAGCACATACAGCGTCCCCACCAGTCGTGAGCCCAGCGATGTTGCCAACTGAATGCGCTGCGCCTCGCCCCCAGAGAGTGTGGAAGAGAGACGATCCAGGGTCAAATACTCGAGGCCGACATCGTTAAGGAAGCGGAGGCGCTCGCGGATTTCCTCGAACAGTTTGTCGGCAATATCAGCTTCTTGGGCGCTCAACTGAAGCTGGCTGAAAAACCTGGCCGTTTCTTCCACGGTCATGGCGCAGATTTCGCAGATGTTGCGCCCGTTAATCCTTACTTGCCTGGCTTCGAGACGCAGCCGCGCGCCACGGCATTCGGAACACTGAGAATATCCGCGATAACGGCTCAGAAATACTCGCACGTGAAGCTTGTATTTCTTACGCTCAAGATGGGTAAAGAAACCGCACACGCCGAGGAAAGAGCCTTCGCCCTCCACCACCAAGCGCTGCTCCTTGGAATCAAGTTCCGCCCAAGGCACATCCAGGGGAATTCCTGCCTGTTTGGCATAGCGCTTCATCTCGGTAAATAGAGGGCGATATTTCGGTTTCGTCCAAGGTTCAACGGCGCCTTCGCCGAGAGTTTTCGTTTTGTCAGGGATAACTCGATCAAGATCGAAATCGATGGTGTTGCCAAACCCCTGACAGCGCGGGCAAGCGCCATAAGGATTGTTAAAAGAAAACAGGCGAGGCTCCGGCTCTTCATATCGAAGATTGCAGTGCTTGCACTCGAAGCGCTGGGAGAAACGCAATTGCCGCAACGGCTGGTCATCGCGCGGGGGGATTTCGAAGATCACTTCGCCCGATTCACGATAAGCCGTCTCAATGGCATCCACGATGCGGGAGCGCGCCTCCGCGGATACCGTAAGGCGGTCCACCAGAACATAAACCGGCCGATTGAAGTTGATCTCGAGAAGCGTTTCAGGCGTAGAGAACTCGAAGATTTGACCGGTCTGATAGAGGCGGTTAAAGCCTCCCTTGCGCAGATCGAACAACCGGGTCTTAACAGCTTCCGTGAGTTCATGCGGCTCCACGCTGGGAGACTTTCTCTTTGAGCGTGCCCGTGCCGTGCTCTGGCCACGTGCCTCGGTTGACGCTGCCACTGGCCTCTGCAGCGGGAAAAACACTTGCAGCCGGCTTTCGGGATCGAGAGCCAGGATGGTGTCCGCCACCTCGTCCACAGTATCTTTTTTGATTTCGCCGCCGCAGTTTACGCAGTAAGTACGGCCCACGCGCGCAAAAAGCAGGCGGAGATAGTCATAGATCTCCGTAGCCGTCGCCACAGTGGATCGCGGATTACGCGTCGTATTTTTCTGTCGGATGGCGACTGCCGGCGCAATGCCGTCGATGCTGTCGGCATCTGGCTTTTCAATGCGCTCAAGGAACTGTCGCGCATAAGCAGACAGGGACTCAACATAGCGCCGTTGACCTTCAGCGTAAATGGTGTCAAAGGCAAGCGAGGACTTGCCCGATCCGGAGACCCCGGTCACGACCGTCAGGGTGTTGTGGGGGACCTCAAAGTCAACGTCCTTCAGATTATGAACGCGGGCGCCACGCACAACGATGCTTTCAGTCGACATCGGATTACCAGACAGGGGGAGCCACGTCGAGCTTCGTAGGGACGCCCCAGGAGCTTCCGCAGCAGCTGCCGAATCTTTCTATTATAAGGGAAAGCTTATGGAGTAGGGCGCCGGCCGCTTTAACCAAGCCGCGAAGAGAGCGGCGTGGAGTGTTTCGGTAGAGGCGATAACAGCATGGTGAGCAGGGAACCGATGCCTAGACCTGCCAGTAGAAAAGTTACCGCAGTGGGAAGATCATAGTGTAGAGCATACTGCTGCCTTGAGGTTGTTTGCCTAGCGCGTTTCATCGTGTGTTCCTCCTGCGGCCATCCGGTTCGAGGTGCCGCGGAGCGCTGCAACAAGCGCCCCGCGCCCCCAGGTCTTCGAGACAGAAAGAAACGACCAACGGCCTACGAAATCGGTTCGATACTCTCCACCTGGATCGTGTTGCTATTCATGTCCAGCTTGCCCGTGACCTTCACCTGTTTGCCGACATAACTTGCGGCTTTGTCCTGATCGTCGAGTTTGTAGCTCATCTTAGTCACCGGATCCCTAAGCACGAGCTTGCCTTTCTCCTTTGCAACTTGACCGGTGAAAGACTTCGCGTCCTGACCCTTCATGTCATTGGACTGTGTTTCATTGGACTGTGATTCATTGGGTTGCTGCGGTTGTTCCGCGGCAGCTGCCGGCGCCTGATCCGGTGGTGTGGCTGTGGGCTGTTGCTGCTGAGGGGGCGTGGTCGCTGCTGGCTCCTGTGAGCTTTGTTGGTCCTGCGCGTTGGCAGAAGAGCCTAGAGCCATCACACCCATGGTCATCGCCGCAGCGAGTGAGAGACGTACTAGAAATTTATTCATCGCGAACCTCCGAGAGAGTTAGGCTTAGTACCCGTTCTTACTTCTGCAAGAATGATGCCAATCTCCGCCGCGCGTGTCGTCGCCCGCAAACAATAGCGGTGTCATAATCTCGAGATTTGGGGGCTGCGCAATTTTCTCCAGCGAGAGCGCATTTCTTTCGTTAGCCCAAGCGGCCACTCGCAGGGTATTTAGGTAATCGGGCTTCGAAAACTCGCTTCAATTCGGCGTCCTATACAGGATTTACCCTAGTTTCTCTCCCCGAGGAGACGTGTAAGTTAGCAGCGTAACCTCGGCAAAAATCATCTGGAGTTTCTAGGGGTCGCATGGGAAGCGCAAGTGAACAGGTGCTCTCTGATTTTCCGGGTGATTCCAGCATCTGTTCTCATCGCGAACGTGGAGAACCCACCATGTCAGTGAATAGCGCCGCAGCGTATGGGATGTATCCTCAAGAAGTTGCCCTGCATGATGTCGTGCACACGCTGAATCAGGCGGGATTTGAAAATGAAGACATCTGCATGATGCTCGCCCCCACACATCCCATAGCGACGATTGTGCGAGAGGCGAGCATTCTCAACAGCGAACGCGAGGCCAGTGCGGTAACAGCGGGACTCATTGGCTGGCTGTCCGAGTTTGGCGCGGTGGTGATTCCGACTGTCGGTTTCTTTATTCGATCACAAGCATTTTTTCACGCGCTAGTAGTCGCCAAAGATGCTCCTGCGCTCTGCGGCAGTACGAAGACTCTGGTCGGACTCGGTTTTCCCGAGAACGATGCCGAACGATTCGAAACCCAGCTGCGTGAGGTCGGAGTCATGGTCTACGTGTCATGCGCGGAGAGCGCAAAGACGGGCTGGGCGCGCGAAATGCTTCTCCGCACCGGAGCTCGCGAAACCGCTACTTTGGAAAAAGGAATGTTCGCCGGAATGGCTGCTTGAGCGCAGGGAAAAAATCCCTCAATTTCTACCTAGCATCCTTGGAACCGGATTCCCGCGAAGAAAACTCACCTTTCTGTTCGTCATCGCGGCGCTTCCCATAGCGGAATGCAAATCCGACCCCGAAAGCCATAAGCCCAACCGGAGGAACCAGCAGCACGATTACCGCCTTGCTAAGCGCGCGCTGGCCGTCTTTGCTTGCGCTCTTCGCGCTGGAGTAGCACATGGCGCAACCTTGGGCCAATGCGGGAACTGTCCCGAGAGTCAGGACCAGGAATAAAAGCGGTAGCCATGGATTCCTCGCTCTCGGTCCGGCGGAATTTAGGCCCCGTCGCCTCTTGTCTGTAGACCCGTCCATAGACTTACTTCACTCCCAACCTGAGGATACGCCCTGCATCCGGAAAGAAAAACAAATACATGATGACAAAACACGCCACCACCGAGATGGTCAGCGTCCAGCGCATGATTGCGCTTTCGAACTTAAGATGCATGAAGTAGGCAATGATCAACGCCGACTTGATGACCGAAAGTCCCAGCAAAACCTCGAGCATAGCCACCGGCTGGAATACCTGCTTGTAGCCGAGCCAGACTTCCACTGCGGTCAAAACCAGCAATGCTCCCCAAACCCAGAAATATTGGCCTTTGCTGTCGTCATGCGTCGCGGCGTCGTGCATCTTGAATAACCCTCCGGTGAAGCACCTTAGACGATTTTTGTAGACATCAAATAAACCAGCGGGAAGATGAACATCCAAACCAGGTCCACGAAGTGCCAATAGAGGCCGGCGACTTCGACATCGTACGCGTCGTACACCTTTGGCTTAAGAAATAAGATCACTGCGGACACGATTAATCCGATCAGCAGCGCGTGAACTCCGTAGTGAAATACGTTACTCGCCGGAATCAGAAAATATCCCGCGAGCCACAGTGCGCCCAGAATTGGCAAGAACATCTTACGCAGCGCAATCACTCCCAGGTAAATCACGCCAACGGTCACGTGCAGCATGTGCATCCCTGTAAGGGTAAAAAATGTTCCACCAAATTGCGGCACAGTGGGCACCCAGGGATTCTTGAACGGCGTCATGCCTTCGCCAATCAGCTTGCTCCACTCCATTCCGTGCAACACGATGAACGCCGTACCGAACCCCATGGTAGCGAACAGCCAGTTACGCAGCCAAAGCTTGTCGCCGCGTTGTGCCGCAAACACCGCCATCACCATGGTCAGCGAACTCGAGAGCAGACACGCCGTCATGATCGTCGAGTTGATGATGCTCTCTTTCGCAAACGGAGTCGGCCATGCAGGATTCGAAATCCGGTTGTAGCTGAAAGCAACTAGCAGGGCCCCGAAGGTCAGTGAATCGGAGGCGAGGAACAGCCACATTCCCACTTTCTTCGAATAAGCTCCAAACAGAGGAGCTTCAAACTCTCCTCGAATTCCATGCTGGACACTGTCATGTTGCAGCGTGGCGTCAGCCATTCCTCAGTTTCTCCTTTTCACTACCGCGCGAACTCCAACAGCGCAAAAACATAAATCCAGAGCACAGCCATGAAATGCCAGTACCAGGCGGTAACATCGATCACGATGCGCCGCGACTCGATCGGTTTATCGAGCAGGGACGTCATCCCCGCCCAAAGTAGGGCTAGGACTCCACCTGCCAGGTGAACGGCGTGCACCCCGGTAAATAAATACACGAATGAACTGTTGGGGTTGGTGGGGATGAAGAATCCCCGCCGCCGTAACTCGCTCCATGCCAGGAATTGGCCGGCCAGGAAGCCGATCCCCAGCACAACCGTGAGCCCAAGCCAGGGGAATCGCCGTTCTTCACCGAGTGAAACGCCGGGAATCGATGTCACGGGAGCCAGTGCAGATTGCCGCGTGATACTGCGCCGCGCGCCTTCCATGGTCACGCTGCTGATCAACAGCACAGCGGTGTTCATGATGAGTAACGCCAGAGGCAAACTCACTTCCCCCCAGTCGCGCACGTAGCTGCTGCTCGGACTATCGAAAGTCGGCAGCCCCTGCCGCACAATGTAAGCACTGGTCAGCGAGACAAATATCATGACCACTGCCGCAATGGCGACCGCCACCCCTAAGCGCGCGCGCCGCAGCCGTCCGACATAGTCAGAGCCTTCGTCGCCCTGCCCCTCGTCTCCGCCGCCCCGAACCGGAGGCTCGGTCACGCCACCGCCGTGCCCCAATTGCCCGTGGGTCACTGGACTGCTTGGAATAAAAGTTGCCATGCCAGTATTCTAGTGCGCCGGCGTTGTGGCCGGATCGGTCTGCATAATAAAATCTTTCGCCGCTCCCGGAACGCCGTACTCGTATGGCCCGTGGTTCACCACCGGAGTACGTCCGCCAAAATTGTCGTGCGGCGGCGGAGTCGCCGTAGTCCACTCCAACGTTGTCGATTCCCAAGGATTGTCGCTGGCCTTTGGTCCCTTGAACATGCTCCAAAACAAATTGATGACAAAAATGAATTGCGATGCGATGGTGATAATCGCTGCATACGTCATGAACGTGTGAATCGGCATCAGACGCTGCAGATAGGCCACTTCCGTATATTGCGAGTAGCGGCGCGTCCCCCCCGCCATGCCCAGATAATGCATCGGCATGAAGATCGCATAGGTGCCGATGAACGTCAGCCAGAAGTGAGCCTTGCCCCAGCTCTCATTCATCATGCGGCCGAACATTTTGGGGAACCAATAATAGGTCGCGGCGAATATACCGAAGATTGCGGCCACGCCCATGATCAGATGGAAATGTCCGACCACAAAATATGTATCGTGGAGTTGAATGTCGAGAACCGGCTGCGCCAGGAAGGGCCCGCTCAATCCCCCGGAAACAAAAAGAGACACGAAACCGATGGCAAACAACATCGGCGTGTAAAACCGTATTCGCCCCTTCCACATTGTGCCGAGCCAGTTAAACGTCTTAATCGCCGACGGTACGCCGATGCACATGGTGAGCAGAGAAAATGCAAAAGCCGAGTACGGGCTCATGCCGCTCATGAACATGTGATGGCCCCACACCATGAAGCCGAGAAAACCAATCGACAGCATGGCGTAAACCATTGCCTTATATCCGAAGATCGGCTTGCGCGAAAACGTGGAGAGCACCTGCGAGGTCACACCCATTCCCGGCAGGATGGCGATATACACCTCGGGATGCCCGAAGAACCAGAACAGGTGCTGCCACAAAAGCGGCGAGCCGCCTTTGTGTCCCATGATCTGCCCGTTGACCACAATCAGAGGCACATAGAAGCTCGTGCCCAGATTGCGATCCATCAGCAACAAGATGCCGGCCGAGAGCAATACTCCGAAGGCGAGCAGACCAAGAATCGCCGTGATGAACCACGACCAGACGGTCAACGGCATGCGCATCAACGTCATACCCTTGGCGCGGAGATCAAGCGTCGTGGTGATGAAATTCAGCGCCCCCATTAACGAAGCAGCACAAAAAATCGCAATGCTCGTAATCCAGAGATCCGCCCCCAGACCTTCGCCCGGTCCCGCCGACTGCACCGCGCTGAGCGGCGGATAACCCGTCCAGCCATGAAGGGGCGCTCCGCCAGATACGAAAAATGCGGCCAGAATCACCACGAACCCAACAAATGTCGTCCAGAACGAAAGCATGTTCAGGACGGGGAAAGCCATATCCGGCGCCCCAATTTGAATAGGCAGAACGTAATTTCCGAATCCGCCTTGCGGCGCTGTCGTCAGCACGAAGAACACCATGATCGTGCCGTGCATGGTAAGCAGGCTTAAATACATCTCGGGCTTGATCTCACCAACCAACGGCAAGCTGGCGGTCGGCCACACCAGGTGGATGCGCATGAGCAGAGACAGAAACATCCCCACCCAGACCGCGGTCAGGGCCAGAAAAAAATACTGGAGGCCAATAACCTTGTGATCCAAACTAAAAATGTATTTGCGGATGAAGCCCTGAGGAGCATGCGAGTGAAGGGTAGCCGTGGTTGCCATTTATTGCTTCTCCGCCTCCCGTGCCGCCAGCCACCTGTCGAAATCTTCCTGGCTGACAACTTTTACTATGCCGTGCATTTTGTAGTGACCCAGCCCGCAGAGTTCAGCGCAGGCAATCTCGTAGTCGCCAATCTGGTTCGGTGTGAAGTGCATGTGGATGTTGAGTCCGGGAACCGCATCCTGCTTGAATCGTAACGAGGGCACAAAGAAACTGTGAATCACATCAACCGACCGGATGCTCAAATCGACCTCGCGATTGACCGGCAGAAACATGGTTCCGGTTACCACGTCGTCTTTCGCGGCAGGATCAGATGGGTCGAGCCCGACCGCAGCCTCGCCACCGGCCGAGGGATCCATCAACGTCGCATTGGTCGCCCCGTATTTTCCATCCGGCCCCGGATAGCGGAAATACCACGCAAATTGCATGCCGGTCACTTCCACCGGAACCGCGCCGGGTTGTGCCGGATCGAATCGTTGACTGGCCCACACACTGCTGCCCATCAGATTGAGTCCAACGAAAAGCACGGCCGTCAGAATCGTCCACACAACTTCGAGGGTGGTATTGCCATGAGAATATTCGACCGGGCCGGAGGATGGCCGCTCGCGATACTTCCACACAATGTAACCGAGGGAAAGCTGCGCCGCAAAAAATACGATTCCCATCAGCACATACGTGAGGGTAAATTGTCCATCAATCCAGTGCGCGGCGGCTGAGGCTCCCACCGGCAACCACCAGGTTTTGGCGATGAAGAAATAAGCGCTGCCAAACGTGATCAGCCAGATAATTACCAATAGCGCAAAGCCCATCCCTAACCCTCCCGGGCGCGAAAGGATTTCGCAAACGACATCGGCTCAAAGAATTGTGTAAGCAACAGTCGGCGCGAGTTTATCACAGCGGTATATCGCAAACGCAAGCAAGTTGTTGGCCGCAAAAGCAACCAGCGGCGGATCTCACCCTCCTCCGAGCCAGGGAATTGAAAAAACCTCAGCTTGCAATCAGATCCGCGAAGACGAACTGATCGCGGACCACGGTCTCGCCCACTGAAACCGGCAAGATCGTGTCGAGCATGGGTCCTCGATACACAAACGAATGAAATTCCCCTCGTTCGCCGCAGGGGTCCACTTCCTCGGGCAGGGCCGATAGCAGCGCTTCATCAAAGTCGCGGCCCACGAACGACCGGTCGAGCTTTCCGGTGTCGATACAAGTCAACTTCGCTCGCAGCCCACCTGCGATCATCTCCTGTGCCAGAGCATGCGTCGGCAGCCCCCACACCGGAAATATCGGCTGCAGCCCCGTGTCCCTCATCTGCTTTTCCCGGTAGGCGCGTACATCTTCGAGAAACAGATCGCCAAACGCAACTCCTTCTATGCCTTCGGCGAGAGCCTTAGCACAGGTTCGAGCCATCACCGATTCGTACTGCTCATTGGAGCATGGCCAGGGCAACGGGACGCCCCAGAGCGGAAGTCCGGTACCCGCAGCCTGCCGCTCGACCAGTTCGCGTCGGACTGCGTGCATGGCGACTCGATCAGCCACGTCGTTGAAGGTGGTCAGCAGCCCGACCACCTCATACTCAGCTCGCTGACGGAGAACGTGCAGGCTCCAAGCGCTGTCTTTGCCACTGCTCCACGATAAGAGAATGGGCTTCATCGGTCCAGTTGCGAAGAAAGGTTCCTTCGTTCGATTACTCTGTGTTCCTCTCTGTCCTCTGTGGTTAGGATTCTGATCCTTAATCCGCGGCCATCAGTGCCAAGATGTTACTTCTCGCTCCACTCCGGCACACGCCCCGGAGTCCACGGCGCTCCCGCAGCTTCCATGTCCTTCTCCAACTTGGCAAAGTCGACTGCCACGAGCGTGTGCAACTTCGCCAACGCCTCTGTGAACTCACTGGCCGCAATGTTGTAAGCGTCAAAATGGGTTGGCGTGGGCTTGGTCAAAGCAAAGCGTTCGCCCTCCATAATCGAGTTCACCCGGTCATTAATCGACGACGGCACGGGCTCGTTCCGTTTCGCAAGCTCCCGATCTCCCCGCAAAACACGCAGGATTTCACGATTCCGCTGCTCAAGCGTATCCGCCGTCGCTCCCAGTTCTTTTTCGATCGTGGGAGTCTCATCGAGCGCAGTGCGAATTGCCTTCAACCGCGTCTCCAGGTCTTCACCAGTATGGATCGCCCCGGAAACCGCCCGATACAGGCGTGCCACTTTTCGCTGAAACTCTTCCTGCGCCTCCCGATCCTCCCGACTTAAAGAAGAAGACCCCTCTGCCACAACCTTGAACGACTGCGCACCACCCAACTCGCTGACGGTCCCATTTACCTTTTGAAACAACCGCACCGAGTAATTCCCGGACAGCACCAGCGGTCCCAAACTCCCGGCCCGAGGGAAATCTTCGCCTTCCTCCGGGTTCTCGCGCACCGAGGGTGCCGGATACCGCAAGTCCCACGCCGCACGCTGGAAACCTTCATCCGTACTGCCATTCACCCGGCGAATGGCCGCTGCACTGTCGTCGTAGATCATGAAATAAAGTTCCGGTTTGGCCTCTTCGGCTTCGGCGCGCAATTCATCGCGAGCGGGGTAGGGAAGCGTTTGATTTTTCTTGGCCGCTTCTTTTTCAGCGTCCTGTCGCTTTTCTTTCCTGGTCTTCAGCTTTTCTTTCAAGTACGCCGTGAACACCGCGCCAAAGGGAGGATTGTCCGCGGTATAGAACGCATCGCCCTGAAAGCCTTTCTTCGGCCCGCCCAGGGGATGACGCTCGACGTATAACGAAGAGTCCTTCACCGGAAACAATGCCGCTGCCTGTTCCACCGACTCTGGCTTGATTTGCCGCAGCGGGCTGATGTCGTCCAGAACATAGAAGCCGCGTCCGAACGTTGCGATCACCAGATCGCCCTCTCGCGTTTGCAAAACCATGTCGCGAACCGCGATCGTGGGCAAGCCTCCCTTGAGCCGCACCCAGTGTTGCCCACCATCAATCGTGAAGAAGGCGCCGAATTCGGTTCCGGCAAATAGCAGCTTCGGATTCACCGTGTCTTCCACGAAGGCGAGGACTGGCCCGTTCTCCGGCAGATCGCCAGTAATCGAACTCCAAGTCTTGCCCGCGTCGGTAGACTTCAGCAGATATGGTTTGAAATCTTCGTTCTTGTGATTGTCGAACGCCGCAAACACCGTATTGACATCGTGCTGTGAAGCCGCCAGCCGGCTGACATAAGTCGCGTCAGGAACGCCCGGAAACTTATCGTACTTCGTCCAGCTCTGACCGCCGTCGCCGGTAACTTGAATAAGTCCGTCGTCGGTACCGACGAATATAAGACCTTCCTTCCTCGACGACTCCGCCAGCGCCACAATGTTTCCATAGAACGACGTCGAGGCATTCTTCGCCACCGCGTCCGGCCCCCATACTCTACCCATCACCGGCAACTTGTTGCGATCCAATTGCCTCGTCAAATCTCCGCTGATAGCTTTCCACGTGTCGCCGCGGTCGTCACTGCGGAAAAGTTTGTTGGCCGCAAAGTACAGCCGTGTATGCGAGTGCGGACTGATAATCACAGGCGAGTCCCAATTCCACCGCAGCGGAGGCTCGCCTTTGCCCTCAAGCGGCTGTAACACCAACTCCTGGCCCGTAACCTTGTCATACCGGACCAGCACCCCATACTGCGACTCCGAATAAACTGTATTGGGATCCATCGGATCCACCTGCGAACGGAATCCATCTCCGCCGGTAGTGACATACCAATCGGAATTCATAATCCCGTTCAGATTGCGAGTGCGCGAAGGGCCGCACCACGAAAAGTTATCCTGCGTGCCGCCGCACACGTTATAAAAGGGAAGCGCGTTGTCGACGGCAACGTCATAGAACTGCACCGTAGGCAGGTTGGCCCTAAATTGCCATGTCTTCGAATCGTCAAAAGTCTCAGCCACCCCGCCATCAGAACCCAGAATCCAATGTTTAGTATTGTCCGGATCGATCCAAATCGTGTGATTGTCTCCGTGATGATTCACTTCTTCGACTTTGTGCAGGGTCTTGCCGCCGTCCAGTGACTCGCGCAGGCTCACGTTCATCACGAATATGCGGTCAGCATTCTTCGGGTCGGCGATGATCTGGGCGTAGTACATCGCGCCCTGATCGAACTCATTGCGCCGCTCCCAGGTTGCACCCTTGTCGCTGGAGCGGAAGATTCCACCCTTGCCGTCGGCCGCTTCAATCGTGGCGTAAACCACGCTAGGATCAGCCGGCGAAACCGCCAGCCCGATGCGCCCCATATCTTCTTTCGGCAATCCCGACTTCAACTTGTTCCACGTCGCGCCCGCATCGGTGGATTTATAGAGGGCACTCTCCGGCCCGCCATCAATCAAAGTGAAAACATGCCGCCGACGCTGGTAGGCAGCGGCGTAAACAATGTCGGGATTTGAGGAATCAAGGGCCACATCCGCCACACCAGTGTTCTCGCTGATCGTTAGCACAGCTTTCCAGTTCTTACCGCCATCCGTCGTCTCGTACAAACCGCGGTCCCCGCCCGGCCCCCACAAAGGCCCCTCGGCGGCAACATAAACAACTTTTGAATCTCGCGGGTCAACCACGACACGCCCAACGTGCTCCGATTTCTTCAACCCCACGTTCTGCCAATTCTTGCCGCCGTCATCTGACCGGTAAATTCCATCGCCATATCCCACGCTGCGCTGGCTGTTGCTCTCGCCGCTACCCACCCACACCACCGACGCGTCGTTCGGATCGAGCGTGACCCATCCCATCGAATAAGACTTCTCATTGTCGAAAACCGGAGTCCAAGTCGTGCCGTCATCGACCGTCTTCCACACTCCGCCGGAAGCCACGCCCACGTAATACTCAAATTTGTTCTTAGGATTCACCGCGACCGATGTCACACGCCCCGAAGCCACGGCCGGCCCCAGCAAACGAAACTTCAGCCCCGCAAAAGTGTCGGCAGTCATGCCGCCTTTCTTTTCTTCTTTCTTCTCTTCTTCTTTCGGCTCAGCCTTTTTCTCGTCCTTCTTTTTCTCTTGCTTCGGCTCCTTCTTCCCGGCCTGCACAGGAGGCGTCGCCTGCATCTTCTTGTCAGCGTCCTTATCTGGAGAAGACTGGGCGGCTACGAAGAAAGTCGACAAAAACCACAACACAGCAAGCAAAATATCACCCCGCGATTTCAATGAAGACTCCTGTCCAGTGCGCAGACATAGCGCTGGCAACTGAGTCGGCAATCCAACTCAGCTCGGCGACTCTGCGATCTCGGTGGTAAAGAATTTTCAAAACCGATATGTATACAGCATTCTGACCATAGTTAGAAGCGCGACTTTTCAGTTAACAAAAGATTGAGCCGCGAAGCGGCGGAAAGAATGCAGCCCACGGCGTTAGCCGTGGGCAAAAGAGGAAACTAAAACAAGTCCCAACGGGGCGAAAGAAGAGACGACGGCGAAACCGTACCGACCACGCGATCCGATCCATACCTCTCGGAGCAATGTCCCGTCTCAGCCCGCGATAGAATCAATTCCATGCCACGAAAGTCACCCGATCACGGCCACGGCACGCGCTACGTCCGCATGCAAAAGAATTACTGCTTCGCTTGCGGCCTGAACAATCCCCACGGCATGCGCCTTAAATTTACCCTCGACGAGAACCGCAAGATGTCGATCTGCCGCTTCCGACTCAGCAAACGCTACACCGGTCCTCCAGGCCACTGCCACGGAGGAATCATCGCCACCATTCTTGACGACGCCATGGGTAAGGTAAACAAGCTGCGCCATGTCGTCGCCTTGACGCGTGAGATGACGGTCGAGTACTTCAAGCCGGTCCCCCTGCACAAACCCCTGCTCGTCCAGGGACGAGAAATCGAAGTTCGCGGAACCCAGCACATCAATTCTGCGGAAATCCTCAACGAAAAAGGCGAAATCCTGGCCCGCAGTCGCGGCGTTTTCATCGCCATCGATCCCGAAAGAATGTTCGCGAAATATGCGGAGCGATAGTTAACCGAAGAAAGACACAATTAAAAAGAACGAGACAGGCTGGAGCGCGTCCGAAACGCGGACGAATTGATTTCGGCTCGACGAGATCAGAGTTCACCCGAAGTCCCGGAAAGCCGAACGCCAATCGCTACCCACGAGGGAATTTGCCACCGCGGGGAAACCTGATACCCTTTGTGCGAATTCTTTCGTCCAACACGCGGCCAATCTCTTGGGGGATCGTATGCTCCAGGCCATTCTCTCCACACTAACAGCCACACTGATGGCCCTGGCTGCACTGGCTCCGGCTCAAACCAATGGTCAGGCCCGGCCCGAAGCTAAGCCGGCCGCCAACCCAGCCCGCGATTCTGTCATTCGGATTGTCGAGCAGATCAAACGGGCCGATTACGAGGGCGACCGGGTTGCGCTCAAACGCCTTCATGGCGAGATCACGCCGCTGCCTGACAACAAAATTCTTGCCTCCCGCCAGCTGTATTGGCGAGGCTTTGCCCTCTGGCGCCGGGCAATCAACGGCTTTAACGAGTCGCCTTCTCCCAAGGACTTGGAGGAAGACTTGAACGGTGCGATTGCCGATTTCAACGATTCCCTCACCGACGACCCTGCCTTCGTCGAGTCGAAAATTGGCGAAGCCTCCTGTTTCGGTTATCTGGCGTACCTGAGCATGAAAGACCCCGCACGTATGCAGGACATGATCCAACATTCAAGTTCCTTTCTGAAAGACGCCATGGCGTCAGATCCCGATAATCCTCGTCTCCTCTGGGTGCTCGGCCCCATCCGCTCGTCATCGCCGCCCGAGCGCGGTGGCGGTCAGGATAAGGCCTTTGACCTTTATCAGCGCGGCCTGGAGGCCGTTCGCACGAGGCCCGCCGTGAGCGATCCCCTGGAACCTTCCTGGGGGGAGCCCGAATTGCTCATGAATCGCGCTTGGTCGAATCTCCACCGCACAACTCCAGACCTGAAAGCCGCGCAGAACGACGCAGCCGCCGCATTGATCCTGGTTCCGTACTGGCACTACGTGCGCGACATTCTCCTGCCGCAAATTCAAGATGCGCAGGCCAAAGCGCGCTGACTGCCCGAGCCGACGCCGAGGGTTCCTCTTTTTATTCGCGTTGTTGTGCGAAAAACGCCTGGGCATTTTTTGACTTTGACCGAGACTTCGACCTGCGGGGGATTTCCGCAAATCGTTCCCCAGCGTTAGAATGAATCAGCGGCGAGAAGCACCAGGCGGCACCATCACCGCGGTGTCAGCTGAGAGCTGACAACTGTTTTTCGGAGTCCACCCATGTCGCAGAACAACGGCAGCAACAACACCAGCCTTCGCCTCAAGACCGGTCTGGCCGAGATGCTCAAAGGCGGTGTCATCATGGACGTCACCAACGCCGAGCAGGCCTCCATCGCCGAAAAAGCCGGAGCCGTCGCGGTGATGGCCCTCGAGCGCGTCCCCGCGCAAATCCGCGCCGAAGGCGGCGTAGCCCGCATGGCCTCGCCCAAGAAAATTCGCGAGATCATGGCCACGGTGTCGATTCCAGTTATGGCCAAGTGCCGCATCGGACACTTCGCCGAGGCGCAGATTTTGCAGGAGCTGGGTGTCGACTACATTGACGAATCCGAAGTGCTCACCCCCGCCGACGAAGCTCATCACGTCGATAAGCATGCCTTCACGGTTCCCTTCGTCTGCGGAGCGCGCAATCTGGGGGAGGCTCTCCGCCGCATCGCCGAAGGCGCCGCCATGATTCGCACTAAGGGTGAAGCCGGCACCGGCGACGTGGTCCACGCCGTCAAGCACATCCGCCAGATCGTGCAAGAGATGAAGATTCTCACCGTTCTCGGCGAAGAAGAACTCTACGCCAAAGCCAAAGAGCACGGCGCGCCCTACGAACTGGTAAAGATGGTCGCCAAAACCGGCAAGCTTCCCGTCCCAAATTTCTCCGCCGGAGGCATCGCCACCCCCGCCGACGCCTCGCTCGTCATGCAGCTCGGAGCCGAAGCCGTGTTCGTCGGCAGCGGCATCTTCATGAAAGATTCCACCACCTTCGCCGACCCGCAGGAAGCCGAAAAGCGCGCCCGCGCCATCGTCAAAGCCGCCACCCACTTCAACGACCCTAAAGTATTACTTGAAGTTAGCGAAGAGCTGACAGGCGCTATGAAAGGCCTGGCCGTGGCTGGACTCGACGAAGCCCACATGCTGCAGACGCGAGGTTGGTAGGACTATCGACCAGCCCCCGTCGCGGTTTTCGACGCGTGAACACCGCGGAATCGAACAGCCGTGCTTTCGGGCGGCGCGACGCTTTTCGGTGCTACCCTCGTTGACTTCTGCTTCTTCTCATCCCTGAGATTTCCGACGTACGCGCCTTTTCCGCAGTCTGTGATTTGGCAGGAGGGCACGATGAATCGAGAACGTATGCTGAAGGTTGTCTTGGTGTTGGTGGGATGGCTGTTTTCGGCTGGCATTTACCCGCTGACGATGTCTTTGTGGAAAATGAACAAGTCGGACTACGGCGATGACATGATGCTCAGCCTCTATTTCACGCTTGGCATTTTCCTGCTGTGGCAGTACGTAATCCATTGGCGAATCGCAGCCTGATCGGCTTCGCAGCGTGGTCGAGCTTCGCCCACGGCGCGGTTATGGCCGTGCTGGCAGTCCACATTGCGAGCGAACGCGGAGGTCTGCTGACCGCCGTGGCTGTACTCGTTATCATCGGTGTAGCCCTGATCGCGCTGGCTCCGGAGAAGCCGTCACGAGAGCTGGCACACGCAGCCGCCGCGTAGGGTTGGCCGATCTCGCCGATATTTGGACCTTCAGCGCTGAGGACAGTTGGCTGCTACGTCATCTTCTACGTGTTCCTTCCAAACGGCGTCGAGATCGTCCGCGTCGTTCATGGCGCGCGATGTAGAGACGATCCTCCGAGAGGATGAAGGATGAATCAGAACCCCCAGGGGCCACAGAGAAACGCATCACCTGCGCAGCAGTTTCCTCGCGAAAGCACGTGCAATCGTGGCCGGATGAGTCGCGAAAATGCAGAATTGGCCCAATACGCTTTGCGGCTCGTGGAAAACGCCGAGTTGTCTCAACACTGTCCCCCGGTCGTAATAGATTTTTTCCCCGGCCAGACGATCATCGGAGTCGAACGTGTACACCCCGCAAAGCGGAACCTCGACTCGTCGCCCTGTCGCCGGAAGACCACGCCACTCCCCGAGGTGCGTGCCGCGAATCATGACTTCGAGGAGAACGGCGTCGTCTGTGACATGCCGACGCTGTACCTCGATTTCTAAGTCAGGCACCGCCTTCATGAGCTGCTCGTAAAATAGGCGGACCCCGGTCGCGCCCTTATAGTGTTCGCCCCATGCCTCATCATCGTACCGTGCAACATCGCCGAAGGTTCGGAGAACACCTTCCAAGTCATGCTCGTTCTCCAGTCGAATGTGTTGCTCAACAATTGCGATACGCGCCGACCGTGTGTCTTCGTTTTTCGGAATAGATGCGCTTGCCACATGCACCTCCACTCGCGCTTATGGTATCTCCGGCGAAGCTCCAGTGACTAATCCTACCAGCGGCCGGATGCCCCAGGGTCTCGCCCTCTCTGAGGGATTTTGATCTTTTGCTGTTCCGGTAGAATCAAATCAACATGACCATCGGAGTCCTGGCCCTGCAGGGCGATTTCGACGCGCACCGCCGCCGGCTCGAACAGCTGGGAGCCGAAGTTGTGCTCGTCAAGAAGCCCGAGCAACTGGACGAGGTCGATGGCCTGGTCATTCCCGGTGGCGAATCCGGAACCTTCCTGAATCTGCTGGGCCCAGTCGGGTTCGAAAAGTTGAAAGAGTTTGTCCGAGTGAAACCCACATTCGGTACCTGCGCGGGAGCGATCTTGCTAGCCACCGAAGTAGAGAATCCCAAACAAGAAGGCCTCGGCGCGCTCGACATCCGCATTCGCCGCAACGCATACGGACGCCAGATCGACAGCTCCATCCGCGAAGGCAAACTTCTTCTGGGTGAACCGAATCAAGACAAGTTGAAAAAAAACAGACTGAAAAGAAATGGACCGGGAAAAGCCACGCAGCCCACTCCTCCCCCGCAAGACTCGCCGTTGGAGATGGTTTTCATCCGCGCACCGAAGATCGAGCGCGTCGGCCCGAAAGTCGAAGTCATTGCGACTGAAGGCAACGATCCAGTCGCCGTCCGGCAGGGAAGAGTTATGGCCGCGACCTTCCATCCCGAGCTCTCTGACGACACGCGAGTTCACCAGGCCTTTCTCGATCTCGTCCGCAACGGGGAAACATCTTGACCGCATGCCTTCTTCCTTCGATTATTAAATTCCCGGCATACAACTACCGATCCGGCATTCCCCAAATATGAAGAAACGACAGCGGTCATCACAATGGTAGTGTGCCTCGGTAGTGTGCCTCTCTATATTCGTTGGCAGTCGACGCTCAGTTGCCCCGGTCTACCCCGAAACAAACTCGCTAGCTCCGAAGGAAGTCAAGAACCCGAAACTTCATAAGTAGAGGGGACTTCTGTCCGACGCCGTTGATCTTGAAATCTTTACCGCAACAAGGAGACTATCAGCGACGCAATCTCTCGTGAGCTATACTTCCGGAACTCGCTCCAACTCCCCCGTCACTCTCATGACAGGATTCTCTGATGGCAATAGGCATCCGCATCCATGACCTTCGCAAGACCTACCACTCAGCTCCACCCTTCGCGGCCGGCGGTGGAGGCGACGGCAAGCGCGGAAAGCAGCCACCCAAGCCACAAATTGCCGCCCTCGACGGCCTTTCGCTAGAGGTCGCGGCGGGCGAAATCTTCGGTCTCCTCGGTCCAAACGGTGCAGGGAAGTCCACAACCGTCGGCGTCCTCACCACGCGGTTGCGGCCAGATTCTGGACAGGCCTGGATCGGCAGCCACGACATCTGGAAGGAACAGGTCGCGGTTAAGCGCCTGATTGGAGTTGTGCCGCAGCGTCCCAATCTCGACTTCACTCTCACCGCTCGCGAGATCCTCTCCTTTCACGGAGCCTATTTCGGCCTGAGCGTGAAAGAGCGAAACGAGCTCGCGGCCAATCTGCTGGAAAAATTCAAACTCACCGATCGCGCTGACCAGATGGTGCGGGGCTTTTCCGGAGGCATGCAGCAACGCCTTTCCATAGCCCGCGCCATGATGCACGACCCGCAAGTCTTGTTCCTCGACGAGCCCAGCGCCGGCCTCGATCCTCAGACTCGCATTTTGTTGCGGCAAATCATCCGAGAATACAATCAGGCGGGAAAAACCGTTCTGCTGACAACACACAACATGGAAGAAGCCGACGCCCTCTGTCAGCGGCTTGCCATCATCGACCACGGCCGAGGAATTGCTCTCGGCACGCCTGCCGAGCTGAAAGCTTCCATCCCCGGCGGATTCCTGCTGCGCCTCCGTTTCGGCAACCGGACTCCGGAATTGCTCGAGCGTCTGCAATCGCTCGCGGGAATCACGGAAGTGCGTCCCACCGATGCCACGGGAGCTGATGTCTACGCCGACCGTGGCGGTTCCCTGATTCCGCAGATTGCCAATCTTGCCGCCGCCGCGGGCGCGGAATTGTCCGACGTACACATCTCCGAGCCCAGCCTGGAAAATTTGTTCCTGCACCACACCGGAAGGAGCTTGCGCGATTGAACTGGAAAACGTTTTTCGCTCTGTTGGCGCGTGACGCTCACGTCGCCCGCCGCAACGCCATTCAGCTCTTCCTGCAAACCTTCCTGCAGCCGCTAATGTTTGTCTTCATTTTTGGCCGCGTCATGGTCGGCAGCGGATACATGCCTCCCCAATATAAAAGCCTGCTGCTTCCCGGCATCATCGCGATCAGCATGGTCTTCACTGGAATCTGGGCTGTCGCCATGCCGTTGATTGCCGAGTTTCAATTTACCCGCGAAATTGAAGATCGGCTGCTCGCCCCCATCGAAATCTCGTGGCTGGCCATCGAGAAAGTCATCGCCGGCATGTTGCAGGCGTTGATTGCGGGACTGGTCGTGATTCCTCTGGCTTGGCTTTTGCTACGCCCCGGCGTCGACATCACCATTCGCTCGCCGCTCACGTTCGCTGTCACCACTTTGCTGGTTGCGGCCTTCTCCGCCTGCGGCGGCCTCGCCCTCGGATGCAGCGTCAATCAGCAGCACATCGGACTCATGTTCAGCATGGTCATGACGCCAATGATCTTTTTTGGCTGCACGTACTACCCCTGGAGCGCGCTCAAGGCGTTTCCCATTCTTCAGAAGCTGGTGCTTGTGAACCCCTTGGTCTACGCCAGCGAAGGATTGCGTGCCGCGCTCGTTCCGCAGTTCCCCCATCTGTCCACCACGGTAAATCTCGTAGCCCTGGTATTTTTCGACATCTTGCTGCTAATCGTCGGTCTGCGCCAGTTCGAGAAGAAGGCGATCAGCTGAAATCCGCAGAGTTAAGATCGTCTGGGTCGGACACTCCCTTCGACGAGCTCAGGCAGGGTCTGTCCGCCGCCTTTGACCATTGTGGGGCAAAACCTTGAGTTGGTGCCGAATCAGCGGATCGGTGTGGGCGAAACAGGCGGGCGAATGGAGGTGCCGCTACTATCAGGCGACGATCTTGAAGAGTGAGTGCTCCCCGCCCGCGGATGGAGACTCGCGTACCCGTGCGCGAACCGGGCCACCCTCCGGTAGATTTCTCTTACATGGACGCGGTCATCACCACGTGCCCTTCATCCGCGCGAACTCAGTTGACGGTAAGTACGAGTGCGCTGCTGGTTCCTCCGCTGGTGCAACCCAGATTTTCGGAGTTCCCGCTCGGAGTGCGCACCGTGACATTGACCGCTTCCGGCCCTGCGATCTCGCCGGTTGTAAGCTTTACCGTCAACTTTTTATCGGTGACTACGTTCGCGCTCAGAACCTTCCCGTTGATGACAACTTCAGACGCCGCAACAAAATTGCTGCCGTTCACGGTGACCAGAACTCCCTGCTGTACCTGGGCAAAAGTGAGTGTGCTGGGCACGAGTGATCCGATCAGCGGTGCCGGCCTAGCACTGCCGCAAAACGGGTTTAGGGTATTGTTGCCGCAGCCTGCTAGGAACAAGAGAGCAAGCAGGACGGCGAATGACAGACTGAAAGCGCGGGAAGACATGGAGATGCTCCTCATTGGATGGGTTTTCGAGGGACTCCCCGTCTAGATCGCGGAGTGGTCGTTCGTAGACACCTACCCGGGGCCCCCGACTCATGATCGAGAGACTGCAGGCCGTCTGCCAACGCACGGCCCACAGGGGCGATCCTTTTTAATCACATTGTTTCCAAGCAGGTAACTGAAGACGAAGCATATTGGACAAACCGCGATTCACAGGGCTCCGGTGGCCCCATTCCACCAGTGTGGTGGTTTTCAGCCAGCGTTGGTGGTCAAAGTCTGGCAATCCAGAATCGGGCCATCAGCCTTCGCGGCCGTCCAGCTCAATGTGGCGACATCGTAATGTGGGGGACAGCCGCTTCGGCTGTCCGGCCAGGCGCAGCGAGGCGCTGGCTTGTTGCGTGGCGGACGCCGCTTTCGGCTTTGCTCATGGCAGGCTCCGTCCGCCGCCGTTGACGGTCTTGTTTTGCAAATGCAGAATCTTCCGTGCTTTGCCCTCGCGGGTTAAGCAAATCAGCCTGATCTCGAATCAGCGCTGCGCCGCAGCAGCAAATTTGCTTCGATGAAGGAGAAGATCCACACCATCACCCCGGCCATCATCCCTGCCCAGAAATAAACGCTGTCGTGAGGCCACTCCACAAAGACATGTCAACAGCTCCAGCAATTCCAATGACGTCACGATTGGGACCTTTGTGCCCCTCGCCGAGGCTCTCCATTTCGTCTTTGATGGCCACGGCAGATTCTCCGGCTCCTCCACTGCGGATCACGGCGGCACGATTCGGTCAAGCCGAATTGCACCGGCAGTCTGACCGCGGACGGCAGCAACGGCATCATTCACCGCGACCTGGTGATTGTCGGCAGCGGAAAAGAGGTCGAGTTTGTCAGCACGGACGCCGGGTTGGTGATTTCCGGCTACATGAAGAAGCAGCACAACGAGTAGGAGGCTTTCGTGCTGGCCGCCGCCGAAGTGATTCCGGTTCAGACTGGAGTTGAAGGCCTTAATGGCGACGACCGCGGATCGCGTGGCACCGCAAGCCGCCCGGTTCGACGCATGGTTGTGCAATCAAATTCGTAAGCCGCCCCACAAATGAGACAGACCTGGTAGTCCTGGCCTTGTGCTCCATTGTGTGGCCAGGAAAATTCGTGGCGGCAAAGCATTTCCAACAGTCGCGTTAACAATGGCGAAGTCATGTGGTTAGAATCCCCTGCGGCGATGACATGATCTCAAACTTAACTCAGAATTCGTTGTCGCGTCGGTGTCGATGGTTCATTCCGCGCAGGCGGATGGACAGCGCGTGGTCTTATTACCCCTACATCCGTCGGAGGAAGACACAAGCGGGCTACTCGCTTTTGCCGTTTGCGCAAGCCACGAAGCAGGTCCCTCACCGGGTTTTCAGCCTGGTTCGGAATGACATTCCGTGTGACCTGCTACCCAGCCCCGGCTCGAGGTGCTGCGCTATCTTCGGGCGCCGCTAGGCGGCTTGTCGGTCGAGTCAGGTTGGCCTGCGTTGCCGTCGGGCGCAGCTTGCAAGACAAATTGCTCACCAAGAATTCTTACCAGGGAGTTCAGACCGCCGGCGAAAGCGATCCGCCAGCGTTCTACGCACTTCTGGGCCAGTTCGTCCATGCGGCATTCGAAAGATTGCAGAGTTTCGCTGATCTGGATTTTCAGCGACTCAGAAACCGACGCTTCGATCCCTTTCTGGATGATCTTCAAGTTTGCGCCGGCTTCATCGAGTTGATTCCCGAGTTCCTGGGCACTGCGCGTGGCCAGTTCATTCAGAGCCACGCTCAGCGCGCCCTCCATTTGACCACGGGCTGTGCGGACGGTGTCGCTGGCCATTTTCGAGAGCCGCTGGTCAAGGCCCGACTCGAGCAGGCGCGCAGATTCGTCCAGCTTGGCCATGCGGCGGTCGAGGACGGAGATTTGCTCCTGCAGGCGCAATGATTCCGCCGTGACCGTGCCTCGAACCTGTTCCAATTGCCGGCGGTGCCCCTCGTGCTCCTCGGCCAGGCTATGCTCCATCACTCCTAGCAAGTCCTCGCTCAGTCGCTTGAGACGGTTGCCCGCCTCCACCACCTCCTGATGCAGTTCTCCCAATCCACGATTTAGGTGCTCCCGCAGATTCTGCGCGACATTCGTCGAGAGGCCCTGCGCTCGTTGTTCAACCGCTTGAAAGTCGCCAGTGACCCGTTGCCGAAATTCGTCGTAGGTTTCCCGTGTCTTGCGGTCGATGGCGGTTTTCGCCGCTTCCAGCACCTGTTCCGACTGCTCCCGCGCCTGCTTGAGTACTTGTGGCCCAAGCTCTTTCTTCAGGCGGAGTTCCAACTGCTGTTCGAGTTCGGGAGGTATTTGCGATAGCGATACTTCAAACCGGTTTCGCTTGGCCCCTTGCGCGAGTTTTTCCTTGATCTCCGTCACCTGCGCTTCGATCGGACTAACAAGTTCGGCAAGCACGGTCTTGAGATGCTCGTCAGAGAGTTGCTTGCGGATTCTGTCGAGGGCAATTTTCAGCGAGGCCGCGACTTGATCCGGCGGCATGGCCTGTCTGTTGTCAGCCGGAAGTGCTGAAACAAGTCTGTCGTCCACTGGCGCAGACAGTCGCGCCCAATCTTTAGGAACAGTCTTCAATCCCCAGAAATTGTCCGGACGGTCGAAGCTCGCGCCCAACATCCAACTGTGCCGTTCGCTACCGATGGGCTGACAGGAAACCACTTGCGCCGTCGTTTCACGACCGTCCTGATGGTGGAAGTGCAAGGGAACTCCGTTCTCCAGTTTCATCGGAGACCGCATGGCACAACCATGGGCGTTGACCACCAAAGTCTCGCAGACTTCAGAGAACTGGGCTCCCGGTTCCAGGCTGGTCACCAGTATCGGGAGCGTGACCGGAACTCGCGAGCTGCGTCGTAATGTTGGGACATTTGTATTGTGCATAGCCTCCGCCTTGTCGCCACGAGTGAGTGCGCTCGGCCCGTAACCCAAGCGCCGTATACAACTACGTTAGCGCCAAGTTCATGAAAGAGGGTTAACTCGGTGGTTCCGTTTCAGGATGTTCGAAGGCCACTGCCTTTCGTAACCGATGAAAGGCAGTGAGCCCGGCTCCGTAGGCGCCTCGCAGCCAGCGGGCGGACGCACTCGTGCGCCGCCTTTGATTTTGCTCTTGAACTCGAAAGCGGAGGGTAATGTCGACTCAGCGACTGCGCTTCAGCAGCAAAACTCCGCCAATGAGGGAGAAGATCCATACCACCACGCCGGCCGCCATCCCCGCCCAAAAATAAGGGCCGTCGTGAGGCCATTCCGCAAAGACATGGTGCAGTACATGGGTAAAGTGCAGCGTCAGCAGTAGTACCGCAACTCCGCTCAACTTTTGCACAATTGGCATCGTGGTTTCCCTTTACGCCCCACAGTTTCCCACAGGTTGTGCTCTGCTCCAATGAATTTTTTCTTGTGCTCGGACCTGCGTATCCACCGCCGTTGACATTACCTCATCTGTGTGGGTCGGACAGTCTTGTCCTAACTCTGTTAAGCAGCCCGAAGTTGACATCGAGCGCAGCGGCCTCGTCGAAATTTTTCGCAGGTTTGCCCTCCGCGAATCTGGATTCCAACCCTGAGTTACTCGCCGTTGGCGCGATGTAGTCAATTCACCAGGTGGTGCAGGGCTGGTGCACCTTTCGCTCAAAGCGGGATGAAATATTCCAACCCCGGAAGGGTTTTCTCGGTGTCTTCAATGAAATGATGTCTGAGATTCGTTGCCTCCTTAGCACGACCACATTGAGGCTGGCCCAACCTGTCGCGGTTTTCGATGGGTGGGTACCACCGGCCGGCGTGCCGATTTTCCCGCTCCCAAACCTCGCGCCTCCAATCTAACTCTCGGTAACCACAGAACCCACAATCAGGAGTCGAACCCATGGTGGAATCGTCGCGGACTTATCTTCCTGCGGCAGGACGTGACTGGCGCTTGCCGCTTTACGATCCGTTCGTGAAGCTGCTTGGCGGGGACGCGGCGCGGAGGGCGCTACCCGATCAGGCTGTGCTGCGGCCGGGGCAGCGCGTTCTCGACGTGGGCTGCGGCACGGGCACGCTGGCCACGCTGATCAAGCAGCTTCATCCGGAGGTTGACGTGGTTGGGCTTGATCCTGACCCCAAGGCGCAGGCTCGAGCCCGGCGCAAGGCCGAGCGCGCGGCGGTCTCGGTTCAATTCGATCACGGATTTGGAGATGAGCTGCCGTATCCCGAGGCGTCGTTCGATCGAGTGTTTTCGTCGTTCATGTTCCACCATCTCCCGGCGGAAGAGAAGGGAAGTACGCTGCGTGAGGTGCGCCGTGTGTTCAAAACCGGTGGCGAGTTTTACATGATGGATTTCGAAGGCCCACACGGCGTGCACGGCCTGCTGGCTAGGGTGCTTCATGCCAAGAAGACTCTGGCAGACAATGCCGAGGATCGCGTCCTTAGCCTGATGAGGGAGGCTGGTCTTACCGATCCGAAAAAGGTTGGACGCCGGGCCATGCTCTTTGGCGGCGTCGCCTATTATCGCGCTTCAGCGGACTTAGGGCCATCCACAGGCGCGGTGTGATCCTTGGTCGGTTTTGGAAAAACAGGGTGGGGAAGTTGACCCCCTGGAATTTTGCTAGAATAAAAACCCTCCGGCAAGACTATGCCTCCCACGCTTGCGAACGGAAAGATCTGCTACGTCGAGATGCCGACCACGGACGTTGCACGCTCGGCCGAGTTCTACAAACACGTCTTCGGCTGGAACATCCGGAAGCGCAGGGATGGCAGCACATCGTTTGACGATACGGTCGGCGAAGTAAGCGGCACCTGGGTTACCGGGCGTCCGCCCGCGGCGAGGCCTGGCCTTCTGTTTTACGTCATGGTAGACAGCGTGGCTCGAACCCTCGATGCGATCGTCGCCAACGGAGGCGAGTGCGTGCAGCCGATCGGCGGCGACGCGCCCGAAATCACTGCCAGGTTCCGCGATCCCGCAGGAAACGTAATCGGCCTCTTCCAGCAAAGCTGAGCCGGGTTAGTCCTAACGCGCTTGGACCCGCGCTTAGGACGTGTAACCAAGATTGCCATCGACAAGCGGGTCTGGAGAGAGCGAAAACAACGGCATGAGGAAAATTTGCCTCGGGCTTTGCCTGCTCCTGACCGGTTGCGCCGCGAAGAAGCCCCCGGTTGTGGCGACCCCGCCTCCCATACGCAGCCAGATGCCACCACCGACCGCCGAGATCATCCAGCACTGTGTAGTCGTCGAGCAGGAAAATTCCAACACGGTGACTTGCCGTTGCCAGCCGGCGACCACCCTGATCGATTCAAAAACCGGGCATATCACACTGGTCTGTAAAAAAATGAGAGAAGAAAAGTGAGATGGATCGTGGGCGGCTGTCCGCCTGTCGAAATTCTTTCCAAACCCTTAACTTTAACGTTCACATTTAACGCATTGATTAAATGGTGGATATAATGTCAGAGCAGATGTCGCATTTTAACCCCTCCAATCTGCGATTCTGAATGTCTAGGACAAAAACAGCGGCGCAGACCACACGGTTCTGCGCTGTTTCTGTTTTCGTAGCTTCGAAATGAACGAGGAGTGGCCTGAACAATGAGAGGAGGGAAGCATTGCCGCTAGTCGAAATCCAAGCGATCGGCATCACCACCAGCAAGCAGCTCGGAGAGGCAGCCGAGGCCGCTCGGGCCCTGGTCTCGCAGTATCCAAACCTTGGGGAGACAGCCGGTCCTACTGACATGGTCGTCGCTAGGCTGTCCTTATTTTGACCCTCGAAAAGAGCTCAGAAAAAGTTCTTGACACGGACATCGCGTAACTGTACGGTTACACATAATGCGAAACCGTTTGGTTACATATTCGTCGGAAGCGACGTTTCAGGCTTTGGCCGATCCCACGCGGCGCGCGGTTCTCGATCTGCTGCGGCGGGGAAGCCAGCCAGCGGGCCACATCGCGGGAGCCTTCCCAGTTTCGCGTCCGGCAATCTCCAAGCACTTGCGGCTGCTCCGTCGGGCGCATCTGGTGCGCGAACATCGCGAAGGTCGCCACAGGGTTTATCAGCTCAATCCCGAACCATTGCGAGCTGTGGATTCCTGGCTCAAGCACTATCGCAGCTTCTGGAGCGCGAATCTGGCTAGCTTGAAAGCCTTCGTGGAAGCAGAACACGCAAAGGAAACGCGGGAGCGCAAACACAAATGAACGGAAGAGGCTTCACATCGATTTCGTGCAGTGCGAAATCTCCACGTTCTCAGCGGCAGTCCTCAGCGAACTCTGCGATCAAGGCGGTTGATCGTGCCTCAGGCCGACAGTCGCAGGGAAACACAAGAAGCACGTTCCACTCAGGTTTCCGAAACCAGCCTGACAACAGGCAAGAAGAAAGGAAATGAAGCCATGACAAGATCAATTCGTGTCGCCATCACATTCGTTGCGGCCGTAGCCTTGGCGGCGACTGCCGCTGGAGCCCAATCGGAAGCTCAAAAGTCATTCAACCAATTGAAATCGCTGACCGGGACGTGGGAAGGGAAGACTCCAGACGGAAAGGCTGTGGAAGTTTCCTCCCGTGACACCGCGGGAGGTTCAGCGTTGATGAGCGAAATCAACGGCTACCGCTCCGAGGGTATGATCACGATGTTCCACCTCGATGGCGCCAACCGCCTGATGATGACGCACTACTGCGGCGCGGGCAACCAGCCTCGGATGCAGGCTAGCGCTTCACCCGATGGCAAGACTTTGAGGTTTAAGTTCGTGGACGCCACGAATCTCGAGAGCACCGAAAGTGGACACATGGACCACGTCGTGATTGCCCTGCTCGACCCCCACCCATCACACCGAAGAATGGACGTTCACCAATCACGGCAAAGAAATGAACCAAGTATTTGATCTCAGACGCAAGAACTGATTTGACGCCGTTGCTTTGCTTCCGGAGATATTCGTTTTTGGGGGAGCACGGCTTTTAGCCGTGCCACCCAAGAACAGCAGAAGGAATGCAGGCTTAACCCGCCCGCGTAC
>WNGH01000313.1_pt1 | contig 39910 bp, 43 predicted proteins | sample 5400631 | NCBI WGS metagenome assembly WNGH01 (sample SAMN13153373, study PRJNA577476) | soil metagenome | isolation source: 115 cm soil or saprolite under Garry oak tree replicate 1 | place: USA:California | collected 2016-06-15 | reverse complement strand
ACTTTGCTACAGATTCTGTCGGTCACCCTTTTCGAGAAGATGCCCTTGCAGCAAGCTTTTCCGGGCAGCGATTCCAGTTCAGACAGTATTAGTATCAACAACCAATTGAATCTCTTCGCGATTTAACCGGACAGCAGTGATCTGTACTATCGTGTCACGTCGCATGCCATTGATATTCTTGCCTTCTGGCACACCAGCCGCGAAGTTGGCCCCGGCCTGTAGTCGAGCCATGCCCCCGAATCCGATTAGGGCCGGCTTCTAATTTGACGCGCGCCGAAACCCTGAACTACACTATCCAATAAATCGTCATAAGACTTCCTATTTGCACACGCACCGGCGATGTGCTTTGAGATTGCGAACGCAACTCCGGATGTCGTACAACCGCACGGGAGGGGATTGCCATGCACAGACGGACGGTTCTCAAAACCCTGGGATCAGGAACGCTGCTTTGCCTCTGCGAATGCCACTCCATTGCTCAAATGGGGAATCGATCCGACATCTCAATCAAACCTCCTCCGCATGTTCCCGTTAAGAAGTTGCAACCGTTCTGCACGTTCTCTCGCCCAGCCAGACAAGGCGGCACGGGAATCCAAGCCTACGATCTCAAACCTGATGGAGGTCGACCGAGGAGCCAACTGAGTTGGAGCTTTAATGGCTCTTTGCCAGGTATTGCTGCACCTTTGACCACGCTGGCATTGAGCTTTGCGGCCTGGCGAGCCCTGGATGCCGCACCAATCCTTGGCTTCCATCAGATCGGAAGTGGCGGAGATATTGTCTTATCCGTGGCTGATCTTGGCGCACCAGATAAGTCCGGTCTGCAGATACTCGCTGTGACCGCCAGCGATGGATCTACGATCCAATTCACCTCACGTAGAACGTGGATCGCTGATTCGCTTCAACTGGTCGCCACCCATGAAATCGGTCATGCGTTGGGGCTTTTGCACGCAACAACTTCGAATTCGATCATGTATCCAATCGACCAAGGTCAAAATGTACTTGGCTCTGATGACAAGGCGGCCATCCGGGCTCTTTATGGTTGGAGCGCTCAAACAAAAATGGAGGGTGGCACGATGGCGGCGCCTGCACTGGTAGCCTGCGGGGGTATTTTGGCACGTGCTTGGCGAGGTACGGGTGACGACCAAAACATCTGGTTTTCCACCACTACTGATGGCTTCAATTGGACGCCCCAACGCAGAGTCCCAGGTGCTGCTTCGGCCGTAGGACCAGCATTGGCTTGGGATGGCTCGCGGCTATGGATGGCTTGGCGGGGAATAAATGACGATCACAATCTTTACTGGGCCAGTACCGGTGACTTTTTTGTGCGCAATTGGACCGGTGTACAGAAGATCGGCGACCGAGGCTCCTCACATACTCCGCGAATAGCTTTCGCCGGTGGATCGATGGTAATGGTCTGGAAAGGTGTACCGGGCGACAGCGGCCTGTACTACGCTCGATTCTCCGGCGGTTGGGGTGTGCAACATAAAATAGGCGGCGTCGGCAGCGCGTGTGCTCCCGCCATATGCCAGGATCTGGATCCTAATGCAGTGCGAATGGCTTGGCGGGGCGTAAACGACGATCAAAACCTCTATACCTCCACCCTAAGCGATCAGTATTGGCAACCGCAGGAGAAGGTGAGTTGGATTATCAATGGCAATGGGGCAGAAGGTACCGCCGGCATCGGCTACCCTGGTACGGCCGATAGCCCTGCCCTTGCCAACTTTGCTGACAAGGTGATCTTGGCATGGCGAGGGGTAGTCAATGATGAGGGGCTTTGGTTCACGCAACTCGCCTCTGATCAAGTTGGCGGTCGCGCCGTCCCGGAATGGTCGGCTCAAGCAAAAATCCCAAACGTGGGAAGCTCCAATGGCCCGAGTATCACAGTGTTTGGTGGATCCGTTCATGCTGCCTGGAAGGGAGTAAGCGGCGACCACGGGCTTTGGTCGGCAACGCTGTAGCTCGCTCCTCATCCCGAGCATTGCTGGTGAAACGATGGCAGATTCTCGTGACTGGCCGCTTGATTATGAGAAAATCGGTCAACAAAGGGGCCTGGCTCGCAATATTTTCCGCACCCCACTTACAATCCCAGTTCTCCTTGCCCTAGATCGTCTGCGGCGGATGGATCGTGCCGAATTCGCGGCCTGCCGCGCGGCCTGGCTTGCCGTCTCTGTCCGGTCATGGCTTCGATCTTGGCATAATACCGTGAATTGCCCAAGGGCTGATTCTGATTCAACGCCAGTCGGATGTCGCCGAGGGTACCGTTGTCACCGTGCTCGCCAGTGAACACGACGAAATGTTTCTTGCGTCTCCCGAGCAGGAAGCCGCGTTGCTGGACGCCTTAGCAGATGTGGAGCGCGGCGACACGATTTCGCCCGAGCAGCTTTTCGAAGGTCTTTGCCGGTTCGAATGATTTGTCCGCTGTCGATTCTCGCAAACCCTGCTGGATTCCGGGTTCTGCCCGTTTGGGCAGCCCCGGAATGACGGGCTTACCTGCTGCACGCAGGCCGGCTGAACTTCATCCCGAATCGGGTTCGACGTTGGTGGGTCCAATACCGACGCGATATACTGATCCTCTCGATGGAGGCTCCATGCGCTATCGCATCGCCGTTCGCCAATCGGACGAAGGCTATTCCGTTGCAGTTCCAGGCTTGCCGGGATGCTGGTCTCAGGGCGCTACTGAAGCCGAGGCGGTCGAGAATATCAAGGACGCGATTCGTGAATATCTCTCCGTCGTCGAAGAGCAGCTTCGCGGCGTAGAGGTTCGCGAGATCGAAGTGGCAATCTGATCCACGCCGCGCACGCTTCCAACCCCTCCCCCATCAAAACTGCTTCACCTCGATGTTCAGCGTCTGGATACGGTAGGCGATCTGGCGCGGGGTCATGCCGAGCAGGCGGGCGGCGCGGGCTTGGACCCAGCCGGCCTGCTCGAGGGCGGCGATGACGCGGGCGCGTTCGTCGAGGTTGGGGTCGGCCAGGTCGGCGGGTGGCGCCGTTGGCGCGCCCGGTACGGCGGGCGGCGGCGCGTAGGCCGGGGCGGCGCCGTCGCGCTGGCGGTCGATGCGGATCAGGTCGGCCTCGATGGTGCCGGACTCGGACATGACCGCGGCGCGCTCCAGGCAGTTCTCCAGTTCGCGGACGTTGCCGGGCCAGCCGTACTGGCTCAGGCGGCGGATCGCCGCCTCGGTGATGGACAGCGGCCGGCCCTGCGTCTCGCCGATGCGCGTCGCCAGGTGGCGGGCGAGCTCGGGCACGTCCTCGGGCCGCTCGCGCAGCGGCGGCAGCAGGATCGGCATGACGTTGAGGCGGTAATAGAGGTCTTCGCGGAAGCTGCCGGCGTCGACTGCGGCTTCGAGGTCGCGGTGCGTCGCGGCGATGACGCGGACATCGACCTTTAGGGTGCGGCTGCCGCCGACGCGCTCCAGTTCGCCCTCCTGCAGCACGCGCAGCAGCTTGGCCTGGAAGGCCGGGGAGATCTCGCCGATCTCGTCGAGGAACAGCGTGCCGCCGTCGGCGGTTTCGAAGCGGCCCTTGCGGCTGCCGACCGCGCCGGTGAAGGAGCCCTTCTCGTGGCCGAACAGTTCGGACTCGAGCAGGTTCTCCGGCAGCGAGGCGCAGTTCACACGCACGTAGGCGCCGCGCGAGCGCGGCGAGTGGTAGTGGATGGCGTTGGCGATCAGTTCCTTGCCGGTGCCGGTCTCGCCGCGCAGCAGCACCGTGGTGTTCCACTTCGCGACCATCCTTACCTGGTCGAAGACGCGGCGCATGGCGGCGGAGCGGCCGACGACATTGTCGAAGCCGTACTGGTGGCGCACGGTGCGGCGCAGGCTGTCGCGCTCCTCGGCGAGGCTCTGCTTCTCCTTCTCCACGTCGAGCGACAGGCGCACGCTGCGGCCGATCAGGTTGGCGACCATCTCGACGAAGCGGGCGCGCTCGGCGAGCAGGCCGTCGTCGGGCTCGTCGGGCTGCACGGCGAGCACGCCGCGCAGGCTGCCGCCGACGTTGATCGGCACGGCGATGAAGGGCAGGTTGCGGTCGTAGATACCCAGGCGGTTGAGGAAGCGCGGGTCGCGGCCGGCGACCGGCAGCGCCACCGAGCGCTTGTCCTCGAGCAGCACGCCGATGATGCCCTCGCCGGCCTGGTAGCGGACCGGCTCGGCGTCGGCGACGCTGGCGCCGAGCACGGCATCGACGACCAGGTCGCCGCTGTCCGGATCGAGCACGCTGACCATGCCGCGGCCGAGGCTCGCTTCCTCGTCGAGCACCTCCAGCACCTTGCGCACGGTCTGCGAAAAATCGAGCGAACGCGACAGGATTTCGCTGACCCGGTAGAGCGCCTCGAGTTCGGCGCGATACAGTTGCGAGGCGCTGGTCACTGCCTCACCCCGGCCCTGCCGGACACCGGCAGGACGACGCGGACGCGGCAGCCGCCGTGCTCGGCCGGATCGAGTTCGATGACTCCGTCATGGTCGGCGGCCACCTCCTGGGCCGAGGCGAGGCCGGTGCCGAGATGGCGTCCGCCGCCCTTCTTGGTCGAGTAGAAGGGCTCGAAGACCTTGAGGCGCAGTTCCGCCGGGATGCCCGGGCCGCTGTCCTCGATGACGACCTCGACGCTGCCGAGCAGGCCGCGCGTCGTCACGCGCAGCTCGCGCTCCTGCCAGCCGCGCACGTTCATGGCCTCGATGGCGTTGTCGACCAGCGACTTGAACATGGCGCGCAGCCGGGTCGGGTGGCCGTTGATCGAGGGCATCACGGCCTGCGGCCGCCAGGTGACGGTGATGCCGGCGGCCAGCATGCGGCCGGTGGCGAGGTCGAGCACGTCGCGCATCACTTCGTTGAGGTTGGCCGCCGTGCGCGATTCCGGCAGGTGCTCGGGAATCGCGCCGCGCAGATTGTCCACGGCCGACTGGCCGGCCGCCAGGGCCCCGGTCAGCGCCGAGCCGGCCAGCTCGCAGCAGGCGCGGCGCTCGATGGTGCCCATCACCGAAGTCATCACGTTGAGCGGCCCCTCGATCTGGAACACCGCCGCCGAGAGCGTTTCGCGCAGGCCGTCAATGCGGCTGGCCTCGGCCATCATGGCCTGGAGCGCGGCCAGGCGCGCCTTCTCCTGCTCGGCGCGGGTCCGCGTCGTTTCCTGCGCCACCAGCAGCAGGTAGAGATCGTTGCCGCGCTCGAAGAAGGCGTCGGCGCCGCCGTCCTTGCGCCCCACCCAGGTGCCGGAGCAGGAAAACCAGCGCGCCGCGCCGGCCGAATCGATGCGTATCTCGTGGTCGCTGAAGGCATGGCCGCCGGCCTTGGCCGTGCCGAGGCCGTGGCCCAGGTCGGCGCGCACGGCGTCGAGGATGACGGTGGCCGGCTCGGCCATGCGCAGGTCGCCCATCAGCTTCTTGTACTCGTGGTTGTCGAGCATGACGTTGTCTTGGCCGTCGAGCAGCGCCATCACCACCGGCGCCGAATCGACCACCGATTCGATCAGCGCCTTCTGGTTGCCGACCTCGCAGGCCAAGCGGTGCAGATCGGTAACGTCGCGATGGATGCCGAGGAAATTGACGATCATGCCACTGGCATTGGCGACGGGGGTGATCAGCAGGTCGGCGAGGTAGCGCGTGCCGTCCTTGCGGCGATTGACGAGGCGGCCGTTCCAGGCTTCGCCGCGGCCGATCTTTTCCCACATCGACTTGTAGACCTCGCCGGGCGTGGTCTTGTTGGAGAACATCGACTGGTTGCGGCCGAGCACTTCCTCGGCGGCGAAGCCGGTGGCCCGGGTGAAGGCAGGATTGACGTAGAGGATGGTGGCCTGCGCATCGGTGATCGATATGGCGATGTCGGCCTGCTCCACCGCTTGCTGGAAGACGGCGGGGGCGATGCGAGGGTGGCGCTGGTCTGTCGTCACGGCATTCTCCGGATATCCACGACCACCGACGCAGGTTCCATGCCGGGTGCCGCAAGGCGCGCCGTTAAGAGAGTCCGGCGCTGTCGGTTTTGCAGCAAGGTGTAGGACTTGCGACAGTCGCGCTTGATTCCGCCGCGCCGCGCATCCGCCGCCCGGCGTCGCGCCGAAGTCCCTTTGCGGTGCAGGTTTTCAGGGCGGCGCACGGTTTCGGGGCCCGCCCGGCCGACGGGTGGCACGGATCGTGATATGGACGAGGCAAAGGCTACGGATACCCCATGAGCGAATACCTTGTCCTGCTGATCGCGACCTCGCTGGTCAATAACGTGGTGCTGGTTAAGTTCCTCGGCCTGTGTCCGTTCATGGGCGTCTCCAAGCGCCTCGACAGCGCGCTCGGCATGGGCCTGGCCACCGGCTTCGTCATCGTGCTGGCCGCCGCGGTGAGCTGGATACTCGAGCACTGGCTGCTGGCGCCGCTGGGGCTCGGCTACCTGCGCATCATGGCCTTCATCCTGGTCATCGCGGCGGTGGTGCAGTTCACCGAACTGGTGGTGCGCAAGATGGCGCCCGACCTCTACCAGATGCTCGGCATCTACCTGCCGCTGATCACCACCAACTGCGCGGTGCTGGGCCTGCCGCTGATCAACGTCCAGGAGAAGCACAGCTTCGTTACGACGGTGGTCTACGACTTCGGTTCCTCGGTGGGCTTCACCCTGGCCCTGGTGATGTTCGCCGGGCTGCGCGAGCGGCTCGCCCTGGCCCGTCTGCCGGCGGCCTTCGCCGGCCCGCCGGCCGCCTTCGTCCTGGCCAGCCTGATGTCATTGGCATTCATGGGCTTTTCCGGGTTGAACTTCAAATGACGCCCCGCCGCCGGACCGTCCTAAGGTGGGGGCCAGCAACGTGGAGGCGGCGCGGAGCGCAGCCGAACAACCGTCACTCCCTTCCCGTGGAAGGGGGCCGGGGGGAAGGCAGTCGTCACAAAGGCAGTCACCAAGGGAGCCTAATATGATCGCCGCAGTCGTCAGCCTGACCGTCCTCGGCGCCGTACTCGGCCTCGGCCTGGGGCTCGCGGCGCGCAAGTTCGCCGTTGCAATCGATCCGCTGATCGCCGACCTCGAAGCCCTGATGCCGGGCTCCAACTGCGGCCAGTGCGGCTTTCCCGGCTGCGCCGGGGCGGCCCGCGCCATCGCCGCCCGCGAGGCGGCGGTGACCTGCTGCCCGCCCGGCGGCAAGGTCCTGGCCGGCGCCCTGGCGGGCAAGCTGGGCGTCACCCTCGACCTGACCGCGGTGGTCGACGAAGGCCCGATGCTGGCCCAGGTCGCCGAGGAAATCTGCATCGGCTGCTGCCGCTGCCTGAAGGTCTGCCCGACCGACGCCATCGTCGGCGCCGCCAAGCAGATCCACAACGTCATCCGCGAGGCCTGCACCGGCTGCGGCAACTGCGTCGAGCGCTGCCCGACCGAGGCCGTCACCATGAAGCCGCTGCCCGTCACCCTGCAGCACTGGGTGTGGCCCAAACCCGCCGTGGCGGCGGCCGCCTAAGGATAAGCGACGATGGGACTGATCGAAAAATTCCTCCATACGCTGACGGGACCGAACTGGGGCGTCCATCCCGACGACCACAAGCGCCCGGCCGCCGATGCGCCGCTGCGCCGCCTGCCGCTGCCCGCCCGCCTCTACATTCCGTTGCAACAGCACGTCGGCCAGCCGGCGCGGCCCATCGTCATGATCGGGCAGAAGGTGCTCAAGGGGCAGTTGATCGCCGAGCCGCAGGGCAAGATTTCGGCGCCGGTGCACGCTTCGACTTCGGGCCGGGTCACGGCCATCGGCGAGATCACCGCGCCGCATCCGTCCGGCCTGCCCTTTACCGCCATCACCCTCGAGAGCGACGGCGAGGAACAGGCCGTGGCGCTGGAAATTCCCGCCGATCCCTTCGCCCTGGCGCCGCAGCGGATCACCGATCTGGTCGCCGCAGCCGGCGTGGTCGGCCTGGGCGGCGCCACCTTCCCCTCGTCGGTGAAGCTGGCGCTGGGCAAGCGTTCGGAAGTGACTACGCTGATCGTCAATGGCGGCGAGTGCGAACCCTACCTCTCCTGCGATGACCGTGTCATGCGCGACTTCGCCGCCGACGTGATCGACGGGGTGCGCATCATGATGCACGCCATCGGCGCGCGCGAGGCCCTAGTCGGCATCGAGGACAACAAGCCGGAGGCCATCGCGGCGATGCGCAAGGCCGCCGCGCCCTACGCCGAGATCAAGCTCAGGCCGGTGCCGGCGCGCTATCCGATGGGTTCCGATCGCCAGTTGATCCAGACCCTGACCGGCAAGGAAGTGCCGTCCGACTGCCGCGCCGCCGACGTCGGCGTGCTGGTGAACAACGTCAGCACCGCCAACGCCGTGCATCGGGCGATCCGGCTCGGCGAGCCCTTGATACGCCGCATCGTCACGGTGAACGGCGGCGCGGTCTGGCAGCCCGGCAACATCCTGGCGCCGATCGGCACCCTGGCCGCCGATCTGCTTAGCTTCGCCGGGCTGAAGAGCGAACCGGAACGGCTGATCATGGGCGGCCCGATGATGGGCGCGGTGCTGCCGCACGGCCGCGTGCCGATCGTCAAGGGGACCGCCGGCATCCTGGCGCTGGCCGCCGAGGAAATCGTCAGCGCCGAGGCCGGCCCCTGCATCCGCTGCGGCAACTGCACCCGCGCCTGCCCGATGGGCCTGCTGCCGCTGGAGATGGCCGCCAACATCCGCGCCGACAACCTCGGCGGCGCCGCGGCGCTGGGCCTCTCCGACTGCATCGCCTGCGGCTGCTGCGCCTACATCTGCCCCTCGCACATCCCGCTGGTGCAGTACTTCACCCATGCCAAGGGCGAGCTGTGGTCGCAGGAACGCGCCAAGCTGCGCCAGGATGCGACCAAGCGCCTGGCCGTGGCGCGCAGCGAACGGCTCGAACGCGAAACCAAGGAAAAGGCCGCCGCCGCCGCCCGGCGCAAGGCCGAGCGGGCCGCGCAGAAGGCCGCCGCGGCCGCCGCAACGGCCGCCCAAGCCGAGACGACGCCATGAACAGCAAGCTGCTCGCCGCGCCGCCGCCCACCGCGCCGCACGCCATCGCCGCCGCCAGCGTCTCGCGCGTCATGCTGACGGTGGTCGCCGCGCTGCTGCCGGCGACGCTCTACGGCTTCTGGCTGTACGGCTGGCCGGCCATCGACCTGTGGTCGGTCACCGTGCTGGCCACGCTGGCCGGCGAGGCGGCCAGCCTCAAGCTCGCCGAACGCCGCGCCCTGCCCGTCCTGGTCGACGGCTCGGCGCTGCTGACGGGCTGGCTGCTGGCGCTGTCCCTGCCGCCGTGGGCGCCGTGGTGGATCGGCGTGATGGGCGGCCTGTTCGCCGCGACGCTGGGCAAGCAGGTCTTCGGCGGCCTCGGCCAGAACCTCTTCAATCCGGCGATGGTCGCCCGCGTCTTCCTGCTGATCTCCTTCCCGGTGCAGATGACCGCCTGGGTCGCGCCGCTGCCGATCACCGCCGCGACGGCGCCGGGCTTCGTCGAGGGACTGCACATCCTCATCGACGGCGTGCCTAAGCTCGATGCCGTGGCCAGCGCCTCGCTGCTCGGCTTCGCCAAGACCGAGCTGTCGCGCGGCGTCGACCTGCTGCACTCGCTCGCCGCCGCCGGCGCGGGCCACCTGCTGAGCGGCGAGCACGCCGGCAGCCTCGGCGAAACCGCCTCGCTGCTGATCGCCGCCGGCGGCCTCGCCATGCTGTTCCTGCGTGTAATCACGTGGCATATTCCGGCGGCCATGCTGGCCGGTATCGCCATCCCCGCCGTCATCGCCCACCAGCTCGATCCGGCCCGCTATCTCGATGTCATCACCCACCTGCTCTCCGGCGGGGCCATGCTGGGGGCCTTCTTCATCGCCACCGACTACGTCACCTCGCCGAACACCAAGGCCGGCCAACTGGTCTTCGGCGCCGGCTGCGGCTTCCTCACCTACGTCATCCGCACCTGGGGCGGCTATCCCGAGGGCGTCGCCTTCGCCGTGCTGCTGATGAACGCCCTGACGCCGGTCATCGACCGCTACGTGCGGCCGCGCATCCTCGGCCGCGACTGGCGCGGCACCCCGCTCGATCCGGCAACGCAGAAGGGCAAGGCATGAGTACCGCCCGCCGAGCCGCCTCAAGGGCGGTGCAAGCCATGAACCGGAGCCGCGCAGCGGCGAACCGACGTCACCCCCGCCCGCGGGGGCGTAAGCGGGGTTTCGCAAAGCACAGCTTTGCGCCGCTGAAGCCGGTCCGGTGTGCAAACCGGACCGTGGAGCAGGGATGGGGGGTGGGCCAACCATGAGTACGCTCGCAATGTGGCGGGACCGCCTGCCCTACCAGCCGATCTCGCTGGGCATCGTCGCCCTGCTGACCAGCGCCGCGCTGGCGCTCGGCAACCACGCCACCCACGACGACATCCTCAAGGCCGAGGAGCGCGACCTGCAGGCCTCGCTGTCGCAGGTGCTGCCGCCGGGCCTCGCCGACAACGATCTGCTCAAGGACACGGTCAGCGTCGCCGCCGCCGACGGCGCGCCGGTCACCGTCTATCGCGCCCGCCATGCCGGCGCAGTGAGCGGCGCGGTGTTCCAGGTGTCGGGCCGCGGTTATGCCGGCGACATCGCGGTGCTGATCGGCGTCGACACCACCGGCCGGATGCTCGGCGCGCGCGTCATCAAGCATATCGAGACGCCGGGACTGGGCGACAAGATCGAGGTCGCCAAGTCGAAGTGGATCCTCGATTTCGACGGCAAGTCGCTCGGCGAACCGGCCCCGGAAAAATGGCTGGTGAAGAAGGATGGCGGCGTCTTCGACCAGTTCGCCGGCGCCACCATCACGCCGCGCGCCGTGGTCAAGGCGGTCAAGGGCGGACTCGAATTCTTCGCCGCCCATCGCCGGCAAATCCTCGACGCACCGGGAGCCTGAGATGACTTACCGCGACATCATGAAGGACGGCTTGTGGAACCAGAACGTCGTCCTCGCCCAATTGCTCGGCATGTGCCCGACGATGGCGGTGACGACCAGCGGCACCAACGGCTTAGGCATGGGTATCGCCACCACGGTGGTGCTGGTGGCCTCGAACGCCATCGTCGCCACGATCCGCGACTTCGTCTCGCACCAGGTGCGCATCCCGGTGTTCATCGGCCTCATCGCCACCATGGTGACGCTGGTCGACATGAGCCTCAACGCCTGGTTCCACGACCTCTACAAGGTGCTCGGCCTGTACATCGCGCTGATCGTCGCCAACTGCGCCGTGCTCGGCCGCGCCGAAGCCTTCGCGGCGCGCCAGCCGGTGCTGGCCTCGGCGCTCGACGGCTTGTGGATGGGCCTCGGCTTCACCGGCGCCCTGACCGCCATCGGCCTGGTGCGCGAGCTGGTCGGCGCCGGCACGCTGTTCTCCCAGGCCAGCCTCTTGCTCGGGCCGAAATTCGCCTTCATGGAAATCACCGTGCTGCCCCATTACGGCGGCGTGCTGATGATGATCCTGCCGCCGGCCGGCTTCCTCGTCCTCGGCCTGCTGCTGGCGGCGAAGAACGTCTACGAGCGGCGCCGGACGCAGGCCGCCAACACGCCCGCGCCGGCCGCCGCCGCGGCCGGCTGCCACTGAGGAACGAACGATCATGCAAGTCGGCGTCGCCTACTCCGAATCCGCGCAACAGATCTGGCTGACCATCGAGGTGCCCGACGATGCCAAAGTCATCGACGCCATCGAGCGCTCCGGCATCCTCGCCATGTTCCCGCACATCGACCTGGCCACGCAGAAAGTCGGCGTCTTCGGCAAGCTGGTCAAGCCGGAGGCCGCCCTGCGCCCCGGCGACCGCGTCGAAATCTACCGCGAGATCACCTGCGATCCGCAGACCGTGCCGCGCCGCGACGGCATCGGCGGCGACGACGACGAGTAGTCCCGGGCCGGGCGACGCCCCGCGCATCGCCAAGGCGGGAACGCGGCGTCGGCACGATCGCCTGTCAATAGGCGATGCGCCCTTAGTGCCGTAGGTAAGACTAAGCCGGCTGCTTGAACAGCCCCGCGATCCATGCCTTCTGGACCGCCTTGCGCCGCGCTTCTTCGAGGTGGGCGCGGATCTTTTGGCGCACGCCGGCCAGCGGCAATTGGCCGGATGCTTCGACGGCGTCGCAGATAATCAGGTGAAAGCCGAGCGGCGATTCGACGATGCCGGACAGCTCGCCGGGTGCCAGGGCGAAGGCGGCCGGTTCCAGTTCGGGAAACAACTGGCCGCGCGCCACGGCGCCGAGCAGGCCGCCGTTCATGGCGGTCGGGCATTCGGAATGCCGCAGAGCCTGCGCGGCGAAGCGCTCGGGGGCCTTGAACAGACGGGCGCGAATCGCTTCGATCTTGCTGCGTGCCGCGTCGCGCTCGCTGCCGGCCAGGCCGTTGTCGACGGTGACCAGGATGTGGCGCAGGGTGCGCGTTTCCGGGCGGACGAAGCGCTCGCGGTGCACCAGGTAGAAGATTTCGACCTCGGTCTCGCTGACCGGCGCGGCGGGGCCCGCCATGTGCTCGAGCACGGCCTCGACGGTCAGGTCGCGGGCGATCGCCGCGCGCAGGCCGGCCGGATCGAGCCCGGCCTGGTCGAGATCGGCGGCGAAATCCTCCTCCGTCGCGTAGCGGGCGCGGACCTCGGCGACGCCCTGGTCGACCGAGGACTCCGGCAGCACGACCTGCGCCGCCTCGGCCGTGGCGAGGATGCGCTGCTCGATCTGGACTTGCCGCGCGGCGATCCGCGCCAGGCGCTGCCGTTCCTCCGCGGCGAGACGCCCGGGCGGCTTGCGGTACAGCTCGTGGGCGAGCTTGAGGCTTAGGTAGGGAGGCGCCTCAGGCACTGCGCATCTCGGCGAGCGGGCCGAGCGCGGACTCGGGCACGGCCAGGGTGCGCCCTGGCAGGCAGAGGAAATGGACATGGTAGCTGACGGTCTCGCCGTCGCGCACGACGCGCAGCACTTCGCCGATGGCGCCCTGCGGCACGCGCGCATCGCCGCCGAGCGAGAGGATCTTGCGCGCGGCGACGCGTTCGCGGACCTCGAAGGTGCTCGGTATCCAGGTGTCATCGCCGCCGATCAGTTCCTCCTCGCGGCAGCCGACGATGCGGTCGGCATCGAGGAAATGCACCGAGTAGATGATCTGGTCCTGCAGGAAGGTGCCGACATCGACGACGGTGCCGACGCTGCCGCGGCGGATCAGCAGCTCGCCGGTTTCCATGCCCGGATAGGTGCCGTCGTTGCGCACGTTGCGCACGACCCGCACCGTTTCGCCGATATCCCATTCCGTTTGCATAGCCGGTGCCGCGCCAAACTTAGTGCTTGACGCGGCCGATGGCATTCACCGGCACGGTGGCGATGCCCGAGGCGCGCTTGAGGACGCTGAACACCTTCTCGGTCAGCGCGTCCGAATGGACGAAGTCGTCGTAGGCCAGGGCCAGCGCGACGCGGTAGTCGTCGAAGCGCGGCGTCGCGGTGTCGCGGCGCGCCGCCACGTAATTGTGGAAGCGCTGCAGGATGTGCAGGCGGTTCACCTGCACGATGGCGCGCTCGTAGGCGATGCCGAAGTAGTCGAGGAAATCCTCGGCCGATTCGAGCTCGGCGAGGTCGGTTTCAAGGTCGCGGATTTGATCGGTCATGGCAGTCCTCGCGGGTGTGTTCGCAGCAGAGTTCGCCGGCGGCGCAACTGTTGCACGCCTCGCCGCCGGTATCCGGTTCCTTGCCCTTCAGGCTCCTAAGCTCCGTTTCGAGCGCGTCGATGCGTTCCATCAGGCAGCCGAGGGCCTTGCCGACGGGGTCGGGAATCAGGTGGTGATCGAGGTCGATCGGCATGCCGGCCGTGCCGACCGAACTCGCGGCGGTGCGCCCGCCGACGATGCGGGCGGGAATGCCGACCACGGTGCGCCCCGGCGGCACTTCCTTGACCACCACCGAGTTGGCGCCGACGCGCGCGCCGGCGCCGATGCGGATCGCGCCGAGGATCTTGGCCCCGGCGCCGACGACGACGCCGTCGCCCAGCGTCGGGTGGCGCTTGCCGGGATTCCAGGTGGTGCCGCCGAGCGTCACGCCGTGATAGAGGGTGACATCGTCGCCGATCTCGGCGGTCTCGCCGATGACGACGCCGGCGCCGTGATCGATGAAGAAGCGGCGGCCGATGCGCGCCCCGGGGTGGATGTCGACGTTGGTGACGGCGCGCGCCAGGAAGGCCAGGAAGCGCGCCGCGAAACGCCAGCCGTAACGCCACAGGCGGTGCGCCAGGCGATGGGCGATCAGGGCGTGCAGGCCCGGGTAGGTGGCCAGCACTTCGAGGGCGTGGCGCGCCGCCGGGTCGCGGTCGAAGACACAGGCCAGGTCTTCGCGCAGCAGCCGCCACAGGCCGGGCGCCGGCGCGGCGGCGGGGATCCTAAGTATGGCGGCTTCGCTATCGGACATGGAGCGGCCCTTCGATCATCTGCAGCAGTTCGGCGTCGGCCGGCGGGCGCTTAGCCGCGGCGACGAAGTCGCGGACCTGAGCCAGCAGCGCCGCCGCCTCGTCGCTCGACAAGGCCACGCCGAGCCGCGCATAGACGGCCTGCACGGCGCCCTTGCCGGAATGCTTGCCGAGCACCAGGCGGTGCTGGCGGCCGACCAGTTCGGGGGCGAAGCCCTGGTAGTTGTCCGGGTCCTTGAGCAGGCCGTCGACGTGGATGCCCGCCTCGTGGGTGAACACGCCCTCGCCCACCACGCTCTTCTGCCAGGGCACCGGCCGGCCGGCGGCGCGCGCCACCCTTTCTGAGAGGTCCGGGAAGCGGCGCAGGTCGATGCCGGATTCGATCCCGTAGCACTGGCGCAGGCCGAGCACGACCTCTTCGAGCGGCGCATTGCCGGCGCGCTCGCCGAGGCCGTTGACGGTGGTATTGACGTGAGTGGCGCCGGCGCGCACCGCGGCCAGGGTATTGGCGGTGGCCATGCCGAGATCGTCGTGGGCATGCATTTCGATTTCGAGGTCGCAGGCGGCGCGCAGCGCGGCGATCCGTTCGGCGACGGCGAAGGGATCGAGCACGCCGAGCGTGTCGGCGAAGCGGAAGCGCCGCGCCCCGGCGCGCTGGGCCGTCTCGACGATGCGGCAGAGGAAGTCCGGAGCGGCGCGCGAGGCGTCCTCGCCGCCGACGCAGACCTCCAGGCCGGCGTCGAGCGCCGCGGCGACGTGCCGGGCGATGGCGGCGAGCAGCCAGGCGCGGTCGCGGCGCAGCTTGGAATGCAGGTGCTGGTCCGATGCCGGTGCCGAGATGTCGATCAGCTGCGCGCCGAGGCCGCGGCACGCGGCGATGTCATCGGCATGCATGCGGCTCCACACCATCAGCCGCGCATTCAGACCCAGGTTGCTCACGGCGCGGATGCTGTCGCGCTCGACGGCGCCCATCGCCGGGATGCCGACCTCCATCTCGGCAACGCCGAGGCCGTCGAGGCGGTGCGCGATGTCGAGCTTCTCGGCCAGGCTGAAGGCGACGCCGGCCGACTGCTCGCCGTCACGAAGCGTGGTGTCGTTGACGACGACGCGGCGAAGTTTCGTGGGCAGGCTGTCCATGCCGACTTTCGAGCAAGTTCGATGCCTACGACTTAACATCGTCGAATCAAGGCATTGACTAAGCCGTCGGGCGGCTTTGTCGGCAATGCGACAGGGCCTTCAGTCCCGGCCCGTTCGATCCCCGCCAATCAGTCCGGCGCGGCCCGAGCGGCCCGCGTCATGACAAACAGCTAAGTTGATAATTGATTCAGCATGGAGAGCGGCAGCATCGAACCATGCCGCCGCGGCTACACCACCGTGCCGACCAAGCTGCCGACGCCGGCGGTCAGGCCCATGGCCAGCACGCCCCAGAAGGCCACGCGCGCCGCTGCCTTGAACACCGGGGCGCCGCCGGTGCGGGCGGCCAGGGCGCCCAGCGCCGTGAGGAAGACCAGCGAGCTGCCGGCCACCAGGGGAATTACCAGCGTCGCCGGGGCCAGCAGTGCCGCCAGCAGCGGCAAGACCGCGCCGACCGAGAAACTGGCCGCCGAGGTGAACGCGGCCTGGATCGGCCGGGCGGTGACGGCCTCGGATATACCCAGCTCGTCGCGCGCATGGGCGCCCAGCGCGTCATGCGCCATCAGCTGCCGCGCCACCTGCGCCGACAGGTCGGCGGTCAGGCCGCGCTTGACGTAGATCGCCGCCAGCTCGGCCCGTTCGTGTTCCGGTTGCGCCGCCAGTTCGGCGCTCTCGCGCGCCAGGTCGGCCTGCTCGGTGTCGGCCTGCGAACTGACCGAGACATACTCGCCGGCCGCCATCGACATCGCCCCGGCCGCCAGGCCGGCCACCCCGGCCAGCAACAGCTCGTGGCGCCCGGCACTGGCCGCGGCAACGCCGAGCATCAGGCTGGCCGTCGAGACGATGCCGTCATTGGCCCCGAGGACGGCGGCACGCAGCCAGCCGATGCGTCGGGTACGGTGTGTTTCGCGGTGGGCAGCGCGGCGCATCGAGGGCCTCCACGATCAGTTCGGGGGCCGGCCGCCGAGCGGGCAGATGCGGCGGCCAGGGCAGGAATCCAGCCGCGAATTCTACGCAAGTCTCGGCCGGCCGATGGCCAAGCGTATGGCGGCAACCGGGCTTAGCCGGCGCCCGGCCGGCAGCTTCAGCGGAGCCGGGAACGGCGAGCCTTCAAAATTTGCGCTTGCTTGGCGGCCTACGCCGCTGCGGGCCAGCAGTGGTGGGCGCGCGGCCTTCGATGTGGCGGAAGGAAATGCGCCCCTTGCTCAAATCGTAAGGGGAAAGTTCCAGTGAAACTTTGTCGCCGGCGATGATGCGAATATGGTGCTTGCGCATTTTTCCGGCCGTGTACGCGACGAGATTCAGGCCGTTGTCGAGAGTGACGCGAAAACGGGAATCGGGCAGCACTTCGACCACCACGCCGTCCATTTCGATGAGTTCTTCCTTGGCCATGGCTACTTCTCCAGGGGAAAGCAGAAAACGAAAAGCCCGGCGGAAGCCGGGCTTTTCCGGTCGGACCGGCATGGCAGGTTCGCCATGCCGGTCCGACCGCGTTTAGTCGGCGCCGCGAATGTTCGACGCCTGCTTGCCCTTAGGGCCGGTGGTAATGTCGAAATCGACCCGCTGGCCTTCCTTGAGGGTTTTGAAGCCCTGTCCCTGGATCGCGGAGAAATGGGCGAAGAGATCCTCGCCGCCGCTTTCGGGAGTGATGAAGCCGAAGCCCTTGGCATCGTTAAACCACTTCACAGTACCTGTTGCCATGTCTTGAATATCCTAAAAAAATGGGGTGTACCCCGGGGTTAGGCGAAGCTCAAGACGGCAGGGTGATGAAGGGCGGAATACCGAACTGATGCGGGTACTGAACCGGACAACAACGGCACTACTTGAAGATCGCAGGGGCGCACTATGCACCTTATCTTCGGATTATGCAAAGGAAAAAACGTCTTCGTCGGTTAGGCGGCTGTCCGGGCGCGGCCATTTGCCCCAGCGACCCGACCGGGCGACACGGCTGGACCGCTTGACAGCGTCACCCATCAACATGCATTTGGAATGGCGTGCGGAGCGCCGGGCGTCCTCGACCCTTTGCACGGTAGTTGCCCTGGACGATGGCGAAGCGATGGTCCGATGGAAGAATCCGTCGGCGGCAACTATAGTCGGATAGGGATCTACGTGTGCGTGACCAAACCGGCAAGGAGAGTGTGCGATGGAATTTCTCGTGGAACGTGTCGATGTCTGGGCGGCGACCATACCGGACGAACCCGGCGGACTCGCCAACATGCTGTCTACCCTGCAGCAGGCAGGGGCGGATTTGCAGTCGATCATCGCCAGGCGCGCCGCGGGCGAGCCCGGCAAGGGGGTGGTGTTCGTCACGCCGCTGGTCGGCGACCGGGAAATCGCCGCCGCTGCGACCTGCGGCTTCAACGTCACCCGAACCCACCATGCGGTTCGCGTCGCCGGCCGCGACCGGCCGGGGGTTGCCGCGGAACTGACGCAGAAGCTGGCCGGCGCGGGCATCAACCTCAGCGGATTCTCGGGCTCGGTGCTCAACGGTCAATTCATCGTCTATGTGGCGCTGGACTCGCTGGAAGACAGCAATAAGGCGATAGCGATCCTCGAAACGGCCTGAAGCACGATCCGGCGGCGGCCTGCACCGCCCGGCCGGCGAAGCCGCGGCGAAGTGTCAGCCGCGCCCGTCCGGGGCGGGTGCGTCCGGACGTCCGGCGCGCGGGAGAGGCGCGCGTTCAGCGTTCCGGCAGGGGAATTCGCTCGCTGTCGCCGGGGACTTCGCCCATCCGCTGCAAGCGCCAATCCTCCTTCGCCGCCTCGATCCGTTCCCGGCGCGAGGAAACGAAGTTCCACCAGATATGGCGCCGTCCATCGAGCGGCTCGCCGCCGATCACGACGAAGCGCCCTCCCTTAGGAGCATGGACGCGAGCCGCTCGTGCCGGCTCGAGGATCGCCATGCGGAAAGGGTCGAGCGCCCGGCCGTCGACTTCCAGGCCGGCATCGAGCGCATAGACGGCCCGCTCGTCTGAATCCCCGTCGAGCGCCAATACGCCGCCGGGGAGCGCTTCGACATCGAGGTAGAGGGTGCGCGAAAAGGTTTGCACGGGCGATACGCGATCGAAGGCCCGTCCGATCAGGACCCGGCCGGCGATCAGCGGCTCCCGCCAGCTCGGAATGGCCGACGCCGGCGTATGCGCGAAGCAGGGCTCGGCCTCCTCGAAAGCCAGCGGCAGAGCCGCCCACAACTGGAGGCCGTGTGTCGTGTGCGGCTGCATCTTCAGGTCGTCCGGGGTGCGCTCCGAATGGACGATGCCCCGGCCTGCGGTCATCCAGTTGATCGCCCCGGGTTCGATCCGCTGCACGGTGCCCAGGCTGTCCCGGTGCAGCATCGCGCCGTCGAACAGATAGGTGACCGTGGCCAGGCCGATGTGGGGGTGCGGCCGGACATCGGTGTCGCTGCCGGGGTGGTGCGCGACCGGGCCGAAATGATCGAAGAACACGAACGGTCCCACCGACTGTCGGGCGGCCGACGGCAACAGCCGCCGCACCTTCATGCCGCCGCCGAGATCGGTGAGGCGCGGCTCAAGTATCGTTAGGATCGGCATCGTCTCGTCCCCGGTCGGGCGCTCAGCGTCAAGCCTGCTTCCACGCCGTAGCCACCTCGGTCCTGACTTCCGTCATCAGCTTATGGATGGGGCAGCGGGAGGCGACCGAGAGAAGCTGCCGGCGCTGCTCGTCGCTCAGATCGCCGCTGACCGACAGCACGGTCCGCAGCCTGTAGAGTCCCTCGCCTTCCTGCGACGCATCGCGCTCGACGCTGACCTCGACATCGTCGAGCGGTATGCCCTTGCGCCGCGCGTACCAGACCAGGGTAAGCGCCTTGCACGCGCCCAGCGCCGCATCGTAGACGTCGTGCGGCGTCGGCCCGGAATCCTCCCCGCCGTTGTCCGGAGGCTCATCGACGGCGAAGGAATGGGCGCCGATGCTGACGATATGCCGCAGCGGGGCGGAACGGTCGCGTCTGACGATGATGGCCATGCGAGTCTCCTAAGCAGTTTCCCTAAGCATTTGCGGACGGCACCGTGACGCGCCAGCTTTTCGCTTCGCCGCCGTCGCGTATCACTCGGGCAGCCCCTTGGTATGGTCCCGGCGCACCGTCGCGAGGCCACGGGTATTGCGGAACACCGCGCCGGACAAGTCGGCGCCCGACAGGTCGGCGTCGGTCAGGTCGGTGTCGATGAATTTCGCCTCGACGAGCCTGGCGTCGCGCATGTCCGCCTGGCGCAAGTCGGCGCCGCTGAAATCGGCCGCATAGGCCACGGTACCGACAAAGCGCGCTCCGGCCAGCCGGGCGAAACTGAAATCGGCCCGCGAGAAATCCGATCCGGACAGGTCGGCACCGCTCAGGTCGGCCGAGGCGGCCACCGTGTGCATCAGCCCCATCGACTGGTTCTTCATGTCCGCCGCGGCGTTCATGCCGGTCAGGATGGCACCCTTCAGCAGCGCGTTATTCAGGTCGGCGATCAGGCGGGCTCCGGCCAGGTTGGCCCCGGACAGGTCGCTGCCGGCCATCTGCGCCGAGAAGAGTTCGGCGCCGCGGAGATCGGCGCCGGCGAGCTTGGCCCGCTCGAGAAAGCTCACCGTCAGGTTGGTCTTGGCGAGGCCGGCGCCGACCAGCCGGCTGCCGTTCAATACCGCTGCGGAGAGATTGGCGCCGCGAAAATCGATTCCGGACAGGTCGAGGTTCGACAGGTTTTTCGAATAGAGGTCGGGGATGGCGCCGGGAGCGGTTTTCGCCAACACGGAGAGCACCTGGTCGCGCGTCAGCCTCTCGTGACCCGGCCAATCCTCGGCCGGACAGGCCGTCGCGGCGAGCAGCGCGGCAGCGAGCCAACAGGCCGTCCGGATCAGCCTTCGCGGGTCCCGGCTGCTGCTTGGAAAAGACATCGGCGACTCCAAAATGATGAGCTGCGGGTGCGTAAGGGTGGACTTGGATCGTCCCCGGCGCGGCTCACTCTCCATCGTAGACGGCCGATTACAATGCCGCTGGCCGGTTCCGATCGCCTCGACATCCGCCGCGGCATGCAACAAACTGCCGCGGATGCCGCAAAATTATGCAAGGGTCACGGACGGCGCTATCGACGACCGGGCCGCGAGCTTCCTGTGCCGGAGCGGATCGATTCCGGACAAGACCGATATTGCCCCACGACCAGGGATTCTTGAGCCATGAGCGCTGTTGTGCTGTCGATTGCCACCTTCGTTTCGACTTCGGCCGGGGGCCTCTTTGCCCTCCGGTACCGCGACCGGCTGCACTTCATCCTCAGCTTCACCGCCGGCGTGCTCCTGGGCGTGGTGAGCTTCGACCTGCTGCCCGAAATCTTTCAGCTGGCCCGCAGCCAGGGGCTCGATGCCAGCGGCGCGATGGTCGCCCTGGTGGTCGGCTTCCTGCTCTTCCACGGCCTCGAGAAGTTCGCCCTGGTGCATCGCGTCCACGAGGACGATTACGCCGAGCATCACCACCCGCAGGTGGGCACGCTATCGGCCCTGGCCCTGGCCGGACACAGTTTCATCGACGGCGTCGGCATCGGCCTGGCGTTCCAGGTCTCGGAGCCGGTCGGAGTCGTCGTCGGCATCGCGGTAATCGCCCACGATTTTTGCGACGGCCTCAACACGGTGAGCCTGATGCTGGTCCATCACAACACGACGGCCCGCGCCATCGGCATGCTGGTGCTGGACGCGACGGCGCCGATCCTCGGCGTGCTGTCGACCGTTTATCTGCGCGTGACCAGCACCCACCTGATGCTCTACCTGGGCTTCTTTGCCGGCTTCCTGCTCTATATCGGCGCGGCCGACATCCTGCCCGAAGCCCATTCGGGGAATCGGGCGGCCGTCACCGGCCGGCTGATCGCGCTGACCTGCCTGGGCGCGGCCTTCATCTACGTGGTGAACTACCTTGTGCATTGATCGTCGTAACGCTGCCGGCCATCCTCGCAACACGGCGACGGCGGGGCCGCCCGGTGCCGCCCTCGGTGCGGCCCTCGGTGCGCCTAATGATCCGCGTCTTTCCCACCTCAGCGAAAGAAACCCCGCATGCGCGATCTCGACGACTTTGACATCCTGATCCTGCCGGGCTGGCACAATTCCGGGCCCGACCACTGGCAGACGCACTGGCAGGCGGCGTTCCCGAACATGCGCCGCGTCGAGCAGGACGATTGGGAAGCCCCCGTCTATGCGGATTGGTCGCGCCGGCTCGGCGAGGCGGTCGAGCGCTGCCGGCGTCCGGTTGTGCTGGTCGCCCACAGTCTGGGAACGGCGCTGGCCACGCGCTGGTCGCAGGAAGCGGAGACCGCGGCGGTGGCCGGCGCCTTCCTGGTGGCGGCGACCGACGTCGGCCGCTTCGCCGCAATGCCAGGGGTGCCGGTGCGCGGCTTCGATCCCGTTGTCATGAAGCCGCTGCCCTTTCCATCGGTCGTTCTGGCCAGCCGCAACGACGAGCGCGCCGCCTTCGAGCGGGTCGCGGCCTTCGCCTCGGCCTGGGGCTCGCGCCTCATCGACGTCGGCGCTCTCGGCCATATCGGATCGGCGGCCAAGCTCGGTCTCTGGCCGCAAGGGCTGGTCTGGTTCGGCCAGTTCATCGCCACGCTGGACCAGACGAAACCCTGAGCGGGCCGGGCCAGCGATCTCGCTCAGGGGGCGTGCGCCGGCGGCTCGTCGGGACGAGCGGCCGGCACGGCGGCGGCGAACACCCGCTGCAGCCAGGCTTCGATGTCGCGCAGCTCTTCCATGCTCACGGTATGCTCCATGGCGTAGCCCTGCCACTGGACGCGGAAGCCCTGCGCGCGCAGCAGCTCGCCCGAGCGCTGGCCGTGGGCGTAGGGAATCACCGTATCGCCTTGCCCGTGCGCCATGAAGATCGGTACTTGGCGATTGGACGCCGGCGCCTCGTCGGCCAGCGTATCGGCCAGCGGCAGATAGGTGGACAGCGCCAGAATGCCGGCGAGGCGACGCGGATGGCGCAGCCCGGCGTGGAGCGCGACCGCGCCGCCCTGGGAAAAGCCGGCCACGACGATATGTTGGTCGGCGATGCCGCGCAGATTCTCGCGGGCGATCAGGGTCTCCAGGCGTTGCGCCGATTCGCGCACGCCCGCCGCATCCTCGCGCCGCTGCGCAAAATCGAGCGACACCAGGTCGTACCAGGCGCGCATCACGTAGCCGCCGTTGATCGTCACCGGCCGCAGCGGCGCATGGGGAAAGACGAAGCGGATTGCCGGCAGCCGCTCGAGATCCAGTTCAGCGACGATCGGCTCGAAGTCGTGTCCGTCGGCGCCGAGGCCATGCAGCCAGATCACCGATCGCGTCGGTTTGTCGCCGGTTTCGATCTCGACGGCCGGCAGCGCCGCATCGCCCGCCATGCCCTGGGTCTGGGGTGTGTCCATTTTATTTGTCCTCGCTGGCCTTGCCCAATCCGATTGTAGCCGTCGCGCCGCCGATGGCGTGCCTCAATGTGCTCCGCGATCGGACCGGCATGCACGCTGCGCCGTATCGGCTGAACATCCTTAGGGCGGACGCCCGGTCTCACCAGAGCGGCTTGGCCAGGTTCTCGGTGAACGACGAGAACATGATATTGAAGCTGAGGCTGATCCTCTCCCCGGCGCTGGCGTTGGCATCGACCGAATGCTGCAGGTAGGAGGGGAACAGCAGCAGTGTGCCGTCGGCCACCTCGACCACCACCTGGTCGGTGTTTTCCGCCGTCAGTTCCACGACCGGGGGGCGGATGATGCCGGTCTGGGCGCGCGGGTCGTGAAAGTTGATGGTGTTGGTGCCCGGCGCCGTTTGCAGGTAATAGACGCCGCTGAGGAAGTTGTTGGGATGGCTGTGTAGCGCGTGTGCCGCGCCCGGCGCCAGTACGTTGGCCCAGCAGGCGGTGATCTCGAAAGCCTCGTAGCCGGTCTTCAGGAAGCGCAGGATGCCGCTCGCCGCCTTGTTGATGCAGGACACGAGATGCTGCGCTTCCGCCTGGCGATGCAGCGTTTGCGCCGACTGCCAGCCCTGGCCAGGTGCGAGCCGGGGCCGGTCGCGCCGCGCCCGCTCGAGCACGGCGAGCATCCCGGCATCGATCAGGGCGCGGGAGTCCGCCTTGAGCTGAATCTTCCAGACCAAGGTCGGAAACATCGGAATCACGTCCGATGCTTCAAACCATGCTTCGCCGCGCGTGGTCATCGCTGTTCTCAACCGGCATGCTCACTCCCTGTCACGCACCGCGCCGGACCGGATAGCCGGCACGGTGCCGTCCCGCCGGCGCCGCGCCTTAGGGAAGGCGGCAATCCCGGTGCGTAGCAAGGGTTGACCGTGCCCCGGGCGATTGGTTGCCCGGGCGACCGGCATCCGGCGCTTGCCCGGCGGGCGTTGCGCCGTGCAGCGCGTTTCCCGACCGCGGCCGGCGCCGTTCAGTCCGGCGTCAATTCGAGCAAGTGCGGCGTCACCGCATCGCCGGCGACCAGCACCAGCCCGACGGAAATCGGCAGATTGAAACGCCGCGGCCCGGCGCTACCCGGATTGACGTAGAGGACTCCATCGCGCCACTCGATGGCCGGCCGATGGGAATGGCCGGAGACGACCACGTCTATGCCATTGGCGTTGGGGTGGAGGCTCAGCTGGACCAGGTCGTGGATGACGTAGATCGCCTTGCCGCCGGCCCGGAGCAGCGCGCTGTGTGGAATGGCGTCGGCCCAGGGACCGTGATCGTTGTTGCCCCGCACCACCGTCAGCGGCGCAAGCCGCGCCAGGGCCTCGAGGATGCCCGGATCGCCGATGTCGCCGGCATGGACGATATGGTCGCTGCCGCGCAGCGCCTCGATGGCCTCGGGCCGCAGCAGGCCGTGCGTATCGGAGATCAGGCCGACGCGGCAGACGCTTGAGGAATTCGCTCTCGGCATGATGATCGGGCTTCCCTGTCGTAGGTCCGCGGCGCTGCGCCATCGATGCTCGGTGAACCAAGGCCGCGACGCGGATATTGTCGCGCAATGTCGCCCCTCAACGGGAGGATCGCGCGCGGCCCACTCGAATCGCCGCTGCATGAACCGGGCGCCGCCGGGGCGAGAGTCTACAATTCATTCGTCCAGCATTCGGAATTCCATCCATGCGCGCCCGCCTGCCGTCCCGCAAGTCCCTGCTCGTCGGCGCCGCCGGCCTGGTCGCCGCTTACCTGCTGTTCGGCTGGCTGGCCCTGCCGGTGATACTCCAGTCCCAGGCCGAAAAATTCATCGCCGGGAAGGCCGGCCATCGCCTGAGCCTGGACAAGCCGGAGTTCAATCCCTTCACGCTGAGCCTGCGGCTGCGCAACTTGCGCCTCCAGGAACCCGACGGCCAGCCCCTGCTCGGCTTTGGCGAGTTGCAGGTGGAGTTCTCGGCCGCCAGCCTGGTTCGCCGTGCGCTCGTCTTCAATGCCATTCGCCTGGACGGCCTGGAGGCGACCGTCGTCGAACGGTCCGACGGCCGGCTCAACTGGAGCGCCCTGATCGACGCCCTGAAGGACAAGGATGAGCAGCCGGCCGCGGCGCCGCCGCGCCTGGAGATCGACCGCTTCGTCCTGGCCGGCGGGCGCCTCGACTTCGCCGACCAGACGGTCACGCCAAGCTTTGCGACCCGCGTCGAGCCGCTCGACGTGGAACTGACCGAGATTTCCACCCTGCCCGACGACAAGGGCCAATTCAAGCTCACCGCCCGCACCACCTTCGGCGCCAAGGTCCTGTGGCGTGGCGACACCACGCTCTATCCGCTGGCCGTGACGGGCGCCCTGGTCGTCGAAGACATCGACCTGTCCCGCCTGGCGCCCTATGTCGGCGGCTCGCTGCCGGTCGCGCCGAGCGCCGGGCTGGCGAGCTTCGCGGCGGACTACCGGCTCGGCCATGGCGGCGGACGCGTGGACCTGGTCCTGGAGCATATCGCCGCGAAGCTGTCCGGGCTTAGGTTGCAGGCCCGGGCGGAGGGCGGACCGGCGCTGTCGGTCGCGGCGATCGAGGCCAGGAACGGTCGCTTCGAATTCGCCCGATCGAGCCTGGTCGTCGATGCGCTGGTGCTCTCCGGCGGCGTGCTGGAATTGCCGCGGGGCAGCGCTCCGCCGGCGAAACCGCTGCAACTGGGCAGCCTGGCGGTCGAGCAGTTGCGCGTCGACCTGGCGGGCCGCGAGGCATCGGTCGGCCGCGTCGCGGCCAAGGACGGCCGGCTCGAAACGAGGCGCAGCGCCGATGGACGCCTGGAACTGATGGACGTCGTCAATGCCTTCGCCGCCGCCGGCCCGGACCGCGGCCGCTCCGCCGCAGCGGCCGATCGGCCGGCGGCGGCCGGCTGGCGCTACCGGGTGGACAAGATCGACCTGGAAAACTTTCGCGCCGCATTCCGCGACGAGACCGTGGCGCCGCCGGCGGAGCTGGCCTTGGATGACGTTAGCATTTCCGTGGCCGGCCTCAGCGACGACCTGAACCAGCCCTTGGCGGTCCGGGCGTCGTTGCGTGCTGCCTCCGGCGGCCGCTTCGAGGCCGCCGGAGAAGTCGTCCCGGCCGGTCCGTCGGCGGACCTTCGGCTCAAACTCGCCGACCTCGCCCTCGGCCCGGCCCAGCCTTATCTGGCCTCGCTGGCCCGGCTCAAGCTGGTCGGCGGACGCTTGTCGACCCAGGGTCGGGCCACCTACGGCGCCAAGGGGGTCGGCTACCGCGGCGACTTCGCCCTGCGCGACCTGCGCCTCGACGAGGCGGGCACCAATCACGTCTTCCTGGCCTGGAAGTCCCTGGACAGCCGCGAACTCGATCTGAGCGCAGCCAGGCTGAACATCGCCCAGCTCGGGCTCGACGGCCTGGACACCCAGCTAATCATCGACAAGGACAAGTCGGTCAACCTGGCCAAGATCCTAAGGAGCCCGGCGGCCACGCCGCCGACCGCGGCGCGCACGCCGGCGACGGCGAAGACCGATGCGGCCAGCCCTTTCCGGGTCAACATCGACCGCCTGCGCATCACCCGCGGCGAGATGGATTTCGCCGACAATTCGCTGGCCCTGCCCTTCGGCACGCGCATCCACGACCTGAAGGGCAGCATCAACGGCCTCTCGTCGCGCCCGGGCGCGCCGGCCCAGGTGGAAGTCGACGGACAGGTCGACGACTACGGCCTCGCCCGGGCCGTCGGCCAGATCGACCTGTTCAATCCCAGCGACTTCACGGACCTCAAGGTGCTGTTCCGCAACGTCGAGATGACGCGGCTGACGCCCTACTCCGCGACCTTCGCCGGCCGCAAGATCGCGTCCGGCAAGCTCTCCCTGGATCTCGAATACAAGATCGACAAGCACCAGCTGCACGGCGACAACAAGATCATCATGGACCAGCTGACGCTCGGCGAGCGCGTCGAAGCGCCGGAAGCGAAGAACCTGCCCCTCGACCTGGCCATCGCCATCCTGCAGGACTCCGACGGTCGCATCGACCTGGGCCTGCCGGTTGCCGGGAGCCTCGACGACCCGCAGTTCAGCTACGGCCAGATCGTCTGGAAGGCCATCCTGAATGTCATGACCAAGATCGTCACCGCGCCATTCCGGGCTCTGGGCGCCCTTTTCGGCGGTGGCGAGAAGTTCGAGAATATCGCCTTCGAGGCCGGCGAGGCGCAGCTGACGCCGCCGGAGCGCGAGAAGCTGGTGCGCCTTGCCGGCGCCCTGCACAAGCGCCCGGGGCTGTCCCTGGCAGTCCATGGCGTCTATGCCGAGGCCGACCGGGTTGCCTTGCAGGACCTGCAGTTGCGGCGCAAGGTCGCCGAACGGATGGGCCAGCGCGTCGATGCGCAGGGCGACCCGGGCCCGCTGTCGACCCGTCAGCCTAAGGTCCAGTCGGTCCTCGAAAGCCTTTATGCCGAGGCCTTCGGCGGCGCCGAACTGGCCGCCCTGAAGGACGGGTTCCGGCGCGCCAATCCGGGCGAATTGGCGGAAGGTCCGGCCGGCAAGATGATGTCCCGGCTGTCCGGACTGTTTCGCGACAAGCGCACCCTGAGCGACGAGGATGTGGCGCAACTCAAGGGCATCGATTTCCACGCGCTGTTGTTCGAGCGCCTGCGCGACAAGGAGGCGGTCGGCGACGAACGCCTGCTGGCCTTGGCCAAGGCGCGCGGCGAGAGCACCGCCGCCGCGCTGCAGGCGGCTGGGGCGCCGGCCGACCGGCTGGCCCTGCTGGCAGCGGAGAAGGTGGACAGCAGCGGTCGTGACGTTCCGCTGAAGCTGGTGCTGGGCGCAGCCGGAAAATCGGCCACCGCCGCAGCCCAGTGACGAGGGCATAAATATGCCAACATCAATTAGGCCGCTTAGGTGTCGAGCTGCGCTGCGGGCCGCGCGCGGCGTATCTGCGCCGACCCGTCGATACCCGGCGCCGGGCCGCGGCATCGCCTCGGGTCCTGGCTGATGCCCGGGCCAGTTGAAGCGGACGGCGCAGCGACACCGGGCGATGCCGCCGATGCCCGGGTCGCGCGGCTGACCGCCCTCGCCCTAAAGGCCTTCGGCAATCGCGACCGGGCGATGCGCTGGTTGCGCCGGCCGCGCCGGGAATTCGGCGGTGTCTCGCCTCTGGAAATGATGGAGAGCGCAGCCGCGGCAAGGCAGGTCGAGGCCCTGCTGCTGGCGCTCGGCGAGGAGCCGCCGGACTGATGGCCGGTGCCGCCCGCGCGGCTCCGAGCCCGCCTGCCGGCGGCGGAGCCGCCTACGCCGAGTTGCCCATCCGCTTCAATGAACGATGCCGTCCGACGGCGCCGCGCGTATGCCGATCTCGATGACGATCACGCGCTGACCGAGCAACACCAGGCTGCCGCTGCGCCGATTGTTGCCCGTGTCGCTGTATTCAAAGCGATAGACGCGCCTCAGTCCGAGTCGTCCGTTCCCGTCGCGGGCGGGCCAGAGCCTGCCGATCGCCACGGTATCGTCGAGAAACAGCAGATTTTCTGCGCTGCAGGCAGCCTTCGCCGCCACGACCGCAGCTTCCTTGGCCCGGGCACTGTCGTACCAGAACCAGGCCAGCGCGGCCAGGGCGAGCCAGCCGACAAGCTCCGCCAGGCTCATCGGCACTTCCCCGCCGGCCCGCTCGACTTAGGCAAGGGAATCCGCTCCGGCTGCGCTTGCGGCGCGCCGCGTCTCGGCTGCCGCCAGCAGCCCGGCGATATCGCCCAGTGCCGCAGCCGCGGCCATTTCCCGAGGAGTTTCGCAGTCGTCGATGCGCGTCCGCAGCCGCGGGTCGGCACCCGCCGCGAGCAGCAGCTCGACCGCCGCCCGACTGCGTTCGGCCACCGCCATGTGCAGCGGTGTGTAGTCGTTGATCCCTCTCTGGTCGGGATCGGCGCCGTAGGACAACAGCATCTCGACGACGGCGACGGCGGCGGGCCGCCCGGCGGCACCGGGCCGTGCCCGCGGGCAGGAGAGCGCCGCGATCAGCGGTGGAAATCCGCCGTGATGCTCGGGATTGGGCTCGGCGCCGATTTCGAGCAGGGTGCGGATGAAGGCCGGCGGACTGTGGTAGATGGCGTATTCGAGGCAGGCACCGATCGCCGCCGGCATCGCTCCGTTCGGTACGCTGCGCGGGTCCTCGACCGCCGCCCGCAGCGCGGCAAGGTCGCCGGCGCGAAAGGCGGCGTCGATCCGCCCGAACCTCTGCTGATCGGCACTGGCGTCCGCTTGCATCGTCATGGTTTGGCGAAAATTATCGCTCGCCTCGCGCCCGGCTGAGCATCCTCGCACCGGCAGGCCGCGGCGTTCGAGCGGCGCAAGCGGCGGCCACGACAGCGACTAGCGCGATTGCTGGCGCGTCGCGGCGCTCGCCACCCGCGCCATCTCCAACTGCTCGAGCAGCGTCGGAATGTGGGGAACGGTCTCGCCGCGTTTCAGCGGCCGGCGCTGGCTCTTCGGGTCGATGATCTCGTCGTCGGGTTCAGACTCTGCTCTCGCCGGTATCTTGTCCATCGCCCCGCTCCGCAATGAGTGTCGGTGGCCCGATTCTACCGACAACGGAGTCGCCCGGACGATCTCCGTAGATTAGAAATCGCGTCGATCGATTTTTGTCAAGCGGCGTGCCGACGACCGTCAAAGCGGCAACGGCGCGACGGGTCGCGGCGGAACGTGTCCGCCCTGCGCCGGCCGTGGCGGGGCGAACCACCGACCGGGCACGTGGACTAGAATGTCGCCAACGCAAAGGGGTCATACGCGCCAGACCAGGCAACGCCGGGCCGCTTATGCATACGGCAAAACCTTCTTAGTCCCCGATTTCGACAGCCCGGGCCGCAACCGATCATTTCCGAACTTGCTCATCCATGAATCACGACGTTCTCGACGCACAGATTTCCCCCGAGGGCCGCCTCGAAATTCTTTCCCGGGCCGAAGTCGGTCAATTGCTCGATCACAGCCACGGCGGCCTCTACGACGTCTTCCGCGGCTGTTCGCTGGCCGTGCTCAATTGCGGCAATGCACTCGACGACGGCAAGGAACTGCTCGAGCGCTACAAGTCGTTCGACATACGCGTGGTGCAGCGCGAAAGAGGCATCAAGCTCGAAGTCAAGGGAGCGCCGGCATCGGCCTTCGTCGATGGCAAGATGATCAAGGGCATCCATGAACACCTCTTTGCCGTCCTGCGCGACGTCATCTACATCAACGACGAGATCATCGGCAACCCGAAATTCGACCTGACGACTTCGGAAGGCGTCACCGATTCGGTGTTCCATATCCTGCGTAATGCCAATGTCCTACCGCCGATGAGCCATCCCAACGTCGTCGTCTGCTGGGGCGGGCACTCGATCCCCCGCGAGGAATACGACTACACCAAGCTGGTCGGCTACGAACTGGGCTTGCGCGGCATGGATATCTGTACCGGCTGCGGTCCCGGCGCCATGAAGGGACCGATGAAAGGTGCGGCCATCGCCCACGCCAAGCAAAGGATCGCCGGCGGCCGCTACCTCGGCTTTTCCGAGCCGGGAGTCATCGCCTCGGAATCGCCGAATCCGATCGTGAACGACCTGGTCATTCTTCCGGATATCGAAAAGCGCCTCGAGGCCTTCGTTCGCGCCGGCCACGGGATCGTGGTCTTCCCCGGCGGCGCCGGCACCGCCGAGGAAATTCTCTACATCCTGGGCATCCTGCTCCACCCGGGCAATGCGGGGATTCCGTTCCCGCTGCTGTTTACCGGCCCGAAGAGCGCCGAAGCCTATTTCCGGCAGATCGACCGCTTCATCGGCGAGACCCTCGGTGGCGCGGCCCAGCGGCTCTACAAGATCATCATCGACGACCCGGCCGGCGTAGCGCGGGAAGTGCAAGCCGGGATCAAGGAGGTACGCGAATTCCGCAAGCAGAAGACCGATGCCTATTACTTCAACTGGCTGCTGAAGATCGACCACGAGTTTCAGCGGCCGTTCGCCCCGACGCACGAAAACATGCGCGCCCTTAAGCTGAAGAAGAACCAGCCGGGCCACGAGCTGGCGGCGAACCTGCGCCGCGCCTTCTCCGGCGTGGTCGCGGGAAACGTCAAGGAGCAGGGCATCCGCGCCATCGAAAAACATGGCAGCTTCGAGATCCATGGCGATGCCGAAGTCATGGAACCGATGGACGCGCTGCTGGCCTCCTTCGTTGCCCAGCAGCGCATGCGCCTGCCCGGAAAGAAATACCATCCGTGCTACCGCATCGTCAGCGGGCATCGCGCCAAGGCAGACTAAGCGCCCTGCCCTGCGCCGCGAGCGCCTAGCCGAACAGGCGTACCCGCATGCGCTCGATGAATCCGAGCGAACGCCACCAACTCAGCCCGGCCTCGAACGATTCCCGGCCGGCGCTGGTGATTCCGTAGCGCAGCGCTCCCGGCAGATCCGGACGAGGGGCGATGGGCTTGATCCAGCCGACCTCCTTCAAGAACGAAAAGATCAGGCAGACGTCCGGTGCTCCGTCGAGAACGGTCGAGAAGGAGAAGTCCCCCAGAACGACAATGGGATATCCGGCCATCAGGCGATCGAGCACCTTGAGCGCCAGGTGACGATTCGGAATCCGTGGCAACGCAATCGGGTCCATGAGTCGCCGGCCTCCCCTTAGCGCAACAAATCGATTTCCAGCAGCCGCTGACCAGCGCCGGCACGACGCCCTTTCCCGCGGGAATCGGCAAGTCCACCGAATATCGCCAAAGCCCCGGCCGCTTACTCCCCGAGTCGACCCGGATCGACGCCGGGCGTTCCCAGGAACGCGGCCCGGACCTTGATTATTTCAACGAGGAAGAGCGGATGACCGGCGGCTACTCGGGGACCGCACCCCAAAACGCAGCGCGGTCCGCCCCGGCTCCCGGTCTCAAGGCTAATCCGGATCGGTTTCGATCAAGGCGAGCAGTGCGCCTTCGTCGACGCTGTCGTTCTCCTCGACGCAGACGGCGACGATCGTCCCGTCGCAGGGCACGGGAATGTCGAGAGCGACCTTGCCGGTTTCCAGGACGACCAGCGTGTCGTCGCGCTTGACCTTCTGGCCGGGCGACACGAGGACGCTCTGGATGTAGATCTGGCCCGAGCCGCAGGAGCCGCAGGTGCTCCAGCACTCGGGGTATTTCGGGATGCGGATTTCTTTCGGCTCGGCCATGGCGACTGATCGGCTGCGGGGCGACGTGTATAGGATTTCACAGGACGGCAGCGAAGCGCTTGATCCCGATCACGAATAGCCGTTGCCGGCCGGCACCGGGATCGATCGCGGCGGGGATAAGCATGATTGTAAGAGGGGCTTGACGCGAAAAGCGGGGCGACATCGGTTCGCGCCCGGGACGGTGCCGCCCTCGCCGCCGTTGTAGACTGTCGCCGGTCCATCAAACCGATCCCGCCGATGCCCAAAGAAACCGGCAGCGTACAGCGGCAGCGCTTCGTACTCATTCGGCATATTCGCGCCAGGCCGCGCCTGTTCATTTCCGGATGCGCCGGCGCGCTCGTCTTTCTGTTCCTGCCGGATTCGCTGGCCCACCAGGCGGTCACCCGCCTCATCGTCGCCTGGAACGCGGGCACCTGGCTGTACCTCTTGCTGGCCACGCGGATGATGTTTTGGTCCAGCCACGAGAAGATGCGTTTTCGCGCATGCTTGCAGGACGAGGGGCGGATCGTCGTGCTGACGCTGGTGGTGGTCGCGGCGCTGGCCTCGCTGGGTGCCATCGTGGTGGAACTGGCGTCGGTCAAGGAATTGCGCGGCACGCTGCGCTACGCCCATGTCGGGCTGACCGCCATGACGATTCTTGCGTCGTGGGCGTTCACCCACGTCATGTTCGCCCAGCATTACGCCCACGACTACTACGTCGCGCTGTCTCGCAGCAAACCGGGCGGCCTGAACTTTCCGGGCAGCGAGCTGCCCGATTATGGCGATTTCCTCTACTTCGCCTGCGTCATCGGCACGTCCGGACAGACCGCCGACATCAGCTTCACGTCGAAGGATATGCGCCGGATCGGGCTGATCCACTGCATCCTGTCCTTCTTCTTCAACACCACGCTGCTGGCGCTGACGGTCAATATCGCATCGGGGCTGCTCTGATGACGCTCGAGGTCCGCCGCCATGCCCTTCATCCGGCGCATAATGCCCGTCGGCGGCAGAAGTCCGCCGTCGCCGCCCTTCATGCCAATAGGATCATCGCGGCGTTGACCCGGCCGTGATGGGGCTGCGCCCGCGAAGGCCGACCCGGCGGCCGCGGCGCCGTACCGGCCGCAATGGACGAGGAATTTCGCGACGGGCGGCCGCACCGGGATAGCTGTGACAGGCTCCCTTTTCCAAGGCCTAAGCATCTTCGTCAGATCGGAAAGAGAACAATGATCGATCCGCGCGCCGAGTTGTCCGAGACCTACGCTGCGATGAGCGATGACGAACTCATCGAACGATGGAGCGGCGGCACCCTGACCGAAATCGCCATGGAAGTGGCGCGAGCCGAATTTTTCCGACGCGGGATCGTAGCGCCGGAAGTCGCGCCATCGGACGACGACGCCGAGAGCGCGACAGGGGAGGCTGTCGCCTTCGTGACGGTGGCCCGATCGCTGATTCCGACGGAACTCGACATCCTCCGCGCCCGCCTGGAGGCGGACGGCATTCCCTCGTTTGTCGTCGATGACAACATCACCCGCATGAATTCCCTTTGGTCGGTGGCCCTCGGCGGCGCCCGGCTCATCGTGGCGCGGCAGTTCGCCGCGGAGGCGAGGCAGATCATCGGCTACGTCAGGTCGGGAAAGTTCGCCCTGGGCGCCGGCGAGGATGTGGACTGAGCCTCGCGCCGGCGGGAGTCGGCCGCCCCCGACAATTCGCCATGGTCCGCCTTGCACGCATTGCTTTTCGGCGACAACGGGCGTATAAGAAAAGCGTGTTCTATTGCTGTCCATGTGGGGAGCGACTATCGAGAATGCACGAGGTGAGTGATCCGCAGTAGGCAACAACCTGCACCGGGATACCCGGTAATCAGTGCACGATGCACCGAAAAAAACGCCGCGCAATGCGGCGTTTTTCATGACCAGTTGCCGGTAGGGCTTAGGTCGAAGATTGCTCCACCGCAGCGCTCTCTTGGGCGCGCCCCGCCGCCTTGCGCGGCCGGCGTTTGCGGACATGCTGCGCGCATTCCTGGGCGACCGTCGCGCGGATGATTTCGGCCAGTCGCCGGACGCCCGGACCGGCAAAATCGGGATCGGCGAGGATCAGGTAGAGGTCGGCATAGCGCTCCCCGCCGCCGCGCAGGGGCAGCGGCTTCAATTTGCCGCGCGCCAGTTCGTCGCGGATGCGCTCCTCCGGATACCAGGCGAAGCCATGCCCCATGCATGCCGCCTGAATCGAAGTTTCCATGTGGCTGACCGTCCACCGCTGTTCGACCTCCACCGTGACGGCCCGCCGGTCGCGGTTGGCGCCCGTATCGCGGACCGTCAGGTGGCGATGGCCGCGCAAATCGCGGTAGCTGAGTTCCCGGCCCAGCGCATGCAGAGGATGGTCGGGGTGCGCCACGGCGATGATGCGCAAACGCATCAGCGGGCTGCCGAGGAAGCCGGGGGGAATTTGCGGCGAGATCGCCAGGTCCGCCTGTCCCTTGAGCAGGGCTTCCGGGGTCCCGCCCAGCACCGACTCGATGACCTCGACACGCGTGCGCGGGCTGTCATGGCCGAACTGCGCCAGGCAGTCGATCAGCAGGCCGGAGGGAAACAGTATCTCGACGGCCAGGCCGATTTCCGCTTCCCAGCCGGCCGACAGCGTTCGCGCTGCCTGCTCCAGATCGCCGGCTTCGCCGACGAGGGCCAGCGCCCGCCGATAGAGCATGCGCCCGGTCGGCGTGAGTATCGCCTTGCGCCCCTGTATCTCGAAAGCCTTGACGCCCAGCAGCGACTCGATCTTCTGCACCGCGTAGGTCACGGCCGACTGGCTCTTGTGCAGGGATTCCGCGGCCTGGGAATAGCCGCCGGCATCGACGACGGCGATCAGGGCACGCCATTGGTCCAGCGCGATATGCGGTACCGTTGCCATTATCTATCCATTGGATTGGTACAAGCTAAATTTTGTACTTTTTTATCTTTCCGGTAAATCGTTAAATGGGGCTGTAACCACCTGGAGATCCGACATGAACACCCTGCTGCAACTCAATACCAGCCTCTTTTCCGATCAAGGCAAGTCCAGCCAGTTGGCCGACCAATTCGTCGCCGCATGGCAGAAGAAGAATCCCCACGGACGCGTGATCGTGCGCGATCTGGCCCGGCAGCCGGTGCCGCATCTCGACGGCCCGCGATTCCTCGCCTTCCTCGCCGCGCCCGAGCAGCGGGACGCGCAGCAGCAGGCGGTGGTCGCCTATTCCGACGGGCTGATCGAAGAGTTGAAGGGCGCCCAGACCATCGTGCTCGGTTTGCCGATGTACAACTTCGGCATTCCTTCGATGCTCAAGGCCTATTTCGACCACATCGCCCGCGCCGGCGTCACCTTCCGCTACACCGAGGCGGGCCCGGTCGGATTGCTAACCGGCAAGAAGGCCTACGTCTTCGCCGCCCGCGGCGGGCGATATGCCGGGACGCCGCTGGACAGCCAGACCGCCTACGTGCGCGACTTCCTGGCCTTCCTGGGTATCGGCGAGGTGGAGTTCGTCTACGCCGAGGGACTCAATCTCGGCGAGGCGAGCCAGACCGCCGCGCTGGCAGCGGCACGGCAGCAGCTTGAACGCCTGGTCGCCTGACCAGTCTGAGCTAAGGACTTGCCCGTGGAGGCCCTCATGAATATCCGCACGCTCCAGCAGGTGATCCGCTCGGTGCCGACCTCGGACGGCGCCGGTGTGCAACTCCGCCGCAGCCTCGGCCAGTCCCACGCCCTGCGGCTCGACCCTTTCCTGATGCTCGACGAGTTTTCCTCGGAGAATCCGGACGACTACATCGCCGGCTTCCCCGCGCATCCCCACCGCGGCTTCGAGACCGTCACCTACATGCTCGACGGGCACATGCTCCACGAGGATCACCTCGGCCACCGCGGCGATCTCCGCGGCGGCGGTGCGCAATGGATGACCGCCGGACGCGGCATCATCCACTCGGAAATGCCGCAGCAGGAAAGCGGCCGCCTGCGCGGCTTCCAACTCTGGATCAATCTGCCGGCGCGGGAGAAGATGAGGCCGGCCGCCTATCGCGACATCCAGCCCGAGGAAATTCCGCGCGCCGAACTCCCGGGCGGCGGCAGCGTCAAGGTGATCGCCGGCACGCTGGAAACGGCCGGCGACAGCGTCGCCGGTCCGATCCAGGGGCTCAGCACCGCGCCGCTGTTCCTCGACGTGCGACTGCCGGCCGGCGGCAGCTTCGTGCATCGCCTTCCGGCCGACCATAATGCCTTCCTCTATCCGTACGAAGGCGCTGTCGGCATCGGTGCCGCAGGCAGCGCGCGCAGCCTCCAGTCGCATGAAGCTGGCATACTTTCGGCCGGCGACGGGATCGAGCTGAGCGCGGCGGCCCCAGGCGCCCGGGTCCTGCTGCTCGCCGCCCGGCCGCTGCGCGAACCGGTCGTGCAGTACGGGCCCTTCGTCATGAACACCCGCGAGGAAATCGAACAGGCGATCGCCGATTATCAGAGCGGCCGGCTGGCATGACGCCAGCATCCGACGGCGCGGCGGCCGGGCCGCCGAGCGGATCGGCCGGAGCTGTCGGCGGCGCAATCTTCCTCCTGTCGCTGGCGGCCTTCGCCAGCGCCGCGGCCTTGCGCCTGTGCGATTCGATGCTGCCGGCGCTGGCCGACAGCTTCGCCACCAGCGTCGGTAAGGCGGCGCTCGCGATCACCGCAACCAGCGTCGCCTACGGCGTCTGCCAGTTGTTCTTCGGACCGCTCGGCGACCGCTTCGGCAAGCTCAGGGTGATCACCTGGGCCTGCCTCGCCTCGACCCTCGGGGCCCTGGCCTGCGCCGCCAGCACTTCCCTCGATGCGCTGATCGCCGCCCGCGCGCTGACCGGCGCCACTACCGCGGCGCTGATTCCGCTTTCGATGGCGTGGATCGGCGACGTCGTACCTTTCAATGAAAGGCAGCCGGCACTGGCCCGATTCATGTCCGGACAGATCATCGGCCTGGTCAGCGGCCAGGCGCTCGGCGGTTTCTTTGCCGATTTCGTCGGCTGGCGATGGGGTTTCGTCCTGCTGGCGGCGAGCTATCTGGCTGTCGGCGTATTGCTGCTCCGTTCGGTTGCGCCGATCGCCGCGAGGATCGCGGCCTCCGGGCTTTCGGGCGGCACGCCGGGCAGCACGCGCCAGCGCATCCGGCAGGTCTTCGCCCACCGCGCGGCGTGGACGATCCTGGCGATAGTATTCGTTGAGAGCATGATGACCTTCGGCGTGCTCGCCTTCATTCCGACCTTCCTGCACCGCCGCTTCGGTATTTCGCTGTTCCATGCCGGCGCCATAGTCGCCACCTTTGGTCTCGGCGGCCTGCTCTACACCGTGTTCGCCCGGCGTTGGTTGCGAAGCCTGGGCGCCGGCGGCTTGGCGATCACCGGCGGAACGGTGGTCGGCGCCGCCTTCCTGATCCTGGCCGTCGCCCCGCACTGGATCTGGGGATTGATCGCCAGCACCGCCGCGGGACTCGGCTTCTATCAGATCCACAACACCTTGCAGACCCAGGCCACGCAACTGGCCCCGGAGGCGCGGGGCACCGCGGTGTCGATATTCGCCGCCTGCTTCTTTCTCGGGCAGGCCAGCGGCGTCGCCCTGGGTTCATTGGTGATCGACCACGCCAGCCCGGTCTGGCTGTTCCTGGCCTCGGCGACAGTGCTGCCGCTGCTCGGCTGGCGATTGCGATTGCACCTCAAACGGTCGGCAGAAAATGACCTGGCTGCCGACTCGCTGCAGCAGAAAAGCGCTCCTACGCGGCCGGCAGCTTCTGCCGGCGGTTCGCCGTCCTAAGCCCGAAAATACGGCACGCGCCGGCGCGTCCCGCGACGGATCGCGGCGTTCTGACAAGAACCTCGGCACAACCACGGGCGGTTCCCGCGTTGATGACCACAGCATCACCGTCCGGGACGGGCCGGGGTTCTCGGCTGCGAGGGCAAATGCGATACATTTGATGCAAATCAAATCAGCTCGAAAATTCACGGGCAGGATACTCCCGAAAATGACGAGGGGATTGCGGGTCCGGTAATGGTGGGGGCATCTCAGGGAGATCGGCCGGCCTGTTCGTCGACTGTTTCACGATCGATGGTTGAGCGCAAGCCACAAAATGATCGATCTTGAATTGGCATAGGACGCCTCTGAAGCGTCGCGGAAATGTGTCACCCGATCTGCGTATTTAGAAGAAGACAATCGACAGACAGCATGGCGACCCTTCTACGGAGCGAATCCGGGGACGACCGCCAAATTTCGAAGGGGAACTTGGATATGCCGATCGGTAGGCTGGCGGTAAGACTCGGAGCAACACACTCCGATCGACAAAAGACGATCCGTGTCCAACCCCTCTCAAGAGTAATAATAGGGGACAGACCACGTATTTATGTTAGCATGCGGGCATTCCTTTCCGGCGACCCGATTCCACATGCCCCGTCGCGCCCGTCTCAGCGTTCCCGGCATTCCCTGGCACATCATCCAGCGCGGCAACAACCGCGCCGTCTGCTTCTACGCCGAAGAGGATTACCGCTTCTACCTCGAACACCTCGACGCCCTGGCCCGGCGCTGCGGCTGCGCGATCCACGCCTATGTGCTGATGACCAACCACGTCCATCTGCTCCTCACGCCGCAGCGGACGGACAGCGCCGGCCAACTGATGAAGAACCTGGGGCAGCGCTACGTGCAGTACGTCAATCGCACCTACCGGCGTTCCGGCAGCCTCTGGGAAGGGCGCTTCCGTTCCTGTCTGGCGCAGTCCGAAGACTATGTCCTGTCCTGTTACCGGTACATCGAGTTGAATCCGGTGCGAGCCGGCATGGTCGGGCGCCCCGGCGACTACCGCTGGTCGAGCTATCGGGCCAACGGCCAGGGCCGGGCCGACGCGCTGCTCACGGCGCACCCCGAATATCTGCGCCTCGGCAAGGACGGCGCCGAGCGGATGGCCGCCTACCGGGAATTGTTCAAGGCCCACCTGGAGCCCGAACTGCTGGAGCAAATCCGCTCGGCGACGAACGGCAACTACGCGCTGGGAGACACCCGGTTTCAGCAGGAGATCGCCCGGGTGGTGGGTCGCCGGGTGACGCGCGGTCAGCCGGGCAGGCCGCGACAAGAGTCGACTGTGAATATGGGACAACTGGATTTGTTGTGAACAATGGCTTGAACTGTGGTCTGTCCCCTATTACGCCCCAGCAAGTTTCGGAACCGCAAAGCTTCGCACGACCGACCCTCGATATCGCTGGGTTCACGGTGGGGGAACGGGGCTCCAAAATCCATGGGCACCGCAGCAGGGGTGGAAGCCAACTTATGGTTGTACGCGTGCGCAGAATTCAGGCGTGGAGTCCCTTTGCGCCAAGGTCAAGAGTTTCCAACAGACGTACAGTCAAGGCGTTCTGCTCTATCATCGAGACTACTAAATGAAAACAATACCTGCGTTTCTGATATTACTGCTGACGGTTATCTCGCTGCCTGTGCGAGCCGAAATTGACATAAGAAGTATGTGTGTCAATGGCATTTGTCTTGAAAATTCAAGCAGCACGTATCGCTCCCTTCATCGAAAGATTGGGAGCGGGGTACTTGTTAAGCACAAGGACGATACAGATATATCGGCATTTTGCTATTTTGATTCCCAAAAGAATCTATGGGCAGAGTTTGCATTTCAAGGCGCCCTGAAGCCGTCCGGGCCTCTCACAAGCATTACGCTCACGACTGTTCCGATTTGCGCAAAATCACCATCCGCTTCTATTGCAAGCAATGGAGTGGGTGTAGGTCTCATACTGATGGTCGGCGAGGGGAAAGCGGGACGACGTTTTGGGGGAAGGAGACGTCGCGTCGGTATTCTGCCGAGACCATGTTCCATGCGGCATCAAAGCGCTCACTCTGAGCGAGCGCCCGGAAG
>WNGH01000310.1_pt1 | contig 39982 bp, 38 predicted proteins | sample 5400631 | NCBI WGS metagenome assembly WNGH01 (sample SAMN13153373, study PRJNA577476) | soil metagenome | isolation source: 115 cm soil or saprolite under Garry oak tree replicate 1 | place: USA:California | collected 2016-06-15 | reverse complement strand
CACCTGGTAGCCCGTCAAGTCCGAGAGCAGCTCGCTCATCGTCGGACGCAGCGTGAAGGTGAAGATCGTGGCCTCGATGGCGGACCAGAACAGCAGCAGGACGAACGCGATCCACGGCACCCCCGGCTGGCGCGAGCTCGAGTCCAGCATCGCGAAGGGCGACGTGACCAGGTTCTTCAGGGTCCGCCACAACAGCCCGATGCCAAGCCGGAGCAGACCCCAGATCCAGCCCACGAACACGAGGAGGAAGCGCGCCAGGCCGAACCAGTAAAACCACGCCATGCGGACCGCGTCCCACCAGGACATGAGCAGCGCCGCCAGAAAGCGTCCGCGGCCCGAGCGAAACGGAATGGTGTAGAGCGAGACCATCGTGCCCCAGACACCCGCGACCAGCACCGTCGCCGGGAAGAAGAGCAACAAGAACTTCCCGACGATCTGCCAGAAGGAATCACCCGAGAGCACCGTGCGGAACACCAGCGCCTGCCAATCGAGGATCCAGGACAGGCCCGCCCAGATCCAGCCCCACACCGTCTGGAGAATCCAGCTCCACTGCTCGGTCTGGGCAGTGCCTAGCGGCTGTTGCATGTCAGTGCTCCCTCACTGGGGTGGGAACCGGGATTGGCGGTCGTGGGAACCGACGGCGCACCCGGACGCCCGAGCGGCCGGGACACATTGATAGTGACCGTCTCCGCCCTGTCAAGCGGCGCCGGTGATCTGCGTCACAAACAGGGCTGACAGCTTTGCCCATAGGACGTATACTGTTGCCCATGCGCGACGACGAGACACCCAAACGCCTGATCGTCGTGGGCGACCGGGTGCTGATCTCCCCCGAGGAGGGGGAGGAACGCACCAACGTCGGGCTGTATCTCCCCCCCACCGCGCTCGAGAGCCGCCAGGTCCAGGGCGGTCGCATCGTCGCGACCGGGCCGGGGACGCCCATGACCGAGCCCGCCAGCATGGATGACGAGCCGTGGAAGATCCACGGCCCGGACGTCAAGTACCTCCCAATGCAGGCTCAGGTCGGCGACTACGGGTTGTTCTTCCGGAAGGCGGCTGTCGAGATCACGTTCGAAGGCAAGAAGTACCTGGTTGTACCGCAGGCGGCGATCCTCGTGCTCGTGCGGGAAGGGACCCCCGAGGAAGTAGAGGAGTAGCGCATGGCCGACATCGGATGGGCTCGGAGCAACGGCACCCGCGCGGAAAAGGAAGGCCTGCGGCGGGGGGCGTGGTACCGGGTCGTGGAAGACCACGGCAAGGAATGGGTCGTGCTGGACGTGCACCAGGTCGAGGTGCGGGTGCCCAGGGGCAATGTCGACGTGCGCAAGGACCGGCCCAAATCCTGGAGCGTGGTGCACGAGCCGCATCTCGTGTGCCCGGGGTGCCACAAGCGCCAGTACGTGTCGGGGCAACCCAAGGACGTAAAGTGTCACGAGTGCGGCAACAGCTTCGGCGTGGATTGGACCGATCGGGCATGAGGGCGATCGCCTAATTCGGATTCCGGTCGCGTGATTCGGGCCCCGGTGGAGACGCCGGGGCTCGCTTTCTTTGGGCCCATGTCCCCCTTCACGGGCGGGCTCCCCCGCGCCCGCGCGTTGCTCGCCGAGCGATTCGGTCATGCCGCGCTCCGGGTCCATCAGATCCGCGTGCTGGGCCCATTGCTCGCGGGCCAGAGCGTGCTCGCGGTTCTCCCCACAGGTGCCGGCAAGTCGCTGTGCTACCAGTTACCCGCGCTCATGGCGGAGGGTCTGACGCTCGTCGTCTCGCCCCTCATCTCGCTGATGCAGGATCAGGTGGGCACGTTGCGGCGCCGCGGAGTCGCCGCGGCGTACGTGAACAGCCTGCTCACCGCCGCCGAGCGACGCACCATCCTCGAAGCGGTGCTCGGCAGGAGGATCCGGCTGCTCTACTGCGCACCCGAGCGGCTCGGCTCGTTGGTGCGAACCCTGAGGCGGACGGGCGGCTCGGTCGCGCTGTTCGCGGTCGACGAAGCGCACTGCATCGTCGAGTGGGGGAACGAGTTTCGGCCCGTGTACCGCCGGCTGGGGGCTTACCGCTATCTCCTGAAGAACCCTCCCACCTTGGCGCTCACGGGGAGCGCGACGCCCGCCACGCGCGCCGAAATACTGCAGGTGCTGCGCTTGCGGGAAGCGGCGGTGGTGATGACATCGTTCGATCGGCCGAACCTCGCGTTTGCGGTCGAGCGCGTGAGCGACGACCGGACCCGGTTCGCGCGCATCCGCGGTCTGATCCGCGACGTCCCCGGGCACACCCTCGTCTACACACCGACCCGTCGTCTCACCGAGCTCGTGACCCGGGCGCTGCTCCGCATGGGTGTCCGGGCCGCCCCCTATCACGCGGGGCTCTGCGCCGCAACGCGGCGCGAAGTCTTGCTCGACTTCCTGCGCGACCGGGTGCCGGTGGTGGTCGCGACGAGCGCGTTCGGCATGGGCATCGACAAGGCGGACGTGCGCCAAGTGCTGCACTGGGGGATGCCGCGCACGCTCGAAGCCTATTACCAGGAGGCCGGCAGGGCGGGGCGGGATGGCGGGGCGGCGCTCTGCCTGATCCTCTGGCGCCCGGCTGACTTCGCGTGGACCGAGTGCGCGCCGGAGATGCGAGCCTACGTCGCCCGCCCCGTTTGCCGGCGCCGCATGCTGCTCGCCTACTTCGGGGAGGCGTTGCAACACTGCAGCGGCTGCGACCGCTGCCCACGCCCCTCCGCCGGTTAGGCAGGCAACGCCTACCCGTTCGTGCAGTTGCGGGGTGGGGAGCTCGAAATAGCTTTGCCGGGATAGCTTGGGCGCGAGCCCACCGCTCGCGCATCGCCCCGCTCCCTCTCTCCTCGAGGACGACCGCCATGGCCGGCCGCAATTTCCTGTTCGTTCCCGGTCCGACGAACGTGCCCGATCGGATCCTCCGCGCGATGGACCGCGCCATGGAAGACCACCGGTCCTCCGCCTTTCCGGCGCTCACCGCCGGGCTGCTCCGCGACTTGAAACACCTCTTCAAGACCACCACCGGCCAGGCATTCATCTTCCCGGCCACCGGCACCGGCGGCTGGGAGGCGGCCCTCGTCAATACGTTGTCGCCGGGAGACCGCGTCCTCGCCCCGCGCTACGGGCAGTTCAGCCATCTGTGGATCGACCTGGCCCAGCGGCATGGACTGCGCGTGGACATCATCGACGTGGAATGGGGCGAGGGCGCACCGGTCGAGCGCATCGAGGAGATTCTCAGCGCGGACACGGGGCACGAGGTGAAAGGCGTGCTCATCGTCCATAACGAGACCGCGACCGGAGTGACGAGCGACCTCGCCGCCGTGCGGCGGGCGCTGGACGCCGCCCGGCATCCGGCGCTGCTGTACGTGGACGGCGTGAGCTCGATCGGCGCGATCGACTTCCGCATGGACGAGTGGCAGGTCGACCTCGCCATCACGGGATCGCAGAAGGGGCTGATGCTGCCCCCCGGACTCGGCGTCGTCTGCGCCAGTCCCAAGGCGCTCGCCGCCCGCGAGCAGGCGAAATGCCCGCGCGTGTTCTTCGACTTCGGCGACATGATCAAGGCCAACGCGACGGGCTACTTCCCCTACACGCCCGCGATCCCGCTGCTGTACGGCCTGCGCGAGTCCCTCGACATGCTGTTCGAGGAAGGGCTGGACGACGTGTTCGCGCGTCATCGCCGCCTCGCGGACGGCGTGCGCGCCGCGGTGCGGGCCTGGGGCTTGAAGCTCTGTGCCCGGGCGCCGAAGTGGCACTCCGACACCGTGAGCGCGATCCTCGTGCCCGACGGGTTCAACGCGGCGGATGTCATCGACGTCGCGTTCCGGCGCTACAACCTCGCCTTGGGCGCCGGGCTCGCGCGGGTGGCCGGCAAGCTGTACCGCATCGGTCATCTGGGCGACCTGAACGAGCTGATGCTGCTCGGCGCCATCGCCGGGGCGGAGATGGCGATGCGCGACGTCGGCATCAAGATCACCCTGGGCGCGGGCGTCGCGGCGGCCGCGGAGCACTACCGCAGCACCGCAGCACCGCTGCCGCCCCGCGTCGCGGTGGTGCCGTCTCCCGACGTGCCGCAGCCACCCGCGAGCGGGAAGGGCCATTCGCCGCGCGCCACCGTCCGGGCATGAACCTCACTCGCTCCGAGCCGGCTCGACCCCGGCTCCAGCGGAGCGAGCTCGCGGTGCCAGGCTCGCAACCCGCGTTGTTCCCGAAGGCGTTGGCGAGCGACGCGGACTGCGTGTTCCTCGACCTCGAGGACGCTGTCGCCCCGGCGGACAAGGAGCAGGCGCGCCACAACGTCATTGCCGGGCTCCTGGAGCACGACTGGCGGGCGCGCGGCCAGACGGTCAGCGTTCGCATCAACGGCATCGATACCCACTACATGTACCGCGACGTCGTGGACGTCGTGGAGCAGGCGGGGCACCGCCTGGACGTGCTGCTCGTGCCCAAGGTCGGCGTGCCGGCGGACGTGTACCTCGTGGACGCCCTCCTCACCCAGATCGAGACCGCGCGCCGCATCTCGACCCCCATCGGCATCGACGTCCTGATCGAGACGGCCCTCGGTATGGCTAACGTGGAGGCGATCGCGCAGGCGAGCCCCCGCCTCGAGGCGATGCATTTCGGAGTGGCCGACCTGGCGGCGAGTCTGCGCGCTCGGACCGTGAGCATCGGAGGCCCGAATCCGGATTATCCCGGCGATCAATGGCACGCGGCGCTGTCGCGCATGGTCACCGCCTGCCGGGCGTACGGGTTGCGCCCGATCGACGGGCCGTACGGCGACTTCAAGGATCCGGAAGGGTTTCGCGCGGCGGCCCGGCGGGCCGCGGCGCTCGGCTACGAGGGGAAGTGGGCGATCCACCCCTCGCAGATCGCGCTGGCGAACGAGGTCTTCACGCCGCCGGCGGCGGAGGTGGAGCGGGCGCGGCGCATCCTCGACGCGCTGGACCAGGCGGCGCGTGAGGGCCGCGGCGCGGCCCAGCTCGACGGCCGCATGATCGACGCGGCGTCGGCGCGCATGGCGCAGAACGTCGTCGCGATGGCGTCGGCCATCGCCGCCCGCGGGCGGGGCGCGCCTTCCCTGGCCGCGACGCGAGTGTGAAGCGTGGACATTCACGAATACCAGGCGAAGGAGCTGCTGGCCGGGTTCGGCGTCCGGGTGCCCAAGGGCGGCGTCGCCTACAGCGCCGACCAAGCGGCGTATCGCGCCGCCGAGATCGGCGGCAGCCGCTGGGTGGTGAAGGCGCAAATCCACTCGGGCGCGCGCGGCAAGGCGGGCGGGGTCAGGCTCTGCACCAGCGTCGTCGACGTCCGGCAGGCGGCCAAGGAGCTCCTGGGGAAGACCCTCGTGACCACCCAGACCGGGCCGGACGGCCTCCCGGTCCACCGCCTGCTCATCGAGGAGGCGCTGCCGATCGCGCGCGAGCTGTACCTCGGGCTCGTGCTCGACCGCGGGCGCGAGCGCATCGTCGTCGTCGCGCACCCGCACGGCGGTATGGAGATCGAGGAGATCGCGCAGCGCGAGCCCGAGGCCATCCTGCGCGAGGTCGTCGAGCCCGCCGTCGGGATGCAGGCGTTTCAGGCGCGCGAGCTCGCCTTCGGTCTGGGGCTCGCCTCGTCGCAGGTGAGCCAGACCGTCGCCGTCATCCTCGGAGCGTATCGCGCGTTCCGCGAGCTGGACGCCACCATGGTGGAGATCAATCCGCTCGTCGTCACGGCGGACGCGCAGGTGCTGGCACTCGACGTGAAGATGAGCTTCGACGACAACGCGATGTTCCGCCGGCCCAACGTGGCTGAGCTGCGCGATCACGCGCAGGAAGATCCGCGCGAGGCCGAGGCCGCCGAGCACGGGCTGAACTACGTGGCGCTGGACGGCGACATCGGCTGCATCATCAACGGCGCCGGGCTCGCCATGGCGACCATGGACATGATCCAGCACGCCGGCGGCGAGCCGGCCGACTTCCTCGACATCGGGGGCGGCGCGTCTCCCGATCGCGTCGCCGCGGCGTTCCGCCTGGTGCTCTCCGACCAGAAGGTCCGGGCGATCCTCGTGAACGTGTTCGCCGGCATCAACCGCTGTGACTGGGTGGCCCAGGGCGTGGTGCAGGCGGTTCGCGAGGTCCGCGTGCCCGTCCCGCTGGTGGTGCGGCTCGCGGGGACGAACGTGCTGGAGGGCCGCCGCATCCTGCAGGAGAGCGGGCTTCCCATCATCACCGCCGACACGCTCGCGGAAGCGGCCGAACGCGTGGTAGCGGCGCGGCCTGCCGGCGGAGCGGGCTCCGCATGAGCATCCTGCTCGACGAGCAGACCGCCGTCATCGTCCAGGGGTTCACGGGGGACAAGGGGACGTTCCACGCGAAGCAGATGATCGCCTACGGCACGAACGTGGTGGGCGGGGTGACCCCGGGGAAGGGCGGCACCAGGCACCTCGAGCGGCCGGTGTTCAATACCGTCAAGGAAGCGGTCGCGGCCACCGGCGCCGTCGCCTCGCTGGTGCTGGTGCCCGCTCCGTACTGCACCGATGCCGTCATGGAGGCGGCGGACGCATGTATCCGGCTCGTCGTGACGATCACCGACGGCGTCCCCGCCCAGGACATGATGCGCGTCAAACGCTATCTGTGGCGGTACGCCAAGGAGCGGCGGACCCGCCTGATCGGACCCAACTGCGCCGGCGTGATCAGCCCCGGCAAGGCCATGCTGGGGATCATGCCGGGCCACATCTACATGCGCGGCACGGTCGGCCTGGTCACGCGCTCCGGCACGCTCGGCTACGAGGCGGCCGCGCAGATGCAGGCGCTCGGCGTGGGCATTTCGACGAGCGTGGGGATCGGCGGTGATCCCATCAACGGCAGCTCGTTCGTCGACATCCTGGCGCTGTTCCAGGAGGACCCGGAGACGGACGCGGTCATGATGATCGGCGAGATCGGCGGCCCGCAGGAGGCGGACGCCGCCCGCTTCGTCAAGGAACACATGACGAAACCGGTAATCGGATACGTCGCCGGCCTCACGGCGCCGAAGGGCCGACGCATGGGGCACGCCGGCGCGATCATCTCGGCGTTCGGGGACACCGCGGCGGAGAAGGCCGAAATCATGCGGTCGGCGGGCCTCGTCGTGGCCCCGAGCCCGGCCGAGCTCGGGTCGACGGTAGCGCAGGCCCTGGCCCGGAGGCCGCCCCGCCAGGTCTTGGTCGCGCGGTGAGTGCACCGGGCCGGCCGACCGTCGTGGTGACGCGGCGGCTGCCCGCGCCCGTCGAAGTCGAGCTGACCCGAGCGTTCGACGCCCGCGTGAACCGCGACGACCATCCGCTCACGCCCGCCGAGCTGCAGGACGCGCTGCGCACCGCGGACGCGCTCGTGCCCACCGTGAGCGACCGCATCACCGGCGATACGCTCGCGGTCGAGCCGCTCCGCGTCCGGATCCTCGCCAACTACGGCGTGGGGTTCAACCACATCGACGTGGCCGCCGCGAAAGCCCGCGGCGTCGTGGTCACGAACACGCCGGAGGTGCTCACCGACGACACCGCGGACGACGCCGTCATGCTCATGCTCATGGTGGCGCGGCGCGCGGGCGAAGGGGAGCGGCAGGTGCGGAGCGGCGCATGGACGGGGTGGCGGCCCACGCACCTGCTCGGCACCAAAGTCAGCGGCAAGACGTTGGGGTTGATCGGACTGGGTCGGATCGGCCGGGCCGTGGCGCGACGCGCGCATCACGGGTTCGGGATGCGCGTGCTGTTTCACGACCCGTATCCGCCCCCTCGAGACGTCCTCGCCGATCTCGCCGCCGAGCCGAGGGCCACGGTGGAGGACGTGCTGCGTGAAGCCGACTTCGTGTCGCTGCATTCCCCGGCCACGCCCGAGACCCGCCATCTCGTGAATGCCGAGCGGCTCGCCCTCATGCGGCCCACCGCGTTCCTCATCAACACCGCCCGCGGCGACATCGTGGACGAGACGGCGCTCGTGGCCGCGCTCCGGCGCGGCCAGATCGCGGGGGCCGCGCTCGACGTGTACGAGCAGGAGCCTCACGTGACCCCCGCGCTCTTGACCATGGAGAACGTGGTGCTGCTGCCGCACCTCGGCAGCGCCACGCAGGAGACGCGCGTGGCCATGGGCATGCGGGCGTTGGATAACCTCACGGCGTTCTTCGCCGGAAGCGCCCCGCGCGACCGCGTGGTGTGAGCGACAACCCTCCCGCCTCCGCCCCCCGTACCGCGTCCCGGTACGTCGACGAGGTGGCGCAGCTGCTGTTCGATCAGTTCGTCGAGGTGATCCGCGTCCATCAGCCGGAGCTCGAGCCCGCACTGCGGGGCGAGCCCACGGCGGACGGGGCGTCCCCGGAGCTGATCGCGCGCGCCATCCAGGCGCAGGGCACCTGGTTCCAGCTGCTCTCCATCGCCGAGCAGAACGCGGCGATGCGGCTGCGCCGCCAGGCCGAGGTGGAGCGCGGCCCCGAGCAGCTGCGGGGCACGTTCGCTCAGGTCGTGAGCGCCGCCGCCGCGCAGGGGGTCGCGGCCGAGCAACTGCGATCCCTCGTGGCGCACCTGCGCGTGCGGCCGGTGATCACCGCCCATCCCACCGAGGCCAAGCGTGTCACGGTGCTCGAGAAACACCGCCGGATCTATCGCCGGCTCGTCGATCTCGAAGCGCCGCGCTGGACCCCGCGCGAGCGGAGCGGTCTGGTGGACGCCGTGCGCACCGAGATCGAGCTGCTGTGGCTCAGCGGCGAGCTGCGACTGGAGAAGCCCACGGTTGCCCAAGAGCTCGCATGGGGTCTGTACTTCGTGACGGAAAACCTGTTCGACGTCGTCCCCGAGCTCGTAGACAGGCTCGATCGGGCGCTGCAGCGGGCCTACCCCGACGGCCGGTTCGAGGTGCCGCCGTTCTTCCAGTTCGGGTCGTGGATCGGCGGCGACCGCGACGGCAATCCCTTCGTCACCAACGAGGTGACGCGCCGGACCGTGTATGAGAATCGCGTCGCGAGCCTGCGTCGCTACCGCCAACGCCTGGCCGAGCTGCTGCGGGGGCTCTCCGTCACCGAGCGCGCGGCCCGGATCCCCCTCGAGTTCCGGGAGGCCCTGGCCCGACAGCTCGACCGCAGCGGGGCCGGCGCGCCCATCGCCGCGCGCAATCCGGGCGAGGTGTTCCGCCAGTACGTCGCCTGCATGCTGCGGCGCCTGGACGCCACCCTCAAGTGCGCGGAGCACGGCGAGACCGCCCCTGAGGCCGCGGGCTACGGCACCGCGGACGAGCTGATCGCAGACCTAGGGACGCTCGAGTCGGGCCTGGCCGACGCCCACGCCGTGGGCGCCGCCGCGCGGCTCGTGCGACCCGTGCGGCGCGAGGTCGAGGCGTTTCGCTTCAGCACCTTCCGGCTCGACCTGCGGGACAACACGACGCGACTCACCGCGGCGCTCGCCGCCCTGTGGCGCGCGCGGCACCCGGGCGACCCCCCAGCCCCTGCGCCCGCGTCGCCCGAATGGGTGACCTGGCTGCAGGGCGAGCTCGCCCGGCCGCTCCACCCGGACTGCCCGCCGCCCAGCCTCCCGCCCGAGGCGGCCGAGACGCTCGGCATGTTCCGGCTGATCCGCGAGCTGCGCGACGAGCTCGACCGCGAGGCGATCGGCAGCTTCGTCCTCAGCATGACCCACGAGGCGGCCGACGTGCTGGGCGCGTACCTGCTCGCCAAGGAAGCCGGCCTGTTCGCCGACGCCCAAGGTACCGAGAGCTGCACGCTGCCGGTCGTGCCGCTGTTCGAGTCCGTCGACGACCTGCGGCGCGCGCCGGAGATCGTCCGGGCGCTGCTACAGGTGCCCCTGATACGGCGCAGTGTGCGCGCCCAGGGCGGCGTCTACGAGGTCATGATCGGGTACTCCGACTCGAACAAGGACGGGGGCTTCCTCACGTCCAATTGGGAGCTGGCGAAGGCGCAGCTCAAGCTCACGCGGCTCGGCCGAGAGTGCGGCGTCCCGATCGCGTTCTTCCACGGGCGCGGCGGGTCGGTGAGCCGGGGCGGCGCGCCGACCGGGCGCGCCATCGCCGCGCAGCCGGCCGGCTCGATCGCGGGACGCCTGCGCATCACCGAGCAGGGGGAGGTCGTCTCGTTCAAGTACGCCAACCGCGGCACGGCGGCCTACCAGACGGAGCTGTTGGCCGCGGGCGTGCTCGAGCACTCCCTCAAGTCCGAGCGCGAGGAGGCGCTGGTACCGACAGCCGAGTTCGACGAGGCGATGGAAGCGCTGTCCGGCGCGGCGCACGCCGCCTATCGCCGGCTGATCGAGCATCCCCAGCTCGTCACGTACTTCCAGGCGGCGAGCCCGCTCGAGGAGATCGCGCTGCTCAACATCGGCTCGCGCCCCGCGCGACGGTTCGGCGCCCGCACGCTCGGCGACCTGCGCGCCATCCCGTGGGTGTTCGCCTGGACCCAGAACCGCCACTGTGTCCCGGGCTGGTACGGGGTGGGCACCGGGCTCGCCACCTTCCTCGAGGTGCGCGGCGCGCGCGGCGCGGCCCTGCTCGAGCGGATGTTCACCGGCTGCCGCCTGTTCCGCTTGATCGTGGACGAGGCGGAGAAGACGCTCGCGTACGTCGATCTCGACATCGCGCGCGCGTACGCCGATCTGGTCGCCGACCCCTGGGTCCGCAACGAGCTGGTTTCCCTCGTCGCCGACGAATACCACCGCACCGTCGACGCGGTGCGGCGCCTCACGGGCGAGAGCGCCCTCGCCGAGCGGTTCCCCCAGTTCCGGGAACGCCTCTCCCGCCGGCTGCCAACGCTGAATCAGGTGAGCCACCAGCAGATCGCGCTGTTGCGACGCTACCGCGCGGGGCAGGAAGACGCGCTGCCGGCGCTGCTCCTGTCGATCAACTGCATCGCGGCGGGGTTTGGGACGACCGGGTGAGGAGACCCCGGGCGCCGCTATATTCCCCCCATGCACGACAGCCTCTACTTCACCGACCACCACCATCAGGTCCGCTCCATGGTGCGCGACTTCGCGAACCAGGTGATCCGGCCGAGCGCGAGGGCGTACGATCTCGAGAGCCGCTTCCCGTGGGACAACGTCAGGCAGATGGCCGAGCTCGGCCTGTTCGGCATCCCCTGGCCGGAGCAGCTCGGCGGCTCGGGGATGGACTATCTCTCGTACATCATCGTGATCCACGAGCTCGCCAAGGTCGACGCGAGCCATGCGATCACGGTCAGCGCGCACACCACGCTCGGCACCTCTCCGATCATGGACTTCGGGACGGACGAGCAGAAGCGGCGTTACGTCCCGCTGCTCGCGACCGGCAAGGTGCTGGGCGGCTTCGGCCTGACCGAGCCCGGCGCCGGCTCGGACGCCGGAGGCACCAAGACCACTGCGGTCGACCGGGGCGACCACTACGTCCTCAACGGCTCCAAGATCTTCATTACCCACGCCGGCGTGGGTGAGATCTTTGTGGTCACCGCCCGCACCGATCCCGCCGCCCAGAAGACGCACGGCATCACCGCCTTCATCGTCACCAAGGACACCTGTGACCTCGAGGACACGCGACGCGTCGGGATCGGACACGACGCGTCGCTCCCCAAGTGTCCCGGCGTGGCGGCGGCCAAGAAGGAGGACAAGCTGGGCTGGCGCGCCTCCGACACGCGGGAGCTCGTCTTCCAGGACGCCGTCGTGCCGCGCGACAACGTGCTGGGACCGGTGAACAACGGCTTCCGCCAATTCCTGCACACACTGGACGGCGGCCGCATCGGGCTCGGCGCCCTGGCGCTGGGCCTCGCCGAGGGGGCCCTGGCGGAGTGCCTCGAGTACACCGCGACGCGCAAGCAATTCGGGCGGCCGGTCGCGAGCTTTCAGGGCGTGCACTTCGCGCTCGCCGACATGGCAACCGAGATCGAGGCCGCGACCCACCTGGTGTACCACGCGGCATGGCTCAAGCAGAACGGTCAGCCGTTCAAGAAGGAGGCGGCGATGGCGAAGCTGTACGCGTCCGAGCTCGCCATGCGCGCGACCACCAAAGCCGTGCAGCTGCACGGCGGCTACGGCTACACCACGGATTATCCGGTGGAGCGCATGATGCGGGACGCCAAGATCTGCGAGATCGGTGAAGGCACGAGCGAGATTCAGCGCATCGTCATCGCGCGGCAGCTACTCGGAGACCTGGTCGATTAGGGCACGATCCCCAGATTCTTCACCAGAAACGCCCACCGATCCGCCTGCTCCTCGATCACCTTGCTGGTCGGCTTGCCGGCGCCGTGCCCGGCCTTGGTCTCGATCTCGATCAGTACCGGGGCGGGACCCGCCTGTGCCGCCTGCAGGGCGGCGGCGAACTTGAAGGAGTGCCCCGGCACCACCCGATCGTCGTGATCGGCAGTGGTGATCAACGTCGCCGGATAGCGCGCCCCGGCCTTGAGGTTGTGCAGCGGCGAATACTTGTAGAGATACGGGAACTGCGCCGCGCTGTCCGCCGAGCCGTACTCGGTGACCCAGGCCCAGCCGATCGTGAACTTGTGAAACCGTAGCATGTCCATGACCCCGACCGCCGGCAGCGCCGCGCCGAACAACTCGGGCCGTTGCGTGATCGCCGCCCCCACCAGCAGGCCCCCGTTCGAGCCGCCGCCCACGGCGAGCTTCGCGGGCGTCGTATAGCCCTGCGCGATGAGGTACTCCGCCGCGGCCAGAAAATCGTCGAACACATTTTGCTTCTTCTCGTGCATCCCCGCCTGGTGCCACTCTTCGCCGTACTCCCCGCCGCCCCGCAGGTTGGGCATGGCATATACACCGCCCAGCTCGAGCCACGCGAGCACGCTCACCGAGAAGCTCGGCGTGAGACTGATGTCGAACCCCCCGTAGCCGTACAGATACGTCGGATTCGACCCGTCCAGCTTGATGCCCTGCTTGTGCGTGATGAACATCGGCACGCGCGTGCCGTCCTTGCTGGTGTAGAACACCTGTTTCGTCTCGTACCCCGACGGATCGAAGTCGATGGCCGGCGCCTTGAAGACGCTCGACGTGCCTTCCGTGAAGTCGTAGCGAAAAATCGTGGTGGGGTAGAGGAACGAGGTGAACGCGTAGAACATCGCATCGTCCTTGCGCTCGCCCGAGATCGACGCCACGGCGCCGAGCGTCGGCAACGCGACGTCCTTGAGAAACCGCCCGTCCAGCGCGAACAGCCGCAGCCGCGAATGCGCATCGTGCATGTAATGCGCGACGAACACATCGTGGATGATCTGGACGCCCTCGAGCACGTCCTCGCCCTGCGGGATGATCTCGCGCCAGCGCGCGCGCTCCGGTTGCCGCGTGTCGATCGCGATCACCCGCTTCTTCGGAGCATCGAGGTCGGTGAGGAAGTAGAACACCGGTCCATCGTTCCCGATGAAGCCGTAGCCGGCGTCGAAGTCGTCGAGCAGACGCGTGACCGCCCCCGTGACGCGGGGACGGGTGGCGCTCCGCAGGTCGAGGTAGTGCACACGGTTCCGCCGGTCGGTGCCGAGCCACACGTTCATGACGACGTACCGGCCGTCGTCGGTCACTGCGGCGCCGAACCCCCAATCCGGCTGATCGGGACGCTCGTACACCAGCACGTCCCGCGCCTGAGCGGTGCCGAGGCGGTGATAATAGACCTTCTGGAAGCGATTGACGCTCGTCAACGCCTTGTCCGCCGCCTCCGGGTAGCGACTGTAGAAAAACCCGCGGCCGTCGTGCGTCCACGACGCGCCGGAGAACTTGATCCAGCGCAGGTGGTCCGCGCGATCGCGCGCGGTCGCGATGTCGCGCACGTGGAACTCCTCCCAGTCCGACCCACTCGCCGACGTGCCGTAGGCGAGCAGCCGTCCGTCCTCCGACAGCGCCAGCGTGGAGAGCGCGACGGTGCCGTCTGACGACAGCACGTTGGGATCGAGCAGCACCTCGGCGTCGGCCACGAGCGACGCCTGCTTGTACAGCACCGATTGGTTCTGCAGGCCGTCGTTCTTGAAGAAGAAGTACCGCCCCACCTTGTGGAACGGGGCGCCGTACTTGGGATAATTCCACAGCTGCGTGAGCCGCCGGCGGATCGCGTCCCGCTGCGGGATTTGCGCCAGATACGACTCGGTGATGCGGTTCTCGGCCTCGATCCAGGCGCGCGAGTCCGGCGCGTCGGGGTCCTCGAGCCAGCGATAGGGGTCCGGCACCGGCGTGCCGTGGTAGTCGTCCACCACGGCGCTCTTGTGCGCGGATGGGTATTGGATCGTCTGGCCGAGCGCCGCTTCGGCCCCGCCGAGCAACATGCCAGTCAGAAGCACCCCCGAACGCGAGAATCCGTTGTGTAGATGCATCATAGGGAATGAAATCTCGGGCTAGTTGACGTAAGTCGCAAGCCCGCTTAGATTTAGAGTATGCATTGGACTTCCGGACTGCTCGCCGCGTTGAGCACCTTCGGTGCGCCGCAATCGGGCCGTCCTTCCAATCGGGTCAGATCCTCCTCCGTCAATCTGCTCGGAATGAGTGCTTGCTGGGACAACAATCGGATCCCGCCGGGCTGCTGGCCGGCCGGGATCGAGGGAACATGCTTTGAAACGGGAAATACTAATCAGCGGGAGCCCGCGGGAAACCCGCGTGGCCATCCTGGAGGACGACCGCCTTGTTGAGCTCTTGGTGGATCGTCCCGACACCCGCCGCTCGGTGGGTGACATCTATCTCGGCACCGTGGACGCGGTCCTGCCGGGGATACAGGCAGCCTTCGTCAACATCGGCGCCGAAAAGAGCGCCTTCCTCCATGCCTCCGATCTGATCGAATCGGAGGACGAAGACGAGCCGCGCGATCCGGACGACGAGACCGACAACGGGAACGGTGGCTCCAAGCGCCGCCGCCTGCCGAACGTCGCCGACGAGCTGAAGAAGGGTCAGGCCAAGCTCGTTCAGGTCATCAAAGAACCAATCGGTACCAAGGGACCGCGTGTCACCGCGCAGGTGTCGCTCGCCGGCCGGTTCCTGGTCTACATGCCGTTCGCCTCGAAGGTCGGTGTCTCCCGCAAGATCGAGAACCGCGATCAGCGCGCCAAGCTCCGCGACATGGTCGCCAAGCTCGTCCCCAAAGACTCGGGCGGGTGGATCATCCGCACCGTGGCCGAAGATCTGACCGAGCAGAGCTGCAAGCACGAGATCGACCACCTGTACGACTTGTGGAAGAAAATCAAGCGCAAGGCCGGCTCGGTGCGCCCGCCGGCGCTGCTGCAACGCGAGACCAGCCTCACGCGCGGCATCATCCGCGACCTGTTCAGTGACAAGGTCGACTCGCTGCTCGTCGACTCGAAGATGCTGCACAACGAGATCGTCCAGTACTTGAAGCAGATCGATCCCGACCTGATCGAGCGGGTGAAACTGCACGCCGCCGAGGCCCCCCTGTTCGACGAGTACGACGTCGAGGCGGAAGTCCGCAAGCTCTTCATCCCGCGGGTGGAGCTGCCGACGGGCGGGTATCTCATCATCCAGCCGACCGAAGCGTTGACCTCGATCGACGTGAACACGGGCCGCTACACCGGCAAGAAGGACCCCGAGAGCACGATCCTCAAGACGAACATCGAGGCGGCGCGAGAAGTGGCGCGCCAGCTGCGGCTGCGGGACATCGGCGGGATCATCGTGGTGGACTTCATCGACATGGAGTCGCGCGGCAACCGCGACAAGGTGTTGCAGGAGCTGCGGACCCACCTGGGTCGCGACCGCGCGCGTACCAAGGCGTTCGCCGTCTCGGAGCTTGGCCTGATCGAGATGACCCGGCAGCGCGTGCGCCCGTCGCTGTGGCAGTCGATGACCGCGGAGTGCCCCACCTGTAACGGGACCGGACGCGTGTTTCGCCCCGAGGTGGTCGTGCGGCGGATGGAGCGCTCGCTCAAACGCGCCGGCGCCGAGCACAAGGAGCGGCAGCTCGCCGTGCGGCTGCACCCCGAAGTGGCGCTGTATCTCGTGGAGCAGGAGCCGAACTTCCTGCGACAACTCGAGAAGCAAACCGGGCTCGAGCTCGAGGTGCGCGACGACCCGATGATGCGCCTCGACGAGTTCCGCATGATGGCGCAGCCGGCGGGCCGGGACGTGACCGAGCAGTACGCGGTGGCGTAGGCGACCATTGACTAACCGATTGCCCTCATTTACGTTCCGGCCCTCATGACCTACGCCATCTTTGCCATCGGCAGCGTCCAGTACCGCGCCGAGCCCGGCGTCACGATCAAGGTCCCGTTGCTCGAAGGCGAGCCCGGGAGCAAGGTGACGTTCGATCGCGTGCTGTTGGCGAGTGACGGCAAGCACGTGCACACCGGCAAACCGGTCTTGAAGGGCGCCAAGGTGACGGCCGAAGTGGTGCGACACGGCAAGGGCAAGAAGATCCACATTTACCGCTTCGCCCGCCGCACCGGGTTCCGGCGTCACGCCGGACACCGCCAGCCGTTCACCGAGATCAAGATCGCCGACGTGAAGCTCAAGGACTGAGGGAACGATATGGCCCACAAGAAAGGCGTCGGCTCCTCCCGCAACGGCCGCGACTCCGGCCCCAAGTATTTGGGCGTGAAACGCTTCGCCGGAGAGTTCGTGACGGCGGGGAGCATCCTCGTCAAACAACGCGGCACGAAGTTCCACCCCGGGCTGAACGTGCGCCGCGCGTCCGACGACACGTTATTCACGCTGATCGACGGTCAGGTCAAGTTCGAGCATAAGAACAAGAAGCGCTATAAGGTCAGCGTGTATCCGAAGCGAGACGGGTAGACGGGTCGGGGGCCTGTCCCTTTCGCTCGATGCACCGCGCGATCGTGACGAGGCTGCGGAAGTCCTCCAGCTCGAGCGCCTCCATCGGAAGCGTGCGCCCCAGCTCGCGCTCGATGTGGACCAGCAAATCAACGATCAATAGCGAGTCGAGCAGCCCGGTCTCGAGGAGATCCGTGTCGAGCGACGGGACCTCCAGATGGAGGTGCCGGCGGAACAGGACCGCGAGCCGCTCTTCAGTCGTCACCGGCGCGCTCGCGATACTCGTCGGCCAGCAGGTCGTACAGCAGGCGGTCGAGCGCACGCCCGTCGATGTAGTGGCACTTGCGTAGCCGGCCGACGTAGCGAAACCCCAGCTGCTCGAGGCCGCGCTGCGCCGCCGCGTTCGTCTCGACGGTCCACGCGTTGATCGCGCACAGCCCCAACTCCCTGAAGGCCAGGTCGAGCAGCCGGGCCGTCGCGCGCCGGCCGCAGCCGCCCTGGCCCTTGTTTCCCAGTACGGTCCAGACGCTCGCCGTCCGGAACGTGCGATCCACGTTGGTCAGACCGACGACGCCGGCGAGCGTCGTGTCGTCGTCTCCGGTGAACACGCGCAAGAAATGGATGTCCCGCTGCGTCATCAGCTTCAGGGACAAGGGCGTGAGCCGCTGCACGCCCTGGCCGAAGTCGAGCCACTGGTAGTTCGCTTTCTGACCGAGCCAGCCGGCGACCGTGTCGATCAGCGCGGGCGAATCAATGGGCAACAGCTTCATGGCCCAGGAAGGCGTCTTGCAGCTCGCGCCGTCCGATCTTGCCGTTGGCGTTGCGCGGCAGGCGCTCCAGCGCGAGCCAGCGCGCGGGCAGCATGTAGGGGGGCAGGCGCGCCGCCAGGCGTCGCCGCACCTCTTTGGGGGTGACAGCGCCTCGGGCCCGGCCGGCCGGCACGTAGGCGCAGCAGATCGTGGTGCCCGCGAACCCGTCCGTCGGCAGGCCGACCACGGCCCCCTCCGCGATCCCGTCGAGCGCGAGCAGCGCCCCCTCGATCTCACCCAGCTCGATGCGATACCCTCGGGCTTTGATCTGCGTGTCCGCGCGCCCGTGAAAGAAGGTCAATCCGTCGGGGCTCACGCTCGCGAGATCCCCGGTGCGGTACAGTCCCCCCAGCTTCCCGCCGGGCGCGCGCACGAAGGCGGCGCGCGTACGCTCGGGATCTCGCCAGTAGCCGGCACTCACACCCGCCCCCCCGATGTACAACTCGCCGATCGCGCCCGGCGGGACGGGCTCTCCGGCCTCGTCCAGCACGCGCAGCACCTCGCCCGCGCAGGGGTGTCCGATGGGGACGGACGCGCCGTCATCCACCGGACACTCGGGCACCGTGTAGTAGCTGCTCGCAATCGTCGTCTCCGTCGGCCCGTAGAGGTTGGTGAACGACGCGCGCGGTACCCGCCGCATCCAATGGCGCAGAGCGGGCGTCGGGAACACCTCACCGCACCACAGCACGCGCCGCAGGGTCGGGAAGTCCCCGTGGCGCACCGCGCCGGACTGGGCCATGTGGGTCAACACCGACGGCACCGAGAACCACTGGGTCAGGCGGCTCGCGCGCACGAACTGCGCCAGTTTGTGCGGCAGCAGGTCGACCTCCGGCGGCACGAGGTGCAGTTCGGCGCCGGCGGCCAGAGTCCCGAACACGTCGTACGTCGACAGATCGAAATGGAGCGGCGAATGGCCCGAGTGGCGGTCCCCGGTGGTCGGCCCGAAGTAGCCGTTCGCCCACTCTACGAAACGGATCACGCTGGAGTGGCGGATGACCACGCCCTTGGGAACACCGGTGGATCCCGACGTGAAGAGGATTTGGGCGGTAGCGCACGCCGCGGGCGGCGGGTCCCGCGGCGTGGCTGGGAACGCCTCGAGGTCCGAAAGCACAAAGTCGGGGCGAACCGGGAGGTCGCAGGCGCCCCTCTCGTCCATGCAGCCGATGCGGTAGCGTGGCGCCGGACGCCCGGCCACGCTCAGTTCAGCCAGGGAGCGCGCCGCGGCGCCCGCGACGAGCACGATGCGGGGCTCGCACGACGCGAAGATCGCGGCCATGCGTGCCGCGGGGTTGGCGGGATCCACCGGCACATAGATCCCGCCCGCTTTGAGCACACCGAGCAGGGAGATCACGGCGGTCGGCGATTTCGGGAGGAGCAGGGCGACGCGCTCGCCCGGCCGGCACCCGACCGCGCCGAGCAGCCGCGCCAGCCGATTGCTCGCCGCCTCGAGCTCGCCGTAGCTGACGCGGGTCTCGCCCAACACCAGCGCGCCTGCGTCCGGGCGTCGCTCCGCCTGCGCCGCCGGCCAGTGGTGCAGCAGCCGCGTCATGGCCTCACCAGAGCGGCCGCGCGCTCGAAGGCGGTGCGCGCGTGGTACAGATCGTCTTCGGCGGTCGGGATGTCGAGGATGAACGCCTCGTGGCCGAGCTCGAGATATCGAGCCAGCAGCCCCGCGACCTCGTCGTAGCTCCCCACCAGATACGGACACATCGTCTGATAGTGCTCGAACGGCTCGAGCCAGTATGGTCCGCCGTTGGCCGCCCCCGCCCCCGCTGCCGCATGGGCCGCATCCGTGATCTGCCGATGCCAGAACGAGTCCGAGATTCTCGTCGCCATCTCCCGCGCGAGCTGACCCCGCCGGTCGGGTGGGAAGCGCAGCCGCGCGACCCGCCACGCCTCCTCTGAGTCCTCACGGGCCACGATCCCGATACGCGCTCCCGTACGCACCCCCTCCTCCGCCGGCTCTTCCTCCCCGGGCGGCGGAGGGTATTTCACCGCCGTCGCGCCGATCGCCCGCGCGGCGGCCACGCCCGCCGCGGACGAGCCCGACACGAACAGTCCAGGCGAGAGATCCGGCGCCACCGGCGGCGTCAGCTTGAGGCGGGTCGCGCCGTAGAACGCGCCTTGGTATGTGACCCCCGCGCCCGAGAGCAACCGCCCGATCAGCGTGGCGTAGTCGGTCAGGCGCTCGTAGCGCCGATCGTGTTCCGTAGGATCGTTCAGCGCTTCGAGGTCGTTCTTGAAGCCGCCCGCCACGAGATTCAGACACACGCGGCGCCCGTGCAGCCATGCCAGGCTCGTCACGAGCTTGGCGACGGTGTAGGGATGCATGTACACCGGCTGCACGGCCACCAGGGGGCACAGGTCGGTCGTGTGGTGGATCACGTACTGCGCCACGAGCCACGGATCCACCTGACGGTTGTCGCTGTAGACCAGCATGCCGCGACAGCCGTGGCGCTCGCTCCAGCGCGCCACGTCGGCCACGCGTGCGAGGTACCGCTCTCGCGAGGTGTTGCTCGAGGCCGGACAGGTCGAAAACAGCTCCGGCGTCCCGCCGTTCATGCTCACTGCTTGACGATGTCTCCACTCGTCACGGTGCCGGAGACGCGGAATCCCTCTGACGGAATGAAGACGTCGAAGAAGTCGGAGCCGCTCCCGGCCGGTCCGTTGTCACACACGCTCAGGGTGAAGCTCACTACGCCGCCCGTGTCCTCACGCCCGTTGGCGTCCACTTCCACCCCGCGACTGGGGTCGCTGCACTTAGTCGAGCTGTTGCGGTACGCGGTGATCGCCGTCGCGGGATCCGCCGTCGGGTCCACGGTCAGCGATGCGGGCCTTCCATCCGGTCGCACGTCGGCGTAATCGGTGCCCGTGAATCTTCCGGTCAGATCGGACCGCACGTCGAAGTCGAAGGTCACCACGTTGTTCCCGGGCGTGGGAGAGCCCGCGCCGACCTGCCCACTGCCGGTCACTCGCGCCGACGGGGGTGGCGGCGGCGGCGGCGGTGGCGGCGGCGGCGGCGGCGGTGGCGGCGGTGGCGGCGGCGGTGGCGGCGGCGGCGGCGACCCCGCGCAGTCGATCGAGAATGCTGCGCCTGCGGTGCCCCCAATCGGAACGGTGACGACCTGCGGGTTCCCGGTGGTGACCGTGCAGTTGCCTGCAACGCCGGAAAGCGTCACGACCGCGACGCCGGGAGGCACGTCCGTGAACGTCACGCTCCCGTTGGGCGCGATCGGGCTGCTCGACAGGAGCACGTCCACCGTCACCGTGTAGCCGTCGGGGTCGAGGTTCGATCCCGACGTCGTCGTCGACACGGTGAGAGCGCCGGTCACCAGGCCGAGCTGGGGCGCCGGGCCGGACGATCCGCGGACGGGGGCGGTTGAATCGCGGCAGGCCGCTCCCGCCAGCCCTGCCAGCGTCAGGGTGATGATGAGCTTCGCCGTTGCGCGTCCCACAGTCGTCCTCCCCAAGGTTCCACCTTGAGAGGTGCAACTGATGGGCCACTCTCGGGCAACCTGCGCGTGCCGCCGCCCCGCACGATTTCAGCCCGATGCGCCCGTGCGGCGCTGCCGTACTGCCGCAAATCTCTTGCGCGCGAGCAACGCGGCGGCCGTTCAACGCACCACAATGCCACGTGCGGGCGGCGCAACGACTGCGCAAACTGCACACGCCCGCGCGACCAACGACGGTCAATACTTGGGGGGCAGGGTCTTGTACCGCTCGAACAGTTCCGTCTGCCGGGTCTTCAACAGAATCTCTTTGCCGCGGATGAACACGTGCTCCACGCCGGTGGTAAACTCGAAGGGGTGACCCGACCACACGACCACGTTTGCCACCTTGCCCGGTTCGAGCGAGCCGTACCGATCGGCCACGCCGAACATTTCCGCGGGGGAGAGCGTGACGGCGCGCAGCGCCTGGTCCCACGACATCCCATACGACACGGCGTTTCCCGCCTGCTGGCGCAGGTTGCGCGAGTTGTGCGTGTCGGTCTCCATGAGCGCGACCTTCACGCCCGCGCGCGCGAGCAGGGCGGCGTTCTCGTAGCGGATGCCGAGCGCGTCGTAGGAGGGAATGTTGTCGAGCGGCTCCACCAGCACCGGCACGCCGGCGGCCGCGATGTCGCGCGCGACCTCCCAGCCTTCCTGGGCGCCCGCCAGCACGAGCTTCAGCTTGAACTCGCGCGCGAGGCGCAGCGCGGTCGCGATGTCGCTCCGCCGGTTCGCGTAGGCGATGAGCGGCTCCTGCGCGTGCAGCACCGGCAGCAGCGCCTCGAGGTCGCGGGCCGGCGCCGACAGCGGTTGTATCTGGGCGCGGCTGAAGTCCACCTTGCGGCGCTCGTATTCGAGCGCGTCGCGGAATACGCGCCGGAGACGATCAGCCAATCCCGCACGCGAGCCGCCGGCGTAGTCCTTCCCGCTCTCGGAATCGTCGAGCACCATCCCGGCCGGCGACTTGACGACCATCTGTTCGATGGTGGCTCCATCGAGGTCGATCAGTGCCGCCTGCCCGCTGACCAGGTTGCCGGTTGGGGTGGCGAGCACGGTCGTGACTCCTTCGATCCGCGTGACCGCGATGACCGCGGACGCGGGGTTGATCCCCTCCGTGACGTTGAACGCGGCGGCGATGGTGTCGCCCTGCAGGCTTGCCTCGCGCGTCCCCGCGACGGCGCCGATCTCGACCAGGCCCAGCTGGCCGCCGCCGTCGATCAGCCCCGGCGTGACCCACTTGCCCGCCGCGTCGATGCGCGTGGCGTCGGACGGGATCGCCACGCCGGTGCCGACCGCCGCGATCTTGCCGTCGCGGATCAGCACGGTCGCGTTGGCGATTTTGGGGCCGGACACGGGATACACCGTGCCGCCCGTGATAGCGATCGTCTGCGCGAGCAGCACGGCGATCATCGGTCGCTCCCGGGGGCCGGCGCCCGGCCCAGCTCGAAATCGGTGCGGGGCTGGTGCGCCGCGTCGGCCCGGTCGTACACGAGCCAGCCGTCGTTGTAGACCTGCACGGCCTTCGAGTAGATGGAGAACGGGTCGCCCGACCAGACGACCACATCGGCCATCTTGCCGGGCTCGAGCGTGCCGACGATCGAGTCGAGCCCGAGCGTCCACGCGGGATTGACCGTGATCCAGCGCAGTGCCTGATCACGCGTGATGGGTATCCCGGCCCGAACGCCGGCGTACATCGCCTTCGCCGCCTCCTGGTTCAAGCGCTGGATCCCGCTCGGACTGTCGGAATGAATCAGCGGCCGCCCACCCGCATGCTGGTTGAGCGCCGCGTTCTGTTGGATCCCATCCATCGCCTCTTCTTTGAACCCCCACCAGTCCGCCCACACCGACACCGAGGTCCCTTCCTTCGCGAGCAGGTCCGCGATCTTGTACGATTCGACCGCGTGGTGGAAGGACCGGATCTTGAAGCCGAACTCGTGCGCTAGATCGATCATCTGCGCCATCTCGTCGGCGCGATAACAATGGTTCTGGACGTACATGTTGCCGCGCAGCACCTCCGCCAGCGTCTCCAGCCGCAGGTTGCGCTCGGGCGGATCGCCCTTGTGATCCTTTCGCCACGTGTCCCACCGGCGGCGATACGTCTCCGCCTGCGTGAACGCGCTGCGGTAGCCTGCCATGTTGCCCATCCGTGTCGCAGGGCCGCCGCGCCGCCCGTACACCCGTTTGGGGTTCTCGCCGCATGCCATCTTCAGGCCGTAGCGCGCGCCGGGGAACTTCATCTCCTGCACCGTGCGCGCCGGGACCAGCTTCAGGATGGCGCTGCGCCCGCCGATCAGGTTGGCGGACCCGGGCAGCGCCTGGATGGTGGTGATCCCGCCCGCGATGGCGAGGGGGATCTGGGGATCCTGCGGCCAGAACGAATGCTCGGCCCAGACCTCGGCCGTGACGGGGTTCGTCGCCTCGTTGCCGTCCGATTCGGCTTCGGTGCCCGGCGCCGCGTACACGCCCAGATGAGAGTGGTCGTCGATCAGCCCGGGGGTGACGTACTTCCCGGCTCCGTCCACCACGGCCGCGTCGGCCGGTGCGTCCACCTTTTCACCGACGGCGACAATCCGTCCGTCCTTGAAGAGGATGGACCCGTTGCGGATCTCCTGCCCGGTCGCCGTCATGATGGTCGCGTTACGGATCAGCACCGGTGGATTGGGGTGGCGCCGATAGGTCGACGGATACTGCGCCCGATCGACGCTCATGCTCTCCGCCGCGGCCTGCGACGCCGCGGCAGAAGCGGCGGCGGGAGCGGGGGCCGGCGTGGCCTGGCGGACGCCCGCCGCGGCGCAGCCGGCCGACAGCCCGAGGGTCAGGTACAGCAGTGTTCGCATCGCATCGCTCCGGAGAGAGGTCACTTGACGAGCTCGACGACGAGGGGTTGACCGACGTATTCAGTCCGCACCAGGCGGCGCGGCGCCGTCGTGCTCACGTACATCACGAACGGCACGCGCGAGCCTGTCACGGCGATATGGTACGCCTGAAACGTCCCGGCCGGTACGACCACGCTCTCCTCCGCGCCGACCTTGAACGTGAGCAGCTTCACCGCGCCGTCGCTGGGAGAGAAGAAGCTCACCGTAAAGGTCTTGCCCGATTCGAGCGGAAACGCCGGAACGGAAAACGGCACCGCATCCTCGTCGATCGTGCCCGGCGGCAGCACCGTGTCGATGTCGAACGGCTTGGTGGTCCCGTCCTGCTGCGCCATGGCGCTCCGCCCTTTCACCCGTCCCCCGCTGTAGGTGAGGTGCGCTTCGCTGCGCTGTCCCTGCTGGATCGTCACGCGGTCGAGCCGCCGGCTCGACCCGTCGGCGGGGTCGAGCACCAGCGTGACCGTCTGCTGGAACGCGCCCCCGCCCATGTTGCTCTGCTCGGTGTAGACCAGCGAATCGGCGGTGCGTCGCAGCGCCGACACGCTGGCGCCGACCGGGTTCCCTTGGAACAGCACGCGCGAGCTGTCGGTGTGCGAGGCGAGTTGCGCCGGATCGAGCGCGACCGGTGCGGCCTTGGGGCTCAGCTCGGCCGGGGTCAGCGGATTGCCGTCGCCATCCACCAGCCGGACGGGGGCGATCGCCTTGAGTCGGTCGTACAGCTGCGTCGCGTCCCCGACGACGACGATTGTCAGCGCCCCGCGCCGATACAACCGGGCCGTCGCCGCGCGCGCCGCCGCCGGCGTGACGGCCGCCAGCCGCTCCCGGTACAGTCGCAGGTAGTCGTCGCCCAGACCCAGCAGCTTGGCGTTGGCCACGTGGGCGGCTATCTGGCTCGGCGTCTCGATCGTGAGGGGGAATGAGCCGACCAGGAATCCCTTCGCCGCGGCGAGCTCGGAGTCCGCGATCGCCTGGGTCCGGATCCGCTCGATCTGGCGTAGCAGCTCGCTCAGCGCGCTGTCGGCGACCTCGGTGCGTACCTCGGCGGTCGCCTGCCAGTACCCGAGCCCGCGGTAGCGCTGCAGGTTGGCGTACGCGCCGTACGTCCAGCCCTTCTGCTCGCGCAGAATGAGGAACAGCCGCGAGTCGGCGCCGCCGCCGAGCACCTGGGTCGCGACGCGTGCGGGGTAGTAGCTGGGATCCGCCGGCAGGATCGTCGTGTTGCCGAGCACGATGTTCGCCTGAGCGGAGCCGGGCCGATGCACCAGCAGGATGTCCGTAGCTGCCGTCGCCGGAGGCGGCGGCAGCGGGCGCGCCGGCGGAGGACCGCCGCGCCAGCCGGCGAAGACTCGCTCGACGAGCGCCCGCACCTGCGGCTCGGTGACGTCTCCCGCCACAACGAGCAGGGCGCCGGAGGGGCGCAGCCGCTCCGCGGCGAACTGGGTGATGTCGTCCCGCGTGACGGCGGTATAGCTCTCGCGGGTGGCGCTGCGTCCGTACGGATTCGGGCCATAGATCTCTTTGCCGAAGATCCGGGCAGCGACCGACGCGGGCTGGGAGAGCGACAGAGCCAGTGCCGAGAGCGCGCGGGTGCGCGCCAGCGCCAGCTCGCTTTCCGGGAACGCCGCGTGCTGCGTCACGTCCCCCAGCAGGTCGAACACCAGCGCGAGCTGATCGCTCAGCGCGTCGGCCGAGACCGTGAGAAAGTCCTCGCTCGCGGACGCCGAGAGGCTGCCACCCACCCCTTCGATCGTCGCCGCGAGCTGCTCGGCCGAGCGGCTCGCCGTGCCCTTGGTGAGGAGCTCGGCGACCAGCTCCGCCAGGCCTTCCTTGCCGGGCGGGTCGTAAATCCCGCCGGCGCGGAAGCTCAGGCTCACGGATACCACGGGTTGCTCGTGGTGCTCCACCAGCACGAGCTGCAGCCCGCTGCCGAACGTCGCCTCCTTGAACGGCGGGAACCGAACCGGCGAGAGCAGCGTGGGCCAGGGGGGCTTGCTGGGGAAACCCTGGGCGGACAGATGGAACGATGGGACGATGGACAGAAACACGACTAGCGTGGTCACTCGTTCCATGGCTGTCACTTCGTCGCCCCCGAATCGGCCACGGCCGCCTTCGGCCGCACGATGACCACGACCGAGTTCGCCGGGTCGAGGTACTTCGCGGCCGCGCGCTGGACGTCGGCCGCGGACACCGCGAGGTAGCGGTCCAAGTCGCTGTTAATTTCGGCGACGGACCCGTGGAACAGATTGTAGTGCTGCAGCGCCTCCGCCCGGCCGAAGGTCGTCTCCCGTTCGTGGATGAAGTCGGCGCGGAAGGCATTGCGCGCCCGCGTCAGCTCGTCGGCCGTGACGCCGACCCGACGCACGCTATCCAGTTCGGCCCCGATCAGGCTGTCGAGCGCCTGCACGGCGACCCCCTGGTTCGCGATGCCGAAGGCGACCAGCACTCCGGGGCCGCGCCGCTCGGTCAGCGCGAACATCCCCGCCTGCAGCGCGGCCCGGTCCCGCCGCACCACGCCGACGTTCAACCGGGAGCTCTCGCCCTGGCCGAGGATGACGTTCAACAGCTCGATGGCGGGAATGTCGGGATCGGTGTGGGGCGGCAGCCGGAAGATGCGGAACGCCGCCGGCAAGTTGGCGTGCGCATCCTCGACTTCGCGCCGCACTATCCCCGGGCCCAGCCGGTACTCGCATGTCACGGCAGGCGGAGCCGCCTGGCTCCGGATATCGGCGAAGTACTGGTGCACCAGCCGGCGCAGCTCGAACGGCCGGAAGTCACCCACGACGACCAGGGTGGCGTTGTTGGGCGCGTAATACGTGCCGAAGTATGCCTGGACGTCTTCCAGCTTCGCGGCATCGAGATCGCCCATCGAGCCGATGGTGGCATGGGCGTAGGCGAAGCACGTCGCGCTGTCGAACGGCCAGACAATGGCGCTCCGAAAGGTCGGCGCATAGGGCTGGTTGTCGACGCGCAGCCGCTTTTCCTCTTGCACCGTCGCCCGCTGGTTCTCGAGGTTCTCCTGGGTGACGGCGAGCGAGCGCATCCGGTCCGCTTCGAGCCAGAGGGCGAGGTTCAGCCGGTTGGATGGAATCGTTTCGTAATAGTTCGTGTAGTCGTCGTGCGTGGAGCCGTTGAGCGTGCCGCCGGCCCGCTCCACCAGCTGGAAGTGCTCGCTCTTCTTCACATGCGCCGACCCCTGGAACATCATGTGCTCGAACAGGTGGGCGAAGCCGGAGCGGCCGGGACGCTCGTTGCGGGCGCCGGTGTAGTACCACAGGTCCACGGTCACGACCGGGGTCGAGTGGTCCTCGGAGTAGAGCACCCGCAGGCCGTTGGGCAGGGCGAAGGACTCGTACTGCACGTGACCGGACTGGACCGCGAGCAGCGCGGCGACCAGCGCGACCCAAGGCGTGCTCATTGGGGCGACGGCACGACCGGGCCCGTCCCGGCGAGCTGGAACGAAAACTCGCCGTCCAGCGTCTCGCCCTTCACGACGCGGCGCACGCCGCTGCGCGTGGTGAACACGCGAAACCCGCCGCTCCGGAGCGGCAGGACCTCGAACCGGCCCGCGGGCACCTCGATCGTGACCGGCGCCAGGGCGACGAAACTGAGCGTCGCGATCGAGTCGCCGAACTCGCTGTACGCCGGAATGGCGAGCGAATCGCCCGGCACGGCGTTCGTCACGGCGGCGGCGATGAAGATGTAATCGGACAACACGGCGCCCCGGGGGAGGGCCCGGCTCACAGGGACGATCTGCACCGCGCCGCTGCGCGTGCCCACGCGCCGGCGTCCCACCACCTCGCCGCGTTTCACATCGAGGTCGTGCTCCACCATGACGGTGTCGCTCGTGGGTGAGAACAGATCGATGTGGTGGAAGGTGGCGATCGGCTCACCTGTGAGACGGTTCAGCACCACGCGCAGCCGCTCCTCCTCCACCGGCCGAAACTCGGAGTGCGCCGTGTACAGCAGCTCCTGGGTCGTTTCCAGCTGCCGGATCTCGTATTGCCACACTGCGTACCCTCGCTCGGCGCCGCGGAACATGAAGACGAACGAGTCGCGCCGCGCCACCAAGTCCGTGAGATCGAACCGGAGCGGCTTCCGTGGGTCTTTGGTCTGGCCGGCGAGCGAGCTAGCGAGCAGCAGGGAACAGAGCCAGCGCATTGGTCTCCAGAATGGCCTGCTTGTGCGAGTCGGCGAGCGAGAGTGCCAGGAACTGATCGATGTTCTGGCGCATGTCCCTGACGCCCGGGCTCGGCCAGTCGGTGCCCCACACCACGCGGTCGGCCACCTCGGGCAGGCGCGGAAAGTACTCCAACAGGCGGGTGGGCGGAATCCCGGAGACGTCGAGCCGGACGTGCCGGTGCCGTCGCAGGATGAAGAACGCCTCCGCCATGTACAGCGGCCGGCCCCCGTGGGCCATGACGAGCGGCAGATCCGGGAAATCGATCGCCACGTCGTCGAGCTCCATGGGGTTGCCGTACTTGGAGCGGGCGCCCGGAAAGACGCTCGTGCCGGTGTGGATCATCACCGGCAGCCCGCGCTCCTCGCACCGCCGGTAGATCGCCCCCAACGCCTCCAGCCCAGCGGTGTAGGCGTTGGCCGGAAACCCTTGATGCGGCGGATGAATCTTGAGGAGCCGGATGCCCAGGTCGACGAGTCGATCGACGTCGCCACGCGGGTCGTTCGTGAAGCGGGCGTGCACGCCGCCGTACGGCAGCAGGCGCTCCTGGTTCGCCCGCGCGTACGTCGCGGCGAACGTATTGGTGGCGTTGGTGAACCCCATGATGTCGGGCGAGGGATAGTTCACGAGACCCGCGCGCCACACCCCGGCCTGATCCATGACCTCGAGGAGCGCGTGGGGATCCTCCATCACCTGAATCATCCGATCGCGCTCGGCTTGCTTGTCGCGCCACATCACCGCGAGCACCTGGGGCTTGAGCTCGCGCCACGGTTGGATGTGGATGTGGACGTCGGTGATGCGGGTCAGGCGCTCCAGACGTAGAACCCCTTTCCCGTCTTCTTGCCCAGCTCTCCTTTGGCCACCTTGTCCCGCAGAATCCTCGGCGGCTCGAACTGCGGCTCCTCGAGCGTGCGGTACAGGTACTCGGCGATGGCGAGCCGCACGTCGAGCCCCACCAGGTCGGTCAGCTTGAGCGGGCCCATCGGGTGGTTGTAGCCGAGCTCCATCGCGCGGTCGATGTCCTCGGCCGAGGCCACGCCCTGCTCGAGCATCCGCATCGCCTCGAGCCCGAGGGCAAGCCCAAGCCGGCTCGACGCGAAGCCGGGCGAATCCCGCACCACGATCGGCTCCTTGCCGAAGACGCGCGCGAGCTCCACCGCCCGGTCCACGGCGGCGCGATCGGCCCCCGGAGACTGTATCACCTCGACCAGCTTCATCACGTGCACCGGGTTGAAGAAGTGCATCCCGACGAGCCGGCCCGGCCGGCGCATCCCCGACGCGATCGCCGCAACCGACAGGGACGATGTGTTCGTCGCCAGCAGTGCCTCGGCGGGGGCCGCACGCTCCAGCTCGGCGAACAGGCGCTGCTTGACGCCGAGATCCTCGACCACCGCTTCGATCACGGCGTCGGCCTCACGCACCGCCGACGCCAGGTCGCGCTCGGCCCGCAACCGCGCGGCCGCGGCGGCGACGTTCGCCTCCCCCAGCTTCCCACGCTGCACGCCGCCTGTGAACAGGTCCCCGATGCGCCGGATGGCGGGGGGGATGGCCTCGGGACGGCTGTCGGTGAGCGCGACACTGCAGCCCGCGAGTGTCGCGACGTACGCGATCCCGTGGCCCATCGTCCCCGCACCGATCACCGCGACGCGCCGCGCCGTCATGCGCCCGCGCCGTCCACGATGCGACGCGCGACGTCAGGGAAGTTGCCGCACAGGCCGTCGACCTGGAGCGCGACCAGGCGGCGCATGTCGTCGGGGTCGTTCACGGTCCAGCCGTAGATCCGGCGCCCCGCACGATGCAGCGTGTCGACCAGCGCGGCGTCGATCAGGGTCTGCTCCTCCCACAGGGCGGTCGCCCCGGTATCCTCGAGCGCGTCCAGCGGCCGCAACGGGTAGGAGGCGAGCAACACGCCCCGCTCGAGCGTCGGCCGGGCGAGCCCCAGCCGTTTTACGATGCGGTGGTCGAAGCTGTGGACCGCGCTGCGGCCGCCGCCCGCGGCGTCGAGCGCCGCGAGCAACCGCTCGTCGCACGATGGTGGCAGCGACTTCACCTCGACGAACACCCGCAGCGCCGCGTCGACCGCCGCCAGCGCGTCCTCGAGCGTCGGCACGGACTCCCCGTTGGGCAGTCGCAGTGTGCGGATCTGGGCCGCGCTCGAGCGCGTGATGTGGGTGCCGCTCACGACCTCGTCGTGATGGACGAACAGCACGCCGTCGGCGGCGGCGTGCACATCGAGCTCCACCGCGTCCGCGCCGCGCACGCGGGCCGCCCGGAACGCCGCCCGCGAGTTCTCGTACTCGTATCCCGAGGCGCCGCGGTGCGCGATGACCAGCGGCTTGCTCACTTCAGCAGGCTGTCCGCCTTCTTGGGCTCGATCCAGCCCGGCTGCTTCTCGATGTCGTGCACCATCGTGTAGTGCTCGGGCTGGGGGAGCACCCCCTTCAGGTACTCCTGATACCTGCCCGGGTCGTCCAGCGGCACCCCGTCCACCGTGTACAGCTGGTGCCCGTACATACCGATCTTGCGGTTGAACTTTGTGTCCGGGACCCGGAGCTGCCGCTCGCGCTCCGGGATGAAGAGATTCAACCGCTCGACCAGCTTGGTGATCTCCTGGCGATACAGCTCACGGCTGAGCTCGTTCAGGCGCGACTTCTCCGGCTCGTCCTGATGCTCGCGTTCGTCGTAGCGCCCCTTCAGCCCCCACACGTACGCCCAATGGGCCGAGGACGAGTTGTCGGTGCCGAACAGATCGAACGCCGTGGGAATCCACTTATAGAAGAAGCGCTGGATCACCTCGGGGGGCATGCGGCCGGCCTTCACGATGCGCAGCAACCCGTTGTTGCCGGTCCCCAGGTGATAGGACTCTTCCTTGAGCATGGGGATCATGGAGCGCGACAGCGGGTCGAACGCGGAGGTCGAGAGCATGGTGAGCTGGAACTTGCCGTCGCGATCGATGAACTGCGTGTAGGTGAAGAAGTCGAGCCAGTTGTCGACCAGCTCGTTGAACGACCCGAGCAGCCGCTCCCCCTCGTCGGCGCGGCGCTCCAGCAGTTTCGCGGCCTCGCGCTTGCCTTCGTCCCCGAAGTGCGCGCACAACAGGTACGACATCTGCCAGCCGTGCCGCATCTCCTCGGTCATCACACGCATCAGCGAGAGCAGGTCGTAGTCCGAGGGCGCGTGTTGCAGCAGCGTGCGCTGCTGCTCCACCGACGCGAACTCGGTGTCGCCCTGGTAGACGATGAGGTTGAGCAACGCGTCGCGGATCCGCTGGTCGGGGATATGCATCACGGTCGGCCACTTGCGCTGGCCCTTGTAATGCCCGAACTCGATGTGCGGTACCTCCTGGTCTCCGAACTTTGCTTCGAACTTGAAGTCGCGCAGCTCGCCCTGGGGAAGGCCGATCGAATCCTGCCAGTAGCGGAAGTAGTCGATCCACTCGTCGAAGTTGTGGAGTTTGCGAACCATCAGTGACTCCTCTTGGACAGCGCCGCCCCGATACGCTGGCGCGCCTCGGGCGTGGCGAACAATTCGTTCTGTTGCGTGATCTCGAGATCGAGCATGGACGCGAGCGAGCTGACCTCGCTCAGGTACACCGCCTGCTTGGCACGCCGCACGGCTTCCGCCGGCTGCGCCGCCCACTGCTCGGCCAGGCGGCGGGTCTCCGGCGCGAGGGCCGGGTGGGGAACCACGCGGTCGAACAGGCCGAGCGCCAGTGCCTCGTCCGCCGGCACCATGCGCGCGCTCCACACCAGCTCGAGCGCCCGTGAGGTGCCGACGAGCCGGGGCAGGAAGAAGCTGCCGCCCCAATCGGGCACCAGCCCGAGCTTGTGGAACACCTGCCCGATCGACGCCTGATCGGACGCGATGCGGTAGTCGCAGGCCAGGGCGAGATTCGCGCCCCCGCCGGCCGCCGGGCCGTTCACGGCCGCCAGCACCGGCTGCGGCGCCGCGCGGATCGTCAGCGCCACGTCCTTGCCCGCCGCAACAAGGGAGGTGCCATCCTCCGCGAGCACGCTCAGGTCGGCGCCGGCGCAGAACGCGCGCCCCGCTCCCGTCAGCACGATCACGTGCACCGCCTCGCTGGCGGCGAGCATCCGCAACGCGTCATTCAGGTCCCGGCACATCGGTGCATCGAATGCGTTGAGCTTGCCGGGCCGGGTCAGCGTCACGGTCCCGATGCCGTCGGCGATCTCCACCATCACGCCGTCGTACGCCGCCATCACACCCGCTCCACGATCATGGCGATCCCCTGGCCGACGCCGATGCACATGGTCGCTAGACCGTAGCGCGACTTCGTGCGGCGTAAGGCGTGCACCAGAGTCGTCAAGATGCGCGCGCCGGTCGCGCCGAGCGGATGGCCGAGCGCGATCGCACCGCCGTAGATGTTGACCCGTGCAGGGTCGAGCTCGAGCTCGCGGATGCAGGCGATCGCCTGTGCCGCGAACGCCTCGTTCAGCTCCACCAGATCGATCTGATCGATCGTCAGTCCGGCGCGCTGCAAGACTTTCTGCGTCGCCGGAATCGGCCCGAGCCCCATGCAACTTGGATCCACTCCCGCGACAGCCGTGGCCACTACGCGCGCGACCGGTGTTAACCTCCCCCGTCCTCCCCCGTCCTTCCCCGTCAGCAGCAACGCCGCCGCCCCGTCATTGATCCCGCTCGAGCTCGCCGCCGTGACGGTGCCGCCCTTGCGAAACGCCGGCTTGAGCTGCGCGACGGCCTCGAGCGTCGTGCCGGAGCGGGGATACTCGTCCTTGGCAAAGCTGGTCCCGTCGGGAAGGGGAACGGGAACCAGTTCGTCGGTGAACACGCACTCCCGGAGCGCGCGCTCGGCACGCCGCTGGCTCTCCACGGCAAACGCATCCTGCTCGGCGCGGCCGATCTTGTAGCGCTCGGCGACCAGCTCGGCGGTCTCACCCAGCGCGATCGTCCATTCCTGCTTGAGGCGTGGGTTCGGGAAACGCCACCCCACCGTGGTGTCGGCGACCTCGGGAGCCTTGCGGCTCCAGGCGGTCCCCGACTTGAGCAGCACGTACGGCGCGCGGGTCATGTTTTCCACGCCGCCCGCGACGAACACCTCACCCTCACCCGCTTTGATCGCGTGGGCGGCGCTCGCCGCCGCCTGCAACCCCGAGCCGCACAGCCGGTTCACCGTCTGGCCCGGCACCTCGACCGGCAGACCGGCGAGGAGCGACGCCATGCGGGCGACGTTGCGATTGTCCTCGCCTGCCTGGTTGGTGCAGCCGAGGATCACATCGTCGATCGAGCGGGGGTCGATGCCGGAGCGTTCCACCACGGCCTTGATCGGAATCGCGGCGAGATCATCCGCCCGTACCCCCGCCAGGCTTCCCCCATGCTTGCCGACGGGGGTGCGCAGCGCGGCACAGACGTACGCGTCGGTCACAGGCCGATCCACACGGTCTTCGTCTCGGTGTAGTTGTCGAGGGCCTCGCGGCCAAGATCCCGTCCGAATCCGGAAAACTTGTAGCCTCCGAAGGGCGCCGCGGGATCATAGAAGTTGTAGGTATTGACCCACACCGTGCCGGCTTTGATCGCGCGGGCCACGCGGTGCGCCTTTTGGACGTCCTTCGTCCAGATGCCCGCGGCCAGGCCGTACAGCGAGCGGTTCGCGAGGCGGATCCCTTCCTCCTCGTTGTCGAATGTCAACACCGCCAGCACAGGGCCGAAGATCTCCTCGTCCACGATCTTCATCCCGGGCTTCGCGCCGTCGAACACGGTCGCCTCGACATAGAAACCCTTGCCGTTGACCTTGGCGGGGTTGCCACCCGCCACCAGCCGGGCGCCTTCCTGCTTCCCGGCCGCGATGTAGGCGAGCACGGTGTCCTGCTGGCGCTTGGAGACGATCGCGCCCAGCCGCGTGTTCTTATCGAAGGGATCACCGGGTGTGAGCTTCCTGGCCCGTTCGGCGAGCTGCTCGACCACCTGGTCGTGTACGGACCGCTCGACCAGCAGCCGGGAGCCCGCCGCGCACACCTCGCCCTTGCCGTAGAAGATCCCGGCCTGCGCCCCGCGCACCGCAGCGGCGAGGTCGGCGTCGGCGAAGATGATGTTCGGGCTCTTGCCGCCCAGCTCGAGCGTGACCCGCTTCACCGTGCCGGCCGCCTCCCGCATGATCCACTGGCCGACCTCGGTCGAGCCCGTGAAGGCGATCTTGTCGACCAGCGCGTGCCGCACCAGCGCTGCGCCGGCCGTTGCGCCGGGCCCCGGAACCACGTTCAGGGCGCCGGCGGGGAAGCCGGCCTCGACCGCGAGCTCGCCGAGCAGGAGCGCGGTGAGCGGCGTCTCGTGCGCCGGCTTGAGCACCACGGTGCAGCCCGCCGCCAGCGCCGGCGCCACCTTCCACGTGGCCAGGTTGAGCGGGAAGTTCCACGGCACGATCGCGCCGACCACACCCACCGGCTCCCGCAGCGTGTAGGTGAAGAAGTTGCCGTTGACGGGGAGCGTGTCGCCCGTCAGCTTGTCCGCCCAGCCCGCGTAATAGCGCACGGTCTCGATCGCCATCGCGACGTCGATTTTTGACTCGAACAGCGGCTTGCCGTTGTTCTTCGTCTCAATGTCGGCGAGCTCTTTGGAGTGTTGCTCGAGCAGGTCGGCGAGCCGGTAGAGCAGGGCGCCCCGTTTGCGGGCGGGGAGGTCGTGCCACTCCTTCGAGTCGAGACAGGTCCGGGCGGCCTGGACCGCGGCATCGATGTCCGCCTCGCCCGCCTCGGCCACCTCGGTGAGCGGCTCCTCGGTGGCGGGGTTGGTCAGGCAATAGCGCTTCGCCGCGGCCCGCCACTCGTTGCCGATCAGCAGATCGGTCTTCACCGGCCCTTGAACTCCGCGACCCGCTTCTCGACGTACGCCGCGATGCCTTCCTTGGCGTCGTCCGACTGGAACAGCTGCTGCTGCAGCTCCCGCTCGAGCGTCAGGCCCGACTCGAACGGCACCTCGGCGCCGGACTGGACCGCCCGCTTGATCAGGCCGACCGCCTTCGAGGCCTTGTGGGGCGGCGTGAACTGCTTCGCGTACAGCATGATCTGCTCCCAGTAGTCGTCGGCGGGGAAGACCTCGTTCACGAGACCCAGCTCCTTGGCCTTGTCGAACGAGAACGTCTCGCCTTTCACCATCATCTCGATGGCGCGCGCCTTGCCCACGATGCGGGCCAGGCGCTGCGTGCCGCCGGTCCCGGGGAGCACGCCCAGGTTCACCTCCGGGAGCCCGATCTTCCCGGCGTTCTCCTTGGCGAGCCGCAGGTCGCACGCCATCGCGATCTCGAGCCCACCGCCCACGGTATGGCCGTTGAGCGCGGCGAGCGTGAGCTTCGGCGTGTGCTCCAGGCGGTTGAGCGTCTCGTTGGCGTGCAGACAGAAGAAGTACTTGTAGCGCGGCGTGATGCTGTTCAGATAGGCGATGTTCGCGCCGGCCGAGAAGAACTTCTCGCCGTGGCCGCGCAGCACGATCACGTGCGCGGTGTCGTCGAAGCGCGCCCGCAGGATCGCTTCGTCCAACTGGTGCATCATCTCGTAGGTGTACGTGTTCGCGGGCGGATCGTCCAGCTCGATGATCGCCACGCCGCTTTCGACCATGTAATGGACCAGTGCCTGCTTCTCGGTCTTGGGTTGCGTCAGCGTCGCCATGATGCTCAACCTCCCTGTACCGTGGAACGCGCTTCGGCGAAGCCGCCGACGAAGATGCGCGCGATGAGCCCCGCCAGACGATCCGGATCGATCTCGCCCGCGGGGTCGTACCAGTTGTAGATCCAGTTCATCATGCCGAACAACGCGTACGCGGCGGCGCTGCGCTCGGCCCGCGGCTCCTCGGGCGCCACCTCCCGCAGCAGCCGCTCCAGCAGGTCCACGTAGCGCCGCTTGATCGCATTCACTTTGCGCTGGCGCTCGCCCCGGAGCGAGTTGGCCTCGTGAGACAACACCTTCATCTCGGCCAGGTTCGCCGCGAAGAACGTCACATGGTGGCGGATGAAGCCCTGCAGCCGCTCGACGGGATCGCTGGCGGCGGCGACGGCCTGCTCCGCGCCCGCCAGCACCCGTGCGAAGCACCGCTCCTGCACCAGCGCGAGCAGCTCTTCCTTGCCGCGCACGTAGTAGTACATGCCGGCGAGCGACATGCCGCTCGCCGCCGCGAGGTCCCGCATCGTGGTGGAGTGGTAGCCCTTCTCGGCGAACACCTTCGCCGCCCGGGCCAGCAGGTGCTCCAGCCGCTCGTCGTAGGGGCGCATAGGGTTCGAACGGTTGTTCGAATTCCCAAACTACATACTAGTCCAAGTGAATTCAAGGACGGGAAATGCCGACCCGTGCCCCGTCTTCCCCCGTCTTCCCCCGTCTTAATATTCCCGTCATCCCCCCGTCCACCCTCCGGAGCGCATGCCCCACGCCGAGCCCGTCGCCGCGGTGCCGACCGATGCGGCGCTGATCGCCGCCTGGCAGGGCGGTGACGAGCAGGCCGCGGCCGAATTGGTCCGCCGGCACGCGCGTGCGCTCGCGCGCTTTCTCGCGAGCGCGGGCGCGCCCGACGCCGATCTGGACGATCTGGTGCAGGAGACGTTCATCCGCGCGTTCCGCGGCGTGGACCGGTTCCGGGGTCAGTGCCGGTTCCGCACCTGGTTGCTGACGATCGGCGGCAACGTTCTCAAGGACGCGGTCCGGCGGGCGCGGCGCGCCAAGGTCGTACCGCTGGCCGACGAGTTGCGGGCCACCGACGGCGATCCGCACGAGCGGGCGGTGGCGGGCGAAGCGGAGGGGAGACTGCGGGAAGGCCTCGGGGGGCTGACGCGGATGCAGCGGGAGGTGTTTTTACTGCGGGCCCAGCAGGGGCTCGAGTACGCCGAGATCGCCGCGGCCTTGGGGACTTCGCCCGGCGCCGCACGCGTGCACTACCACCACGCCGTCAAACGGTTGAAGGAGCATCTGGCGTGAACGAACAGGAGCTGGAACAACTGGCACAGCGACTCGGCGCTCGAGCGGCCGAGCGACTGGACGTCGCGCGCACCGTACAGGCGGTCGTGGCGCGACTGCGGGAAGCGCCGCGCGTGAGCGTGGTGACACGGCTGTGGCTGCAGCCGGCGTGGCTCAAGGTGGCGGCGACAGTCGTCCTGTTGCTGGGCACGGGCGCCGTGACGCGGGGGCTGTGGCGCTCGCGGGGTTTGGCCCCGGCGGGCGGCGAGGCGACCGCCGCCGGCCTGAATGACCTGTCGACCGATCAGTTGCAGCAACTCCTCGAAATCGTGGAGCATCCGACGGACGAGGCGGCGCCCGTGTACCCCGCGGATGCGAGCCTCGACGACCTGACGGCTCCCCAGTTGCGCGAGCTGCTCCGCTCGCTGGAGGGATGATGCCGCGGCTCGCGTGGATTCTCATGATCGCGCTGGCGCCGACGCTCGGCGCGCAGGAGCGGAGCGACTCGGGTGCCATCCCTGCCGACGCCGCCGAAGCTCGGCAGCTGCGCGAGCAGATCCGGCAGCGCTGGAATGAGCATGTGCGCTCGACCCTGGGCTTGAGCGACGACCAGACGGTCAAGGTGCAGGCCACCGAGGAGCGGTACGAGCAGCAGCGCCAACCGCTGCGTGCGGGGCAGCGCCGGATCAACCAGGACCTGAACGCCGAGCTGTCTGCGGGGACGCCCAACGAAGACCGCGTGAAGCAATTGATGAACGAGCGACAGGAAAACCAGCTCAAGCTGCAGCAGATCAATCGCGACGAGGATCGCGACATGCAGCGCTACCTCACGCCGGTGCAGCGTGCGCGCTATCAGGAGGAGCGGCGCCGGTTTCAGGACAAGGTGGCCGAGCTGATCCGTCACCGCCAGCAACAGCGCCGCCAGCAGGGCATGGGGCCACGCCGCGCCGCGCGCCGGCGACCGTAGTAGGGGCGCAGCAGGCTGCGCCCCTACCCGCGTTCCCATCTTACTCGAGCGTCAGCCCAGCTGCACGCACCGTCCGACAAGGTACTCCGGCCCGATCGTCGCGCCGCCGCCCGTCAAGAATTGCAGATAAATCCAGGGATTCCCGCCGACGCCGCCCAAGACCGGCTGCTTCGGGAACTGGATGGTGGTCCCGGGTGGGAGGATTTCGAGCTTGACGCTCGTCGTCACATCGGCCTCGTGCGGGCCGCCCACCGGGTTGTCGTTGTTGCGGAAGATCAGCTTGGCGCTCACCCCGGCGTTGAGCGTCAAGGTACCGCTCAGCGTGATGTACGGTCCCGGGTTGTTGGTGCAGTCACCGGCGAATACCACCGCGAGCGCGCTCGAGGGCAGCGTGAAATCGGTGGCGAGCGACGTGAGGCCCTGCACGCAGCGGCCGAGGTAGATCTCGCCCGTCAGGGGAGCGCCCTTGTCGTCCACCAGCTGCAACCAGATGAACGGGTTCCCGCCGGCGCCGCCCAAAACCGGTTGCTTCGGAATCGTGATCGCCTGGCCGGCCGGGATCACGGTCACGTCGTGCTGCGCCTGCACGCTGTAGCTGTGCGTTCCCTTCTGATTGTTGGTGAACGTGAGACGGGTGCCCAGACCGCCCAGGGCGAGCGCGCCGCTCACCGTGACGTATGGTCCGGGCGAGTTGTCACAACCGGACGTCGCCGCGCTGGCGGTAGCGTGGACGGGCATGGCATAGCTCTGGGTGACCTGCGGCTGCGCGACAACGGCGGCGAGAATGTCGTGCTGCTGGCTGGCCTGCTCGGTACACCCGGCGATGACCGCCGGCCCGAGGAGTGCGAGGACGGTGGGCGCGAACCGGTTCATTTACTACCTCCCGTGTGTTGGATGTGAGGGATGGAGCAGTGGTGCGCAAACCGCACAAAGTGCGCGCCCGTGAAGAGCGTCTGATGTTCCGGGGAGTAACGCGGTTTATCGCGACGCGGGATTTCTGGGAGAATGTTGTTGCGCGACCGCAACAGGCAGGCTTTAGTTGCGATGAGACGGGGGGCACGCAACGTGCCGCGCGGCGGCGATGCCCCCGGAGGCGATCAGCTCATTGGTCTCCCGCGCCGCCCAGTCGCAGCCGCTTGGCCGCGCCGTGGGCCTTCGCGATCAGTCTGCCGGCTGGCGTCGCCGACAGGATCTCGAACACACGCCAGTGCGAGTCGGACCAGCCGATCACGGACACGACCTCGCATGCCGGGCAGCGCATACTGATCGATCGCTCGGGGAGCGCCGCGCGATTGGCACAGCGCGGGCACACGCCGTAGCGCGGCCCCCAGCTCGGCGGCGGCGCGGCGGCGTTTCGTAGTCGCGCCACGACCGACCAGAGGCGGGGACGGATGGGGAGGACCTGCAAGAACGGCCGCGGTACGCGCAGCAGCCGCCGATTGACTTCGAGGACGACCTCGACCGGAGCGAGCTCCACGACGCGATACCAAGCGCCGCGACGCAGCTGGCAATTCGTTCGAGCCCGGACTCTGGCCCACTGCTCCACATGAGTCATTGCGCCCTCCGAGGGTGAGAGGCGAGTGTCGGCGGTAGGGCGCCCCCCGGAGCCTCGTGGCCCGGGGCCGGGGGACACATCATGGCGCGTCTGACGCGCGCGCACTGTGACGCGCGGCACCACCGCCCGGTTCACCCGTCGGAGCCACCGCAAGGGGGGGCCAATGCAGCTCAGGCTGGCGGGCTTGATTGTCGGCTTCGCAGCATCCGTGTCGTGTCAGCTCGACCAAGGCGGCCGCCCGCCGGTCTCGCCCGCTCCCCCCCAATCCGGGTCGCCCGGAACGATTAGCGACCTGGCGGTGGCCGCCGTGACCCGGGGCAGTTGCGCGACGCCGGTGACCGGCACGACGATCGGCGCACGCCACCGCTGCAGCGTGCTCGGGCTCACGGCCGGGACGAGCTATCAGTTTCAGGTCGTGGCGTTCCGGGGAACGTTGAATCGCGACGCCGTGTTCGGGGAACTATCCAACGTCGTGGGGGGACAGCCGTGAGGGTGCCGCCGCGCCCGGTGCGCGGCTA